>ENA-OQHD01000352-OQHD01000352.1-human-gut-metagenome-genome-assembly--contig:-NODE-352-length-17523-cov-5.725971_pt1 | contig 17523 bp, 21 predicted proteins | sample MGYA00242560_ERZ504711 | MGnify/ENA primary metagenome ERZ504711 (study PRJEB26092, sample SAMD00036198) | human gut metagenome | host: Homo sapiens | study: EMG produced TPA metagenomics assembly of...
ATAGTCTATAAGTTATTCAATTTTTTCTTGTTTCAATACTGATGTGCTGTACCATATCTTTGCATATCTAGGAAAACTTGCGTATCAAGGCTCATTCGTTAGTAGTAAATAAGTAGTAAATTGATGTATTTGTTTTCTTGAAAATGCTGATAGATACTGTGTTTTAGCGGATAATCAGATTTTTATTGTGTTTTTGTAATCAAAAACCGATTGGTTTTTCTTGACAAACTCAACTTTTTTATGCTATATCTACTATAACTCTTTGCACTGCATATAAATCTACAGTACAAACTGAGCAGACCGTGATATCATATCATGGAGTCGGGTCGCAGATGCGACAGTGGAATCTTTCATCCGCGGGACAGTAGTTGCTAATACTGATTCGTGGGTGTTTTTTATTTTAAAACAATTCTTTTATTTTCCCACATATATTTAGTGCCATAGAGCTATCTTTTAATTGTTTTATTAAATTGGAGGTAACACATATGGAAAACAGCACAATGAAAACCGGAAATCCTGTCGCAAATGAAGAAGATTTCCAAAAAGTAGCCAACAAAGTCTCTACTATTACGATTATCGGAAACATCGCACTATCTCTGCTCAAACTTTTTGCCGGAATTGTTGCGCATTCCAATGCGATGATCAGTGACGCCATTCATTCTGCATCAGATGTATTCAGTACATTTATAGTTATTATCGGAATCAGACTCGCATCAAAAAAAGCCGGACAAAGAACATCCCTACGGACATGAACGCCTAGAGTGTGTAGCTGCAATTGTCCTTGCAATCGTTCTTCTTATCACAGGCCTTGGAATCGGAATCGAAGCATTCAAAACGATATTGCAGGGAAATTCTGACAACATACAAACACCAGGTGTCTTAGCACTGATTGCCGCCATAATTTCAATTGCAAGTAAAGAGGCAATGTACTGGTACACCAGATATCATGCCAAGAGAATCGATTCCAGTGCACTAATGGCAGATGCCTGGCACCATCGCTCGGATGCATTTTCTTCCATCGGCGCATTGGTCGGAATCGCCGGTTCAAGACTTGGATTTCCAATCATGGACTCCATTGCCAGCTTAGTGATTTTTGTATTTATCGTAAAGGCTGCTTCCGATATTTTCAAAGATGCAATCGACAAAATGGTTGACCACTCCTGTGACGAAGAAATGGAGACTCAACTCCGCAACTGCGTAATGCGCAATCCAAATGTTCATAAGATTGACGTACTTCGAACTCGAATTTTTGGAAATAAAATCTATGTTGATGTCGAAATTGCTCTGGATGGCTCCATCACACTTCAGGATGCACATGATGTGGCCGAAAAAGTGCATAACGATATCGAAAAAGACTTTTCCTAAAGTAAAACATATCATGGTTCATGTAAATCCTGCAAAATTATAAGTAACAAGCTTTCTCTTTCCATGAAGGAATCCTCGTCAATGACGAGGATTCCTTCAACGACTGGAAGTTCCTGCCTAAAATTCATTTAATCATGTTCTTTAATATATTGAAATACCTTTTTGTCACTTTCTGAATTTTTTATACCATCCAATACATACCATTATAATCCCAACAATAATAACCGTAGTTCTTACCGATGAATTCGGTGAAAATAAGCAAGATGCAATAATTCCGGTTCAGCACCTGTAAAAAATCTACAACAGATTTTTCGTGCTTTATTGTTCCCATCACTCTTTCTTTATCTATAGATTGTACCATTTTTGAAACTTTTTATGCCATAAATTCATCTAATAAGTATCAATCGGTTGAGATGAAGCTTGAAAACAATTGAAAGAAGGTGGCGTATAAATGAAATCTCTTGTAAAGCGGGCGCAAAGGGGAGATGATCAGGCGTTCGTGGAATTGATAGAAGAAAATAAGCAGGCCATGTATAAAGTAGCGGTCGGTATTTTAAAAAACGATTTTGATGCAGCAGATGCAATTCAGCAAAGCATCCTTACTTGCTATGAAAAGCTGAAAGAGTTAAAAAAGCACAGTATTTTAAGACATGGCTGCTCAGAATATTAATCAATAATTGTAATCAGATGCTTAGAGAACAGAAGAAAGTAGTCGGAATTGAGGACTATTATGGGGCAGAAGATGCAAAAGGAAAGAAAGCAGAAGAAAAGATTGCAGCACAACCGAGAGCAGCAACAATCAACGAAGACTTTCTGGAGCTGTTAGACCAAATGGAACAGCAATATCGGGTTGTATTGATTTTATATTATGTAGAAGAGATGAGCATACGGGAAATCAGTCAAATACTACAGATGAATGAAAACACAGTGAAGACAAGACTTTCCAGGGGCCGAGGAGTATATAAAAAGCTATACCTGAAAGAACACCCGGAATTCCAATTTGAATAGAGGATGCTTTTAGAATGCAGCTGATAGAAAATGCAAGCAAAAATGGAGGTTTTGATGATGTCATTTGAGGAAAAGATGAAAAAATGAATTGAAAAAAAACCCTGGAAATCCCAGATGTTGTAGAACAGAAAATTCAGGATGCATATAGAGAAATCGGACAAGGGAATGTTACGATGAAGAAACTAAACAATGGTAATCAGAAGAAGAGAAAAGCATGGACAGCGGCAGCTGCAGCGGTAGCAGTAATCGCAGTATCAGGAAGCGTATTTTATGCAAATCCAGTACTGGCGAAAAACTATTCCAGTGATTGGAGATGTCTTTGCAAAACTGCAGAAAAACAAGGAAAATAATCCATACGGTGAAAAGGATAAGACAGCATATGGAAAAATTGCAGACAATTCAGAAAGTGTGCAGAATCCAGGATCAGAAGCAGAAAGCAATGGCGTGACAGTGACAGTATCAGATGCATATTGTGATGGATATGAAATGTATTTTACTATGACAGCAACAACAGATAACGATCAGGTAAATCAGAAGGACTATTTATTGCCTGAAAAAATGCCAGCAGGTTTATGTAAACGGGGAAGAGACAGGAGCTGAATTGGATCCTTGAAAAAAAGGCCAGAAGACGGAAGCTTTGTCGGATTGGGGCACATCAGTGCCGGATGGTTGACGGACAACACATTTAAAGATCAGTCCACTGTAGATATTAAGTTCACGGAGTTGTATGCAACGGTAGAGAATCAATCCGAACCGACAACTTATGTAGATGGTGAAAATCTGATCACAGGTCAGTGGAATCTTGAGTTTACGGTAGACACAGACACAAACCTGTTAAATACTTATGAGGTAAATACAGAAAACAATGGATTTACAGTAAGTAAGATTGTGAAAGCACCGGCATCCACTTATTTGTATCTTGAAGTACCGGAAGAATATGAAAATGTACAGATGATTCTTACAGATGCTGATGGAAACAAACTGGAAAAAATTCGGTGGAACAACAACAGATCCAGAAAATGGGATGTATGAGATCCAGCTTCAGTTTGAGCAGACAGATACAAACCAGATTCATGTTCAGGTTATAGATATGAATCAGAGTACGAACGACAATCTGGCTATGGTTGCAGAAATGACAGCCGATCTGAATTAAACAATAGTCATTCTCCGTAATAACATAATGTCTTTTCGGGGAATGACAGGATGGTCACAACAGAGTTCGTTCGGTTGTGACCTCTTAATGTGGGCATAACAAAGAATGTGCCTCGGCACATTCTTGCGCCTGCGGCGGTCGCTTGCGACATCTACCTTGTACGCCGCAGTGCGCATCCTAAGCGGAGCGTTTTTTTATATATTAGGAAAGTCCTTTCCTAATATATAAAAAAATCACCGTCCCCACAGCTCCTATGTCTGTAAAAACAGTGATTGTTAGTGCGCGATCAGGGGTTCGAACCCTGGACACCCTGATTAAGAGTCAGGTGCTCTACCAACTGAGCTAATCGCGCATTCTTTTGATTTTTGTGTCTCGTGTTCCTCAACACAAATAGTATTATATATCAGTTGTTGCCAGAATGCAACCCCATTTTTTCTAAAATTTTTTCAATTTTTTTCAAAATTATTAATTTCATATACAATTCAGACGATATCAGCAACGTTTCTTCTTTCCCGTATCTTTGTTGCAATATCCCCTATTTAAAATTCGATACACCTCCTCGAAGGATCTGCAAATGCAGACAATCCTTCGATTCAGTCTCTGATGACAATAACACAACTCACGGATCCCAGCTTTCCAACATTTCCCCCGTCTCATCCTGTTCTCCTGTGAATTCTACTCTTTCTATATAATATATGATGCTTATTTTCTCTGTGCGATCAGTTTATTGATCGGATTTCCCCTCTCTGAGAATTTCTGCTCATATTCTGTCATAATATTCCCCTTATTCATCTCTTCCTGATGATGCAGGTCGTAAGTATAAGCAAGCAGTTCCCATCCAGCTTCTTTCACCTGTTCCAGAGAAAAGTTGAAAAGTTCAGTATTATCTGTCTTAAATTCTACTCTTCCATTTTCCACAAGAACCTTCTCATATCTTGCAAGGAATTCTGTTGATGTTAATCTACGTTTTGCATGTCTAGCCTTTGGCCACGGATCCGAGAAGTTCAAGAAGATCTTATCCACCTCTGCCGGTGCAAACACTGCTTCAATCTCTCTTGCATCCATGCAAATAAAACGGATATTCTCAAGATTTTCAAATTCCTCTGTATCATATTTTTCAAGTGCACGAAGCAGGACGCTGGAATAACGTTCAATTCCAATAAAATTGATCTCCGGGTGAGCCTTAGCCATATTCAAAATAAACTGGCCCTTTCCCATTCCGATTTCAATCTGAATTGGTTTCTCATTTCCAAAGACCTGAGCCCACTGTCCTCTCTGCTCCTCTGGTTTCTTGATCACAGCACGATGTGCATCGATCACGCCATCTGCTCTTGGTATATTTCTTAATCTCATCTGCTATTTTTCTCCTGTTCTTCACCACAGCATTACTGCGTACTTTCTATATATAAGGTAAAACCTTCTTTGATATCTGCGGATTATTTCAGGTCTTATCATAACATGATTTTTCTCATCTCACAACTAATTACTGTCCACACAAGAAAGCCATTTTGAAGAATACTAATGATATTCTCAGACTCACAGTCTCTATCTCCAATACCTTTGGATATTTAACATAAATTATCTTTTCAGATTGCTTGTAATTTTTTCTCCAAAAGGTGTATTATAAAAGATATTATGAATTTCTAACAAAAAGGAGGCTGGTTATGGACTCTATTATAAACAAATTGACAGAGATTGAATCCGCCGCATCTGCAATCGTGCAACATGCAGAAGCCGAAAAATCCGCATTAGATGAAAAATTCGACAAAAAGCGAATGGATTTCGACAAAGAGCTTGAAGCTGATACGCAGCGGCAGATTCAGGGAATTCGTGACAAGCTGGAATCGGAGACCTCACGGATCTTATCCGGGCAAAGTCAGGAAAGTCAGGATGAACTCGACGCCCTGCAGAAGGAATACGATGAAAAGCATTCTGATTATGCTCATGAGATTCTCCGACGGATCACTGAGGTGTAGCCTATGGGAAATCTACTGGAATACAGTGGTATTGTAACGAAAACCCGGGCAATGGAAGCCAAACTCCTTACCCCGGCACAGTTTGAGGAAATTGCTTCTCTACATAATGTTCCCGAGGTAGTTGAATATCTGAAGAAAGAAACTGCTTACGCAGATATTTTAGAAGAACTGGCCCCCGAACAGCTTCACAGAGGAAGTATTGAGAAGATTCTGACTCGTTCACTTTACCGCGACTACGCAAAGCTTTATCGCTTTTGTGGACAGAAACAGCGCAAGCTTATGAAGCTCCGTCTGAAATCTTATGAAATCGAGCTGATCAATTATTGTTTAAGGATTGTGATCAACCATTATCAGAAACCTTTTGATCTTGATTACAAACGTCCTTTCTTCGACCGGTATTCACAGATATCGATTGAAAAACTGATCACCTCACGCACCACTGATGAACTGATCGAGACATTAAAGGAGACAGAATATTATGAACCTTTAAAGAAATTAAAGGATTCGCCTTCGGTCACTCTTTATGACTACGATCTGGCATTAAATCTTTATTATTTTACAACTCTTTGGAAAGCACGGAAAAAGGTCCTGAAAAAGGAAGACAAGGAATTATACCAGCGGGATTGCGGCACTCAGATTGATCTGCTCAATATGCAGTGGATCTACAGAGCCAAGAAATATTTTAATATGAAACCTGCTGACATTTATCAGCTGATTCTTCCAATCCACTACCGTCTGTCTACTGACCTGATCAAAGGAATGGTCGAGGCAACGACATTGGAAGAACTGCAGACACTCTGCAATCAGACGCCTTATGCCCGCCGCTATGAATCCACTGAGCAGTTTACCATGGAGCAGATGTATTCAGAATGTCTCCATCATCTGTACACTATTGACAGAAGGCGGAATCCATACTCCATCGCCGCTGTCAACACTTACCTCTTCTTAAAAGAAGAAGAAATCAAAAAATCTGACTACCGCTCTGGAATGCATCCGTTACGGACTGACACCGGGCGAGACGTTAGCGTACGTTGGAGGTAGAACCCAATGATTGTTAAAATGAAATTTATCAACATTTCCGGTCCCAGGGATGATATCGACCGTGTCACAGACTTGTATCTCTCACGTTATGAGATCCAGCTGGAGTCCGCACTGTCCGAACTCAAGACAGTCGATAATCTTCGCCCGTTCGTAGAGCTTAATCCGTACCGGGATGTACTTGCCCAGGCAACTCAGTTCGTCGGTTATCTTCCGAATGTAGATGATGTTACACCGGATGATTCTTTAGGTCTTGACGACATGTTTGAAGTTGTTCGCAAAGCCTGCGAGGATTATGAAGGTCTGCAGGCAAAGAAAGAGAAAAAGGAAAGCTAAGATTGAGGAACTTCGTGCGAAACAGCAACTGCTCTCTCCATTCCGCCCCCTCGACTGTGATCTTCACAAAGTCCTCGGATATCGATATATTACATATCGTTTCGGACGGATCGCGCTGGAATCTTATCACAAGATGAATAAATATCTGATGGATGATTTAAGTGCAATCTTCGTTGAAGGAGAACGTGATGAAAGCTTCGTATACGGTGCTTACTTCGTTTCTCCGGGAGAGGCGCAAAAGGTAGATGCTGTTTTCCGTTCTCTTCATTTTGAACGCATTGATCTGAAAGATGAATTTGAAGGAACTCCGGCTTTCGCTTACCAGTCACTGGAACGTGACATTGCACGGATCAATCTGGAGATCCAGGATCTGGATAAAGAAGCCGGTGAGATGCTTTCTGACAGAGCTCCACAGCTTATCGCAGCGAAAAACCGTCTGGAGGAACTCTCCAAGAACTTTGACATCCGTAAGATGGCTGCCCGGATGAAAGACAGCCAGGATGATTCTTATATTCTCTGCGGTTGGATGGCAGAAGATGATGTAGAGAAGTTCTTAGAAGAGATCAAGGATGATGATAAAGTCTTTGTTGTTGTCGAAGATGACCATGATGCATACTTCGGCGAACCGCCGACAAAGCTGGAAAACCCGAAGCTATTCAAACCATTTGAGATGTACATTCAGATGTATGGTCTTCCGGCTCACAATGAGATGGATCCGACTATTTTCGTAGCAATCACATACTCCTTTATTTTCGGAGTTATGTTCGGAGATGTCGGACAGGGACTTTTGCTTTTAATTGGCGGAGCCTTGATTTACCACTTTAAGAAAGCTCCACTTGCCGGAATTATCGCAACTGCCGGTGTATTTTCCACAGTCTTCGGATTTATGTTCGGAAGTATTTTCGGATTCGAAGACATCATTGAACCATTGTGGATACGACCGATCGATCATATGACTACACTGCCATTCCTTGGTAAACTGAACACTGTATTTATCGTTGCAGTTGCATTTGGTATGTTCCTGATCATCGTGGCGATGATCCTGCATATTATCAATGCCGCAAGAAGCAAAGATATTGAAAGTACCTGGTTTGATCCAAACGGTGTTGCCGGACTTATTTTCTACATTGCCGTTGTAGCAACCATCGTTCTCTTTATGACAGGCAATCCGCTTCCGGGTGGTATTGTCATGGGTATCATGTTCGGTGTCCCGCTGCTTCTCATTTTCCTGAGAGAGCCTCTGACCCGCATGATTGAAAAACGTGCCGACAAGATGGAAACAGGACCTGGAATGTACGCCGTGCAAGGATTTTTCGAAATGTTTGAGACATTGCTCAGTTATTTCTCAAACACAATCTCCTTTATCCGTATCGGTGCATTTGCTGTCAGCCATGCCGCTATCATGGAAGTAGTACTTCAGCTGGCCGGCGCTGAAAGCGGAAATCCGAACTGGTTCGGAGTGATCTTTGGCAACCTGTTCGTATGCGGATTCGAAGGACTGATTGTAGGTATTCAGGTACTTCGTCTGGAATATTATGAGATGTTCAGCCGTTTCTACAAAGGAAGCGGACGTGCATTCGACCCATATACAAAAAAGAAAACGAAATAACTGTCTGGATTAAATCTATGACAGCCATAAAATGTATAGAAATCAGGAGGATTCCACTATGAGTTTAGCAACAAAAATCATCTTTATCGCAGCACTTGTTTTAAGTATCATCATCCCATTCGGATATTATCTGATCGGTGAAAAGAACAAAAAACGCTATAAACGTACTATCGGTGTCAACGCATTTTTCTTCTTCGGCGCATTTGCCATTGCATCCATCATGATGCTTGCAGGACCGGCAAATGTACAGGCTGCTGAAACTGCCGCAGCTTCCGGTGCAACACTCGCAACTGGTATGGGATACCTTGCAGCCGCACTTGTTACAGGTCTTTCCTGTATCGGCGGTGGTATCGCTGTTGCAAGTGCAGCCAGCGCAGCACTTGGAGCGATCAGCGAAGATTCCAGCGTTCTTGGTAAATCTCTGATCTTCGTAGGACTTGCCGAAGGTGTTTGTCTGTATGGACTGATCATCTCATTCATGATCTTAGGAAATCTCTAATTTCTGATTTTCAACAGAAAGGAGCCGCCTATGAAAATGTATCTGATCAGTGACAATGTCGACACTTACACCGGAATGCGTCTTGCCGGTGTAGACGGAGTTGTCGTCCACGAACGGGATGAGCTGAAGAAAGCTCTGGAAAAGGTTCTTTCCGACCCAACTGTCGGCATTGTTCTTCTGACTGAGAAGTTCGGTCAGGAATTTCCTGACATTATCGACACTTTCCGACTGGAACGAAAGATGCCGTTATTGATCGAAATTCCTGACCGCCACGGAACCGGTCGTCAGAAAGACTTTATCACCTCATATATCACTGAAGCGATCGGACTGAAATTATAAACGCAATTATATTACGAACTAAAGGAGGGATTCCTCTTGACTCTGGAAGAAAAAATTCGCACACTTACAGGCTACATCTATGGAGCAGGCCCGCTTAGAGGGAAATGTCATCATTGACACCCATCAGGCCGCCCTGGAAAAGGTTTTCGAAGATCATAAAGCTGAAGCCACAAGACAGTCAGAAACTCGCATCAAGGCGGAAGCTGCCAATGCGAAGCTCTCACTGAACCAGGCTCTCGCCAAATCCCAGCTGGAGATCAAGCGCCGTCAAAGCAAGATCCAGCAGGAATTAAAAGACAAGATCTTTGAGGAAGCAGACGCATTAATCGATGAATTTATGAAGACGGAAGCTTATGATGATTTTCTTATCAAATGCATTCGCAAAGCGGTGGCTTTTGCCGGAAATGATGAGCTTACGATCTATATTAACCCAACTGATGAAAAAAGACGTTCTGATCTGGAAGGTGCTACAAGCGTTCATCTGACGATCAGCACTGAAGATTTTCGGGGCGGTGTCCGTGCTGTCATCCGTTCCCGCAACATTTTGATTGATAATTCCTTCAGCACACAGCTGAAAGAACAGTATGACAAATTTGTAATTTTTAGGAGGTGACGGCATTGCTTAAGACAGCGAAAATTTACGGCATCAATGGTCCCGTCATTTATCTGAAAGGCAACACAGGATTCCGTATGTCCGAGATGGTCTATGTCGGCGAGCAGAAGCTGGTCGGCGAAGTCATCGCACTGGATAAAGACATGACAACCGTTCAGGTTTATGAGGAAACAACGGGCTTCGTCCGGGCGAAGAAGTTATTGCCAGCGGAAGTCCGGTATCCGTAACACTTGCACCCGGTATCCTGAACAACAATTTTTGATGGTATCGAACGTCCACTGGAAGATATCGCAGAATCCTCCGGCGGCGCATTTATCACACGCGGTGTCAGTGTCGATTCTCTGGACCGCACTAAAAAAATGGAAGACACATATCACTGTAAAGCAGGGAGATTATCTCCATGCAGGTGATATTATCGCAGAAGTTCCTGAAACACATGCGATCACTCATAAATGTATGGTTCCTCCTGAAGTAGAGGGAACTGTTCTTGTGACTGTTGCAGATGGTGAATACACAATTGACGAACCTCTGGTTCGCCTGGAACTGCCTAACGGACAGGAAAAAGAACTGACAATGACTCAGCATTGGCCGATTCGTACTCCAAGACCGACACATCATCGTTTTCCGGCATCCGTCCCGCTTGTTACCGGACAGCGTATCATCGATACCATGTTCCCGATTGCAAAGGGCGGTACCGCTGCCATCCCTGGAGGATTTGGAACCGGAAAGACCATGACACAGCATCAGATTGCCAAATGGGCCGATGCAGATATCATCATCTATATCGGATGCGGTGAGCGTGGAAATGAGATGACACAGGTTTTGGAAGAGTTCAGTGAACTGACCGATCCTCGTACCGGCAAACCTCTGATGGACCGTACTACACTGATCGCCAATACTTCCAACATGCCTGTTGCCGCCCGTGAAGCCAGCATTTACACCGGACTCACTCTGGCAGAATATTACCGTGACATGGGCTACGATGTAGCAATCATGGCCGACTCCACTTCCCGTTGGGCGGAGGCTCTTCGAGAGCTTTCCGGACGTTTGGAAGAGATGCCTGCCGAGGAAGGCTTCCCGGCATACCTCGCATCTCGTCTGTCTGCGTTCTACGAGCGCGCCGGAATGATGCATAACCTGAACGGAACAGACGGTTCTGTCACGATCATCGGTGCTGTCTCCCCACAAGGTGGTGACTTCTCCGAACCGGTCACACAGAACACCAAGCGTTTCGTCCGCTGCTTCTGGGGACTGGATAAGAGCCTTGCCTATGCAAGACATTTCCCGGCGATCCACTGGCTGACCAGTTACAGTGAGTATCTGAATGACTTAAGCCATTGGTATCAGGACAATGTGTCTCCAAAATTCGTTGACTACCGCAACCGTCTGATGGCACTTTTGAATCAGGAAAGCAGTCTTCTTGAGATTGTAAAACTAATCGGAAGTGATGTACTCCCGGATGACCAGAAACTTGTTCTTGAGATTGCCCGTGTGATCCGTCTTGGTTTCCTTCAGCAAAATGCATTCCACCCGGATGACACCTGCGTTTCTATGGAAAAACAGTTCCTGATGATGGATACGATCCTGTACCTTTACAAGCAGGCACGTACCCTTGTCACAATGGGACATCCGATGTCCGTATTAAAATCTGAGAATATTTTCGATCGTGTCATTGCGATCAAATATGATGTTCCAAATAACCGCCCGGAAATGTTTGCACAGTATCACAGAGATATTGACGCTTTCTATCAGCACGTACTTGAGAAAAACTGCATAAGGAGGGACCACTATCATGTCAATTGAATATCTTGGCTTAAGCAGTATCAACGGCCCTCTGATCGTGTTAGAGGGCGTACAGGACGCCTTTTACGATGAGATCGTAGAATTTGTCGTAGACGGCACAGAACGCAAAATAGGACGTATTGTAGAGATTTACGAAGACAAGGCAGTAATCCAGGTCTTTGAAGGTTCTGAAAATATGTCCCTGAAAAATACACATACGAAACTGACCGGACACCCGATGGAGATTGCACTCTCCCCGGATATCCTTGGCCGTACCTTCAACGGTATCGGACAGCCGATCGATGACCTCGGGCCGCTTGTCTCCACTTTAAAAAGAGATGTGAACGGACTTCCGCTCAACCCGGTCCGCAGAGAATACCCAAGAAACTATATCCGCACCGGAATTTCCGCGATCGACGGACTGACAACTCTGATCCGAGGACAGAAGCTTCCGATTTTCTCCGGAAATGGACTTCCGCACGATCAGCTTGCTGCACAGATCGTAAAACAGGCCTCTCTCGGAAGTGATTCCGATGAAAAATTTGCAATCGTATTTGCCGCTATGGGAGTAAAACATGACGTTGCTGATTTCTTCCGTAACACATTTGAAGAAAGCGGTGTTGCCGATCACGTGGCAATGTTTTTGAACCTGGCAAATGACCCGGTTGTAGAACGTCTGATCACGCCAAAGGTTGCACTGACAGCTGCGGAGTATCTGGCTTTTGAACAAAATATGCATATCCTCGTTATCCTTACCGATATGACTTCTTTCGCAGAAGCCATGCGTGAGGTCTCTTCCTCAAAAGGAGAGATTCCCAGCCGTAAAGGATTCCCGGGATATCTGTACAGTGAACTGGCAACCATCTACGAGCGTGCCGGTATTGTACAAGGCGTAAACGGCTCTGTAACACAGCTTCCGATTCTTACTATGCCAAATGACGATATCACCCACCCGATTCCTGACCTGACAGGATACATTACCGAAGGACAGATCGTACTTGACCGCCCGCTTCATGGACAGTCAATCTACCCTCCGATCAATATCCTGCCATCTCTTTCCCGTCTGATGAAGGACGGTATCGGAGAAGGTTTTACACGTGAAGATCATCAGGATCTTGCCAATCAGTTATTCTCCGCTTATGCAAAGGTTGGAGATGCAAGAAATCTGGCTTCTGTTATCGGTGAAGATGAACTTTCACCACTAGATAAGAAATATCTGGAATTCGGAATCGACTTCGAACAACATTACATCGGACAGGGTGTTAATGAAAACCGTACAATGGAAGAGACTTTGGATCTGGGATGGAAACTTTTAGGAAAACTCCCTAGAGAAGAACTGGACCGTGTTGACACGAAGATTCTTGATAAATACTATAAACCTGCTGTAGAAGACTAGGGAAAGGAGGGAGCTTCATGGATCCACGTACATTTCCAACAAAAGGTAATCTGATGCTGGCCAAGAACTCTCTTGCACTTGCCCGGCAGGGTTATGATCTGATGGATAAGAAGCGTAACATCCTGATTCGTGAACTGATGGATCTGATCGAAGAAGCACGCACCATACAGGAAGAGATTGATTCGACTTTCACTTATGCTTATCAATGCCTGCAGCGTGCTAATATCGAAAACGGTATCAGTATGGTAGAACAGCTCGCCTACACTGTACCGATTGAAAATTCTATCACGATCCAGACGCGAAGCATCATGGGAACCGAGATTCCTCATGTGAAATATATACCGGATGCCGGTCAGCCGACCTATGCCTTCAGTACCACAAAGGAATCGATTGATATTGCCCGTGAGGCCTTCCGCAAGGTAAAGGACCTTACGATCAAGCTTTCCATGGTAGAAAACGCTGCTTACCGTCTTGCAAGTAATATTAAGAAGACGCAGAAACGAGCAAATGCACTTCAGAATATTACAATTCCAATGTATTCGAATCTGGTCTACTCGATCACCAATGCACTGGAAGAAAAAGAGCGTGAAGAGTTCACGCGTCTGAAAGTGATCAAGAGAATGAAAGAGAAAAAAGCCTCCGGTTAACTTCCGGGGGCTTTTCCTTACTGAAGGAGGACTGTTATGAGTATCCCTAACTATTCATTATTCTACTGCTGCAATGATCTGATATTCTTTTTCAAAAGTCTCTCCGATCTCTACCTTATTAATTCCAGGCTTCTCAGAGATTTCTTTATCAAATCCAATATTATCGCATCTTCCCATCCATGGTTCCAGGCAGACAAACGGTGCGTCTTTTACAGACCAGATTCCATAGCTTGGGAATCCTTCAGACTTAACTCCCACATACGGAGTTCCGTCTTTATGACAGATCCACGCCTCTTCAATCTGCGTATTATCAAAAATCAGCGCATCGTTTTCAAACAATTCTTCTGTCAGCGGATATGTCTCTTCATTCAGTTTCATCTCATGCAGTTCCTCCGGATCAGGAGCCATTTCTTTCATATTGATCAAACAATACTTCAATTCATCTTTTCCAGGGAACTTCAGAATATAATCTGTCTTTCCTTCCTCGTTCTTTGCAAAACGGAAGGCCGGATGCGCTCCGATTGTGAAATAAATTGTCTCATCAGACGGATTCTTTACTTCCCATTTTACATGGAGTACGATTTTTTTCCAGTGTGTAAGTAATGAAAAGTTCAAAATCAAATGGATAAACTTCCTTCATCTCTTCTGTTGATGTCAGAAGAAAGGTTGATGTTTCTTTGCCTGCATGAATACATTTGAACTCACTGTCTCTTGCAAATCCATGCTGTGATGTCGGATACTGTGTACCGTTGATCTTCACTGTGTTCTTATAGGTTTTTCCCACATTTGGAAATAACACCGGTGAATGACGTTTCCAAAATTGGGGTTCTGCATCCCAGAGAAGATCTGTACCTGTTTTCTTGTTATACAGTTTTGTCAGCTCCGCACCATGCTCTGCAATCTCTACGCTGAGCACATCATTCTCCATTTTAATCATGATTTTCTTCCTCCTTTATTCCCCTTTAATTTTTATCGGACTGTTCTACCTGTACGCAATTATCTACCAGATAGTCCAGTACTTTATCACGAAGGATTGCATCTTTCAGAACATCTTCTCCCACCTGCTCTTTGTAGGTATCCAGATCTGCTCCTGCCTTGTCCGCATACTCCTGCATTCCTTCTTCGTATTCCTTATCAGACGGTTCCAGTTTCTCTTTCTTTGCGATTAGTTTTACAGCCTCTTCAAGCTGCACAGCCTGTTTTGCGGATTCCTCAACTTTTTCGTTAAATTTATCTTCTGTCATATTCAGATAAGTTGTAATGAAATCATTCAGCTCTACTCCGTACATCTGTGCAATCTGTGTATAGTAGTCATTTGCCTGTTTCACCTGCTCGTCTACCGCACCGTCAGGATACTTATTTACCTCTATCTGATCCAGTAAAGCAGTCTGTACTTCTTGTTTCAACTGTGAATTACCTGAATCGTCCTGCTGCTCCTGAAGAGAATTTTTCACCTCTTCCTTGTATTCATCAACCGTCTTGCTGCTTTCACTATTATTCACAACCCACTCGTCTGTAAGCTCCGGTGCTACTTTCTGATAAATCTTATTCAATACAATGTGAAAATTCGCCGGTTTTCCCGCAAGATCCGCACTCGGATATCCCTCCGGAAACTGTACAGTGATATCAAATTCTTCACCTGTATTATGTCCCACGATCTGATCTTCAAATCCCTGGTAATCTCCGGATGCTCCGATAAATGAACCTGATCCAAGCTCCAGATCATATCCTGTAGCTGAACCACCGTCAAATGCAGTTCCATCCATCGTGCCTGTATAATCAATATTTACCCAGTCTCCACTCTGTGCCGCGCGGTCTGTTACATCCTGTTCTGTCGCAGCAGCTTCCAGTCTAGACTGTACCTCCTGCTCTACAGAATCATCGGACACCTCGTTTTTGGCAACCTCTGTTACTTCAAGTCCTTTATATTTGTTCACTGTCACATAATCATTAGACAACTTACCACTTCCGCATCCTACTAAAGATGCTGTCATCAGAACCGCTGTAAGAACCGCAATCACTCTTTTTTTGCATTTTCCTGTTTCTCCTCTTTTATAATCTCTTTTTTATTTTTTGTCTTATCCACTATAAAAGTGGTGACAGTAATCTGGAAAACTGTTCCTTGAACCGGATCAGTAAATTCCTCTCCTCATATATCTTTCGTGTCACTTGCGTACTCATTGTCATATCATTCTCAAAAGCTCTTTCCAGCCTCTGCACTGTACGCTCACTATAGATTGTTGCATTCACTTCAAAATTCAGGCCAAAACTTCGGATGTCCATATTCGCTGTACCTACACAGGCAACCATGCCATCTACTGATAATGTCTTTGCGTGAAGGAATCCATTATTATAGACATAACATTTTGCGCCTGCTGCAACCATCTCCCCAATATAAGAATAGGTTGCCCAGTAAACAAATGGATGATCTGGTTTGCATGGGATCATAATTCTGACATCTACCCCGGATCTGCTTGCAATCTTCAACGCATCCAGAATGGACGCATCCGGTATGAAATACGGTGTCTGTATATAGACATGATTTCTTGCACTGTGGATCAGATGAAGATAATTGTCATGGATTGTCTTCGTCTGTGAGTCCGGTCCACTTGAGATAATCTGTACCGGATCAAATCCATGCCTGTCATACTGCGGAATCTCAAACAAATGATCTTCCAAAAACAAGTTCTCATGAGCTGCATAATTCCAATCCAGGACAAACCTCACTGCAAGAGATGTGACCGCTGCACCTTCAATACACAAATGTGTATCTCTCCAATAACCAAACTTTTCGTCTTTTCCAATATATTCCCTGCCTACATTGAAACCACCAACAAAGCCAACCTTTCCATCAATCACGACAATCTTTCTGTGATTTCGATAATTCACACGCATCTGAAGCTGTCCCAGAATCGCCGGGAAGAATTCTGCGACCCGAATTCCTTCGCATTTCAGCCTGTCCCAATCTCTTTTGTGCATGGTACGACATCCCATACTGTCAAACAAAACTCTGACTTCTACACCTTCATGTGCTTTCTCGATCAATACCTTCTCTATATCCTGCCACACTTCATCGTTCCTGATAATATAATACTGTACATGGATATATTTCTTCGCACGTTTCATTTCCTCGATCAGTGCATGAAACTTCTCTTTACCATCTGTATAAATACGGATATCATTATTATCTGTCAGAACTGCCTGTCCAGCCTCCAGATTATACAGCACAAGATCCCGGAACCGGTTAAGTGCCGGACTCGTCATCTTCAGCTGCCTGTGATAAATGGTTTCCTCCTGCCTTCGCACAGCGTATTTCAGCTCACCTTCAATCTCCTTTGCCTTAAACATCTTATTCTTGTGATAATCCTGCCCTATGATCAGATATAGAATAAATCCGACAATCGGAATAAAATAAAGCAAAAGCAGCCAGGTCCATACTGCCTGCGGTGATCTTCTTTCAAAGAATACAATAATCAGAGATAAAAGAATATTAATGATAACGATATTCTTCATAATAAAATGAAAAACCATCACCACTGTGTTCCATATTGTCTCTGCCATTCAACTCTCCCTTTCTCTTAATCAACGTGAAAATATTATTGCTCACTATACTCCATCACATTCTTCGGACAACGCTGTTACTGTTCACACGATGTGCGACCAGCAACGCATCTCGCCATTTTAAATCGCCTTTGGCGATGGGGCGAGATGCATTCAAGTCAAAACACGCATCCTCCGTGTCAATCAGCAAAGTGATTGACA
>ENA-OQHD01000353-OQHD01000353.1-human-gut-metagenome-genome-assembly--contig:-NODE-353-length-17487-cov-2.021429_pt1 | contig 17487 bp, 25 predicted proteins | sample MGYA00242560_ERZ504711 | MGnify/ENA primary metagenome ERZ504711 (study PRJEB26092, sample SAMD00036198) | human gut metagenome | host: Homo sapiens | study: EMG produced TPA metagenomics assembly of...
CGACAGCTACATTGCCATCATCCACCCCTACGCTGCCTACGACCTGAAGACCAGCAAGGAGTTCATTGAGGTGCACAAGTACGCCGACCCCGGACACCATGTTCCGCGGCGAGATCGGCAAGCTGGGCAACATCCGCTTCATCGAGACCAGCGAGGCCAAGATTTGGAAGGATTCCACCTGCCCGGACGGTCTGGCTGTGTTCGGCACGCTGGTGCTGGGTGCCCACGCCTACGGCGTGACCGAGCTGGAAGGCGGCGGTCTGGAGCACATCGTCAAGCAGCTGGGCTACGGCGACGACCCGCTGAACCAGCGCGCTTCCGTGGGCTGGAAGGGCATGCGTGCGGCAGAGCGTCTGGTGGAGCAGTACATGGTGCGCATTGAAAGTGCGTCCAGCTATTCCACCACCGCTGCTGCAAACTGAGGAGGCGTGAGCCATGGCTGAAAAGAAAAATGTGCGCATCCGGCTGTTCAAGGATAACAGCCGCTACAAGGGCGATCTGTTCGTGAGCGTGAATGGTGTGAACTATAAGATCCGCCGCGGCGTGGAGGTGGAAGTGCCGCCCGAAGTGGCCGAGGTGCTGGAGCACAGCCAGATGCAGGATGAGCTGACCGCCGCCCGCATTGCGGCGGCAGAGAACGCCGCCCAGTAAACCCGAAACAGACAAAAAGCCCGGCTGGGGAGCCTGCCCGGCCGGGCCTTTATAAAAAGGAGAGTGAACATATGACCGTAGGACAGGCGCTGGAACGCGCCGAAGAGCTGCGCCCGGGCAGCCGCATTGCGCTGGCCACCCGGCAGGCGTGGCTGAAGGAAGCAGACGCGATGCTGCGGGAGCGCGTTTTTTAAAAACAGCATCACAGATGCATACGACGATGTGGGCGCAGATCTTGCATGGGACGACAGCCTGCAGGACGACGATGTGCTGCTGGCACCGGCACCTTTTGATGCGCTGTATCCGCATTATCTGTGTGCCATGACCGATGCGGCCCCTTGGTGAGACCGACCGCTACGTCGGGGAGCAGGCCCAGTACAACAGTCTGCTGGCAGATCTGGCGGCGTGGCTGCGGCGCAGCTACCCGACCCTGACGGGTGCCCAGTGGCGCTGGTAAGGAGGTGAGAGCATGGTTCTGGCAAACAGAGCGAAGCTGCAGAACAGCCGCAGTCTTGTGCGGGTATTCGGCGGGCTGAACGAGACCTATGCCTGCTCGGAAGCAGAGTACAGCGCGGGCGTGAATTTTTCTGCCCGGGATTTCCCGGCGCTGAGCACCCGCAAGCCGCGCCGCAAGCTGAGGGAGTTGACCGGGCTGAACGGCATGTATCACCTGAACGGGCTGCTGACCGTCTGCGGGAAGGATCTGATCTACACGCCGGATGCCGACGGCGCGGACCCGGTGACCTGCACCGAGGCAGTGACCGACGGCAAAAAGGCACTGGTGGGCATTGGTACAAAAAACCTGATCTTCCCGGACAAGGTAGCCTTTGATACAGCGGACGGAAGTGTTTCGGCACTGGGAGCTGTATGGCAGGCAGAGGGACAGAGCGTGCAGTTTGCACCCTGCGATGCCGCGGGCAAGGTCTACGAGGTGAGCGGTTACGGCAAGGAGGAACCGGAGAAGCCTGCAGACGGACAGCTCTTTTTGAAGGTGGAGGACGAGGAGCACCCATGGGCCAGCACCAGCACACTGGAAGAGTACAGCGCATCCTCCGGCAGCTGGACGGCAGTGCCGCTGGAATACTGCCGCATCACAGCGGCGGGCGCGCAGAGGCTATTTGCCCAATGGGACACCGTGACCGTGCAGGGCACGGCAGCACAGCAGGCTGGCATGTGGACAAAGCTGGACGGGGATCTGGTAGTTTACGATGTGCTGGAAAACGGGCTGCGCGTGCGGGTAAGCCCGGAGGGAGATCATGTTTACGGCATGCTGGTGCAGAGCGCCGAGAGCGCCCAGTGGACCAGCTTGGACGGCAAGGAGACACGCAGCTTTGCGGTGAGCACGCCGGTGCGGATGGAACGCCGCGTGCCGGATCTGGACTACGTTACCGAGTGCGACAACCGGGTATGGGGACTGCAACAGCAAGGAAAACGTGATCTATGCCTGCCGCCTTAGGGCGATCCCCACCAACTGGTTTTCCTACCGGGGCATTGCGGCAGACAGCTACGCAGTGACGGTGGGCAGCGATGGTGCGTTTACCGGCGCGGCCACATGCATGGGCTATGCGCTGTTCTTTAAGGAGAACACACTGCACAAGCTCTATGGCTCCAAGCCTTCGGATTTTCAGCTCACCTCGCTGCGCTGCCGGGGCGTTGCCAAAAACGCGGCGCGCAGCCTGTGTGTGCTGAACGAGACGCTCTATTATCTTTCGCCGGACGGTGTGATGGCATGGGACGGCAGCATTCCAACAAAAGTGTCCGGCGCGTTGGATTCGGGCCGACTGGCCAATGTGCAGAGCGCGGTGGGCAGTGCGCTAGATGGCCGCTATTACCTGCATGTGGCCCGCACGGCGGCAGGCGAAAATACGGCAAGGCTGCTGGTGTACGATACCGAGCGCGCGCTCTGGAGCGAAGAAAACGTGTGCTCCTACGAGATGACCAGCACCGGCGGACAGCTTTATCTGTGGGACGGGCAGGCACTGTGGGCCGCAGATCCCAGCCGCGAAGCGGACTGGCAGGCCACCGACGGTGTGGAGGAAAAGCTGAACTTTGAGCTGACCACTGGTGACATTGGGCTGGACGGGGCCGAGGACCGGTATCTTTCCCGACTGACGCTGCGGCTGGATGCCGAGTGCAGCAGTACGGTGGAGGTGGCCGCCAGCTATGACGGCGGCCCATGGGAGACGGTGGCAAGCCTGACGGCACAGGACAAGCGGCGCAGCTTTGATCTGCCGTTCGTGCCCCGGAGGCACGGCACCCTGCGGCTGCGCCTGAAGGGCAGGGGACAGATCACCCTGCGCAGCATTGCAAAAACAATGGCCGCTGCCAAGGGCGGCATTGCAGGCGGGGAGGTGTGACGAATGGCAAGCGTGATGGGCATTAACAAGATCGGCCTGCCCAAGCTCAGCGAGAATATGGACCCGGAGGATGCCCGTGCCCTGCGCAGCTACCTGTACCAGATGCAGGAACAGCTGCAGTATGTGCTGAGCAATCTGGACGTTGAGAATATGTCCGACGAGATGCGCACGAAACTGCAGAATTTATAAGGAAAGGATCATATATGGCAAACAGAAAGAAAAAGGGACGAAGCGCTTGCCGTTGTGCAGGCGCAGACGGAGGGCAGCGGCCAGCCTGCCGTGCAGAGCGGCTATTCGGCGGCAGGACTGGAAAGCCGCTCGGAGGTGGGAAAAACGCGCTGGCAAATTCCAGCTACAAGCCCAGCCAGACCGTGACGGACGCCGCAGATGCGCTGAAGGAGTGGCAGGCTAAAACCGGCCCCGGGCGATTATCAGAGCAGCTATCAGGAGCGAATCGATCAGCTTTTGAACCAGCTGCTGCAGCGTGAGAGCTTCCAGTACAGCTACACCAAGGATCCGCTCTACCGCCAGTACGAGCAGAACTATTTGCAGAACGCCCACAACGCCAGCGCAGATGCTGCGGCGCAGGCTGCAGCCCTGACCGGCGGTTATGGCTCCAGCTATGCCACGAGCGCCGCCCAGCAGGCGTATCAGCAGCAGATCGGTGCGCTGAGCAGCGCCATCCCCACGCTGTACAGTCTGGCACTGGATACGTATACCAGCGGCGGCAACGAGCTGGTGAGCCAGCTGGATCAGCTGAACAACAGCGAACAGGATGCCCAGCAGCAGTACAACAACAAGCTCTCGGACTACTACACCCAGCTGCAGCAGAAGGGCGAAGCATACAACAACGCCTATGCGCAGGACTACGGCAAGTATCAGGATTATCTGAGCCAGCTGGGCACCCTGCACGATTATTACTCCGCGCAGGAACAGCAGCAGGCAGCACGCCGCCAGCAGGTGTTCAGCAATGTGATGACCGTGCTGGGTGTGCTGGGCGATGCGGTGCAGATCGTTCTCAGCGGCACCACGGGCGTTGGCTCCATGCTGAGCGGCCTGCTGAATACCGGCTACAACATCTACTCCGGCAACCGTCAGTACGAGGCAGACCGTGCGGACACTCAGTGGAACCAGCAGCTGCAGGAGCGTCAGTATCAGGACAGCCTGAACCAGCAGCGCTACGAGAACGAGACGAGCGAGCGGGAGTATCAGGACAAACTCAACCAGCAGAAATTCAACAACGATGTCACAAGCCAGAAGCTGAACATCGCACTGGGCGAGTGGAACCTGAAAAACGTCCAATGCAGCGCAGAAAGCAAGCCGCGCTGGCAGCACGGCGGCAGGCAGTAAGACTGGCGGCACTGGCACGGGCAGTACGTCCTCCGGTACAGCCAACCGCAGCACGGGCACTGCCACCCGTCTGGGCAGTGACACCTCCCGGAATGTGACGGTGCCCTACATGGCCATGCTGATGCGCAGCCAGGGCAAGAGCGATACCAGCATCAGCACCGCACTGCGGCAGGATGGCTATTCCAGCGCAGAGATCGCACAGATCCTGCAGCAGATGAGGCGCTGACCGTTCGGGTGGATATCAAACAATAAAAAGGCATGTGCAGAGCACACAGGAGCCGTTCCGGCCAGAGGTGTTCTGCACATGCTTTTTTAGCAGAAAATAATGGCGTGCTGTTCGAGTCCCACTGGGATACCCCCTGCCAAAGTAAAAAAATCCGCCGAATGCAAAGCATCAGCACAGCATTTGTCTTGGTAGACATTCCTACTGATTGGAACCCGCAGGCTAACCAACAGCCCACTGGGCTGTTGGTTGCTCTGCCGCTGATGCGTCAGAGCCGCCTTGTTCGAGCCCCACTGGGATACCCCACCAAACTTAAAAAAAACCGCCGATGCAAAGCATCAGCGAAGTTTTTGGTGGGGTGCCCAGTGGGACTCGAACCCACGGTCTCCAGATCCACAATCTGGCGCGTTAACCGACTACGCTATGGGCACCACATAGATGCGCCCGAAGGGACTCGAACCCCCGGCCCACTGCTTAGAAGGCAGTTGCTCTATCCACCTGAGCTACGGGCGCACGTTGTAATCCCATGGGTTCCATTATGGCGGCAGCTGTGTGTCGGCACACGCTGCGAGAAGTATAAATACCAATACAGGTCCCATTCTGTCAAGCAAAAATGCAAAAATCATTTTTTCTTTTTTCAAAGCCCGCAAAGCACTGCTTTACAGCAGCCACATGCCTGCAAAGCCCAAAGCAAAGCCAAGCGCGGCTCCGCCCACGACATCGCGGATATGGTGCACGCCGGTCAGCACACGGCCAACACAGATGAGCACCGTGATGCCCACCATCACCCAGCCCGCCTTCGGGTAGAAATACATCCATACCATGGCCAGCACGGAAGCGCTCAGCGCGTGGCGGGATGGGAAGGAGTGTCCCCGGGTCTCCTTGTGCCGCAGCGGTTCAAAGCCGGGCTGTTCATAGGGACGCGGCAGGTTCAGCCTGTCCCGCAGGATGGTGCCGCCCCAGAAGGTAAGCCCCGGCACGAACACCGTCCGCGCAATGACGGCGGTGAGGTCCAGCGCGGCCTGACGCTGACTGCCCAGCAGCCGAAACAGCCGGACGTTCAGCAGGCAGAGCAGCACCGGATAACATACGAAAAGGGATGAGCGGCAGCCAGCGGTCCAGTGCCACCACACAGCGCTTGGCTGTGGGGTGGGCATCCATCCAGCTGTGCAGGGCGTGATAATGTTCTGCAGTCGAAAAAAGATCCCTCCGCATCGGGCACCTCAAAAAATTAAAAGCAGGTGTCCAGATAATTTTCCACATCAAAGGGTTCCGGGGTGGAATCCTTGCGCAGGTACAGCGGGTGGTGGGGGTGGCCCTTTTTGCTGCGCCTGCCAAAGGTGACCCACGGGATCTCCCGCTCCCGCGTCAGGGCCACCATCTCCCGCATGAGGCCGGGCAGATAGTCCCGCTTTTCGATCAGCGTGCCCCACGCTGCCCACATGGTGGGTTCGGTCTGGGCCAGAACGGCTTTGAGCCAGCGCAGGTTTTCGTCACACAGGGCGCGGTCTGGCACACGGTCCATATCGTTAGGGTCGGTGGCGCGCTGGGGATACACGTTGAACATGATCCAGCTGTCAAAGCCGTTGGCGGCGGCAAGACGCTCCACACTTTTCAGGGTGGGGTCCAGTGCGCCGGGCTGGGCGGTGCTGGGGTTGATGCCAATGCATACCAGCGGGTGGGTGCCAACGCGGCCCAGTACGTAACGGTAAGGCTGATATGTATGCGGCTCGTAATACCAGATGCCGCCGGGATATTCGTCGGCCTTGAGTACGGGGATCTGTTCGGTCTGCATGGAAAGAATGCTCCTATCATTGTTTGCTTTCTATTATCGTACCTGAAACTGCAGGATAAATCAACTCTTTTGTGCGGAAATCCTCCCATAAATCAAATTTCATGGTATACTAAAGAAGGACGCTGCGGCAGCTGGCTGCAGCGCATTGCAGCTGAGAAAAAGGGAGCAACTATGCTGGAAGATTACAAGAACGCACTGAAGAGCGGCCAGCGTGCTTACCGTGCCTGTGTGGCGCGCGGCCAGTCGCCGTATCTTGCGGTGCTGGACGATATTCTGGTCAATGTGAACATCGTGGCGCAGGAGCCGCTGGGCCTTGTGGAGATCCCGGCGGAAAGCATCGTCGGCACAAAGACCAGCGGCCGTCACACCGCCTTTGCACCGAACTTTATGCCCCTGCTGGAGCCGGACACCGAGTTTGCAGGCAAGTGGTCAAACCTCTGCGATGCACATCTGGAAGAGGGCATCCACACCCCCATCATCGCCTACGAGTTCCTGAACAAATTCTATGTGCAGGAAGGCAACAAGCGGGTATCGGTGCTCAAGTATTTGATGCGGTCAGGATCGCGGGTACGGTCACGCGGCTCATCCCGGAACGGAACGACAGTCTGGAAAACCGTATCTACTACGAATTTCTGGATTTTTACAAGCTCTCCAAGGTCAACGATGTGCATTTCTCCCGTCTGGGGGGTTACGCAAAATTGCAGACGCTGGTGTGCAAGGCCAGCGGTGAAAGCTGGACGGATGATGATCGGCTGAGCTTTTCCTCCTTCTATACCATGTTCCGCCAGCAGTTTCTGGCTCTGGGCGGCGGCGGACTGAATCTGACTGCCGGCGATGCCATGCTAGTGTATCTGTCGGTCTACCGTTACGCGGATGCCTGCGAGAGCACGCCCAGCCAGATGAAGCAGAATCTGGAAAAGCTGTGGGATGAGGTGAAGGTGCTCACCGAGCCGCAGGCCGTGGCCCTTTCGCTGGAGCCGAAGCAGGGCCCCGGCGAACCGCTGCTGGCAAAGCTGAACATCTTTACAAAGCCCAGCGAGCTGAAGGTGGTGTTCCTGCACGAGCACAACGCCGAAAACAGCGCATGGGTGCGCGCCCACGACAAGGGCATCGAAGCGCTGCAGCAGGCGTTCCCGGATCGGGTATTCATCACCCGCAAAGAGAACATCGAGCCTGAGGTGGACGCGGAGCAGGTGCTGGAGGATGTGGCCCACGACAATGCCGACGTGGTGTTCACCTCAAGTGCCCGGATGCATACCGCCTGCCTGAAGGTGGCGGCCCAGCACCCCAAGACCCGCATCCTGGAACTGTTCGCTCAACGCGCCGCACCCGCTGGTGCGCACTACTATGCCCCGCACGTATGAAGTGACCTATCTGCTGGGAATGCTGGCCGGCGTGATGGCAAGGACCGACCGCGTGGGCTATGTGGCGGCAAACCCGGTGTATGGCATCCCGGCGGCAGTAAACGCCTATGCGCAGGGCCTGAAGACCGTGCGCCCGGACGCAAAGGTGGTGCTGCGCTGGGCCTGCCTGCCGGACCCGGCACACCCGCTGGATTTCTCCGACCGGCCGGATGTGGAGATCTTCTATGCCCGGGATAACCGCGAGCCGGAAGGCACCCACCGGGATTACGGCCTTGTGCGCCGCATGCCGGACGGCAGTTTGCAGCCGCTGGGCCTGCCCGTGTGGCGGTGGGATACGTTTTATATCGAGATTGTGCGTTCCACTTTTTGACGGTGCATGGGACAGCGATGCAGCGGGAGCCAGAGCCGTGAATTACTGGTGGGGCATGCGCAGCGGCGCAGAGGAGATCGATTACAGCAAAGACCTGCCTGCAGGCACTTACAGCTGCTGGACCTGATGGAAAGATGCTGCACGAGGATGACCTGCGCATCTTCCCGGAAGACCTGTACGCGCAGGGGCATGTGCTGCACTCGCCGGAGGCCGTGGTCTACAGTCCCAAGGAATTGATGGAGATGGACTGGCTGGACGAATGCGTGGAAGGTGCGCTGCCGCACTACGATGAACTGGATGTAAAAACGCATGTGCTTATGGCGATCAACGGCCTCAATACCCTGAAAGGGTTGTGAAATAAGCGGCCCTCAGGCCGAGAGAGAACGGAGCAAACCGATGTGGAAAATTCTTGCAATTTCGGATGTGCCCTCTAAAGCACTGTGGGACTACGGTACCCGCGAACATCTGGAAGGCATCGACCTGATCCTTTCCTGCGGGGATCTGCCGCAGAAGTATCTGGAATATCTTACGAACTTTACGGCTGCGCCCATCTTGTATGTCCACGGCAACCACGACGGCAGTTACAGGGAAAATGAACCTGGCGGATGCATTTGTGTGGACGACAGCGTGTATGTGTGGAAGGGCCTGCGCATTATGGGACTGGGCGGCAGCATCCGCTACAATAACCGGGAGGACAGCTTCCAGTATACGGAAAGGGAAATGCGCCGCCGTGTGCGCAAACTCTGGCGCAAGGCCCATCATGTGGGCGGCATCGACCTGCTGCTCACCCACTCCCCGGCGGCTGGCCTGAACGACAGCACGGATCATGCTCACAAGGGCTTTGCGTGCTTCAATGATCTGATGGATGAATACGAGCCGCAGTGGTTCGTGCACGGCCATGTGCACCTGAACTATGATGCAAAGCTGCCGCGCGTGTGCACCCGCGGCAAGACCACCGTGATCAACGCTACCGAGCGCTATGTGTTCGAGATCCCGGACCCGGACCCCGTGATCCAGCATTATCCGTTCTGGAAAAGATGGTTTGATGTAAAATGAAAAGCTGCCTTGCATTTTTGGATGCAGGGCAGCTTTTTTTAACGGTTTAAAATGGAGCCTTGTGTGGGAACGGACAACCTGCCGCAAAACAGGTGCGGAGTGCTTTGCAGCAGGAGAAAGAATACAGGAAAAGTTACAGCTCCAGCTTGCCGGAGACTTTGTTGATCACGTAATAGGCAGCGTCTTCCTCGGGCTTGACGTATACCTTGCAGGACTGCACGCCAACCTTGTGGGTAGCGCGGTAATCGGCCTTGGCGCGGTCAATGATATCGGTCACGTTATACTGCTTGCCGCTGAACTCCACATACAGCTCCGGTGCAAGCGGGGGACGGCCGCGGCGTGCAGGGGCCTTGGCAGATTTACGGGTCTTAGACTCCTTGGCCTCAGCGGCAGGAGCTTCCACAGCAGGAGCAGCCGCTGCGGTCTTTTTCTTTTCGGGCATAGATAAACCCCTCCTTGATCGTATTTGGATGCTGCACAGGGGGCTGCACAGCATTGGCTCCATGAAATATATTATTTATATAATAAGTTTTTAGAAATGGTTTGTAAAGTCTTTTTTGCAAAAAACTTTCGGAAAAAGGCAGGAAATCGGGTGTGAAACTCACTGGAATGCATTTTGATGCAACAGTATTACGGAACTGCCACAAAAACACGCAAAAAAGGGCGGACCTTTCTGGTTTGTGCCGGGAACGCTCCCGCTACAAACCCGGCGGGTAAAAGCGGCGGCTTTCCGGCCCGGATTTACTCCCGGCAAAGCTCCTTGGCGCGTTGCACAACAGGGGCAAGAAGTTCCTCGTTCCAGTCCTCGGCAAGGGTGAACAGAAGCTGATAAACGGCGGCCTGCGCCTGACCCTGCGGGCGCTTTTGGGCCAGCGCAAACGCGGCAGAAAGCATTTGCAGCTTGAGGGTGCGGATACTCTCGGGCGCAGCCCACAGGCGGACAAAATCGTAATCGTTCGTGTTGCCGCAGGGCATGGCACAGGTGGCGCAGCCCGGGGCAACGCGGTGCTTTTCAGTCTGGACGATGGCAAGCATCCGCTGCAGCCTTTCCTCCGGTGCATCCGGCTGCGCGGCAAGGCGCAGACCGGCGTTCAGCACCTCGTCGGTGTCGTCCGTTTTGGGCTCGCTGGTGGTGGCCCTTGCAAGGCCTACAAGGGCACCCAAAAGGGTATCTCTTGCCTGCTGAGCAGGGGTGACAGGCGCTTTTAAAAGTTCAGGCATGGCACAGTTCCTTTCAATGGTTCTTTCTGCGGAAAGTATAGCCGATTCTGCTATGTTTTACAAGATGAACAAAACGGAAATTAAAAATAAAATATAGGCTGCTTGTGAGTTTGATGCCGTTTGTGGTTATGACCCTATTTCGTGAAAAAAAGTTCTCAAAAAGCCCGCAGGCTTTTTGAGAACCCAATAAAAATAATAATTCCGCTAAAGATGCTCAGAGCGGAGCTTTTAAAATCGTGCTCTGCTCAGATCAGGCCCGGTACTTCTTTTGCCAGCAGCTCCGCCAGCTGTGCGTGGCCCTTGCGGGTCAGGTGCATGAAATCCACCTTGTTGAACTCGCAGTCCTTTGCGTCCAGGAAGTGCACGCCCTGCCGCTCGCAGATGATGCGGAGCTGCCCGGCTACACCGGCAGATTTTTCCACACAGCCATCGCCCATCACAGCGTCGTGGAAGCCTGCACCGATGGGAGGAGGTGCCACCACCAGAATGTTGGGCTGCTTGGTGCCCCAGCAGTCCACGCTCTTTGCTTTGAGGATGAGCCGCTCCATGCCTGCAGCAATGCAGGCGGCATTGGCACCAAAGCGCTCCTTCACATCGTTCGTGCCCAGCATGATGATGAGCAGGTCGATGACTTCGTGGCTCTTGAGCAGGGCATAGATAACGCTGAGGGCATCCATAGATTCGTGGATGGGGTCCACAAATACGGTGGTGCGGCCGGAAAGCCCCTCTTCGGTCACAAGGTATTCGTCGCCCAGCGCCTTCTGCAGGCGGCAGGTCCAGCGCTCCTCTTCATTGAAGCGGATGCCGTGGTCGGCGCAGTCGTTCGGATCGGCACAGTAGCCGTGGGTGTTGGAATCGCCCAGACAGAGGATATGTGTTTTCATATATGATTACTCCTTTTCCATGGTCTGTCGGAAGTAGTACACTGCGCCCACCATACCGGCATCGTTGTGCAGCTGAGCGGCGCGCACTTCCAGCCCCTCTGCAAAGGCGGGCATGACCGATGCTTTCACCTTTGCGGCAATGGGTTCGATCAGCAGTTTCTGCTGCGCGCTCACGCCGCCGCCGATCAGAATGAGCTGCGGGTTGAAGATGTGCACCATGCCTGCAAGGCCCTGTGCGATCTCGTCCGTCCAGTGGTCCAGCAGGGCAAGAACTGCCTCGTTGCCTGCTTCGGCTGCGGCAAAGATGGCGCGGCCATCCTTCCAATCGGGGTCCTTTTCCTGTGCGGCGCGCACCAGCGCGGTGGTGGCAGCGTAGCGTTCCCAGCAGCCCTTTGCGCCGCAGGTACAGTCCACACCGTCCAGCGCGTGGGTGCGGTAGTGACCCAGCTCACCGCCAAGGCCCCGTGCACCCTCTAACAAATTGGCCTCCGGTCAGGATGCCGCCGCCCACGCCGGTGCCAAGGGTCACACCGATCACGTCCGTATAGCCCTGTGCAGCGCCGACCCACACTTCACCCAGTGTCATGCAGTTGGCGTCGTTGGCCACTGTGACGGGCAGGCCGAAGTCCTTTTCCAGCGCAGCCTTGATAGGGCTGCCGATGTAATTGGGAAAGTTGCCGCAGGTACCGGCCACGATGCCCTTGCGGCTGTCGATCTGACCGGTGGCCCGAAACGCCGATGCCCGCAAGGCTTTCCACCGGAACTTGCATTTGTGGTCAAAAAGCTCCTTTGCGGCCCTGCGCACGGTGGTGAGAACAGGCGTCTGGTAGCCGTCAAAGCTGACGCTCTCTTCGCCCTTGAGCAGCACCCTGCCGGTCTCATCCACGATGCCCAGCTTGACGGCAGTGCCGCCGATATCAATGCCAAAATACTGTTTCATCCGGCACACTCCATTTACCTTTTTTGCGGCGTTGATGGCACCGGTAAAGCGGGCCGTGATCTCTGCCGGGCGGGTGATAGCACCGCCCACCACCAGTGCGAATGCACCGGCTTCCAGCGCCTTGACCGCCTGCTCCGGGTAGTGGATGTGGCCCTCGGCAATGACCTTTGCCGGGCACTCTGCGGCCAGCTTATGGACAAAATCAAAGTCGATATCGTCAATGCCCTTGGTCTCCGGGGTGTAGCCGCGCATGGTGGTGCCCACAAAGTCGGCACCGGCTTCGGCGCAGGCCATGGCGTTCTCAAAGTTGTCGCAGTCGGCCATCACCAGCTGGTCGGGATACTTTGCCTTGATGGCGCGGATGAACTGGGCAGAGGTGGAGCCGTCCGGGCGCAGGGCACCGGTGCCCTGCACGGCAAGGATGTCCACGCCGCACGCCACCAGCTCGTCCACTTCCTTCATGGTGACGGTGATGTACATGGGCGTGCCGGGGTAGTCTTTTTTGATGATGCCGATGACCGGCAGATCCACCACCTGCTTGATCTGGGTAATGTCCCGCACGGTGTTGGCGCGGATGCCCACAGCGCCGCTCATGGCGGCGGCTTTTGCCATCAGCGGCATCACGCCGCCTTCTTTCGTGTACAGGGGCTCCGTCTCCAGTGCCTGACAGGAGACGATCAGACCGCCCTTGATCTGAGCAAACAGCTTTTCCTTATCCATCGTTCAATCCTCCATCCGAATCTTTACAACAGCCTTGCGCACGCCCACACAGCCGTGCTGTACAAGGCCGGGTTTGTGCAGCTCCGTGGGGAAGAACAGCACAAAGCGTCCTTCGCCCAGTGTGCCGGTCACGACACTGGCGCTGTCCTGAAAACCGCAGTCGCCGGTAAAATCGCCAATCTCCCTGCCGGGGTTCGTGGTAAAGCCCCAGCCCTCGCTGCCGGTGATGTCGAGCTGCAGGTCAGCATACTTTTTGTGATATTCCGGGTGGTAGCCATCGTCCGAATGGAGCGTGGCATCCATCGTGTTGATAAAAACTTCCTCGCCATCCACCTCGGTGCGGCCCAGCGGCAGGCTGGCAGGATCGTGGGTCAGCAGGTAATCAATGGCCGTGTCGAGATTTTTGCAAAGGCCCTTGTAGCGCGTCAGGTGCTGCAGGGTATCACAGATCATAAAACGTCCCTCCAAAAACAAGCGCCCGCTCTCCCCTCTGAAAGAAGACGGAGAGGGGCGCTGCTTCAATTTTACAGTTTTGCGATGGCAGCTTCGATCATGGCTTGTGCTTCGGCCACGATGGCTTCATCTTCCGGGATCAGGCCGGGCATCGGCTCACGCACGCCGCCCAGCTCCAGACCGTACATCCGGCGCAGGATCTCCTTCTGCACGGCGTACAGGTTGCCGTGGGCTTCGCACATCTTGTAGATGATGCGGTCAGCCTCGTACTGGATCTCCTGAGCCTGCTTGATCTCGCCCTTGTTGATGTGATCGTTCATGGCCAGATACAGCTCGGGCATGACGGCGTAGGTGCCGCCGATGCCGCCGTCTGCGCCGATGACGCGGCCGGAAACAAACTGCTCATCGGGACCGTTGAACACCACAAAATTCCCCTCGCCGCGGGCGGCGATACCGGCATCCTTGAACATCTGGATGTCCTGCGTGGGCATGGAGCTGTTCTTCACAGCCACTACATTGGGGTTCTTGAGCAATTTCCTTCAGCAGGCTCATGGTCAGGCCGGTGCCTGCCAGCTGCGGGATGTTGTAGATGACGAACTCGGTGTTGGGAGCAGCAGCGGACATATCGTTCCAGTACCTTTGCAATGGCGTACTCCGGCAGGTGGAAGTAGATGGGAGGAATGGATGCAATGGCATCCACGCCCACGCTCTCGGCATGGCGGGCCAGCTCCACGCTGTCGGCGGTATTGTTGCAGCCGACATGCGCAATGACGGTCAGCTTGCCCTTGGCTTCGCTCATCACGGCTTCCAGAACGGCCTTGCGCTCATCCACGTGCTGGTAGATGCACTCGCCGGAGGAACCGCCTACATACACGCCCTTGACGCCCTTGGCGATCAGATGGCGGGTAAGGGCCTTGACGCCCTCGGTAGAAATATTGCCCTCTGCGTCGTAGCAGGCGTAAAAGGCGGGGATGACACCCTGATATTTTTTGATATCTTTCATGTTCCAAACCCTTCTTTAAAAATAGTAATAAATACAGATGAAATGGTTTTGCATCAAGCTCGTACGCTTTCTGTTCCGGGCAGCGGCATCAGCGCCCTCTTGCGGTGCCCTGCATCCGCTTCGGCCCTTGGGCGGGCCTTGCGTCTTGCAGACCGCTGCGCCAAAAATTCCCTCCCTGTTTCCGCCGCAGGCGGCGGTCGGGATTTTAGCCCTTAACAGCACCCATAGCGATGCCTTTGGTAAAGTACTTCTGGAAAATGAGGAAGATGATGATGATAGGCACAGCAGCCAGTGCGGCACCTGCCATGATCAGGCCAAAGTCGGTGCTGTTCTCAGCCTGCAGCTTTGCAATGCCCAGCGAGATGGTCAGGTTGCTGGTGCTGGACAGCATGATCAACTGCATGAAGTAGTCGTTCCAGCTGTTGATGAAGGTGAAGATGGCCAGTGCACCGATGCCCGGCTTGACCATGGGCAGCACGATGTCGATGAAGGTCTTGGCCTCGCTTGCACCGTCGATGCGGGCCGCTTCCAGCATCTCAGTGGGGATGCCCTCACTGAACTGCTTCATCAGGAACACACCAAAGGGCCAGCCCACGATGGGGGAAGATGACGGGCCCCAGATGGTGTTGTACAGGTTCAGGCTGCTCATTTCGCGCAGCAGGGGAATCAGGATGACCTGCTTGGGCAGAGCCATTGCACACACGATGAGGGTGAACAGCAGCTTGCGGCCTACAAAGCGCTTTTTTGCCAGTGCATAGCCGGCCATGGCGGCGGTGATGCAGGTGAGGATCATGGACATGACGGCCATGAACACGGTGTTGATCATCCAGCGGATGGCAGCGGGAGCGGTGGGGCCTACCGAGAAGTAGATGGGCTCGCCGTTAGCGCTGAACTTGGAGCCAAAGGGCACAGCCAGCTGCCACAGCGGGGCGCTCTTGCCGGAAAACAGCTTCTGATAGTTTGTCAGCACCCACTGGCTGGGCCACCATTCGGGGGTGGTGGCGTTGATGGCGGCACCGGTCTTGAAGGAACCGGTGATGATCCAGTACAGCGGGAAGGCGAACAGCACCGCGACGATGCTGATGAGGATCAGCGTCAGGATCATGTAGGCGCTCATCTTCTTGAGCTTGCTGGGGTGACGCTTCAACGGTTTTTGCTTTTTTCGCAGCGGCATTTGCACTCATTGTCCGGCACCTCCTTTAATTATCCTGGTTGCCCAGCTTGAACTGAACAGCCGACAGAATGGCGATGATGACTGCCAGCACCACACCCATTGCGTTGCCGTAACCGTAGCGGTACAGCTTGAAGGCGGTGTAGTAGATGTAGTACATGATGGTATCGGTGCTGTGGTTGGGGCCGCCGGAAGTCAGCAGCTGGATCAGCGCAAAGCACTGGAAGGAGTTGATGGTGGTAATGACCAGAATGTACAGGGTGGTGGGCATGATGGCGGGCCACTTGATCTTCCAGAAACACTGGAAATCGGTGGCACCGTCCACTTCTGCGGCTTCCACGATGGACTGGTCCACATTACCCAGAGCGGAAACGTACAGCACGATGGGCTGGCCCACAGAGGTGGTGAGCAGGATCAGGATGATGCAGCCCAGAGCAAAGCGCTCATCGCCCAGCCAGTTGATGTTCTTGTCAATGAGGCCCAGAGTCTTGCCCAGATAGTTGAAGATGCCATAGTAGTTGTTGTACATCCACTTCCACACCACGGTAACAGCCACAGAGCCGGTGACCACGGGCAGGGTAGAACACGCAGCGAAAAGGCTGGTAGCCCAACTCGGCAGGTCTACGATGGCAGAGGAAACCCACAGCGAGAAGGCACAGGTCACGGCACGGACACCACCACGATGATGAAGGTGTTCTTTAAGGCACCCAGAAAGATGGGGTCTGTGAACAGTTCCTTATAGTTTGCAAGGCCCACAAAGATATCGGCACGGTTCATGGTGGAATCGAAGAAGCTGGTCACCACGCACAGCACCATGGGTAAATGACGAAGCCCAGAAAGAAGATCAGGCTGGGCAGCAGGAAGCAATAGGAAGCGAAGGTCTCGCGCCGTACCAGCGCACTGCTGCGCTTAGGCTCTTTGATCGCCGTTTTTGCAGCCAAGAGAATCACCGTTCCTTTCGGTATGATTTTTTTTTTGACAAATAAAGCCCCTCCCTCGTCGGGATCTTCGAGGAAGGGGTCGAAGCGTCAATAATTATCTGCCCCCAGGCAGAGTGGATGGGCTTATGCCTGTGCGGCAGCGTTTGCGTTGTCCACAAAGGTCTTGACGGCAGTCTCGACATCCTCACCGGAGCCGACGCGCTGCAGCATGTTCCACCACTCGGTACGTGCGGTTGCCCAGCCCGGAGTGATCTGGTAGTAGTCGCCCAGATAAGCCATGAACTTGCTGTACTCGCTCATGATCTCGTTGTCGGCGTAGATATCGCCCACGCTGGTGCGGACCGGGAAGTAGGTGGAAGCCAGCACACTGTCCTTGACCTGATCGGGGTCGGCAGCGATGAAGTCGATGAAGGTCCTGGCTGCTTCGATCTTGGCCTCGTCGCCGTTATCAAAGATGCCGAAGCCCCAGATGCCGCCGCACAGCTTCGGGTCGCCGCTGTCGGTGGGGAAGGCCATGGGGAAGATCTCGTCGCCATCGTTGGTCAGACCGGCGGCATTGTTGTCGCTGTTGGCCTGCTGTGCAATGTTCCAGCAGAATGCCATCTGCAGGGTGCCGTTGCGGAACAGGGTGATCTCGTCGCCGCCTGCGATGGAAGCGTCAAAGTTGATGCCCTTGGTGTCGTGCAGGGTCTGGATCGCCTTGATGTTCTCGGCGGAGTCGGCAGTGTACTTGGTGTGGGCTGCATCGGTAAAGGTGCCGCCGTACATGTTGTTGATGATGGCGCGGGTGCCCTGGTCGCCGCCCTGACCTGCGCAGTAGATGGCTGCAACGTTCTCGTATCCGCCGTTGTACAGGGCATCAACGGTCTTCAGGAAGCCGTCAGTGCTCCAGGTATGCTTGTCGGTATCAATGTACTGGTCAGCGCCACTCCTTGACCTTGGTCATGTTCACGGCCATGCAGTGCGCGGTCATGCACAGGGGATACTC
>ENA-OQHD01000354-OQHD01000354.1-human-gut-metagenome-genome-assembly--contig:-NODE-354-length-17473-cov-5.117837_pt1 | contig 17473 bp, 7 predicted proteins | sample MGYA00242560_ERZ504711 | MGnify/ENA primary metagenome ERZ504711 (study PRJEB26092, sample SAMD00036198) | human gut metagenome | host: Homo sapiens | study: EMG produced TPA metagenomics assembly of...
CTCGTTCAACGCGGCCGGATCAGCACCGGCAGACTGCAATGCAGGTTTTGGCGGGCATATCCCATCGTTCACGTCAACCACTACAACATAGTCGAATTCCAGTCCTTTGACTCGATGCATGGTAGCGATACGGATTCCCTGCTTTTGCCTGTTTTCCGCTTCTCTGCCAAGCCGGTACACACCATATGGCAGGCCATCATCGAGCGTCTTATACCACTGGTCAATACAGTAGCGACTTCTCGCCACCACGCACACATTACGCGGATCGACGCGCTCACTGCCGGATTCATCATCATCCGTCTCATTAGCCGGGCCGCACAGCTCGTAAATCCATGCCCTTACGGCGTCCATTTCATCCGATTGGGAAGCAAACCGTCGCGTTTCCGGAACAGGACCGTTCATCAGTGACCGGCTATCGCCAGTCGGGCTTTCCTCTCCGTCCAGGTCATCGAACGTTGTGGCCGGTGACTCATCCCCAATGCCACGAACAGCCGCGAACACCGAGTCCGCGACATCGGCACCGGAACTGCGGAAAATGGAGTCGGCGGCACTACGAATCTGCTCGGTGGTGCGATAGTTGATTCGCAATTTGCGGGCACGCCCCTGGATACGGATGCCGCATTTCGACAACACCGCAGTATGCCCGTAGATGCGCTGCTGCGCGTCACCGACGATGAAGATGTCGTTATCACCCTCGTCCACCAGAGCGCGAATCACACGATATGCCGGCGCGGAGAAGTCCTGTCCCTCATCAACCACCACATGCGCGTATTTCCTCGGCGCATCGCCCTGCGTGAGCAGAGACACGGCATTCTGCATGGCCGTGTCCACATCGTACGCGTCGTTCGACTGCATGATGCGCCGATATGTTTCCACAACCTGCCATACGGCAAGTTTCTGGGCTCGATTCAATCTCGTGCCACGCCCCTTACGCAGCACGCGCATGTAGTCGGCCGCGTTCCGTACCTGTTGCGGCACAATCACCTGGCTGAGCTCGCTTTTGAAGAAGGAGACCGTGAGTTTCGAATCGTTCACGCCGATGGAGGCGATGGCCTTGCGCCACGCGTCGTCAAGATCGTTACCGTGATCGAAACTGCCGTCATACCAGATTTCGCCGGAATAACCATGGCTCGTCAGTAGGTCTTTCACGAGTTTGTCGAGATTGACCACGTCGATGGCATTGAATTCGTCTGGCGTGCAGATGAGTTTCAGGTTCGATGCAATATCGGTGGCAAGATTACGCGAGTATGTGGTGAACAGCACTTTCTGACGGCTATCGCTTCTCAGCAGTCTTGCAGCGAGACGTTTCGCGCGATGCATGGCCACCACGGTCTTTCCCGTACCGGCACCGCCGAGCAGGCGGAACGGACCATGGTAATCATGTTCCACATAAAGACGCTGCGATGGATGCAGGAACACACGCCACTGTTCCAATGGCGCATCCAGAATACGTTTGAGATCCGCCTCTCCCTGCACGACCACGAAAGACTGCTGCGATGCATAGCTTGATAGAGCGGCACGGAAATCCTCCGGGTCCGCCTCTTCACCAGATTCGATGGACGATGCAGGCACCTGCTGCTCAAGCCCCAGCCTGTCACTGGTCTTGCCTTCAGTCTCATCAAGCAGTCCGAAGACCTCGGACTTGGGAAGTCCTTCGGCCACAAAAGTGAGGTACGTGAAGGCATCTTCCGGAAGTCTCGATCCCCACCGATCGAACGCTTCCCACGTCTTTCTCGTGCACATGACCGGCACATACATGTCTGGCACGCCGAACCGGCGCATATCGTTATCCGTCAATGCCAAGTAAGTATCGGGAAGCGGACCGGTATGCGGTTTGGGAACCGCCTTTGGCACGTTATTCGTAATGGCCGGAGTTGTAATGGCCGAAGCCGTCCCCCGATTCGCACCAGTATCTTCTGCAGGATGGGGAACAGATTCCAAAGCGGTGAAATCAGGCTGGACGGCCTTTACAGCAACGCTCTCCCGCCCAACTTCGCTCTGGGAATCTTCACGCATTGCCGTGTCGATTTCCTCTTGAGAAACCATATCGTACAGCTGGATGGCCCTCGTGTTCGGGTTGACGTCGAGTTTCTTTGTTTCCGCCCATTTGTAGGCATCATCGTGGTCGCCAACGTACAGCAGGACGTACACATTGCTGCTTTTCTGGAAAGCGATGATGGCGCGATACCGTTGGTCGATGCGCGCGGAATACAGTTTTTCGTCCGCCGCATTGGCGATTCGTTCCAGATTGATTCCTGATGATCGGGGATTCGTCTGGAATTTTGTCAGAAACGTCGTGGCATGTTTCTGCGCTTTCTTTGGCAAATCGAACAAGCTGCCCATAAGATCACGGCCAAGCGCGACCACGGGTTTGTTCATCGTACGTATATCTGCCATCAACGTTCCTCACCTTCCGTCAGTGAAGCGAACACCTTGTCAAGGTCATCGTTGTTTTCTGTAATGATAGTCCAGCCGCGCTTGACGAATTCGTCGACGTTCTCTCGGTCGGATTGCAAGTCGTAGGACGGGAAAAACACGATCTTCCCATCCTCCCATGCAAGTTCCGCCTGTGCAACGATTTCCTCGTTCGCATCCAGCAGTTCGTATCCGAGCGCATCCGGTGCCGGTATGCCAGACTCGATAAACCGTGTGACGGCCTCTTTGGTTTCATCCGTGCAGTACGCGTAGGTCGGATCCGTCAGAATATCGTTCCATGCGGAGTCATTGCCCTCATGCACGTCAGGAATATTCCGCAGACCGCTGCGAAGCGGCTCGTACATGGACTCGTCGCGTAGTGCGGCATCACCGACGGCATGGGAGTATTCCGAGAATTGCATCACGTTCGCAAAATGCCAGAAGGCCGCCCACTGCGTTTTGAACGCCTCTGCCTCGTTCTCGTTTAAAGTATTCAACGGATTATAGTCATCGTTCTTTGCTTTCGCGGCATCACGTTGAACGTCCGAGAACACCATGCCGACATGGGGTTCGGTGGTTCGCATATCCTCTCCAATGCACAAGCCGGATTGGAATTTGAGTCTCGTGCAGTTCAAAGGATTCCAAGACGAGCAGATCATGAACACCGATTCGTTCTCGCCGTGCAGTGTTTCAATCCTATGCAGAACATCTACGGCATGAGGTTCGACGCTCTTGTTCCGCGGGTTCAGGGCATAGCTCATCGCCAGCGCCTGGGTGGTGAATATCCGTTCGGCATCCGGTTCCGCAAGATAATATTCCAGCAGGGCCATTGCCGGAACCTCGCCGGGATCGAATTCGTCCGCCCTCCTGCCAATCGTGCCCTTGTAAGCCGCCGGAGACGGCATGGCTTTGGGCGTCAACAGCGGATCGGCGAGCTGCGCCGCATCCTTGCCCTGCACGTATCCGATCACATCGTCATAATCCAAGGACCATACACGGTAGCCTGCCCGACGAAGCGCTTCCCTCTTCAGGGAATCCTGGGCGACAATGCCTGCATGATATTGCAGCCCGTCGGTGAAGATGGCAACCGGCTTTCTTCCGTCATGTTTGACCACATCGCCGGATTCGTCGATATTGCTGACCGTCAGCACGAAATCGGGTTTGCAGGGAATCGCGACTCCATCGGCCGGTCCCAGCGAGACTTGCGGTTCGACGCTCCATACGCTTCCGTTCACAGTGACGGAATATCCGGGTTTGCTATTGATGAATTCGTCCTTGACGACGGCACGGCGGCCCTTGGCATCGTCGGATTCCGCGAAGGGATGGGCATGCATGCACCGGAGCGCTTCGACGAACTGCTGTTCGAGCCCGCTATCGAACAGTTTGTTCGTGGTGATCTTCGAAACAGTCTTCACACGGCTCCGTTTATTGGACGGGTCGAGGATGACCGTAAGCATTGCCAACGCTGTCTTACGGGAAATGAGTTTCAGATCCCGGCTTTGCCTGTATGCATACAGACATCTGTAACATCCGTCACTGTCATTCTTTGCACATTCGCAATGCTCCATGACTTCCTTAGCCTTGGCAAGCACCTCGAACATCGTGTCTGGGTCGGACAGTTGCTTAAGATAGCCGGTTCCTCCGGGTACTGTGTCATATAGCGCAAGATAGGTTTTGCGCAGTCCGGAATTGTCCGGCAACGGCTCGTTCATGAGCGTCGCCTGCAGATGATCCACATTGCCGAAGCGTTCACGCAGCCCAAGCATCACCGCTGCGGTCAGCGACTCCGCGGCACCGTCCGCACCTTGGACGTCGGCAAGTCCCGGCACAAGCATGCGCAGCACTTCCGATTTGACCTCACGGTACAGGAACAGGCACGTGCCGTTCCCGCTCCGATTGCTCCAACTGCTGTTCCTGCGCCTTCTTGCGTTCCGGACAGAAGTACGCGTGCCTTGATTCGCGTTCACCAAGCAACGCACCACATTTCAGACATACGTTGAAACCATTACGAATCTGCTTGCTGCCGGCGATTTCTACCGAGCATCCCTTGTCGGAGACTTGCCCGAAGTTGATTTCCCGGATCGTCCCCTGCGGCGTGTAGTCGAACCCGAAGTTCGTGATTCCCTTGAACTGCCATCCCGATTGGATGTCTGCCGGATCAATGTCCACCATCGTGTCCTTCAGGAACTGGGTCTTGGGCCTACTGTCGGAAGTATCCTCGACCAGACTCTCGCTATAGGTCTCGTCGGATATGACGGTGTCGATACGCAGCATCGGTCTTTTCTGACCACTATCGGCCCACTGCATTGACCCGCAAGAGGGGCAGCTGGCAAGGTTCTCAGTGCTGGAAGCAGGCTCCGCATGCGAACAGTTCGGGCATAGGCGCCACATTGCCAACTCGTCGTCAGTGCCGCCTCTCGAACACAACACGCGACGGATCTTGTATTTGCGTCCGCCAGCGAAGAACGTGTTTCCCGGCGCCAGTTCCGTGATGGCCGTGGCCGCCGGTCGTACGAAATCGCGCGTGGCCTTCTCCCTGCGTTTCGTTTTGTCCTGCACGGCAGGTTCGATTCCGTGTGTCGCATCGGACGGTTCCTTGTCTTCTTTGAGAATGGTGTGAAGGGTCACACCGGTTTCCGGGAACGCGTAATTAGGTAGGATGCCCTCGTCGGAAAGGTAGTTGAACGTGTTGGTGTTCAGAATGCTTTTGACGATGCGGCCAAGATTGTGAATCTCGTCTTCGCATTCGCGCTGCTGTTCTTCGAACGACGAGTCGGAGGGCTTCTTCTTGAGCTCATCAAGCAGCTGCTTCGCGTCGTTCTTCTGCGATTCAAGCGTTCTGACGGTATCGCTGGTCTTTTGGAATACGTCGTAGACACGTCTGGCCATGGTGCTGCCGTCTTCCGTACCGCGTACGAATCCGTCAAGTTGCGTACGGAGCTCCTTGGAGAACGAGAACATTCGTCCGAATCCGTCAAGCAACTCGCCGGAATGCTGGCCTGTCCAGTTCAGGAAGTTCACCGGGAACCCGCTGGAACCGCTCTCGTTGACATTATCCAGGCAGTTCTTCAATTTGTCGGGCACTGTATCGGCCGGATCATTGCCGGCGTCCAGCATGGCATGCACCCAACGATCCAATGCGTAGGCGGTGAGCTGACGTTCCAATACCGCTGTCGCGTCGAGGAAGATGTGCGGCGGATTCACCGCGCCTCCAAGCATGTCCTTCGGCCGCTGGTAGAAGTACGTGTCGTGTTCCTTGGTGTTGGCCACTGCCAAGATCAAGGAGTTGCCGTCGCGTCGCCCTGCGCGACCGGCGCGCTGGATGTACTGGGCTTGGGTAGGCGGAATCGACGAGAGGATCACCGTGGAGAGATCTCCGATATCGATGCCCATCTCCAAGGTCGGCGTGCAGGCGAGCACGTTCACATCGCCGGGCTTGCGGTCCTTGCGTTTGAATTCCTCTTCGACCTTGGCTCGGTCGTCGCCGTTGAGCAGTCCCGTGTGCTCGGCAGCGTGGATGCGCTCAGACGGCTCCCCGCGGTATAGCTTGCCGTAGTAGCGCAATTCCAGAGCCTCGGCTTCGGGAGTGCCGGCAACCAGTCTGCCCGGGCATTTGCGGATGCGGCAACGCGCTCCGTTCCACGCGTCAAGGTTCTGCGTGGCGCACGAATAGCTCCGGCCGCACGTGTCGCAGATCAGCTGCGTGACCTTGGAGCTGACCGCGCAACCGGACTCGTTGAGTCCATATACGGTGCGTTCCGTCTTCATGCTCGGGTAACGCTGCTGCGTGACGAATCCCGCTTCTACGCATTCTTCAAGTACGATTCCCAACAGTTCGTGGTGGATGTCGCCTTCAAGGGAGTCGTCGGTAAGGTACCGGTCTACGATCCGACGGTATGACGGCGAATCCAAGGTGTCGAAAACGCCTTTGCGCACTGGCTCCTTGTCCGACAGGAAGTAGGGCATGCCATCCGCGTACATGCCGGGCATCCATTTGATGTTCGCGTTAGAGAGCAGGAACTTGTTGCCATCATTCTGCAGGAACTGGTCATAGGTCACGTCGAAGAACGCGCCTTTCATACGCAACTGGTCGAGGAACGCCATGATCAGTCGGAGCCAGTCGGCCTCCATGATGGAATTCTCGTGCAGTCCGATCTCGTTATGGCAACGTTCCGCAACGGCCTGTGCCACACGTTTCAGGAGACTCTGGTCGAATGCTATTGCGGCGCAACCGGATTTCTCCAACGTGCGCCCGGTACGGGAGCGCATGCCGAACTCCAGCAGCGATTCCAATCGGAGCCTGCGCCCGATCCAATCGAGCAGCTGACGGCGACCGGGCCCTGCGGGATTGCCTTGCAATACGGTTTCGTATTCGCGCATCCATGTCATGTTCGGTGCGATGAACCGCACAATGTATTCGTTTTCGTCCGGATAGCGGCGACGGTAGTAGCTGTTCTGGTTATTGAGATACTCAGCGAGAGAGGCACCGTCTTTGCGTTCCTCGCGCATGTAGTCCATGGCGGAGTTACGCAGAGCGAATCGCCAAGTGCGGGAGTTGAACACGCTGGCTCGGTAGGAGGCGTCCTGCACGCTGTCGGAGAACACAATGGCCTTGCCGTCGTCATTGAAGGAGTCTCCGGAAAGTTGGGTAAGCATCACACTGACTTGCGTGGTGGTTCTCACACCGACCATGGCGATGTCCTGTTCGCTGCCGCAGAACGGACACTGATAGTGTTTGCGGTTGCCGGATACAAGCTTCATGCCCCTAGCGACCATGGGTATGCGCTGCTCTCCACAGGCCGGGCATTCACGTTCCGTGGATTCAAAACGTTCTACGGCCTGTTCCTTCATGCATGTATTGCAGAACCAGACCATGGCTCCGTTGTCGGCATGCGGGTCAAGAACATAATCCATGGTGCAGGGTTGCAAGGTCACCAACGCATTGTCGGCATGGTAGGCGAAATACTCGTTGTAGAACGTTCGTGGGTCACCCATGCTGATGCCGCCGTCTTTGCCGGCAAGTCCAATCCATGCAGTCCCTCCGCAATCACGGCAGTTAATCACCGGCATGCGGGTCTTGAGGTCGTCTTTGGACAGTTCGACGACCGGACGGTAGCCGATGCTCCCCTCCTGCGAGGTGATGTTGGCGACCACGCGGCCGAGTTCCTTGACCCATAGTTGTACCTGTACGTTCAGGAATGGACGTGTGTGGCCTTCCGAACCGGTGCGCGCGTGGGAGACGAGTGCTATCAGCGCGTCCACGCAGGCCTTCTGTTGGCGTGGATGCAAGGCGTTGAACCTTGCATCCATGATGGCGAGTCTGTCCAGCAGTTTGCGATCGATTTGCTGGGGTTCGTCGCAGATGAACGAGGACAGGCTGGCCAGGAACCTTGAATGGCGGAGGGATTCGGCGAGCCGGATGCGTGCCTTATCTGTGGAGCTTGGCTCTGTGGGAGCTTCGTCAAGCCATGCTTGAGCCGCAAGGGCAAGATATTCGCTGGGGTCAACATCCTCTTCGAGTTCGATGAGCCGGTCAGCTTGCGCGGCAGTGGGCATGGTGTCGTCGTAGTCGCTGGTGACGAAGAATTCGTCGACGCGAAGACGATCCTCGGTCACCACGGATTCCGGTGTGAACGTGGTGTTGAAGATTTGGCTGGCGTACGCGCAGACGTCGCGTACTGTCTCTTCGGTGCCCATGGTGGCCGACGTGCCGACGAAGCACATGTTGTCGCTGGTGGTGTTCAGCCTGTCGGTGAGCCTGCGCAGCAGGCAGGCTAGGTCGGTGCCCTGTGCGCCGTCGAAGGTGTGCAATTCGTCCACGACGAAGTATTTGAGCGTGTCCGGATCATTGCTGTCCCAGATCCGGGAATCTTTGGGGCGCACCAGCAGGTAGTCGAGCATCTTGTAGTTGGTGAGCAGGATGTCCGGCGGGTTCTTGAGCAGTTCCTCATGACTGGTCACGATGTTGGTGGCGGTCATGGCATGATTGTCCTTGTCGCTGCCGCCTTGGCTCATCTGGCCCACATACATGCCCGCGGTCACGTTGTTGCGTAGTTCCGGACTGTCGTGGATGAGTTCGGCCAATCGTTTCGCCTGGTCGGTGGCGAGGGCGTTCATCGGGTAGACGAGGATGGCCTTGATGCCCTTGCGTCCAAGTCTACGCTGCCGGTAGCAGTAGTCGAGGATCGGGTACAGGAAACATTCGGTCTTGCCTGAGCCGGTGCCGGTGGCCACCAGTGTGGATTCGCCGGCGGCGATGCGTTTGAATGCGCGCATCTGGTGCGCGTATGGCCGGTACGAGGGGCGCAGGCATGGGAACGGGAATTCCGCGTGTTTGCCGACCACTCGGAACGGCAGTTTGACTGATACGAACGGCTCTTGGGAAAGCATGCTCTCTTGGTGGGCGAGTTTGCGGATGGAGCCGCGGAACGGCTTGTTGGTCATGGGGAACGTGGTCTCCACGTAATCGGCGAGTCCGGACTGGATATGCCGTGCAAGCACCATGGGAATCATTTGTTATCTCCGTACTTCTGTGTGAAGAACTTCCACGCGGTTTTGTAGTCCTCTACGCGATCGCATTTGTCGAACGGCGCCACATATTCGATGGTCCGCTCGTGTGGCCCACCCGGCTGGGTGTCGTCTGTGATGGTGCGGGTGAACATCTTGTCCGCAGGAGCGTTCTTGATCTTCTCGAAATCAGGACGTTTGAAAGTCAGATCACCATAGTTCTTCTTGGAGAACACGATTCGGCCGTTGGCGTCGTACCAGGTGTCGTCCTCGTAACCGCTGAGCACGGTGAAGGTCAGGCGGTAGATGTCGATGAGCTCGTCCAAGGTGATGCCGAGCGCCATGGATGCCAGCACGTCCAGTTCCACCAGCGCCTGCCGGCGTTCGTAGTCCGTGCGCAATGGCGTATGCCAGTTCCATTCATCCGTCAATGAGGTGAACGTATCGGCGGTGAGTCGAGAATCATCCTTCGCCCAGCTCATGGACATGTACGACTCGTCCCAACAGGATTGCCAAAGAGCCGCATATGGCTTGGTCAAGCAATTGAGCAGTAGCCCACGGAGGCGGATTTCGGGAGCAAGAAACGTCTCAGGCACAGGGAGAAGACTTAAAGTTGAAGCATTCAGATTCGCCTTCCCGATGGAACGAACCAGAAAATCATACGGTAACGACGCTTCGAGGCCGCTCATGAGCGCGAGTAACGCGTAGCGCTCTGGGTGCACGCCATAGCCTGCTATGGCGTTCACCCAGGCTACGCCTGGGTGAACGCAGGACGCTGCAAGCGTTCTTTCCGTAGCAATGTCAATCATGCCCCTGCAAATAACTCGATAAACAGAGTCAAACCGAGAACCATTGTCCATTTTGGGCACTCTATCGGTATAATCGTCATCAGTACATGCCTGAATATATTTTGTCCGAGGAGAATAATCTTCCGGAATATCAGTCAAATCAACAAAGTCATAATCGCTACTTGTTTTGCAGTTTTCGCGTGCCGTATGAAGGATAGGATTTGCAACACCAGTAAATGGGCCAGTATAAATTATTCGCTCATCCTTATTAGGAAAATGAATGCAATCACGAATAGTCCCATCCTTACGAGCATTTGTTTCATGCCACATGCTCGAATACGAAATCGCTGATCCATAATCACGCAAACATGTTGGGACAGTTGACATTTTTCTCCAGAGCCGACAATAGAACCTTGGAGTAAATGCCTACTATTGGAGTCGATTCCCAAGAATCTTTCTTTTTTATCTCCGACAAGCTTGGAGAACATTCCAAGTTCTTTTTTCCCAATATGAATAACTCGATCACGATGCCCGCGAGTAGCCCAGTTGCCATACTCATCTTTCATTGGCAGAACTGCTTCACAAAAACCATCGGGCGCATAGCATTCATCAATTGATTTTGAATCCAATAAATCCCATATAGAATCAAAAGAAATCGTTTTACTAGACGAATTCTTATATATATTAAGGCTAAACGAACGCTGCCCATCAATACTCGTAAAAATATGTAGTTTATTGTTAAAATGAAAGTGCTTACGCAGCTTATAGAAAAGTGTCCTGCGTAGAATACCTGCATTCGTATCGTTATACACACCTTCCGGATGCACGAAAGCGCTCACTCCGTCATACTTGCGTGTGTAATCCCATGCATTCGGCAGGAAGCACCGGAACAGGTTCGTCTGTTGGCCTTGCAGCAACGGATAATTGCCGATGGCGTTGTAGAACGCCAGCTGGCCGGCCGTTGCCACATATTCGCTGATGAACGCGTCATGCGTGCGCTGGCTCTTCAGCAATTCGAGTAGTTTCTTGTTCAAATCAGATGCGCTGATGGACTGGACCGCATACTTCGGGTTCACGTCGGAGATAGCATTAGCTGCCTCCCACTGAAGCTTCACCCACGGCGGATTGCCGATCATGAAGTCGAAGCCACCGTCCTTGAATACGTCGGCGAATTCGAGCTCCCAGTGGAAGAAGCGCTGCTTCTTGGCGACTTCCTTCACCAAGCGAAGCCTTTGCGCAGGCTCCCCATCACCTCTGCAAAGCTCGTCAAGGTCCACAGCATGGTCATACATGTAATCACGTTCATGGCTGTCATCCATAGCATCCATAAGCGTGGGCTGACCATTGTCCATCGGCATCAGCGTGAATCCCTCTTCCTGTGGAATCTCGCCGGTGAGGATCAGCGACATTTCCGTAAGGTACTGCGCCCTCGTGGGAAGCAGGTTCGCTTGATCGATAGGCCAGAACCACAGCGAGCACCAGTAGTCCATGGCAAGTTTCAAACGAGCGTATTCGCTGGCGTTCTCAGCCTTTTCCGAATGGTAGGCAATGCGAAGCATCTCATCTTTCTCGCGAATGGTGAGGTTGTTGCCACGGAAGTATTCATTTTCGATGCCAAGCGACCCCTGCCCATGCTTCTGCTGGTTTTCCAAAAGCCTTCGCGGTCTTTTTGGAAACGTTCGCGTCAAAACCGTAGATAATCAAATCGTCTTGAGTCGCCTTTTCCAATTGCCGACGCGCTTTGATCTGGCCGCACCATAGTTCGTCGATGGTCTTTGACAACGACCTCATCAGACCAATCTCCGTCTGGGAATAAGGCTTCTTGGCGAATTCCTTCTTCCAGGCCTTGATGGTTTCCAGATGTTCGGATTCTATGCTTTTGACGGTCTTGTCATCATACTTGCACATGTCCGGATCTCCGGTCAGGAACTGGTAGATGCGCTTGACGGATGACGAACTCTGGTTGAACCCGATATGCGTGGGTTCGACCTCATACCAGTGGCGGTTTTTGGTAGCGCCGGCCAGATTCGATTCCGAATACCCGACGCGACGGCCGCCAATCAGCGAATTGCCACATTGCAGCTGGGTGCCGAACCATGGTACGAAGGATCCTTCGCAAATGGTGTTGAGCCATAGGGACACTTCTCCCAATTCCACTGCCACGGGGTTCAGGTCGATGCCGTAGATGTTGTGGTCAGCGATGTACATCTTAACCTTCTGCAGTTCAGCCTGCCTGCGTTCCGCGGGAATCGCCGCCTTCTGGCCTTCCTCAGCAACCCGCTCCTTCTCCCTGCGGTTCAGATACATAGTGGCCAGCTGGTTGATGGTCTCGTTCAGGAAGGTCGCAGAGCCCATAGCCGGCTCGCAGATCTTCAGGCTCAGAATATCGGTGGCTTGATGGATACGTGGCTCAATCTCCTTGAGCGCGTACTTCACCAGGCATTGCGCAAGACTGTCCGGCGTATAGAAGGAGGCCGACGTTTCACGTTCCCGGCCTGCAAGTCGGTAGATGAATGTGCCCGGCTCGTAGGTGCGTAGCTCGCCGGCATGCAGGCTCTTGTCCGGGTAGCGTACACGCTCGGCCTCCGAATAATTGTCGAGTTCTCGTTCCGGCACAAAATAGCCGACTTTCAAAGGGTCGTAGGAATCCTTGGCTCGTTTGACCTCGTAGAGTTTCTCCTTGGCGATGAAACCACGGTAAGACAGCAATGCCTCATACACGGCACCCATCTGGCTGATGCCCAGGGCCGCATAGGAGATGCGCTGCCTGCGTTTGACTCCCTTACCCGTCTTGGTGACGCTCATCAAATCGACGATGCGCAACATTACGCTGTCGCGGAGTGCGGCATGTTCGATCAGCGCAGTCCGTTCCGGGTCGAAGATGTGCGCCTTGAGCGGTGGCACCATGAACACCGCGTTGGTGGCCTCCTCGGCGGACAATCCTTTGAACTGTTCGTCCGTCTTCGGATACCCATTGAATACCAGATCGTCGAGTCGGCGCAATGTGTCCGCTAGATAGGTGGAATCGCCAGCCTCATCCATGCGGCCACGCATCTGTTCCGCAATATCTCGCAAGCTGTCCAGCGAATAGCCGGTACGGTAGATGTCGGATTTCATCGGCGCATAACCGAGCGACGGCTTCGCCTCGATGAACAGGAGGAACAGCAGACGGTACATGTATCGCAACGCCTGCACTGTCAGGTCGCCCGCGTCGATTTCGTCGATGCTCCGCCCCTTATTACAAGTCCAGTCGTGGATGACCTCATTACCAAGAATCTCCACACATTCACGTAACGCGGAACGCAGATTGTCAGACACCTCAACCGCGTTCTTCGCAGACGTGTCATCAAACGTGTCAAGCAGACTGTCACCTTCATTCGGGCAGAGACTATCACGACGCAACAGCACAGCCATCGCCGTATACACATGATCCTGATGGCGGCTGAAGATCTCGTCCAGGTCAAACAGCATGCATTTCTTGTCATTCCATTTACGGCGGTCGATCAACGCTATCTGATGCAACCCCATGAGAAGAATCCACCGTGCCGGCTCGTCGAAATCGGCAAGCAGCATACGTGCATATTCCTCACAGGAGGTGCCGTCCTTGCCGGAGCCGTCTTCGATGGGGCTTTCCAGAACGCCTGCCTCCGCACTATCGGACAGGCTCACCAGAACTTGCAAGCGCGGAGCCCCACCGGAATCATTGACCTGATAGTAGACAGGAACAGACTTCCCTGAAATCCGGTCGGGCAATCCCTCGTCTTTGGCTTGATTCCCTTCCTGCGTATAGCCGAGTGCGGCGAGCATGCCGTCGATGAAATTCCGTACCCGTTCAGCTGGAAACAGATCGTTCTCGTTGTTGTTGATGACTTCGGTGAACGACTGGCGCATGTCCTTCAGCAGTCGCGCTGGGCGTTCCTCAGGAGGAAGCTGTTTCCAAGGTGTGGAGGCATTCTTCACTTCATCCGGAAAATATTCCTTCATATAGTACGGCGTGTAGAAGTCGTTGACCGCCTCGATGCCTGGGAATGTCTCGTTCAGTTCCTTCGCCATGGTCTCCCCTCTATTCCTTACCTACGAATGCGGCCGCAATGCGGATTACTGGTTCGCCGGAGGCGTCCAATGTGTCCTGAACCCAGTCGGCATATTGTTCGAGCATCCGATCAACCTGCTTTTGTGTTTTCCTTGGTGTTGTTGCCTTGGGATTGCAACAGTGCCTTGCGTGCATGGGACAACGCTCGATGCGGACCCATTTGCCGAGTCACTTCTTCATCTGCCTGCGCACGATATTGTTCACCGCAATCGCTGAGCATGCTCTTGCCGCGCGATACCGCATCCTCCAACAGCAGTTGTGCCGCATCTATCTGTTCGGAGCTGGCCGCGGAATCCTCTCGACTCACATAACGACGTTCAGTGGTTCCCCGGAATCAAGTTCCCACGATATCCGGTGATACGCCACACTTCCTCAAGTGGCAGTATGCCCATGCATTCGCCATCGAGATACCGTACACCGAACCATTCATCGATCACCGGGGATGCGTGCTTGTTGGCGACCATGCCGTTCATCAGCATAATCGTCTCATCCGCATGCAGGTTTCCGTTGGTCACGCCAATAATCGGGGCCTCGTCACGTTGGTACAGCAGTGAGGAAGCCTTCAACCCGACCCATTCCGTGATTGGATTCAATTCCCACAGGTATTGGACCCGACTCCATGACTCGTCGTTGATACGGGCCAGCAGACCGTTGGCTTGGTCTTCGCAGTATTTCGCGTCATCACTCCATTCAGCGATGTTGTCTCGCAACACCTGCGTGTTCGGCACACGTCTGCGCAGCCACGCGCGCAACGGGCTATCCCCTTGGAACTCCACCGCGAATCCATGAGCATCACGCAACTGACGTTTCGACTTAAGACCAGCCGACTGCCGGAACTCCTCGCAGGAGAGCCCCTCATCCACATACTCGTAATCCGACATCAGCGTAGAGGAATCGACTATGCCGCCATCGTCGGCGCTCCCAGCCGTGCTCTCCCCTGCGGACTCGTTTTCCTCAGTGCTCGCAGTATCGGAACCATCCGGCGTAGTGAGGTTGAAAAAACCTCAATGGATCGAAAACATCGTCATCCGCCACAGTCTCAACGTCTCCGGAACGTTCGTCCGAATGATCGATGTCCTCATCAGGAATACAAAGTCTGGCTGCGAAATTCTCCGCTGATTCGCCGGATTCAATCGCTTCGCGGGTAAAATCTTCCTCCTGATCGACGTCGAATTTGCCCATGAGCAAGGACGGATCGCCGATATCCTTACGTGCCTGGTCTTCCTTCTGCTGCAGGATCTCGAGAATATGCGCGTCACCTTGAATCTTTGCATTACGCGAGTTAATCATCATGAAACGAATATCAGGCTGTTTACGCTGCCCATAACGGTCGATGCGTCCGTTACGCTGCTGGAACACCATCAACGACCATGGAGTGTCGAAATGGATGAGTCTGTGGCTCAGATAGTGCAGGTTCAGACCTTCAGAGGCCACGTCGGAGGCCACGAGAATGCGTACAGACGAGGACTTCGTACCGAAATCCTCGACGATTTTCTGCTGTTCCACATCGCTCATGCCTCCATCCATGGAGACGATAGCCTTCTTCGGTAGTTTGAGATCCTGCCGCAAGTGCTCCTCGAGATAGTTCTTCGTCTCGATGCGTTCCGTGAAGATCACGATACGGTCGTCGGCGTCTTCACCGTTATGCCAACCGTAATCGGTGCTGCGCAGAAGCTGTAGCAGTCTCTGGTATCGGGAAAACTGCATCGGACCGATCTTCTCCAAGGCAGCCTTGAGCCCTTCAAGCCTGTCGATGTCTCCGGTTTGGTCGGACGCATCCTTTTTTGGCAAGCCGCTTCACTCGCTCGTCGATGGTCTTGATGCACGCTGCCGGCGATGAAAACAGACTCTTCTCAAGCATCGTCTTGAACAGGAAGGAATTGCTTCTTTTCTGATGCATATCCATGACGAGTTTCATATCGGTCAAGTAATCGAACGCCTCTTCCTCGGCTGCGGTGGCCATGCATTTCTCCTGCGTCACCTTGCGCTCCGGGAAGCTGCCTGACACCTCGGCCATCACGTCCTTCTTGAAACGGCGGACGTACAGGTGTTCGACATCCTTCTTGTCGTACCGCTCCGGATCGGGCAGAGTGGTTGGGTCGAGCATGTTCATCAACGAAGCGAAACTACGAGCGCGGCCGTCATGAGGCGTGGCGGACAGCATGATCAACGTATCGGAACGGGAAGCAAGGCGTTTGGCGAGCTTGGCGCGCTGCGCACTACGGCCGTTGACGGCACGGTCGGCGACATTCTGAGCCTCGTCGATCACGATGATGTCCCAATACGAGGCATCGAGTGCCGCGCCATATTGGATGTCCCGTTTCAACGTATCAATGGAGATGATCACCTTGTCGTAATAGGAGAACGGGTTGGCGTTCGCAGGAATCTCGGAACGAATCTGCTGGATTCGCGAGGAATCCAGGCTAATCAGCGGGATGGTGAACCGTTCCCACATCTCCTTCTGGAACTGGACCATCATGCTTTTCGCCGTTACCACGAGAATACGGCGGCCCTTGCGGCGCTTGATGAGTTCCGACATCAGGATGCCGGCCTCCAAGGTCTTGCCAAGGCCAACGGCGTCAGCGATGAGAATTCGCTGACGAGGTTGGGCGAGCGCCTTCTTCGCCGGAACAAGCTGGTATGGCACGGAGTCCATAGCGGCCTTGTTGCCGACATGAATCCTCGCATCGGTCGGCGCAGTGGCACGCAGCAGACTCTCGATGAACAGATGCGATTTCGCGGCCCTTGCCGAGGTGTCGGGAATGAAACGCGTCTTCACCGGATCGACAGGTGTAATTGTGTCCAAATCATCAAGGAACGTGGCCGTCATGTCCCGCACCAGAGCGGAGATGCCAGTGCATGAAACGGCATGGTTACCAAGACTGTTCGGCTCGACTTTATCAACAAGCCACTCCTGGCCGCGGATCAGCACTCTCATGCCGGGAGAAAGCAGTTCTCGTTCCGAATGTGCGCCATGCCTCATTGCCGTGTGCCCCCCATATGCTCTCAATCCCAATGTTTTCGCATATATTGTATGTCATTAGGGGTTGAAACCTTCTGCTTTCCCGCATGAATGTTAGATACACGTGTGTTTTCGTGCATTGATACTTGGAATCATCTACATCTTTCGATTATCACTTCCCGAATCCTTACCTCCCCATCGCAGCTTAATGCAACAAATGCGGATGCCGAACAAATCTACCGACAGAAGAGAGTAAATCATTTAATATAGCTACACTGGTACAACATGACCGAGAAGAGCAATGCAGCAGCTGAAAGTGAAATACCAGAGCTCAAGCCTCTATACCCCCAATATGACGAATCGAGCCACTCACCCTATGTGAAGAGGCTTGAAAAGGCGTTGCAGGGCGAGGATACGAAGATACACAACATAGCTCTATCAGGTGTCTACGGTTCCGGAAAAAGCAGCATTCTTGAGAAAGTCGTTAAAGACCTTGAGGAAGAGCGCCCTCATACGACTAGGACAATCTCACTGGCGCCTTTGGCTGCACAGCTTAAGGAACAGGATGATAGGAAGGTCAATTCCGTCTCAGATGAAGGTGATTCCCACTCCCGGAAGAATCCGGCACTTCCCCAGAATCTTCCAAACCTTCATCCATAACCATCTCATTCAAAAATGAGATCATTAAGCAACTTCTATATGGAACAG
>ENA-OQHD01000355-OQHD01000355.1-human-gut-metagenome-genome-assembly--contig:-NODE-355-length-17414-cov-4.766645_pt1 | contig 17414 bp, 22 predicted proteins | sample MGYA00242560_ERZ504711 | MGnify/ENA primary metagenome ERZ504711 (study PRJEB26092, sample SAMD00036198) | human gut metagenome | host: Homo sapiens | study: EMG produced TPA metagenomics assembly of...
TTTTTGGATATAAAATTCATAGTAACCTTCCCTCTACAATTTCCGCACAGTTTTCATTTTTTACAGCTACACTTATACAGGATTATTATCATTTTGTAAAATTATATATATTGATATAATCATAAATATTTGATTATGATTATTAAAAATTTATTACCATATTAAAAGGAATGAAACTATGCATTGATTTTCGAATGGAAACATTTTTAAAGGTTCTGTGAATATATGAATTTTACTACATGCCGCTCATGATTTGAATCTGACTCAGCCTGCTGTTTCACAACACATCAAATATCTGGAAATGGAATATGATGCACCATTGTTCGTGCGTGATAAGAAAAAACTAACACTGACTCCTGCGGGTGAAATTCTTCGCTCTGCTTTAGAGACGATGCGAAATGATGAGAACACTATGAAGATACGCATGAAAGAAAGTCTCTGTGGAAAAAAGATCCTGACTTTTGGTGTCACAATGACAATTGGCGAATATGCCATAGTCCCTTCCCTTTCTGCATTCATCAAAAAGCACCCCGACACCGATATTCACGTTCGTTACGCCAATACGCAAACACTACTCTCTTTTTTATACGAGGGAAGCATTGATTTCGCCATTGTGGAAGGATATTTTAAATCCGATAATTTTCGAGATCCGTATTTTTCAAGACAGAAGAATATATTGCTGTGGCTTCCAAAAATCCATGTGTTTCCAAAAAGCCTGTTCACTGTCTGAAAGACTTAACCTCTGAACGTCTTTTGATTCGGGAGCACGGCTCCGGCACAAGAGCAATCCTGACGAAAACACTTGCGCTCAAAAATATGTCGATTCAGAATTTCCCTCATATTGTGGAAATTGAAAATATCCACGCTATCGTCAGCCTGCTTTGTCAGGACTGTGGCATCTCATTTTTATATAAATCAGCCGTTGAGCAGGAAATAAATGATGGTCGCCTGAGACAAATTGCGCTCTCTGACTTTATGGTCATGCATGATTTTACATTTCTTCGGAATAAAGATAGTGTGTTTTCACAGGAATATGAAGTAATCTTTAATGAATTACAATCTTCTATCCTTCCATGATATCAAAAAAGGACTGCTTTTTGCAGCCCTTTCTTCTATAATCCAAATTGAATCTGATTCTCCTCAAGCTCTTCCTGTCTTTCCTCTTCTCGCCCGTTCTTCTGCTGCCTGAGGCATTCTAAAATTGCTTCGTTCAAAGACAACATCTTTTCATCCAACGCAGATACCATCTCCGCACATTCTCTTAAATCTCTGCTGATATAAGCCGGCGCTTTTCCCTCAAACTTATAGTAAATCTTATGTTCTAAACTAGCCCAAAAAGTCCATCGCAATCGTACGTATCTGAATCTCAACTTTTGTATTCACAACGCTATCTGACAGGAAAATGGGAACTGCCACAAGCATATGATAACTTTTATATCCACTTTCTTTGGGATTCTTAATATAATCCTTAATTGAAAGAACTTTCAAATCGCTTTGATTCCCTATCATCTCTGCCAGACGATATATGTCTGATGTAAATGAACAGATCAATCTTACTCCTGCAATATCATTCACATAGCGAACCATGTTCTCTATGGACGTCTCATGTCCATACCTCTTCAGCTTTTTCACAATACTGTCCGGTGTCTTGATCCTTGTCTTAATATGTTCAATCGGATTATACTGATGTACATGCTGAAATTCATCATTAAGAATCTCCAGCTTTGTACCAACTTCTTTCAACGCTGCATTATACAGGAAAATGATTGTCTTCCAGCTGTCAACATCTTCATAACTCTTTAGCGCAGCTTCTACCTGTTGTTCACTTCTCATAGCAGTCATCCCCCGGTCTGTTTATATATATTAAGTATAACATACTCCCATTTTTCTGTCACAGAATTCACTTCTTTTTTTAGAGATATTTTAGTGTTACTGTAATAGTATCTTTCCAATCTCTGTAATCCATTTTCTGCCTACAGCTCCAGTTTCATGTCTCCCTGGCGAATCCAGCCCTTCTTTCTCATAAATTCTGAAATTCCAAGTGTGATCACTGCCGGAAGTACAAACTGGATCACAATGATCTTCACCAGAACAATCATCGGATCTTCTGTCTGGATCATCACCTGCCACGTCATCAACGGACCAACCAGCCCGGCTGTTCCCATTCCAGATCCGGTTGCATTATTCGTCATATGGAGTAACATTGTACTTACCGGTCCTAAAATTGCGCTTGACAAAATGGATGGGATCCAAATCAATGGATGTCTCATAATATTCGGTACCTGAAGCATAGAAGTACCAATTCCCTGTGCCAAAAATCCACCAATCTTATTCTCTCTGTAGCTTGCAACTGCAAATCCAATCATATTGCAACAACATCCAACCGTAGCTGCTCCAGCTGCAAGACCTGACAGATTCAGGATTACCCCCAAAGCCGCGGAGCTGATCGGCAATGTCAGGATCATTCCCATCAAGACCGAAACTACAATTCCCATAAGGAACGGCTGCTGTTCTGTTCCCCAGTTAATCAAAGAACCCAGCCAGTTCATAAAGGAAGAAATCGGTGGTCCGACAAACAATCCAACAACTCCACCAACTCCAATGCAGATCAATGGTGTCAGGATAATATCTAGTTTTGTTCTTCCTGTAACTAAAATTCCAATCTCAATTGCCACATAAGCTGCCACGAAAGCTCCCAGTGGTTCCCCCGGTCCGGCTAATACAATATTCCCATCTACAAGCACCTGACCTGCCAGAATTTTCCCCGCGAATGCTCCGATCATACCGACAACAGCTGCACAAACTGTAACAAGCTGCTGAGCCTCCAGCTTCCTTGCCACTCCGACACCAATACCTGCTCCTGTAAGTGCCGCAGCAACTTTCCCGATCAGATAAATTAAATCACCATAATTTCCTCCAACAAACATTCCAATCTGCTGGATGATTGTTCCTATGATCAATGTTGCAAACAAACCCTGCGCCATTCCGCTGAGTCCGTCAATAAATATTCTCTTCATCGCTCTTCTAGTCCTCCTTATACAGGACGCCCCATTCCTGTCCTTCCTTCTTCCGGGTGTCCCTCTTCAACGCATTGCCTTCCTCATCACAAAGCTCCGGGATCTGATCTACGGTATCCATCCGGTAGTCTGTCAGAAGCCAGCTTACAATATTCACATTATCCTTTCGTCCAATCACCATCTCCGGCACAAGCACAGAGAGCATCTGCTCCAGGAAATCAATTTCCACCTGGTTCTCTTTCGAATAAAGCAGTACATTTTTGTAAATCATAAGATAAACACCTTTGCACTGTTCTTCTTCAATATCCATATAAACGGACTGGAATTTCTGTTCAAATCCAAATTCATCAATCAGATGAAGGATTGCCTGTCCATAACTGTCTTCTTCCAGATAACCTCCCAGTATTTCTCTGTCTGTCTCTGTACATTCTCTAATCATAACTGCTCTCCAATCATTCTATCAATTACTATATTGCTGTTGCCATTACCGTGTTACTGTTCACACGATGTGCGACCAGCAACGCATCTCGCCATTTTAAATCGCCTTTGGCGATGGGGCGAGATGCATTCAAGTCAAAACACGCATCCTCCGTGTCAATCAGCGGAGTGATTGACACGGGAGTGTACAGTTACTCTGTTTATCATAATCTGATATAACATGGCGGATCACCTCATAACGAAATCCTTTTCGCGCAAGATATCCTAATATCTTTTGATATTCCTGCTCTTCCATTCTTTCCGGATCAACCTTCCTTTTTTCGCAGTATCCTTCGGATTGCCTCTTCCTCAGAATCTTCACTATAGCACTGTTCAAAAGCCAGGCAGATCAAATCATCAGAAACTCCCTTCTGCGACAGCAGTGCCTTGATTTCCCGTTTGCTTTTAGTATCTTTGCGGCTCATAACAAAATTTTCCGCATATCTTGCATCATCCAGATATCCAAAAGATCTCACATATTCAATTGCTCCGCTGATTGCATTCTCCGGATATTGTCCCGCCTTCAGTTTTTCTCTTAATGCAGACTCAGTACGATCCATATCCTCCAGCAAATGCATTGCTCTCTTCTTTGCGCGTTTCAACAGTACCTCATTCTGAATTTTTTCATAATTTTCCTGCGCGAGATCTTCTCCCTGCTTTATACCAAAACGCTTCAACTCACCTTTATAAAGCACAAATGCAAATGTTCCATCCAGATATACTTTAAACTTCGTCTTTGTCTGCTCTTCTATCCCAGTAACAATCATTCTTTCTTTTCTGCCTCATCAGCCACTTTAGAAGCCGGTGTCAGCTTCAGATCACTTGATGCCCCTGTCTTCTTCTCAGCATCTGGAAGCTCATTCTCTGCTTCTTCTGATCCGGATAATGCATAATGTGCTCTCACCTTCTGATCCAGTGTCTCCATCACTTCCGGATGTGATTCCAGATATGCCTTTGCATTCTCTCTTCCCTGGCCAATCTTCTCTCCCTCATATGCATACCACGCACCGCTCTTCTTCACAAGATCAATATTGGTTGCGAGATCAAGAATATCTCCTGCACGGGAAATACCTTTTCCAAACATAATATCAAATTCCGCTTCTTTGAACGGCGGAGCAATCTTATTCTTCACAATACGGATTCTTGTACGGTTTCCTACCATCTCTCCACTCTGCTTTAAAGTCTCGATTCTTCTGACATCCATACGCACAGATGCATAGAATTTCAGCGCACGTCCTCCTGTCGTTGTCTCTGGATTTCCAAACATTACTCCAACTTTCTCACGTAGCTGGTTAATAAAGATCACAATACAGTTTGACTTGCTGATAACCGGTGTCAGTTTTCTCAATGCCTGTGACATCAATCTTGCCTGCAGACCAACATGACTGTCTCCCATATCCCCTTCGATCTCCTGCTTTGGAACAAGTGCAGCTACAGAGTCAATGACAATAATATCAATCGCCCCTGAACGTACCATTGTCTCTGCAATCTCAAGGGCCTGATCTCCACTGTCAGGCTGTGAAATATAGAGTTCATCAATATCTACTCCGATATTCTTTGCGTATACAGGATCCAGTGCATGCTCTGCATCGATAAATCCGGCAATTCCGCCTCTCTTCTGAACCTCAGAAATCATATGAAGTGCGACAGTTGTCTTACCACTTGATTCAGGACCATAAACCTCGATCACACGTCCCTTTGGCACACCGCCAAGTCCAAGTGCCAGATCAAGACTCAGACATCCGGTAGGAACTGTCTCTACAGCTACATGCGCCCCTGATTCTCCCAGCCGCATCACTGCACCCTTACCAAAATCTTTCTCCAGCTTTGCGATCGCTGCATCCAGTGCTTTCTTCTTCTCTTCGTTATTCGCCAGCTTTGTAACGCTCTCTTTGCCTGCCATAATTTTCTCCTTCTCTATCTCTCTTAGTGTATAAAACCCATTCTCTCTTTTTCGAACAGTTGTTCGTCTATGAATAGATTTTATTATACTTCTTTCAAAATGTCAACAATAATTCTTCCCCTTAATTTTGTTGCAATAATACGATATACCATGGAATCCTCTTCCTGAAACAGAAGAATTGAAGTTCATGTGAATCATTGCCGGCTTAAGGATCTGCCGGCCAGACAACTAAAGAATAGCATAAGGAAAGGCAGAATGCAAGTACCACAGCACTTACATTCTGCCTTTTATACTACACTGCTTTCCAGTGTTTCACTTCTTCTTTGTAAAAGATAATTCCTTCCTGGATAATTTTGAATCCACTGCCTTCAAGTTCCGCAATCGTAACAGAACAATTTGGCGGTACTTCATTTTTCCAGAAATGTTCTACTGAAAGACTGCCTCTCATCCTGTTCAGCATTGCTGTCATCGCAGCACCATGAGTAGAAATCAAAAGATTCTTATCCTTCAACTTCTTACTCTCTTCAAGACTCTTTAAAAACTCTCCGGTTCTTTCATAAAGTTGTTCTACACTTTCAGCATCTTCCGGCGGAATATAATTTCCCGTATCCTGAAAGAATTTCTGGAATGCAAGATTCTCTTCTTTCGTCTTATCTACACAAGACATTCCCTCATACGAGCCAAAAGAAATTTCCTGGATTCTCTGATCTTCATAAAGCGGAATGTTGCGTCCTTCAAGAAGAATCTCTGCCGTTTCTTTTGCACGCCGTAAGGGACTTGTATAAGCCAGATCAATCTGGTATTGTCTCATCCCATAAGAAGTTTCCAGGGCAAGATGACGCCCATATTCATTTAAGGGAATATCCTTTCGTCCCTGTACCAGATTTTTTCTTGTTCCAATCCGTCTCTCCATGACGCACAATATATAGCCTCACTGCTGCCTACACTCCCTCTTCTTATCTTTTTAATACTTCTCTCCTGATATATCTGTAAGTAGTTTCCTCGCCTTCTTCTGCAAGCATATGAAGCAGTTTTTCTAATAATTCTCTTGTATCTTTATGCATCAGCTCATCTGCACGCCCGTTTTCATAATAAGCAAGCGGTGCATCAGAGGTATATGCATCCCCGAGATACACTTTACTTGCTGCAATGCGGTCAAGAAACATCTCTACTACATATCTCACCGGCATCTTCATTCCCGCCAGAAGGTTCGGTCCCTCCAGACTATAATCAATCCAGTATTCATAATGGTGTTTGTTCCTGCCTTTGTGGTGGAGCCATGCGGAAGAATACCCCTTTTCTTCCCGTTCGGCATTATTAGGGCTTCTTGTCCCCTGATAGTATCTGCATCCCACACGGAATTCTGTCCAACTGTATTTTGACATATCATGGAGCAGTCCCTGTTTGTACAACCCAACACGAAAACACTCTTTTAAAACCAATTTTTTGTGTTTTGTTATGGTACAAAAATTGTGCAAATGCCTTCATACTTTTCCCTCTCTGGCCGGCTGTTCTTCTTTACAAAGTTCTTCTGCTCCCTGCCGTTTTTCTATTTTATTTACATTCTGCGTCTTAGCTGTATGAATCGATTTCTTTTCTGAACGACTCTTCTTTTCCTCTATCCTGCGTCCAACCAGAATTGCTACGCTACGTTCTTCCAGTAATACATCTTTCTGATTTTCCAGCTTTTTCGCTTCACAAAGCACGCCATCTTTTGTAGTCATAACAAGATACCATTCTACGTTCTTTCCAATCGATGGTATTGCGAAGTGATGCGGCAGCCAATGCATATTATATGCTATAAAACAAGGGAACTCCCCTTCTTTCGTTCCTGAATACAAGACACCTAACTGACGGCTGGAAACTTCTGCTTTTACCTGCCATGCATTTTCTCCATGGTAGGATACGTCCGGTATGCCACATCTCGTGGTATCCATTCCGGATAGTGCTGTACTCTGGTGGAGACAACGATGTTCTTTTCTCAGCCCGATTAGTTTCTTTGTATACTGAAACAGCCAGTCATCTTTCTTCAACTGTGTCCAGTTCACCCATCCTGTCTCGTTATCCTGACAATATGCATTGTTATTTCCTCTCTGCGAATTACAGAATTCATCTCCTGCAAGGAGGCATGGAGTTCCCTGAGCCGTCAACAGGAGTTCTAATGCATTCTTCACCTGATTCTTTCTAAGATTGACAACTGCGCGTTTTCTGCTCGGTCCTTCAGCTCCGCAGTTCCAACTGTAATTATAATCTGGTCCATCCAGGTTCTTCTCACCGTTTTCTTCGTTATGTTTACAATCATAAGACACTAAATCCCATAACGTAAATCCTGTCTGTGTTGTAATATAATTGCATTTTCCATTTTCCGATGAACGAATTTTTCAATGCCCAGATGACATCATTGACCATATTCTCGTCACCCTTTTAAGAAGCGACGCATTACATTCTGGAAACCATCATCTTTCTGCATCAGCTTGATATCTTTCAAAAACGGATCTTCTATCAGCTGCTCCCACGGTACGTTATAAGGATTCAGAACAAATCCATCCACATGATACTCCAGCATATAAAAGCGTAGACATTCCGTTACATAATTTGCTGATATTCCCGGAACAAATGGCATCTCCAGTACAACTTCTATGCCCTGACTATGACATGCTCGCACCATATCTTTCAACTCACGAACTGCACTTTTCCCATATGCATAGGCTTTTTTAGGGGCAAAATAAAAACCTTTACCATATCCCCAATAGTTCACTTTTGTTTTTCCGCACTCTTCAAATTCATAGACCGGCATACACTGAATCTGGTTGACTCCAAGTTCTTTTAAATAATCCAGTTTTTCAACAACCCCCTGGAATGTTCCCTTATGCACCACTTTCGAAGAAGAATGTTTTGTAAATCCACGCACATGCAAACCATAAGCCACTACATCTTCCCATGGAAGATGTAGACGCTGATCCTCCTGCCAGTCATAGTCCTCCATTGAAACAATTTTCCCACGGATCTGATGTTCCTGAAGTTTCCGTTCTACACCAAACTTCTCTTTTCCTGCAAGTTCTTTTACATATGGATCCACACATACTTTCCCATCAATCAGAAAATTGTATTCATATCGATCTGCTTTCAGACCTTCAACAGATAAGAAACGTACTTCTCCAACGCCTTCTTCCTCCGGCATATCAAACTGATATTCCGGAACTTCTTTCCCTCTCTTATACAGTAAAAGTTCACATGTCTTCCCTTTTGCTACCTGAACGGCAAAATTTATATTTTTGCCTTTGATATCCACTCCAAATGGCTGCGGACTCCCCTTTATCTTCCTCATAGTTAACCCCTTTCTTGAGCAATCAATAAATTACTGCCATCCATCTGTTCCGTACATTTCAACATTATCACGATTTATAAAGAAAGTTTCCTCATAATTTTCCTTCTCGTAATCCTTGTCTGCCAGTAATGCTGTCGCTACCTTTACTGCTGTCTTTCCCATATTGATTGGGGACTGTGCTCCAATTCCGGTCATTCCTCCAGTGCCATTCATCAGTGCTGTTTTTGTCGCCGGGGAACCATCCACACTGTACACACAGATATTTGTTCTCTGCGCTTCTGTGATCGCCGCCATTACCTGTTCTGCCATCGGATCACTGCCACACATTACAGCATCAATCTCGCTGTTTTCGCTCAGAACCTGTGTCATCTCGTCCTTCACATTGCTGCTGTCTCCCAATGCTTCAATTCTCTTTACCACTTCAAACCCACTGTTTGTTATAGCCTCTTCAAATCCGGTAATTCTCTCATTCACTGAGTTCACCTCAGGGCTTTCCACAATCACAATTTTGCCGCCATCTGGTTTCTGGACCAGAAGATCCTGCCCGCACACATATCCCGCATTCTCATTATCTGACCCTACAAATGCAGATACAAGGCTTGTCTCTTTTACTTCTGTATCAAGATTGATCACCGGAATATCTGCCTCTTTTAAGGCTTCAAGTGCGGGAGTGATTTTCTCCCAATCTACCGGACAAAGAAATACTGCCTGTACCCCTTCGTTGATCAACTCCCGAATCTGTTCATTCTGCAAATCAGCATCTGATGCCGGATCACGAACCATCAGACGGTCACCTTGAGCCTCTAATGCTGTCTGGACAGAATTTTTCAATGTGTCATAAAAAGGATTCGACATATCAATCCCACTAAATCCAAACAGTCTGCCACCTTCCCCTGTATTATCATTTTTCTTATCATCCTCTTCTACTACTGCATTATCTTCCGGTGTTCCAACATTTTTCTTCCCACATCCAAGCAGTGCTGCCGCTATACACACAACTGCCACTGTACACAGTATCCATCTTTTCTTCATATTGTCTATTATCCTTTCACTTCTATCAGTAACACTTTTATTCTACCTTGTTTAACCCGAAAGTCAATCTTATCTTGCTTTTTTCTCCCCTTTTTGTTACCATCAAGATAGCTGATCATTCTCGTTTTGAGCACCTGGCTGGTCAATACGGAATGAAATACAACACAGATTCAAAGGAGAAGATTATGAACGAAAACGAATCCCTCACAGTCACTTTGACACTGGAGAATAATGAGGAACTTGAATGCGCTGTTCTCAATATTTTTAAAGCAGATGAAAAGGAGTATATCGCACTTCTTCCACTGGACGAAAACGGTGATAACACAGACGGTCAGATCTATCTGTATCGTTTCATTGATAACGGAGAAGAGGAAGAACCTGGACTTGAGAACATCGAAGAAGATGAAGAGTTCGACCGTGTTTCCGCTATATTCAACGAATGGCTGGATACACAGGATTTCGGCGATATCGATCTTGATGCATTAGATGACCTGGAGGACTAAGTCTTGAGGATGTCAGCAAAGTGACTGACATCCGGTCAGCTTTTCAATAGTTCGTCTACAAAACGGGAAGGAGTAACTTCTTTCCCGTTTTTTATTTTCACATAACAGATCTTCAGAAAATCTTTTGCCCTTGTCATTGCCACATAGAATAATCTTCTCTCTTCTTCGATCTCCTTGTCTGTCTTTGCCTTCTGATACGGAATCCTTCCTTCATTCGCCGCAATCAGAAATACCTGCTTGAATTCCAGTCCTTTAGAAGCATGTATCGTCATCAGCCGGACACCCGGACGTGGTCTGTTTCTTTCCTTTTCCTTCACTTTCAAAGTCTCCGTATATTCTTCTACATGTGCAAACCATTCTTCAACACTTGAAAATGCTTTCGCCGCCTCTTCGATCTCTGCCAGTACTTCATTCAGATCAGATCTGTTTATCTGATGTGTAAATGCATACTCTTTCAGAAAATCGTCATAACCAATCCTTTTTCTGATATACTGGATTGCCGCATATGGAGCCATCTTCATAAGCATCTTAACATCCCACTCAAACTGATCAATCCGGTCGATCATCCAGTCTTTATCACAATAGAACTTCCGCATGTCTTCAAAAGAAACCTTCGTTCCTGCTACACTGTCTCTTCCAAGATATCGCTTTGGTCGGTTCATTATCTGTAAAAAATTCTTGTCTGTGCCGGGCTCCTGTTGCCAGTCGGAAATATGCCATGATGTCCTTTGCGATAAAGTGTTCATATATATTTGGAAGATGTTCTTTCATCTGAAACGGGATCTTCCGCTCCACCATTGCTTCTACCACTGCTCGCGCATCTGTATGAACCCTGAACAGAATCGCAATCTCCTCTTCTTTTATGCCATTCTCCTTACATTTCTGTATCTCTTCAAGAACATACTCTGCCTCTTCCACCGGATCTTTCACTTCCTGAATATGAAGGCAGGAACCGCCTTCACGGTTTGCTTCCAGATTTTTTACTGTATCTCTCCACATTATTTTCAATCAGTTTCAAAGAATTCTGTACGATATTTGCTGTCGAACGGTAATTCATTCCCAACAGAATTTGTTTTGCATTAGGGAAATCTTTTCCAAATCCAAGCATCAATTCTGAATCAGCTCCACGAAATCCGTAGATTGCCTGATCGTCATCCCCTACTACGAACAAATTATTTTCCGGCTGTGCCAGCATGCGGATCACATCATACTGAATTCGATTAATATCCTGAAATTCATCAATCAAAACGTATCTGAATTTCTTCTGCCACTGTGCAAGTACATCTGGTCTTGACCGGAACAATTCATAACAAAGTACCAGCATATCATCAAAATCAATCTTTTTCAGTTCTTTTCTATGCTGTTCATAATTACGGTAAATATTGCGAAAAGCATCCGCACTACACTTTTCTGATACAAATTCTTCCAGCGGAATCCGATTATTCTTCACTTTTCCAATTTCTGCCGCAATATCCTGAATAAAATCTTCTTCATCAAAGATCTCCATTCTTTCCTTGTTAATCACGCCACGTAAAATCTGATATTTTTCTGTCTCTGAAAGAATATTTTCCTGATTCATCCGGTAAGCCCATTTCAGGATTCCATAATAGATTCCATGAAATGTGCCTACTGTAACCGGAAGATCTCTTTTGCCCATAACCAAACAGAGGCGGGATTTCATCTCCGCCGCTGCAAATCTTGTAAAAGTAACGACCAGAATTTCTTCTGGTCTTACTTTCTGTTTCTCTATAAGGTATTTTACTCTGTTTACAATCGTAAGCGTCTTCCCCGATCCCGGGCCTGCCAGTACAAGACATGGGCCGTCTGTGTGCTGGATCGCCTGCGTCTGTGCTTCATTAAATCCCATTCTACCTCTTTTCGCTGTCCTTACTGAAGTTTCTCGATTCCAAGACGGATTCTTCTAAGAGATTCATCTTTTCCGAGTACTTCCATCAGTTCTGTTGCTCCACCCGGAGTATTCTGTTTTCCGGAAACTGCTGTACGAAGCGGCCACATTACATAACCTACTTTGTATCCTTTTTCTGTTGCAAATGCTTTCAATGTCTCAAACAATGCATCATTGCTAAAGTCATCCTGTGCTTCGAGAACCGGAAGTACCTCATTCAGAAGTGCGAGTGACTTCTCCGCATCTGTCTTCATCTTCTTATGTGTATAAAGCGCGATATCATAATCCGGAAGTTCTTCAAAGAAATCAACCTGCTCTTTGATCTCCGGAAGAATCTCAATTCTTGTCTTCACGAGTGCTGCAATCTTCTTCAGATCATAGTCCTTTGTTACTGCCTCTTTCAGGTATGGCTCTGCAAGTGCATAGAACTTATCAAAATCCATTGCCTTGAGATATTCTCCGTTCATCCATTTTAATTTCACTGTATCAAACACAGCCGGAGATTTACTCATATGATGATAATCAAATGCCTCAACAAGCTCTTCCAGTGAGAAGATTTCTCTGTTGTCTGTCGGGCACCATCCGAGCAGTGCAACATAATTCACAACTGCCTCTGAAACATATCCCTGCTCGATCAGATCTTCATAAGAAGAATGTCCACATCTCTTGCTCAATTTCTTATGATTCTCATCTGTGATCAGTGGACAGTGTACATAAACCGGTACTTCCCAGCCAAACGCCTCATAAAGGCGGTTATACTTCGGTGCTGAAGATAAGTACTCATTTCCACGAACAACATGTGAAATCTCCATCAGATGATCGTCAATTACGTTTGCAAAATTATATGTCGGGAATCCATCAGATTTGATCAGGATCATATCGTCAAGCTCTGCATTCGGAACTGTGATATCTCCGTAGATCTCATCATGGAATGTTGTCTCACCTTCATTCGGTACATTCAGACGGATAACCCATGGCTTACCTGCTGCCAGATTCGCCTCTACTTCTTCCTTGCTCAGACTTAAGCAGTGCTTATCATAAACAGAAATCTCTACTCCACTTTCGGAAACCTGTGTCTTTAAAGACTCCAGACGCTCTTTGTCACAGAAACAGTAATAAGCATCTCCCTGCTCTACAAGCTGCTTTGCATATTTAAGATAAAGTCCTGATGCATTACGCTCACTCTGTACATACGGTCCATATCCGCCATCTTTATCCGGTCCCTCATCATGGATGAGACCTGTTTTCTCCATTGTTCTGTAAATGATATCAAGTGCACCTTCCACAAAACGTTCCTGGTCTGTATCCTCTACACGAAGGAGGAAATCTCCCCCTTCATGCTTTGCGATCAGATACGCGTATAGTGCTGTTCTTAAGTTACCCACATGCATTCTTCCTGTCGGGCTTGGTGCAAATCTTGTTCTTACTTTCTTACTCATTCTATCTTCTCCAATTCCTGTTTGTTATTGTTCAATCTCGTCATATTATAGCGCAAGTCCCCAGATTCTTCAACAAACAAAATCAATGTTTTTCTTTTACTCCAAAAGTTTCACCGTTTCAGGAATACTTCCCGCCTGTTCAAGTGTACAGGATCTTGCATCAATACATTCCAGATTTGTTCCATCAAATGCACTTTCCGCAAAACTTTTCACACTTTCCGGCACCTGAAAGGTTCCTGTCCACGCTGCCGGAAATGCAAGAAGAACTGTGCCATCTGCCGTGTAAAGTACACCATCTACCGTAACATAGGCTGAATTTGCTGCATCTGCTTCTATCCATCCCAGATTACTCAGCCCAACAAACGCTCCTGGCTGAATATTTGTTATATTAGCAGGAATTTCAATCTCTTCTACAGCAGAACCAAGACCCGACAGTGCTCCTCTCGCAATTCCGGAACATCCTTCTTCAGGAAAGTACAATACTCCATCCTTTATCACTTCTTTGTCTCCTGAAAGTCCACAGATCATACCTTCCGCATTAATAAGATATCCGGTATCTGTATTTCCCACTGCTATCGACCCTTCTTCATCCTCATTTTCATTTTTTGACATTTTCCATTGAATCAGGATTTGTAATTACCGGTTCACTTGCAACATTTATAGTTGTATCTCTTTTCACGCCTGGTTTTTCTGCCACAATCTCTTCTACTACTGGTTCTTCCACCGCAATTTCTTCTACCATAGGTTCTTCCACTAAAATTTCTGCCGGAACAGCTGCTACCTGGATAACATCTGCTTGATTAACATCTGTCTGGATAGTTTCTGCTGATAAGAAAGAATGCTCATCCATTTTTCCGGTTCTTTATCTGTTTTGTTATTGTTACTTTTTCCGGCAGATCATTTCCTGACACATTTATATCCTCTGTTGTCGCACAGACCTCTATTTCGGAAATCAGATTCTTTTCCAAATATAATGAAACAATTTCCTGTGCAGACATCAGAATCAGCGCACCACTTAATAAAGTCACTCCCACTCTGACATATGGTTTTCTCGCCGCTTCCTGATGCCATTCATTCCAATTCAGTCCTATATCCATGTTCTCTTATTCCTTTCTCTTTCCCCCACATTTTAATATACGAAATAATTTTCAGTTTCATCAAAGAAAAAGGGATGCTGCAACCAAATGCAACATCCCTTTGATTTTTCCGCTTTGTCCTGATAGATTCCAAGGATTCTATACGTTAATTTCAGCCTTCACGCCAAGGATCTCTTTATTCTTTTCAAGCAGTGGACGGATCACATTCTTAAGATAAGCATCTACCTGCTCACTTGCACGTCCAACATATTTCTCCGGTTTCATTGTCTTCTGAAGATCCTCTAAAGTCAGGTTGAATGCCGGATCTGCTGCGATCAGTTCAAGAAGGTTATTGTCAAGTCCCTTCTCTTTTACATTTCTTCCTGCTTCCATAGAAAGCTCACGAATTCTTTCGTGCAGCTCCTGACGGTCTCCACCGGCTTTAACAGCATCCATCATAATATTCTCTGTTGCCATGAATGGAAGTTCGGACATCAGACGCTTCTCGATTACTTTCGGGTATACAACCAGTCCGTCTACAACGTTCAGACAAAGATCAAGTATTCCGTCGATTGCAAGGAATCCTTCCGGAACACTCAGACGCTTGTTAGCGGAATCATCAAGTGTTCTCTCAAACCACTGTGTTGCAGATGTGATTGCCGGATTAAGTGCATCGATCATCACATATCTTGAAAGGGAAGCAATTCTCTCACTTCTCATCGGGTTTCTCTTATAAGCCATTGCTGAAGATCCGATCTGTGTCTTCTCAAATGGTTCTTCAATTTCTTTCAAATGCTGGAGCAGACGGATATCATTAGAGAATTTGTGAGCACTTGCAGCAATTCCTGCCAGTACATTCAGTACTCTTGTGTCTACTTTTCTTGAATAAGTCTGTCCGGATACCGGATAACATGCCTTAAATCCCATCTTCTCAGCGATCATTGGATCGATCTTGTCAATTGTCTCCTGATCTCCGTCAAACAATTCAAGGAAACTTGCCTGTGTTCCTGTTGTTCCTTTAGATCCAAGCAGTTTCAGGCTTCCAAGTACATATTCCAGATCCTCAAGATCCATTTCAAACTCCTGCATCCAGAGAGTTGCTCTCTTTCCAACAGTTGTCGGCTGTGCCGGCTGGAAATGTGTAAAAGCAAGTGTAGGCTGGTTCTTCTGCTCCTCTGCAAACTTCGCAAGCTCTGCAATTACATTCACAAGCTTTGTGCGAACCAGTTTCAGTGCTTCTGACATAATAATAATATCTGTATTATCTCCTACATAACAGGATGTAGCTCCAAGATGGATGATTCCTTTTGCTTTCGGACACTGAACACCATATGCATAAACATGAGACATAACATCATGACGTACAACCTTCTCACGTTCCTTTGCCACCTCAAAGTTAATATCATCCGCATGGCTCTTCATCTCTTCAATCTGCTCATCCGTGATGTTGAGTCCAAGCTCCTTCTCAGTCTCTGCCAGTGCGATCCAAAGTCTTCTCCATGTTCTGAACTTTTTGTCCGGTGAGAAGATATACTGCATCTCGCGGCTTGCATAACGCTCTGAAATCGGGCTTACATAACGATCATTACTCATAATTCTTTTCTCCTTGTTTCATATCTTTATCGTAACTGTTCATCTATTATAACACATAAACTGAGTCTTCAAAATCAATTTTGTTCAAATGCCTGACTGATATCCTCTTTCGGAACTTCCATCGGATACTTTCCTGTAAAGCAGGCATCGCAATACTTAAGATCTCCAACCATGTCTTTCAGTTTCTCAATCTCCATGTATCCAAGAGAGTCTGCTCCAATCAGCTGACGGATCTCCTCCTGTGTGTGAGTATGTGCGATCAGCTGCTCATTTGACGGAACATCCGTTCCAAAGAAGCATGGATGTAAGAACGGTGGAGAACTGATACGTACATGTACCTCTTTTGCTCCGGCTTTTTTCAGCATCTTAATGATATTTGCACAAGTTGTTCCACGCACGATGGAATCATCTACCATTACGATTCGTTTTCCCTTTACAACTTCCGGAATCACATTCAGTTTGATTTTTACACTGGAAACACGTTCGCTTTGTTTCGGTTTGATAAATGTTCTTCCCACATAGCTGTTCTTGTGAAATGCCATTCCATACGGAATTCCTGACTGCTCAGAATATCCTTTCGCTGCTACCAGACCGGAGTCCGGAACTCCTACAACAAGATCAGCGTCTACCGGATAAGATTCCGCAAGTGCTTTTCCTGCCAGAATTCTGGAATGGTATACACCTACACCATCGATTGTACTGTCTGTTCTTGCAAAATAAATATACTCAAAAATTACATCTTGCCTGTTTTTCCGAATCGATCACCATACTCATATCTGACTGGATTCCATGTTTTCTCGTAATTGTTACGATTTCTCCCGGAAGAACATCTCTTACAAACTCACCGTCTACAGCTGCGATTGCACAGCTCTCAGAAGCAAGGAAATATGTATTGTCACGTTTTCCGATGCACAGTGGCTTGAGTCCAAATGGATCTCTTGCACCAATCATTTTTGCTCGGGCTGCTAACAACAAGTGCGTATGCACCCTTGATCTTCTGCATCGCACACTTCACTGCTTCTTCTGCTGTCGGTGTATGAAGACGCTCTCTCGCAATAAGATATGCGATTACTTCAGAATCTATTGTTGTCTGGACATAGAACTGCGACAAAAAAGTGAAAATAGTAAACGGTTTTGATC
>ENA-OQHD01000356-OQHD01000356.1-human-gut-metagenome-genome-assembly--contig:-NODE-356-length-17411-cov-4.114325_pt1 | contig 17411 bp, 23 predicted proteins | sample MGYA00242560_ERZ504711 | MGnify/ENA primary metagenome ERZ504711 (study PRJEB26092, sample SAMD00036198) | human gut metagenome | host: Homo sapiens | study: EMG produced TPA metagenomics assembly of...
GTATTGAAAATGTACCAGCTATTATAGAAAAAGAACATGCAAATGAAGATAATGGTTTTTTACTGATAAAGGCATAAGATCAACAGGACTTTTAGATGTGTTGACAAAGATTCTTGATGAAACAGCAGCAGAGTATCAAAAATTTTTGATGATTTGACACCGGAACCGGCATATCAGGATGTAGAGAGAGTTATGGATGAAGCAGCTCGGTATGAAGGAGATTTCATTATTGCAATTGGCGGTGGAAGTGTCATGGATGCCGCAAAGCTCTGCAGTGTATTAAAAGGGGCTTCTTATACAGTGAAAGATCTTTTGAAAGATCCGGCAATTGCAGAGAAACAGATTAAGACATTAATGATTCCAACTACATGTGGAACAGGATCTGAAGCAACCTGCAATGCCATTGTAGCAATTCCGGAAGAACAGTCAAAGAAAGGAATTGTAAATGATAATATGATTCCGGATTATGTATTCCTGGATTCTCAGATGATCAGAAAGCTTCCAAAAGCTATTATTGCGGCAACTGGAGTGGACGCACTGGCTCATGTAGTGGAATGTTTTACATCTAAAAAAAGCAACACCATTTTCTGACACCTATGCAACGGCAGGTGCAAAACTGATCTTCCATAACATCAGGGAAGCTTATGGTGATGCGGATAACATGGAAGCAAAGAACAATATGATGCTTGGAGCATTTTACGGAGGTGTAGCAATTACAGGAAGTGGAACAACGGCTGTCCATGCATTATCTTATCCTCTGGGTGGTAAATATCATATTGCACATGGTGTGTCAAATGCAATCTTATTTGCACATGTAATGGAATTTAACAAAGATGCATGTAAGGAAAGACTTGCTGTATTATGCGATGGAGTATTCCCGGAATTTGCAACAAAGAGTGTAGATGAAAAAGCGGATTACATGATCGGGCAGATTGCAGATATTGTAAAAGTAACAAATATTCCGACAGACTTGACAGAGTTTGGAGTAAAGATGGAAGACCTGGACTTTTTGGTACAGGCAGGAAGTGACCAGAAAAGACTTCTTGTTAATAATATGAAAGAATTATCACTGGATGATATTCGTGAGATATATCTGAAAGTATTGAAATAATCAGAGGATGGAGGAAGAAGACGATGGCAAAGAAACCAATTATTGGAATTACAATGGGTGATCCTGCCGGAAACGGATCGGAAATATCTGTAAAAGCACTTGCAGATTCGTCTGTTTATGAAAGATGCAGACCAATTATTATTGGTGATGCGAACTGCATGGAAAAAGCGGTGAAAATTCTCGGTAAAGAAAATGAAATCAAAATCCATGCAGTACAGGATGTAAAAGAGGCTATCTTCGAATTCGGAACAATTGATGTATATGACATGAAATTGGTCGATATGAAAAAGCATATGTACGGAAAAGTATCAAAAATGTGCGGAGAAGCAGCTTTTCAATATGTTGTGAAAGTAATTGATCTTGCAATGAAAAATGAAATTGATGCAACTGTTACAAATGCAATCTGCAAAGAAGCAATTAACATGGCGGGACATCATTATTCAGGACATACAGAAATCTATGCAGACTATACACATACAAATAAATATACAATGATGCTTGCACATGATGACTTAAGAGTTGTGCATGTATCTACACATGTGTCGTTAAGACAGGCCTGTGACAAAGTAAAGAAAGAAAGAGTGCTTGAATGTATCAGAATTGCTAATAATGCATGTAAGGCAATAGGCATTCAAGAACCAAAAATCGGAGTCGCAGGATTAAATCCTCATTGTGGTGAGAATGGAATGTTCGGTGTTGAAGAAATTGAGGAAATCCAGCCGGCAATTAATGAAGCAATGGAAGAGGGAATTAATATTCCAGAGAAAAAGCCAACACCACCAGATTCTATTTTTTCGAAAGCAATTGGCGGCTGGTACGATATTGTTGTTGCAATGTATCATGACCAGGGACATATTCCGTTAAAGGTAGAAGGATTTAAATATAACAAAGATTTAAAAAAGTGGGATGCAGTATCAGGAATCAATGTAACACTTGGAATTCCAATCATCAGGGTATCCGTAGATCACGGAACTGGATTTGATCTTGCTGGAACAGGAGAATGCAATCAGATCAGTCTTGTGAATTCCATAGATTATGCAATCCGTCTTGCAGAAAATAGGTAAAAGCAAGGGAGGAGAATAATATGGTAAAATTGCTGATCATAGCAGATGATTTTACCGGAGCTTTGGATACAGGAATTCAATTTAAAAAATATGGAATTTGTACACAGGTTTTTACAAAAACAAGGATAGAGGATAATGAAATTAATCCAGATACAGAGGTGCTTGTGATTGACAGTGAATCAAGACCGCTAACAAAGGAAGAGGCATATCTGGAAGTCTTGAATATTACAAAATGGGCCATTTCAAAAGGAATTGAGATTATTTTCAAAAAGACAGATTCAGCGCTTAGGGGTAACATCGGGGCAGAATTAAAGGCTGTAGCGGATGCAGCTGGAGAGGAAAATCTGATTTTTTATGCCGGGATATCCTGAAATCCATAGAATTACTAAGAATGGAATGCATTACATAGATGGGGAGTTGTTGGAAAACAGTGTGTTTGGAAAAGATCCATTTGAGCCGGTTAAAAGATCTTATATTCCGGATATTATAAATGAACAGAGTTGTATTACAGTCAGATGTGTTCAGTCAGGAGCAAAAAAATACCGGAAAGCCGGAAAGAGGATTCAAGTATTATTGTGTGCGATACGGTTACAACAGAAGATATAGATAAACGGTTAGAAGAACTTCAGGCAAAAAAAATGCTTGAAATTCATTGCCGGATGTGCCGGACTTGCGGCCAGACTGGTTTGGAAACTTCCTTTTGAAAAAAAGGGACGGACAGATGTTCAGACAGACAAAAGCCTTGTATGTTGCCTGTGGAAGTCTGAATAAAATTACGGAAAAACAGGTTGAATATGCAGAAAAAATCAGGAGGATTTGAAAGAATCCATCTAACTATGGAACAGAAACTGATGCCGGAATATTATCAGAGCAGACAGGGAAAAGAATTCACGGAATGGCTTGTGAAATTGTGCGAGACAAGGAAAAAACTGATTGTCGATACATTTGATCAAGATGATGAAAAAAGAAATGCTTTTTAGAGAAACACAAGATTCCAAAAGCATCTGTAAGATTTAGGATTTCGGATTCGCATGGATGTATTGTAGATGAAATTCTAAAAAGCAATATAGATGTCACAATTCTTATGACAGGCGGAGACACCCTGATGGGATATATGAAGAAAATTGGCTGTACACAGATAGAACCTTTGTGCGAGATAGAACAAGGAATAGTGGCATCAAATATTACATGTCATGATCATACGGTACAGGTTATTTCAAAATCCGGGGGATTCGGAACTGAGGATGTTATGTGTATTATTGCAGAAAAAGTAATAAGAAAAGAATCATAAATGAAAGAACTGAAAGGAGAATTTATTATCATGAAAAAAGTAGAACTGAAAGGAATTATCACACCTATTTTAACACCTATGAAAGAAGATGAGAGTATCAACACAGAGGAACTCCGTAACCAGATCGAACGTTTGATTGCTGGTGGAGTACATGGGATTTTCCCGTTTGGAACCAATGGCGAGGGTTACATCTTAAGTGAGACTGAGAAGGTTGAGGTTTTGGAGATAACCATCGATCAGGTAAAAGGAAGAGTTCCTGTATATGCTGGTTCCGGATGTATCTCAACAGCTGATACTATCCGAATGAGTAAAAAATGCAGAAGAACTTGGAGCAGATGTTCTGTCAATCATTACACCTAGCTTTGCTGTAGCATCTCAGAAAGAATTATATGATCACTATGTAGAAGTGGCAAAACATGTAGATACTCCGATTGTGCTTTACAATATTCCGGCACGTACAGGAAATAAGCTTCTTCCGGAAACTGTTGCAAAACTTGCAAAAGATGTAGACATCATTGTTGGAGCAAAAGACTCAAGTGGAGACTGGGAGAACTTAAAAGCATATATTCATCAGACACAGGATCTTGAGAAAGACTTCTATGTATTATCAGGAAACGATTCTCTGATTCTTCCGTCTCTGAAGGAAGGTGGATTCGGTGGAATCGCAGGATGCTCTAATGTGTATCCACATGTATTATCTTCTATTTATGATCATTTTCAAAGAAGGTAAAAATGGAGAAGCAGAAGCAGCTCAGGAATCCATTGCAAGCTTCCGTGCAGTTTTCAAATACGGTAATCCGAACACCGTAGTAAAAAAAGCCGTTAAGATGCTTGGATATCCGGTCGGAGACTGCCGCAGACCATTCAACTATCTGTGTGACGAAGGTGTAGAAGCATTAGCAAAAGTACTGGAAGAAAATAAAGCAAAGGGCATGAACTAATTATCATGTACCGTATATAAAATGGAGGAAATGAACATGAAATTTGTAATGACACAGGCAGTATGCCCGGAAGGTCTTCAGATGCTGGACGGAGTAGCTGATGTCTATGTGGCAGACAATCAGGATCCAAATAATTATCTGGATGAGATGAAAGATGCAGATGCACTGATCGTAAGAATTGCAAAATGCGATGGACATGCAATTGAGAATAGTCCGAATCTGAAAGTAATCGGACGTACCGGTGTTGGATATGATTCTGTGGATGTAAAAAACAGCAACTGCACATGGAATTCCGGTAGTCATCACACCAGGAGCAAATAATAGAAGTGTTGCAGAGCATGCAGTAGCAATGATGTTTGCACTTTCTAAGAACCTTGTAGAAGCGCAGCAGGAAATGTGTAAAGGAAATTGGGAAATCCGTGGAGCCAAGAAAGCATTTGAATTGGAAGGAAAGACGATTGGAATCCTTGGACTTGGTGCAATCGGACGTGAGACAGCAAAAATTTGTGAAGGATGTGGAATGAAAGTGGCAGCTTACGATCCGTTCCTTTCAAAAGAACAGGTAGAAGGTTATGGAGCTGTATACTATGAAAATTATGAAGATTTGCTGAAAGTCAGTGATGTGGTATCGATTCATGTCCCTCTGACAGATGAGACAAAGAATATGATCAGCAAAAAGCAGCTCACAGAGATGAAGAAGACAGCGCTTATTATTAACTGCAGCCGTGGCGGAATTATCAATGAAACAGATTTGGTAGAGGCATTAAAAGCGGGTGAGATTGCTGGTGCAGGGACGGATGTATTTTGTAGTGAACCACCAAAGACAGACGATCCATTGTTGAATTGCCCGAATCTGATTGTGAGTCCTCATTCTGCTGCACAGACCAGAGAAGCCGTTATCAAGATGGCTCAGATGTGTGTAAAAGGATGCCTGGCAGTAGCAGAAGGTAAAAAGTGGCCATTTGTAGCAGATAAGTCTGTATATGATCATGAAAAATGGAAAGATGCGGAGTGGGCTGAAGTGTAAATAAAAGAGCTATAAGAGAAGATAAAATACGTGGGGAAATGGAGAAAAAATTATGAGTTCAAGTATTATTGCAATTATAATTGCGGCGATTACAATTGTATTATTTATGTGGAACAAATTGCCAATGAGTGTTGTAGCAATGGGAAGTTCCGTAGCAATGGGAATTTTGATCCCGGAGATGGATCTTTCAGCAGTATATGCCGGATTTAGTGCTCCTGGATGGGCAATGGTAGTAGGTATGTGTATTGTAAGTGCTGCTCTTTTTGAAACAGGAGTTGCACAGAGAATCGGTGAAAAGATCGGTAATTCCTTTCTGGCTAAGACAGAGAGAAGATTTATTGTAACAGTGAGTGCGGTGTGCTGTCTGATGTCAGCATTTATGAGCAACAATGGAACAGTTGCTATCTGGATGCCGCTGATTGCCGTTGTTGCTGCTGGTTCTAATGGACGTATCCGTTCTAAGATGGTAATCTTCCCGGCAGGTACTGCGGCCATCATCGGTGGTGCATGTACACTGGTTGGATCCACATCTCAGCTTGCAGCAAATGCAGTTCTTCAGGGATATGATGGATACAAAGAAGGTCTTGGAATGTTTGACACGACAAAGATCATGCTCCCAGCAGCAATCGTACAGATTATTTTCTGGGGAACAATCGGATATACATTGTTGACCAAGGTGTTAAAACCGGAAAGTCCGGACTTCAATGTTGGAAATATGTATGCAGATGCACCTGTTGTTGAAGAAAAAAATGAAGATGATGCAGTGACAAAAAGAAAAGGTAATATCGCAGCATTTACAATGCTTCTTTGCATCTTCCTTTTTGTGGTAAGTGGATTTGAACCATTTAAGAATCATTTTAATATCGGTGTAATCGGAATGCTTGGTGCAGCCATTGTACTTGGAACAAAATGTCTTCCTGTAAAAAAAGCATATTCTGAACTTCCTTGGGATGTACTGATCACAATCGGTGGTATCGGTGGACTTGGAACAGGTCTTGATGTATCTGGCGGTGGAGCACTTATTGCAAATGCAGTATTGAACCTGTTTGGTGGAAAGAACGCATCCGTAGTAGTTCTGACAATTGTAATTGCAGTACTTACAAGTGTACTTACTAACTTCATGTCCAATAATGCAACAGCAGCTATGTTAAGTCCAATCTGTATTGCTATGGCATTATCTCTCGGAATCAGTCCGCTTCCATGGGTTATCGTGATTGCAGCTTGTTCAAACCTTGCAATTGCAACTTCTTACGGAACAGCTGTTAATATGCAGATTTTACCGGCGGGATATAAATTCTCTGATTTTGTTAAGATCGGTGGACCATTACTTATTATACTGATTGTAGTAGTAACAGCCAGTTCTTTGGCATTCCTCTTTTAAAGTTAATATATAGTGTCACACGGAAGTATAAGAGATTTTATACTTCCAGTTGTGCGTTATAAGAAGCCGTTTATAAACTGTAAACTACCCCACGATTTTACAGTTTTTTTGATAGAATATGAAAACAATTTCAGAGATAAGTGAAAATATGGAGGAAAGAGACGTGTCAATAAAAACAGATTACGGGCAATATTTAAATAACCAAAAATACTATCTCAGAAAAAACGGGAAGATTCTGGTTTGAACAGGAAAACAGATATGTGAAGCCAATTCAGATTTATGGAAATCTTTATTATGTAGGTGATAGCTGGGTATGTGTACATATTATTGATACAGGAAAAGGACTTCTTATGTTTGATGCAGGTAACTGCGGTGCCACTGCGATGTTGATCCAGTCAATCTGGGAGATGGGATTCAATCCGGCTGATGTAAAATGGATGATTTTATCTCATGGACATGTGGATCATTTTTGGGGCAGTTAATTTTTTTAAGAGAATGTTTGGTACAAAGATATATATGGGAGAACCAGACGTAAAGATGTTTCAAGAAAATCCGGAGCTTGCGCTGATTCAGGAGAGTGGGAATTGTACGGAGAAGTTATTTGATATAGACGTATCAATCAAAGAAGGAGATATTCTGACATTTGGAAATACTGAGATAGAATTTCATCTGGTTCCGGGTCATACGCAGGGATGTATTGCCTGTTTTTTTTGATGTGACGGATGGAGCGGAAAAGAAACGTGTAGGATATTATGGAGGCTTTGGATTTAATACATTACAAGAAGAATATCTGAGAGAGATTGGTGATGAGACTTTAGAAGCAAGAAAACAGTATCATCATTCGCTTGCAAGTGTAAGAGAGCAGAAAGTAGATATCTTTATGGGAAATCATACAGCGAATGTGGATTTGTTAAATAAGAGAAAATATATGACAGAGCATCCGGAGGAAAATCCCTTTATTGATTCTGAAGCATGGAAAAACTACCTTGATCTGAAGGAGAAAGAGTTGTCGGAGTTGGAGCAGGTATAGAGAATGAAGCCCAAAATGGTTCGGTCAGGATACAGATTCAGCGGATGATGAATTTGAATATTAAGAGCCTTCGCATTGCAAATGAATAACTTTCACCTCTTTTCTTGAAATTCCATCCGCATAGTGCTAAAGTATACTAAAAAGGTATGATTTAACGAGTGCGTGCAAAAAACATGCACTAAGGAGGAAAATTCATGAATGAATACAGAATAGGAACAAAATGTGTACAGGGCGGATATACTCCGGGAAACGGAGAACCAAGACAGATTCCAATCGTACAGTCAACAACATTCAAATATGCAACCAGTGAAGATATGGGAAAATTATTTGATCTGGAAGCGTCAGGATAATTTTTATTCCAGATTGCAGAATCCGACTAATGATATGGTTGCGGCAAAGATTGCAGAGATGGAAGGTGGAACGGCAGCGATGCTGACTTCATCCGGACAGGCAGCCAATTTCTTCGCACTGTTCAATATCTGTGAGTGCGGAGATCACATTGTAGCATCTTCATCCATTTACGGTGGAACATTTAACCTGATCGATGTAACGATGAGAAAGATGGGAATCGATGTAACATTCGTGTCACCGGATGCAACAGAAGAAGAGTTAAATGAAGCATTTAAGCCAAATACAAAAGTAATGTTTGGTGAGACAATTGCCAATCCGGCACTTACCGTACTGGATATTGAATTATTTGCCAAAGTGGCACATGCACATGGTGTGCCGCTTATCGTAGATAACACATTCCCGACACCGGTCAACTGCAGGCCGTTTGAATGGGGAGCAGATATTGTAACTCATTCGACTACAAAATATATGGACGGACACGGAGCTGCACTTGGCGGAGCAATCGTAGACAGCGGCAACTTTGACTGGATGGCACATGCAGACAAATATCCGGGACTTTGCACACCGGATGAAAGCTATCATGGAATTACATATGCGGAGAAATTCGGCAAAGAAGGTGCATTCATTACCAAATGTACGGCTCAACTGATGCGTGACTTCGGATCTATGCAGTCACCACAGAATGCATTCATTTTAAACCTTGGTCTGGAATCCCTGCATGTACGTATGCCGAAGCACGTAGAGAACGGACAGGCAGTCGCAGAATTCCTGGAAGCACATCCAAAGGTAGCATATGTGAACTATTCCGGACTTCCGTCTGATAAATATTATGAAAGAGCACAGAAATATCTTCCAAGCGGAGGATGCGGTGTTGTATCGTTCGGATTAAAAGGTGGAAGAGAAGCAGCGTCTACATTTATGAAGACATTAAAGCTTGGTGCGATCGAGACGCATGTAGCAGATGCAAGAACCTGTTGTCTGAATCCGGCAACGTCTACACACAGACAGATGACGGATGAACAGTTAAAAGGAGGCAGGAGTACCGGCTGAACTGATTCGTATCAGTCTTGGTCTGGAAGATAAAGAGGATCTGATTGCAGATATTTCGAATGCGTTGGATGCAATCTAAGGTAGAATTGAAAGAGTAAGGCAAAATTCCGAAAAGGATGGTAGCGACACTAAGGGGATAAGTTTATATCCCCTTTTTTTGACGTTTTTATAGCAATCATGCTAAAATAGAGAAATCTACCATGTGTATGGAATAATTTTGAGCCGGCAGGGACAGTAAAAAGACCGAAAAACCCCAGTTCCCCCAATGGCTGGAGAGGGAAAATTATGAATAAAAGAGAATCATTTAGCAGCAGATGGGGATTTATCTGTGCCTGTATCGGTTCAGCGGTCGGTATCGGGAAATATCTGGATGTTCCCAACCAGAGTATCATTGTATGGAGGCGGTTCATTTCTGATACCATATTTTATATTTGTAATACTGATCGGTTCGACGGGAGTGATCGGGGAGATGAGTTTTGGGCGTGCGGCAAAGGCCGGTCCAATCGATGCATTTGGAATTGCCTGTGAGAAAAAAGGAAAGAGAAAGTCGGAGAAGCACTGGGGATGATCCCTGTATTCGGATCACTTGCCATGGCGATCGGATATACGGTTGTAATGGGGTGGATCCTAAGATATGCCGTTGGAACATTTACAGGAGCAACACTTTCGTCTGAAAATGTGGATGAATTCGGGGCGGCATTTGGTAAGATGGCGTCAGCATTTGGTAATAATATATGGCAGATACTTGCGCTTGTGGCCTGTATGCTGATTCTGATGTTAGGTGTCGGAAGCGGCATTGAAAAGCAAATAAGATCATGATGCCGATATTCTTCGCGTTGTTCGTGATTCTGGGAATCTATGTCGGATTCCAGCCGGGAGCAAGTGAAGGATACCGTTATATTTTCAGAGTAGATCCAGAGGCATTCAAAGATCCGGCAACGTGGATCTTTGCACTTGGTCAGGCATTCTTTTCCCTGTCGGTAGCAGGAAATGGAACATTGATCTATGGATCTTATCTTTCGGATGAAGAGGACATTCCGGCTTCTGCAGGAAGAGTTGCATTATTTGATACGATTGCAGCAATTCTTGCCGCACTCGTTATCATTCCGGCGATGGCAACAACGGGAGCGCAGTTGGATCAGGGAGGTCCCGGACTATTGTTCATCTTTCTCCCGAATCTGATCAAAGGAATGCCGGGAGGATGGCTGATCGCAATCATCTTCTTTGTTGCGGTATTACTTGCGGGTATGACATCGTTGATCAACTTGTATGAGGCTCCGATCGCTACGGTGCAGGAAAAATTCAAGCTTGGAAGAGTGCCGGCATGTGCATTTACGGGAATTGTGGGAGTGATCGTGTCCCTGCTGATCCAGGGCATCGTGTCAGACTGGATGGATGTGCTGTCTATCTATATCTGTCCGCTTGGAGCCGGGCTTGCAGGAATCATGTTCTTCTGGGTATGCGGTAAGGCATTCGTGGAAAAACAGGTTAATACAGGAAGAGAGACACCATTTACGAAACAGTATTATACAATATGTAAATATTTTTATGTACCGGTATGTTTTATTGTGCTGATCCTTGGAATTGTTCTCGGAGGAATCGGTTAGAAGAAAAAAGGAATGAGAGGATAAAGAAGAATGAAAAAAGGAAATGTGGCAGCATTACTGCCGATAGGCGTAATTTTTGTGTATCTATCTGGGGCTTGGAATCGCATTTGAATATGTAATGAAGATTCCGATGGGATTCTATAATGTTCCGATCATAATCGCATTTCTTGCAGCGATTCTGGTGGCATGCCTGCAGAACCGCAAGATAAGTTTTGACGGAAAGCTGGAAATTATGGCGCAGGGGCTTGCTGATAAGAATATTATTACAATGCTTCTGATCTTCCTGACGGCTGGGGCGTTTGTCGGAGTGGTAGGAAGAAGCAGTGCGGAAAGTGTGGCATATTTCATGTTGTCACTGATTCCGGCAAGATTTTCAGTTGCGGTATTATTTGTGGTAGCCTGTTTTGTGTCGGTTGCCATGGGAACGTCGGTTGGGACAATTACATTGATCACGCCGATCGCAGTGTCCGTATCCAAGGCTTCGGGATTTGACATGGCACTTTGCATCGGTTCGGTTATGGGAGGATCAATGTTCGGAGATAACCTTTCTTTTATTTCAGATACAACGATCGCAGCATGTAACGGACAGGGATGTCAGATGAAGGATAAATTCCGGGAGAACTTTGGAATTGCACTTCCGGCAGCTATTGCAACGCTGGTATTGATCCTGGTTCTTTCATTTCAGACGGATATTGCAGGACGGGTAAGTAAGAGTTATAACTTAGTGCAGATTATTCCATATGTACTGGTTCTCATAGGAGGAATTATTGGGATCAATGTATTCGTGGTACTTCTGATCGGGATTGTATCTGGTTCTATTATTATGCTGGCCGGCGGTCACATTGCGGCGACAGATCTGCTTGCCAATATGGGTTCCGGAGCTTCCGGGATGTTCGAGACGAGTATGGTGGCAATCCTGGTAGCAGCGATGTGTGCACTGATCCGTGAATATGGTGGTTTTGATGCATTGCTGGCAGGAATCCACAAAGTATTCAAAGGCCGCAAAGGCGGTCAGTTTGGTATGGGACTTCTGGTCGGAACGATGGATATTGCAACGGCGAATAATACGGTGGCAATTGTCATGGCGAATCCGATCGCGAAGGATATGGCAAAAGAATATGGGATCACACCGCGAAAGGCAGCTTCGATACTGGATACATTTTCCTGTATTTTTCAGGGGATTATTCCTTATGGAGCGCAGATGCTGGTAGCAATCTCTGCGGCAAGTGAACTGGGATATCGTGTGTCGGCATTTCAGATCATGCCGAAGCTCTTTTATCCATTTTTGCTGTTTGTGAGTTCTATGATATTTATATTTTTGATACCGTCTAAGAAGGAGAGGTAAATCATGACAGAAGAGATCAGACAGAAACTGACAGGTGCGGTCATCGGGCTTGCAAGAACCTGTGAAAATAACGAAAAGACAGAGAGCACCGACCGGGTATTCTTAGAAGCACTGACAATGGCCGGAGACTGGTCGGCAAGTATCTTTGACATGAGTGAGATGTTAGAAAAAGTCAGAAATGAAAAGTACACAGTCTCACCGGGATGTGTGACCTGCGCCGCGCCATGCGGGAATACAGATGATTATGATATGGAGAATCTGTGGAAAGAATCCGAAGAAATCGGAGCATTTAAGAATACAATCCTGATGGTAATCTGCCAGACTGCAGCAAAATTATATCATGCAGATCAGACAGAAGAATCTGAGACGGTGAAGTTATTATTCCGTGCGTTACGTATGATCAGTTTTGAGGGCTGGGATGTTGCAGGGCTTATACCGGTGATGGTTGAGCTTGGAAAAGCCGGACGGATGTAAAGAATCAATATAATAAATAACAAAAAATGACTTTGAAATGTAAGAAGTATTGCTTATGGATGATAAGAAATATTATCTGCATTACCAGAAGATTAATCGGAAAAATGCGGTATAATATTCATACATTGTATATATCAAGGAGGAACAAAAACATGACAGTACCAGAAAGACTTTCCGCACTTCGAAAGTGCATGGAAGAAAAGAACATTGATGTGTATGTAGTACCGACTGCCGACTTTCATCAGAGTGAATATGTTGGGGAACATTTCAAAGCGAGAAAGTTCATTACAGGGTTCTCAGGATCAGCAGGAACAGCTGTGATCACAAAGACAGAAGCAAGACTCTGGACAGACGGACGTTACTTCATCCAGGCAACAGCACAGTTGGAGGGGACAACTGTAGAACTCATGAAAATGGGTGAGCCTGGTGTGCCGGAGCTGAATGCATACATTGAAGAGGTATTAAAAGAAGGAGAGACTCTCGGATTTGATGGAAGAGTCGTATCTGTCGGCGAGGGAGAAGGCTATGCAGCTATTGCCCGGAAGAAGAATGCAAAAGTAAATTATCAGGTAGACTTAATTGATGAGATCTGGAAAGACCGCCCGGTATTGTCCGAAGAGCCTGCATTTGACCTGGACGTAAAGTATGCAGGAGAGACTGTTGCAGGAAAACTTGCAAGAATCCGTGAAAAGATGAAAGAAGCCGGAACAAATGTACATGTTGTATCTACAATTGATGATATCTGCTGGACTTTAAATATCCGTGGAAACGACATAGACTTCTTCCCGCTGGTATTATCTTACGGAATCATTACCATGGACAGCTTCGAATTGTACATTGATGAGAGAAAGTTAGATGACGAGTTGAAGGCCAGATTTGCAAAAGACGGCGTAAACTTACACCCATACAACGATATTTACGAAGACGTGAAGAAATTCGGCAGTGATGCAGTTGTAATGATCGATCCTGCAAAACTGAATTATGCATTATTCAATAATATTCCGGAAAATGTAAAGACTGTAGAAGAGCAAAACCCAGGCAATTCTCATGAAAGCGATCAAAAATCCGGTTGAGATTGAGAATATCCGTAAGGCGCAGATCAAAGACAGTGTTGCGCATATAAGATTTATGAAATGGCTCAAAGAAAATGTCGGCAAAATGAAGATCACAGAGATGAGTGCATCAGATAAACTGGATGAGCTCCGTGCGGAGATGGGAAACTTCATCCGTCCAAGCTTTGAACCAATCTCTTCATTCGCAGAGCATGCTGCGATTGTACACTATACATCTTCACCGGAGACAGATGTAGAACTGACAGAAGGACAGTTATTCCTGACTGACACCGGAGCAGGATTCTATGAAGGATCTACAGACATTACCAGAACGTATGCACTTGGTGAAGTACCGCAGATCATGAAAGACCACTTCACACTGGTTGCTATCAGTAACTTACAGCTTGGAAACGGGAAGTTCCTGGAAGGCGCGACAGGTCTCATCCTTGACATCCTTGCAAGAAAACCATTCTGGGACAGAGACATGAACTTCAATCATGGTACAGGGCATGGAGTTGGGTACCTGTTGAATATTCATGAAGGACCTGCAGGTTTCCGCTGGAAATACCGGAAAGGAGATTGTGCTGTATTACAGGAAGGTATGATTCTTACAGATGAGCCGGGAATCTACATCGAAGGATCTCACGGAGTCCGTCTGGAGAACGAACTTCTGGTCAGAAAAGGAACAAAGAACGAATATGGTCAGTTCATGTATTTAGAACCAATCACCCTGATCCCGATGGATCTGGATGCAATTAATCCGGATATCATGTCAAAGGAAGATAAGAAATTATTGAATGATTATCATGCGAAAGTATATGAAGTAATTGCGCCTTATCTGAATGAGGAAGAGCAGGAGTGGCTGAAGAAATATACAAGAGCTGTCTAAGCAGCGAGATTGAACGGAAGTTTTGAATCTCTGCTTCTAAATGAGAAATGATATTCATATAATGAATTGACAAAGAAATAAATACTAAGTAGAATCTGGGTTAGCTGTAACTAACCTAGATTCTTTTTAGTAAAGGAGTTCTTTATATATGAAGAAAAAATTCCGAAATCAATCAAAGAATAAGACATTTGATTTTTTACGTTATCTGGGACCGGGCCTTTTGGTAACAGTAGGATTCATAGACCCTGGAAACTGGGCTTCGAATATTGCGGCGGGCTCCGGATTCGGATATGAGCTATTGTGGATGGTGACGTTATCGACCATCATGCTGATCATATTGCAGCACAATGCAGCACATTTAGGAATTGCAACGGGACTTTGCCTTTCGGAGGCGGCAAGCAGATATATCCAAAGGCTGTTAAAGAATATTATTCTTCTGTCGGCAATGCTTGCGGCAGTAGCAACTGCGATGGCAGAGATGCTAGGTGGTGCAATCGCATTGCAGATGCTGTTTCGGATACCAATAAAAATAGGGAGTATGCTGATTCTTGCAGTTTCTCTTTTATGTGCATTTACGAATGCTTATAAAAGGATTGAGAAGCTGATCATCATATTTGTATCGCTGATTGGATTTTCTTTCTTATTTGAAATAGGAATTGCGAAGATCGACTGGGGAGCAGCCGCAGTCGGATGGGTGAAACCTTCGTTTCCAGCGGGAAGTATGCCGGTGATCTTAAGTGTATTAGGAGCGGTGGTAATGCCGCACAATCTGTTCTTACATTCGGAGATCATCCAGAGCAGACAGTGGAACCTGGAAGATGATTCCGTGATCAAACAGCAGCTGAAATATGAATTTCAAAGATACATTATTTTGCCATGATCATAGGATGGGCGATCAACAGTGCCATGATTCTGATGGCAGCAGCTACGCTTTATCAGGGCGGAAATGGGAGGCAGATTGATGATTTGACAGTTGCAGGAAAGATGTTGTCGCCTTTGATGGGAAATGCGGCGACGGTAGTCTTTGCACTGGCACTGTTATTGGCCGGTATCTCATCGAGTATCACTGCTGGAATGGCAGGTGGAACGAATTTTTCTGGGATCTTTAATCAGCCATATGACATGAAGACAAAAGAGACGAAAGCTGGCATTTTATTGACGATGATTCTGGCAGCGGTTGTCATCCTGTTTATCAGCCAGCCGTTTAAAGGTCTGATATATTCCCAGATGCTGCTTGCGATTCAGCTTCCGATTACAATATTTACACAGATATATCTGACCTCATCTGAAAAAGTAATGGGAAAATATGTGAACAGCAGACGTTTGAAATTTTTTGCTTCTGGTGATTGCTGTGATTGTAACAGGGCTGAATATAGCATGCTTTTTGTATAGACAGGAAGAACAGAATAAGAGAAAGAAAAACCGGGCACTGTATAGAAACAGGCTCGGATTTTTTTGTATCAATTATTCGGTTACAGCGGAAGCGGCAACGTTTTCTTTCTCAGGAAACATCTTTCTGAAGATCAGACGGATGAATGGTCCGCAGTAGAAGATCTGCCAGAAGAAAGCAACTGGGAAGTTCATGAATGTTGTCTGACACCAGGTGGCGATTACATTGCTTCCTGACCCTTTTTGAACAGGATTGTTGCAACAAGACTCATGCAAGGGCACATGATACATACGATCATGGAAGAGATTGCAAGAGTGATGAAGATTGGTCTGTCCTGTGGTGTAACGATACGGAAGGCAAGCATATGTGCAAGTTTGTCAACGAAAGCAAATTCCAGAACGAAGGCAACCGGCCACATGATTTTCAGTTCGCCGAAAGCCATCAGGAATACTTCGTTGCTCATTCCTCCCACATTCAGGCAAATATTGTAGCAGATCATGACGTAAACCATCAGAAAAGACATCATCAGTGTAAAAATAACATTTTGAAATAAAGTTTTTGGCATAATTTTTGTTCTCCTTTTATGAAATGTTTAAAAATGGGTACAAAAAAGACACTTGTGTTGTTCGTTAATCAAGCATACACTTGTGTCGTTTCCAATTAAACCAAAATTATCTTATTTTTTTGTCCGAATATGAATTATACCGAACGAAAAGCTAAAAAGTCAAGTATTTTTTTGACATAACATCCGGAAGTGGATTTATGACACCTCTCATTTCAGTTCTAATCATTCTAGGTGCGGTGTCGACAGCCGTCAATATGGTTGCTGCAATGGTAAAGCGTATCTGTAACGGGATTGAGAAGCGTTTATTAAAAAAGGGCAATTGATTAAAACTCAATTGCCCTTTTAACGGATTCAATATCTCCCGTAAACAAGATGCTCTCCATTCCAAGTTCTTTACTTGCAATGACATTTTCCACCGTATCATCGATGAAGAAGCATTCACTTGGTAGAAGGTCATATTTATTGAACAGATGGTAATAAATATCGTGTCCCGGCTTTGCCATCTTTAGAGGTGCAGAGAAGACGATGCCATCGAATTCTTTCAGGATCGGATAATCTTTCGGTGCACGTTCTGCAAACCTGGTAGAAGCGTTGGAAAGCAGATAGATCGGAACTCCCCGGGCTTTTAACTCTTTGATGAATTTCCATGTTTCAGGAAGCGGATCGACATACTGGAACCAGTTCTCGAAAAATTCGCGGGCAGTATCTTTCAGACGGTCCGGAAGTTCTGCAATCGTATCTTCGGCATTCTGGTCATAGTCGATAGTTCCGGCATCTAAAGCTACCCAGTTTTTAAAAATTGGCATCAGCAAGAATATTATAATCTTCCGGTGTAGAAGCAAA
>ENA-OQHD01000357-OQHD01000357.1-human-gut-metagenome-genome-assembly--contig:-NODE-357-length-17397-cov-4.914013_pt1 | contig 17397 bp, 24 predicted proteins | sample MGYA00242560_ERZ504711 | MGnify/ENA primary metagenome ERZ504711 (study PRJEB26092, sample SAMD00036198) | human gut metagenome | host: Homo sapiens | study: EMG produced TPA metagenomics assembly of...
ATTCTGCGATTCTTTTCGTTATTTTTTACAAAAAGCAAATTTCAGACATACTCTTTTCTTCGGATCTCTGTCTGAAAATTTGGTTTTGCCTACTGACAGTCACCACACTGTCTAGTGTAACAGCGAAACGGTTCATTGTCAACCATTTACAAAAAAATTTATTTACTTTTTTCTTCAAGGTAGTCAATTTCAACAAGCCTTAATCCTTGTGGAGGAACTGTCATTCCTGCTGCCTGGCGATCCTTTGCCTCAAGAATGGCCGGAATCTGTTCCGGGGCAATTGCTCCTCTTCCGACTCCGATCAACGTACCTGCAAGAATCCGGACCATATTGTAGAGAAATCCATTTCCACGGACACGAATGGTAATAAGCTCCCCCTCTTTCTCTACTTCCAGATCATAAATCGTGCGAACCGTATCTTCCACCTGAGTATGAACATTACAGAAGCTCTTAAAGTCATGCTCACCTTTCAGATATTCTGCTGCTTCTCTCATCTTCTCAAGATCAAGATCAAATGAAACATGATACGTGTCTCTTCTTCTCATCGGATCCGGGAAATTGCTATTTAAGATCTTGTATTCATATGTTTTCTCCGTATCACAATGTCTTGGATGCCAGTCTGCTTCCACCTCATCTGATGCCACAACCACAATATCTTCCGGAAGCAGTGGATTCAATGCATAAGCAAATCGGTCTGCCGGGATTGTAGACTCTGTGTCAAATACAGCAACGTTTCCCTTCGCATGGACTCCCGCATCCGTGCGGCTTGCCCCAATCACGATAATCTCTTCCTTCGTAAGTTTTGAGATTGCCTGATTCAATTCACCTTCAATCGTCGGCACTTCCGGCTGCACCTGCCAGCCACAGTATGCTGTCCCGTCATACGCCACTCTCAATCTGATTCTTCTCATATCTGTTCTTTCTCCTAATACTATGAGAAACACGCTCCGCGAGTTTCTCAAGTTATCGCGGCAGTCGCCAAGTTCTCGTGCAAGCACGGACTTTGACTCGTTGCTCGCGTAAATAAAAGGGACAGAAATCTCCGTCCCTCTTCTCTTCATTAAAATATCCACAATTTAAATGGAACAAATCTTCCGATTACTATAATCGCGATCAGATATCCCCATGTGATTGCATAAGCAAGTCTGTCCTGATAATGATATTTCAAAGGCTTCATCTTTGTACGCCCTTTGCCACCGTGATAACAGCGGGCTTCCATTGCCATCGCCAGATCATTCGCTCTTCGGAATGCAGACACAAAAAGCGGAACAAGGATCGGAATCATTGCCTTTGCTCTTTGGATAATATTTCCTGATTCAAAATCAGCTCCTCTTGCGATCTGCGCCTTCATGATCTTGTCTGTCTCTTCCAGCAGAATCGGAATAAAACGCAGTGCAATAGACATCATCATCGAAATTTCGTGTACCGGTACATGGATTCGATTCAGTGGATGAAGCAGCTTCTCCAGTCCATCCGTCAGTCCGTTCGGAGTCGTTGTAAATGTCATCAAAGAAGATCCTGCAACAAGCAGTACAAGACGAACTGCCATGAACACAGAAGTACGAAGTCCTGTCTCTGTGATCGTAATGATTCCCCAATGGAATAACACTGCACCGCCTCTTGTGAGGAACAAGTTCATAGCCACTGTAAACAATAACAAGATCACAATCGGCTTAAGTCCTTTTCCGATAAACTTTGCCGGGACTTTAGAAATGTGAATCATGCACGCAAGAAATACAAATGCCAATGCATATCCAAGCACACTGTTCTGCACAAATAAAGAAACCAAAAAGATCAGTGTGCAGACAATCTTCACACGCGGATCCAGTCTGTGAATCGGACTCTGTGCCGGATAATACTGTCCTATCGTAATATCTCTGATCATGACTGCACCTCCTGTCTCTTCTTCAGGAAGTTGTAGATCTCGTCCGCAGCCTCTTCCACAGTTGTCGCATCTGCTGATACATCAAATCCTTTTTCTTTCAGATCATGCATTACATATGTTACCTGTGGTGCTGCCAGTCCAACAGCCTCAAGCTCTTTATAATGGCGGAACACTTCTTCCGGGTGTACCGTCAAGCATCTTTTCTCCATCATTCATCACGATCAGGCGCTCCACGTATTTTGCAACATCTTCCATACTATGGGAAACAAGAATTACTGTCATTCCGGTCTTCTCATGAAGCAATTTCACCTGATCTAAGATCTCATCTCGTCCCTTCGGATCCAGTCCTGCTGTCGGCTCATCCAGAACAAGTACCTTCGGATGCATTGCAAGAATTCCCGCGATTGCCACACGACGCTTCTGACCTCCGGATAATTCAAACGGGGACTGCTTATAATATTTCTCCGGAAATCCTACGAGCTCCAGGGCTTCTCTTGCCTGCTTCTCGCACTCTTCCTTGGAAAGTCCCTGGTTCTTCGGTCCAAAACACACATCGCTTAACACATCAACTTCAAACAACTGATACTCTGGATACTGGAACACAAGTCCTACCTGTGTACGCAGTTTCCTCATATCATATCCGTCCTCGTAAATGTTCTGCCCCTCATAAAGTAATTTCCCTGAGGTTGCTTTCATCAAACCATTCAGATGCTGGATCAATGTGGATTTTCCGGAACCTGTATGTCCGATGATTCCCACAAACTGTCCCTGTGGAATCTCCAAACTGACATCCTTCAGTGCATGATGCTCATATGCAGTTCCCGGGCTATATACATAACTGATATTTTCTAATTTAATTGACATAAGGCATCCACCAATTCTTCCCTTCTAAGAATTCCTTTCGGCAGCGGAACTCCTTTTTGAATCAATGCGTCTGCCAGCATTGTCACCTGTGGTACATCCATACGGTACTTCTTGAGTTCATCCACCCGGCTGAAGATCTCTTTTGGTGTACCATGCATCACCACATGCCCTTCATCCATTACAAATACCTGATCCGCATCGATCACTTCTTCCATATAATGTGTGATCAGGATCACCGTAACATTCTTCTCTTTTCGAAGCTGCTCTACCGCTTCAATAACTTCTTTTCGTCCATTCGGATCAAGCATCGCCGTCGGCTCATCGAGCACGATACACTTCGGCTCCATTGCAATCACTCCTGCGATTGCAACCCTCTGCTTCTGACCGCCGGACAGTTTATTCGGAGAATCCTTTCTGCGCTCCAGCATACCGACTGCGCGCAGACTGTTTTCTACCCGTTTCCAGATTTCATCTGTAGGAACTCCTAAGTTCTCCGGACCGAATCCTACTTCCTCTTCCACAACAGTTCCGATAATCTGGTTATCCGGATTCTGAAATACCATTCCTGCGCTCTGTCTGATGTTCCAAAGCTCATTCGGATCTTTCGTATCCCTTCCGTCCACCCACATCGTTCCACCTGTCGGGACAAGAATCGCATTCATATGCTTCGCCAGGGTAGACTTTCCTGAACCATTATGTCCAAGAATCGCCACAAAAGAACCCTGCGGGACATCAATGTCAACTCCGTCAATGGCGCGATGGGATCCGATCACATTACCTTCTTCGTCTCGTTTATCATATTCAAATACAAGCTTTTCAGCACGTATCATTCCCATGGAATATACCGCCTTTCTTATTATGAAAATGCATAAGAAAATAAAACTTTCTAATGTCTCTGTATCGTTATTAGTTGCATAAGGCGAACTGCTGAAAAGCAATTCAAAATTTATTTTACGGTATCACAAAAGATTTGCAAGCATGCATACAGTAAAATACAGTAAAATGCGAAAATTTAGTTATTACAACACCTTTCGTCCATTGAACCTCCATTCCGATTATGATATTCTTATCTTATTAGAATATAGAACAGAACGAACCTCGATTACTGTTCTGAGTAATACTAGAATGAGGAGGCACATATTATGTCAAAATACGTTATGGCATTAGATGCCGGAACCACAAGTAACCGCTGCATTTTATTTAATAAAAAAGGGGAAATCTGCAGCGTCACACAGAGAGAATTCACACAACATTTTCCGAAACCGGGCTGGGTTGAGCACGATGCGGATGAAATCTGGGCAAGCATGCTCGGAGTTGCTGTGGAGGCTATGAACATCATCGGCGCAGAACCTTCTGATATCGCTGCAATCGGTATCACGAACCAGCGCGAGACAACAATCGTGTGGGATAAAAATACCGGCGATCCTATCTGCCACGCGATTGTCTGGCAGTGTCGTCGTACTGCTGAATTCTGCGATTCTTTGAAGGAAAAAGGACTGACAGAAAAGTTCCGTCAGAAAACCGGCCTTGTACTTGATGCTTATTTCTCAGGAACAAAGATCCGCTGGATTCTCGACAACGTTCCGAAAGCAAGAGAACGTGCCGAGCGCGGAGAACTGCTCTTTGGTACAGTAGAGACCTGGCTGATCTGGAAACTGACGAAAGGCGCAGTACATGTTACAGACTACTCCAACGCATCACGAACCATGCTTTTCAATATCAATACATTAGACTGGGATGACGAGATTCTCGAAGAACTTCAGATCCCACGCTGTATGCTTCCGACACCGAAGCCTTCCAGCTGCATTTACGGAGAGACAGATCCTTCCGTCCTCGGCGGAGCGATTCCGATTGCCGGTGCTGCCGGAGATCAGCAGTCTGCACTTTTCGGTCAGACCTGCTTTAAACCGGGAGATGCGAAGAATACTTACGGAACCGGATGCTTCCTTCTGATGAACACCGGAGAGAAACCTGTCTTTTCCAACAATGGACTGGTCACCACGATTGCCTGGGGACTTGACGGAAAGGTTACATATGCTCTGGAAGGTTCTATCTTTGTCGCCGGTGCGGCAATCCAGTGGCTGCGTGATGAACTGCGCCTGATTGACTCCGCTGACGACTGCGAATATATGGCAAAGAAAGTGAAAAATACAAACGGCTGTTATGTTGTACCTGCTTTCACCGGACTTGGTGCTCCATATTGGGATCAGTATGCCCGCGGAACGATCGTCGGTCTGACACGTGGGGTAAATAAATACCACATCATCCGTGCAACCCTCGAATCTCTCGCTTATCAGGCATATGACGTCCTGACTGCCATGAAGGCAGACTCCGACATTAATCTTGCCTCCCTGAAAGTAGACGGCGGCGCAAGCGCAAATAACTTCCTGATGCAGACACAGGCTGATCTGATCAACGCACCTGTCCACCGTCCGGTCTGCGTTGAGACGACTGCTATGGGAGCTGCTTATCTGGCTGGTCTTGCAGTCGGCTACTGGAACAGTCTTGAAGAAATCAAAGAGAACTGGGCAATCGATCAGATCTTTGAACCTTCGATTGATCCGGAAGTCCGCGAAAAGAAACTGAAAGGCTGGCACAAGGCTGTCAAATATTCCTTCGACTGGGCAAAAGAAGATTAACATTTTTATATCTTTGAAAACGAATCTCTTCATAAAGAGCATATAGAAAAACTGCTGTCCGTCTGTTGTTCACAAGTCCCACAAGCAACAGTTCAGACAGCAGCTTTTTCTATTTCATATTCTTCTCTTTTATTTACAACTCATCAAGACTTTCCTTGAATCCCTCTCCAAGCACCTCACTCGTCTCAGTAAACATTACAAACGCAGAGTCATCTACCTGGTAAACTGCATTTTTTCACAAGATACGCTTCTGACTTGGAACATGCACAGAGCAGAACATTTCTCTTACTCTTTGTATAAGTACCTATTCCTTCCAAAGATGTTACACCACGGTCGGTGATTCTTCCAATCTCTTCCGCGGTTTCTTCTCCTTTGGATGTTACGATAATCGCAAGTGTTCCTGCGCCGATTCCGTAAAGGATCTTGTCAATCACCATAGAGCAGACAAATACTGCGATCAATCCGTAAAGAACTGAATCAACATCACCGAATACCGGCCATCCAATTAAAATAATGATCAAGTCGATCAACAACGTCAGTCGACCAAGAGACATATGTGGTCTCTTCTTTTTGATCGTCATCGTCAGGAAATCTGCTCCGCCCGAAGAAGAACCTCTCATATAGAAAAGAACCATCCCAAGTCCAAGCAATGCTCCCGAGTAAATCGCTGCAAGCAGACGCTGTCCTGTATAGTATGGGAACATCGGAAATACAAGATCGACAAAAATGGTTGAAATAATCATTGTCCTCGCAGTCTTCATCAAAAAACCGCTTTCCTACTGTCTTGTAACTGATGATGACCAGTGGAATATTCAGTATCAATGTCATTGTACCAACCGGAAGATTCCATAACTTGTTCATAATCAAGGCAATACCTGAAATTCCTCCAGGAGCAAAGTTTCCACCCTCTGCAAATGTATAGATTCCTGCACCAAACAAAATACTTCCTATAATATCATACAAAATATCCACTACAAGCTCTTTCTTCGGATGCTCTGCCCGCATCTTTTTATTCTCCATCATACCATTTCCCTCTCGTTTACATCTTATTTTCTATTCTGTCGCTTTTGCATTCGGATAAATCTTCTCCATCTTCGCATCATCGTAATGCTCATCTGCCCATTTCTGAATGCTATTTTCCGCTACAACGCCCTTTCCACGTTCGTCATAACGAACAAGTGCAATACATGACACAGCCACATTGCAGACCATGAAAATGATCAAAAACCAGGTAAGCACCTTCCCTGTCAGCATCGGGATTTTCTCAATCCATGCGGAAATGTATGGGTAAATCTTCTTAAACCAGACAACTGCTGCAATTCCCCAGAAGAAGCAGTATAATAAGTTGATTCGGCCTCCTAAGTTAAATGGAATCTCGCTATAGTCCCAAAATACTTTCCCGAATACAATTTCCGTAAATACACTACAAAGATATTCGTATGCTCCGCCGAGCAGTGTACCGATGATAAATAAGAAACTGTCGCTCTTATCTTTATATTTGTAAAGCATTGCTGTCACAAGTGCGATCGCCAGTCCCCAGACAATACTGAATGGTCCCCAGACCACACTGGAGCGACTCATCCACACACCTGCCGTAATCCTGCAGAAAATCGTCTCTGTAATATCTCCAAGAAATGCTCCGACAAAGAACAATAGCACAATCTTATAGAACCCACAGCCTGCGGCAAATACTTTCCCCTTCTCCGATTCCTCTTCCTTGCGGATCAGTTCCATCGCTTTTGGATACGCTTTTTGGATACGTTTCCCAACCCATCCGGAAATCGCACTTCCAAGCTTATTGCTGACTTTATCCAGACCTTCATTCGTAGCTTCCCACCGCGCGAGGTTCTTCCCTTTTCCACGAAGCAGCAGATAAGATCCGAGGATATCCACAACCAATACTCCAAGAAGAACCAATACAAGGATCTTCATCAGGAACAGAGGCAACATTTTAAATACTATGATCGCAAATCTGTTTCCCCAGCGGATTCCGAGATATCCAAGAGCACCCCAGATAAGAGAAGCCGGGATACAGATATATCCATCCAGATTCCATTTGATCCTGGAGTAATCCCACCATCTGGCTTTAAATGCCTTCTCGATCAAATGGCCTGCAACCCATTCGATCACTGTCGCATAAATCGCCGCAAATAAAAAAAGGCCAGACTCCTCTTAGCTCCTGTAATCCAAATGTCATGAACAGAGCGGCGATACCGTAGATCACACAGAACGGTCCATTCACCAGACCTCTGTTCGCAAACTTCTTCTGTTTTACTGTTGCGGCCGCTGTCTCCAGCACCCATCCTAAGAAAGAATAGATGAAAAACAGCCAAAGCAGTTCATACCATGTAAAACGAATCATTGCTCCATCTCCTTTGTACCATGTTTTCATTCACATCTTTCTTAGTATAACGCATCTCAATGCTTTTTCCTAGGGATAAATCCAAAAATAATCAATACTCCGATCAGCCCGATTCCAGCATAACCGGCTTTCCTCCATAACGTATCTCTCTCAATCAGACGCTGATCTTCCTCTATCGCTTCCGTTCTGTTCTGCTCGGAAGTGGTGATAATCTCTTGCCGGTTGCTGTCCGCATCCTTCGCTGCATCAACTGCTGCCTCCGGCTGTGTTCCAACCTCATCACAATACACAACATATCTTCTGGAATTCTGCGTATAAGGATGACATGTCATCAAAGTCACCATATTCCGCCCCGGCTGAATCATAATCTTGTCACTCTCATCCGGCAGGATAATCTCAATCTCAGACACACGATACGTCAATGTTTCCTGACAGTTTTGTATCGTCAGTTCATCTCCGATCTCCAACCGCTCAATCTCGCGGAACATCGGAATCCCCTTCCATCCTCGGTGCGCTGCGATCACACAATTACTGTCCGTGCCCTGCACCGGAAATGAAGTCTGTCCAAGCATGACCGCACCTTTCGCCATCTTCTCCTGCGTTGCGCCGAGATATAACGGCAATGTCACATCCATCTTCGGAATATCAAGAATCCCGATCATCCCGTCATCAATCCCATACTTGGACAGATCCAATGTCTCCTGCTCGTAAGACCATGGATCAGTCAGTCCTGACTGGCCGTCTGAAAAGATCTGCTGATTATATGCCTTCATCTCCTGGTAGAGCTGGGCGTTCTTTGGGATCTGATTGGAATCGGCAGAGGTAGGATCTGTCTCTTCACTACTTTTATCCAACCGGCTTCCTTCCACCTCTTCTTTAAAATGTTCCACTGCTTTCTCGTTTTCCTTCTGCAATGCAACCTTTTGTAAATCTGGGATTGCATACACAAACAAACCTCCAAGATACAGAATTATCAGCATAATCGCCATCAGCATTCTGTTCTTTTGCCTTTTTCTTCTCCTTCTTTTTCCTGCATTTTTTGCATGGTTTCTTTTCCTTCTTCTCTTTTTCATCATAAATCGCAACTTCTGATTTATTCTTTTTCCCAAACTTGCGCACAATCACATTGATCAGAACAACCAGAATCACTGCAAAAAGAATGCCTTCTATAATGGCTTTTTCGTACATTGCTTTCCAGCCACCGCCATCCGGACCTTCCTCTGCCTGTCCTGCTGCCTCATCACTCACATCCTGCGTATATTCTGTTCGAATGCCTCTTACCAAAAGACGATGTGAATTAATCCCATAAGGTGTACACGTCACCAATGTTGCATAATCATACCCCGGAACGATTTTCAAATCATCTGTTTCCGATGGCTCAACAACCTTAATCTGATCCACCTTATATGCCAATGTCTCATTCAGCACATGAATAAGAAAAATATCCCCTTCTTTTACAGATTCCAGCTTCGTAAATATTTCCGCTTCCGGAAGTCCTGTATGCCCGGAAAGTACTGTATGCGTACTCTCTCCACCAATTGGAAGAGATGTCCCCTCCAGGTGACCAACACCTTTTGCTAACACTTCTTCTGATGTGCCATGGTACACCGGCTCATACACATCAATCCTTGGAATCTCAATATACGCCATAATTCCATTTTTCTCAAGATTCAATGCTGAAATATAATCTGCTGACATATCATCTGCCGCATCCGGATCAAATGGATCCGATATAACAACTGTATTGCTCAAACTGTCATTGTACTGCTTTGCTTTTTCTTTCGCTTCCTCAATCTCTGCATCTGACAGCTTCTCCATCTCTTCATTATATTCCGTAAGAATCTGATCCTGTTTTCTATCCTGTAATATATTACTGATAAACGGATAACTCAAAACGCCGATTCCACAAAGCAGAATCAGCACAAGAAAGATATTAATTATTTTATTTTTCATTTTCCTGCTCCTTCCCTGTATTTGAAAACAAGAAATGTGCTTTCTCACTTTCAAATACAGGGAAACAGTCATTTCTGTTTCCCTGTGTAGTATTAATTATGTATATGAGAGCATCTAATTAATTATTTGGATCTTTTTCTCATGAATAAGAGTGATCCTGCAGCTGCAACGATTGCGATACCTGCGATTGTGAAGAGTGCAATACCTCTTCCACCTGTAGCCGGAAGGTTAAATCCCTTGCTGTTGACTACTGTGAGTGGTACTTCGGCTGTATCGCTGCCTGAATTCTTCTGATCTGCCTGCATTGTAACTTTTTTATCGCCTACAGTTGCTGTTGCTTTACCTGGTGTTGGTGTATCACTATCTTTAGTAATCACAATCACTACTGGATCTTTCAGAAGAACATAGCCTGCGTTTGTTTTTGTCTCTGTCAGTTTGTATGTACCTGCTTTTAAACCTCTGATGTAGATTTTTCCTTTGTCGTCTGTTGTTACTGTACTAGATGCATCGGCGTCTTTTGATGGGTAATAAGCATCTCCAGATTTCAAAACTTTAATTTCATTAGTACCATCTGTTAATTTAAATTCTACTCCTGAAAGCTTAGCTCCACCTTCACCCTGTTTCGTAAGGGCAATTCCGTATGTGAATACTTTAACCTCTTTACCTGGATCTGGTGTTTTTGTTTTACTATCTGTTTCACCATAATTTTTATATACTAACGCAACGTCATTTTTTGTTTCCTGTCTGTCCAAGAACTGCACTCTCGTTTAATTTAACTTTGTAAGTAATTGTAAACTCTTCTGTTGAATTCTTCTGTAATGAATCTAAATATTTTGCAAAATCAATAGTTACTTTATTTGATGTGGTATCTAAGGTCACTTCATAGTCTGTAGCATAAATAAGTGTTTTTTCTGTACCATCTACTCCTTTATCATCTTTTACAGTAATATTACTTGCTTCATTTGTAAAAGTAAGTCCCTTGTCCATTGTATCAACGATCTTCAGCTCTGTTAAACCATTTTCTGGAACTGGAACAGAATATGTCACTTTATAAGTAATCTCATCACCAATATTTGCATTCGCTTGCTTACCATTTATAGTTGTTGTTCCTACTGATTCAATCTCTTTATCAATATTCACGTTACCTGTTGAGTTCTTTGGATATGCATAAATATCTTTTACAGACTTTCCACTTGCATCTGTAAATGGAAGTGATACAAAGAACGGAACAGATACCTTAGTAACTGCTACTGCTGTACCATCTGATACTTTCTTTGCTGCTGAAGCATCTGTCTCTGCAAAGAGATATAACTTTTCTAAAGACAACCCTGTAAACTTAACTGTTCCATCATTCGTTGTTAGTGCTGCATGATTATCACTTGCATTTTTCACCAAATCAATTGCTTCTTTTTTGTGACCTCTGATGGCTGTATCCAATGTAGACATTCTGTAATACTTAGTTGTACCATCTGTTACATCTGCATTATTTATTCCTAATTTTTTTAGCCGCCTGATCCTTCAATGTATAAAGCATTTCTGTTGTTCTCGTACCAGTTTCATTTACTTCTACCTGAACACGATCTCCAACTTCTATATAAGCAAACTTTACACCATTTAGCTTCTCTCCTGAAACTGACTTTTGTTCTGCTCCATAATTCTCTTCAAGATTTCCATAGTCCTGAGTGCTTCCCATATACTTCGTAATCGTAACACTACCTGTGTCTGCTGTCGTTTCCGCTTCATCCGCAAACGCCATCACTGACATGCTACTCATTACTGTTGCCGCCGCAAGTGCTGCCGCCGCAAATTTTTTCAAAACATTTTTCTTCATTGCTCTCTTCTCCTTCTTTTTTTGCTAAATCTATTCAAAGGGACTCCCTATTCCCTACGAATACTGGTTCATTGATTCTTTTAGCCTCTCCTTGAAACTCTCTTCTTTCTGCTTTTCTTTCTTGCTGTTAACAAGTAACCACCTACCAGAACTGCTGTAATTCCGATTACGATAAATTTGAAAATTCCTTTATTTCCACTTGCAGGAAGATCGAATGCTTTATCATTAATGATAGTGTAAGTAAGGTTCCATGTCACACCACTTTCCGTTACTTTATTTCCATTCACTATATCTCCCACCTTATACTTATATGGAAGTATTATCTTAATCGGCTCTTTCAAGAGTACATAACCGGCTTTTGTCTTTACTTCTTTCAGATAATATGTAATCGGATTTTCTTCCGTTCCAGCTTTAATGTTATTGAAGACTAACTCCCCATTTTCTCCGGTAGTACCTGTTAGATCATTTCCTGAGTGGTCTTTTGCAACTTGCGTTGTATTAGAATCTGTATAAAGCGTAAACTCTGCACCTTGTAAGAAGTCATTTTTTCCGGTTTTCTTTATAATTTTCAATGTACCAGTTTTTTTATTTGTAATATCAAAACTGCCATCTTTATATTCCGGATAATATCCTGCTATTGGCTTTATATGTGCTAGATTCTGTGGATTCGGTGTCACGCCACCAAGTTCCTCCGAACTTCTTAAAGTTCCCAATTCTACAACCTTGTACTTACATTCTTGTTTATCAGTCGCTGTATAATTCACATATTTCAATAATCCTATAAATGTATACTTCCAGTCACTATTAATATCAACAACTTGATTTGGAATCAGTACTCCTGACTTATCTTTTGCTTGTTCATATTCTTTAGTATTTGGATTAAACCACTGAATCTGAACAACAATGTTATCCGGTGTATCTTTTGTCTCTCCACCTTCCCAAGTCTTCGTTCCAGAAATGGAAATCAATGGTGTAACCGTATTCACAAATGTAACCTCTGTGCTAGTTGGATTGTCACCATCATCTGCAACTACAATTCCTGTAACTACATTGTTCTCTGCTTTGACATTCTTGTCATTTCCAGCATTTGTAACATTCACTTTTTCCAGACTATAATCGGCACTATCCGGTATTACTTCGTAAATTGTATAATCGGTTCCTGCAGGAATACCACTGATTGTTGTTTCTTTTCCCGCTTCCAATTCAATTGTCTGCGTAATAACAGCTTCTCCCATATTTGCTTCCAGTTTCATTCCTGCAACATTTCGGTATTCGATTTTAAACTGATACTTTCTTCCAGATTTAGATTCTTTCTCTCCACTACTTAACTCCTTTTTTCAAAGAAATGGATCCTGTCCGCAGCTTATTTACATATTTTGCTTTCAGATCAATCGCTGCAGTAACACTATCAGGATTTGCATAACTTCGGAATACAATCGTTGATTCATTAGGTTTCCCTACTATCTCATTCTGCTCTGTTCTTCCATCATTTACCGCATATCCTGATTGATTTTCAACAGATTTTTGTCCGTTACCGGTTACTGTAGTAGAACCTGTAGGAGTCAAATAACCTGGATTTACAATCATTCCATTTTCATACAATGACCATGTTGTAGTAAATACATCAGATGAAACATTTTTCTCGGCAATGGAAAGATAACTTCCTCTTCGGAACTGATCGCTGAATATTGCACTTTCTTTATTTCCAATACTAAGAAGTCCATCACTGTAGATGATTGTATCTCCATTTGTATTCTGATAATATGCGCCATTCACCGGTTCCAGCTTCTTTGATTTAATTGATCCATAATCTGGAATATCTTCCTGTTCTGTTGTGAATCCTGTTTTCTCGACACTCGCTGGCTTTACAAATGCAAACTTGTCAAGATAAACTGTCACATCATCCCAGTAAGCAAATTGGATTTCTTTCACTTTGCTGAAGTCAAATCCACTTGTTGTTCCCTCGCCTAATGTTTTTTCCCTTTAATTTATTAAGATCGATTCGTATTGTCTTCCAAATTTTATTATCAATATTATTATTTCGACCATTATAAGTAAGGAAACTTGCCCACGCTCCTATCCTTGTTCCATCTTCATCTACCAGTGCAACAAAAGGATCTGTCCCTGACGCATTTTCATCCGTATTATACACATCAAATTGCAAATACTTGTAACCTTTTAAATCTGATGCGTCAAATGTACCTTTACCACTTGCCTGAATCTTTACTAATCTCGAATCTGTTTTTTCCTTGCGTATCCGTTGATTTCTTCTCTCCCTGGATAATAGCTGCTTATAAGCTTTCCTTTTCCGTTACCCGTAGAATCATCAACCACTTCAACACTTGAATTCTTCACTCCTGTTCCAGAAATAGTACTCGGATTTGTATAATCATTGAATACTTGCTTTTCCTCCGGGCTGCTAGGAGCAGACACTTCTTTAGATTGGCCTCTTGTTGCAAGATTTTTTATCTCAAAATCAAATGTTCCGACATCTGCTAAAGCTTTTTTGAAAATATCATTTGCTCCTGTTGTATCAACTTCTTTTTCTACAGTGAGCTTATTCTCCTGTGGGAAGTTGAAAGTGATTTTCATATTTGATTCCCAAAGTCCACGCTCCATGTAAAACATGGTGAGTGTATGTTCTTTTGTGAAATAATCAGCTTTGTCTAATATATCTGAAAAAGTCTTTTACTACATCTTTGATTACCCTATCATCGCCGCCGTTATTAGAATTACTATTCTTCACACGATTTACTGTAGCTGTCTTATTTGCGAATCAATGGTTCCTTCTACTACATCATGATCACCACCAACATCAAGAACTAACTGGCCATCGATAAATACCCATACATCATCATCACCGGAAAAGTTGAATTCAATTGGTACTTTGTTATTTTCAGAATCAACAACTTTTCCATCAGATGTAAGACGGAACTTCAAATCAAACTTTTGCCCAAATCCATAATTTAATTTGAAGCATCTCCTGATTGATCACTTGAATTCAATGGGAAATAGTTTCCATTAGACGTTACTCTATCCGCTGTTCTTCCCTTTACTTCTGTATCAGTTGATTTCAAAAAATATTCATCCGTTTTGTCATACTGTAATTGAAGATTTTTATTGTCTAAATTCTGATCAGCACTGTCAAAACACCAATAATCTACTGTTCCGTCAGAAGTTCTACTTGACGACGTCATTGCATTTTTTTACAAATGGAAAAGTTACATTTTCATATACTTTTCCAAGTACAGTATTCTTTGAATTCTTTCCACTTAAAAAGTCTTTGTTCCAAAAAAATGGAGCCGTTATCGTATTTTCCATTTTGGTTTTTTTAATTGTAAATTGTTACTAGATAACTGATCTGCGACCAATCCCTGCGTTGCATTTCGTCCATTGAATGGTGATGTATCATCTATTTTTAAAGATTCTCCATTTCTCCCCCACATGGAGTTGTTTTCATAAAAGAATTTTTTATATGAATCAGTTCCGTCCTTATCATAACCAAACAAATTCATTGTACCTGCAATATCTTTAAACTTTGAACCGTCGAAGTTCTGAAAGTTTCCCCAGTATAATGGTGACTCTGCGTTATTATCTTGATAATAATCACTCAATGCCATGTTGAACTGTCGGAATGGCTGATAGATTCTGTGGTTTGTTACATTCTCTTGTTTTGGATAGTTATCTCTGTTATTTCCATTTAACTCATAATCTGAGTAGTAATCATAAATTGTCGTATTTACATATAAATTATCAGCATCTCTTTTTCTTTTCCATCTGGTACATCTACAATTTTGTTGCCCTTTCCTGTTTCTGCATCTCTTACTGTATATGCCTCTCCCCAGTAACCGCCACGGTTTTCTTGAGTGCCTTGATAGATAATGTCGTCACTTGAATCTCCGTAATAACATGGTTTTGTCATCTTTTCCGGAATATCTACTAAATCTGTCGCATCACCATTTGCTGCTACGTTCGTATCATTTACTAGATATGCAGCAAATCGTATTTTTGTATATCCCTCTGGAAGAGTTACTTTATATACATCTTTATAATTTCCTTCTGGTGCTATTTCCATTTTTCCTGTATAAGGTGTAGTACCAGTATCCTTTGTAGCATAGAAGTAAATTGGACCTTCTCTGAATGTGGAATTCCATCTCCAGTCCCCTTTACATTTTCTGTCTTAGCATAAGATAATTTAGATAATGTAGCGTCATAATATACTGTTATTCCATTTGCAGCAAGTGGTGTTTCTTTGTACTCAAACGGAGTATCTACTTTCTTTTTTCGCATCCGATGCAGCTGCACCTGTCAATTTATAACATGGTGAATTCAGGCTCCAATCAATCTGTATATTCTCTGTTTGGTTACAAGTAAGCGTCCAGCCGTTACCTGTTAAAAACGATTACATGTGTCCATTTCTTATCAAACGTGATTTTCCAAATATTCTTTGAATCTGATCCAGGTACTTTATACATCTGCAGAACGCCCGTGTTGTCATTATTACTAAATGCATATACAGAAATTTGTGTTGCATTATCCCAAGCAGAGACAGGGTCATCTATTGTATTTTGCTCAAAATACAATGTATATACTCCTGTTTCTGACACCGTATTAATATTATTTTCTCCGTCCGCATTCTCATCCGCAGCTTCGCTTTCTGATTGACTTACTGCCTGACCTTCCCAGGCAACGGTTACTTCATTCTCTTTGCTCTCGTCTTCTCTCTTAGCCGCTTCTGTGATATCCTGCTCCTCTTCGAATGCCTTTGCCTCAACCAGCACTTTCTTTGTATAGCTTGCTTCATCTGTACGATACTGAAGCTGCATATCAAAGTTGATTGCTATTGCATCTGCTGGCATTGTGATCTGCAGATATTTAGAAGTAACTGTTCCATTATCGTCCTTGTCGTTCTTCCACTCTGCTGTTGGACTTGCCTTTGTTCCATTATTAAGAGTTCACTGAATCTTTCTAATGTCTCATCGATTGTTTTCTGTGTGTTTTTATCTGTAAGCTGATCGCTTGTCAGAAGATTGACTGCATCTATATCTGTTGCCGCAGATCCGTCCTCGTTTTTTAGATATACATTCAGACAGACTGATTGCGAGCACTGCCCTTGCGCAGTCACATGAATTGTCTGTGCAACATTCTGTTCCACAGTTTGTTCAGAATCTTTAGAAATATTAATTTTTATCCGATCTTGTTCGTCACTGCTCTCTCCTGTTGCAAATACAGTATTTCCTGTTAATACTGTTCCAAGTACCATTGTCACTACAAGTATCAGACTAACTCTCTGTTTTGCCTTTCCTCTCATTTTTCGAACTCCATCCCTTTTCTATAAACCGATAATATACTTCTGTCTCTCCTCTGCTGTCTATCGGCATTCTCTTGTCTTTGTTTCATACACTATATTAACATAACTTTCCAATTTAATGAATATTAAATTTTCATGATTTATAACAAAATTTCAAGATTTATAACACAATTTCAAGATTTATAACACAATTTCAAGATTTATAACACAATTTCAAGAAGTTACGTGTTTTATCCCCAAAAAATAACCCAGAATCAACTGATAAATTTTCTCTTTTATCAATTAATTCTGGATTATTTCATAGTAATAGCGTAAACTATTCACAGTTTACGTAATAGTAACGCCTGTTGAGTATTTGTATTTTTATAGAAGTGCAATGTAGCACTTTTAAGTTTTTTGCAAGAAAAAAATCAGCGCTTTCGCACGCTTCTCATTCCTGTCTATATTCCATGTACCTTCAAAACTACATACAGTTAAAACCAACATCATCATCCAAACCTATCACTGCTTTGGTTATGCCCTCGACCTATTAGTAACAGTCAGCTCCATGTG
>ENA-OQHD01000358-OQHD01000358.1-human-gut-metagenome-genome-assembly--contig:-NODE-358-length-17384-cov-4.084314_pt1 | contig 17384 bp, 19 predicted proteins | sample MGYA00242560_ERZ504711 | MGnify/ENA primary metagenome ERZ504711 (study PRJEB26092, sample SAMD00036198) | human gut metagenome | host: Homo sapiens | study: EMG produced TPA metagenomics assembly of...
TATTTTTTTTTCTTTTTCTTACCAAAAATATCAGATTCCGAGATGACCGTAAACTTTTAACATCGGGTATTCGTATCCCTCTGCAATGTAACCACAGGTTACCATAATCTCTCCCGGATTCACCTGCCGTTCCATCTCTTCACTATAAAAACTGCTCAGGTCATAATCTCTCAGATCTTCTGCAAGACGTTTTGCTCTTGTTCTTGAACCCGAAACAAGAATCACACGATACCCTGTTCTTTTCAGTTTCTTCAGATCTCGTGTCAGGAGCTCAAAACTGCTATTATACGGATTGACAGTTTTAACCTGCAGACTGTAGACAGACCTTACTTTAAACATTCCACATTTTGATTCCAACATGGTAAATGCAATTCCATAATACTTGTTCATCTTTCCAATCGTATGATCTGTCTGTTCCACCTGAATCGGAATCTCATCTGTCTCCATACCGGCTTCTTCTCTGCTCTCCAAGCTGTGAAAATACTCTTTTTCCACGATTTCTGCAGATTCTTGAAGACGTACCGGTTCATCCAAAAACAAGATTGTCTCCTTTACCGGAAAATATGCCAAAAAGCTTTCCGTTTCCATCTGCTTCCAGTTCTCAGTTGCCGGATAGATTTCTATTTCCTGTAAATTCTCTGTCGACCTCTGACTTTCCACATCAAAACTTCTAATAGAATCAACTTCATCTCCCCATAATTCAATTCGAACCGGATTCTCCTCTGTCAGTGGAAATACATCCAGAATCCCACCTCTGACTGCAAATTGTCCCGGACTTTCAACCTGGTTTTCCCTTTCATATCCTAATATCGAAAGGTTTTCCTGTAATTTCTGAAAATCCAACGCCTCTTCTGCATGAATCTTAATCCTGTTCCCGCACAGTTCTTCTTTCGATGGAAGCCCATCCAGAAATGCGTCCATTGTTGTAACTACAGTAATTGCTTCCCGTCCTTTCTTCTCTACAATCGCACGCAATACTTCCATACGTTTCCCTGTCAAAAATGCGCCCTTAATATCTGCATGATAAAACAAAAGATCTCTTGCCGGATAAAACCATACATTTTCCTCCAGTACACGCCATTCTTCATAAGCCTGTTTTGCTTTTTCTTCACTGGAAAAAACCGATGACTCTGTACTCAAAGCCATCGCTCAGTGCTTTCGCAAGATGTATCTTCTGTGAATTCACACATCCTGCGATTTGCAGGAAACCCGTTTTCTTTCTTCTCGAACTGACAATCTCCTGATAATCAGCCAGTTCTTTTAATGTTCTAAAAATGCCTGCATCTCTACTCGTCCTTCTTTTTACGATTATATTCGTTCATCGCTTCGCTTATCTGGTCACTCACGATCAGTTCCACCGCTTTTACCGCATTATCATAACCTTCGCTCATCAGTTCCTGTTCCGCCTTAGAAAAATGTCCTAAAACATAATCTGCAAGATCATACTTCGGTGGTTTTTCTCCAACTCCTACTTTTATTCTAGGAAAAACCTGTCCGCCAAGATGTGCAATAATATTTTTTATTCCATTATGCCCACCTGCACTGCCTTTTGCACGAATTCTTAATTGTCCTACACCAAGACTGATATCATCATAAATCACGATCAGTTCCTTCTCAGGATCCACTTTATAATAGTCAATCACACTTCGGATACTCTCGCCACTAAGGTTCATATAAGTCTGCGGTTTTACCAAAATCACCTTCTGTCCTGCAATCATACCCTTTCCAATCAAAGCTCGATGCTTCTCCATAGTTACATCTATATTATATCTCTCAGAAAGTCGATCTATAACATCAAATCCGACATTGTGTCTTGTTCCTTCGTATTCTTTCGTCGGATTACCTAATCCTGCTATAATATACATCTTCTTCTTCCTTTCCTAAATACATTTTCCATTCTCATCTTCCCACTGTAAGCAACAATGACTTATTTTCATAGGTTTTCCTCTTGCAAACAGCAATCTTTATTTTACCGCATGTGTGAATATTTGTCATGCATATTTGCTCTGTAAATTCATAAATTGTATAAAAAGGGGGGCATACTCATGAAATCAAAAACTAAAATCATTGTCCTTCATATGAAAGAGATCATCTATACTATTATTTTTGCTGCTCTTGGCATTCTTTTGATTCTTCTTCTGATTCTTATGTTCCATCCAAAAGAACCGTCTCCTGAATCTGATCCTCAATGTTGCATTGCTGAAACTAACACTTCTTCATAAACACTCAAAAAATTGCCACTTGCCGGGTTTGTACAGCAAAAAAATGCCACAGTCCATCCTATCTGTGGCTTTTTGGATCGCTTTTTCACAATCACTGCTATTTTAATTCTGCTTATCCTTCTACGATCAGATAAGTACCATCCGGCAGTGCAAACACTTCAGAAGCCTCTTCCAATTCTTCCTCTGACATCCCGTCTACATCCATGCCATTCTCTTCAAAGTATTCTCTTACTTCAGCCAGAGATTCTACAACAACTGCCATACAGTCCTCCAGAAAAGCTTCTGCTGCCTCAAGGGTCTCTGCTACCGGTTCATCAAAAAGGCTGCTCCTGCTTCTCCAAAAAAATGTCTTCAGACACTCTTCATTGTACTCTCCCATTACTTCTCCTCCTGTTTCTTAACAATCTTTCGTATCTCTTCCGCTGAATCAACAATACATTCAGCTCCGTCCTCTAAAAGAGCTTTTCTTCCACGGAATCCCCAGGACACAAGAATTGTCTGCATCTTTGCCGCATGACCCGTTGCAAGATCCACTTCTGAATCTCCGATGTATGCTGCTTCTTCCGGCAAAACCCCAAATGAACTGACTATCGTCAACGCGGCCGTCGGATCCGGTTTCTTAGGAACTCCATCCTTCTGCCCCTGTATATGGTCAAAAAGTTCTTTTCCAAATACTTCTTCAACCACATGAACGGCCTGTCTGTCTGGCTTATTTGATAAAACTGCAAGTTTGATACCACTCTCTTTCAACTGCTGCAACATCTGTGGAATTCCTTCGTACGGAGCAACCTTGTACATACAATTTGCATCAAATATCCTGGCATACGCTTCCACCGCCTCTTCAAGATGACACAGTTGTGTATCCCCGCCTGCCTTTAATGTCCGTTCAAGCAGAACCTTCGCTCCATCTCCAACAAACTGTCGACACTGTTCCTTTGTGATCTGTGGCATTCCAATCTCTTTCATCGTCTCATTGACTGAATATTCCAGTGAATCCAATGTGTTTGTCAACGTTCCATCCAGATCAAAAATACAAGCCTTTATCATAGCTGCCTCCATACTTTATCATTGGTTACATTACACCATAACCATATCTGCTCTTTTCTGTTACTTTCTGTAACATTTTCTTCCCATTTATCATAGTATGAAGTCATAAAAATTTCAATACTTTCTCTCTATTTTCCAAGAAGATATTGTCTCATTGTTTTTAAAGCATTTTTCTCTAAACGGCTCACCTGTGCCTGCGAAATTCCAATCTGTTCCGAAACTTCCATCTGCGTCTTTCCTTCAAAAAATCGTAAACGGATCAGCCGTCTCTCTCTTTCATTCAGCCGTTCCATCGCAGCTTCTAAAGACAACTCTTCCACCCAGTTTTCTTCTCTGTTCTTCTTATCACTGACCTGATCCATCACATACAGTGCATCACCACCATCATTATACACCGGTTCCTGAAGACTCATTGGTGTCTGTACTGCATCCAGTGCATAAACTACTTCTTCTTTTGAAAGTCCAATCTCTTCTGCGATTTCCTGAATGCTAGGTTCTTTCATATTTTTTCGAATATAACCTTCTCTTGTATAAATTACTTTATAAGCTATATCACGCAATGAGCGGCTCACGCGAAGGGAACTGTTATCTCGCAGATACCGGCGGATTTCTCCTATGATCATAGGAACCGCGTAAGTAGAAAACTTCACCTGGCGATCTGGATCAAAGTTATCTACGGCCTTTACAAGCCCCACACATCCAATCTGAAACAGATCATCTGCATTTTCATTACTGCTGTCAAACCGTTTCATCACACTAAGCACCAGCCGAAGATTTCCTTTGATGTATTCTTCCCGCGCCAACTTGTCCCCCTGACGAATCCTGCGAAAAGCTCCTCCTTCTCCTTTTCCCTGAGAAGTGGGAGCTTTGATGTATTCACTCCACACAGTTCTACCTTATTCACAACCATTGTAAGAAACCTCCTAAGTTTTTTTCTACTTAGAATCATTCTCACTCTTTGAATAAGATATTCCATGAAGTACTGAATTTTATAAAGTTTTAGTCCTTGACAATCAAATATCCCATTTATCTGACAAATTATTAATCTGCGACTCGAATTTTGCTTTGTCTTTATTCGCGAGACCTTCGTTCTTGTAAATAACATCAAGTAAACGCTTTCCTGCTGCGACAAGACGTTCAAACGCCGCATCCGCTTTACGCTGTGCCGGTTTTTTCGCCTTCACCGGAATCTTTACACCTTCACTTAAGATCTCATTTGTCAAGAGGTCTGCTTCACTACACGGAAACGGTGCATAAGCCTGATATCCAAACTTTTCTTCCACCGTCTTTGCAAACTCTTCTGTTACAGTATCTTCACCATGCACAACAAAGACGCGTTGTGGAGCCTCTTTAAACGCTCCCAGCCATTTTAAGAGCCCATTCATATCCGCATGACCACTAATTCCATGAAGGCTCTCAATTCTTGCCTTAACTTCAATCGGCTCACCGAACAGCTTCACATTCTTTTCGCCCTCGATCAGTCTGCGTCCTAAAGTGCCCATTGCCTGATACCCAACAAAAAGAATCGTACACTCTTCTCTCCACAAATTATGCTTCAGATGGTGACGGATACGACCAGCATCGCACATTCCGGAAGCTGAGATGATCACCTTTGGTTTCTCGATAAAATTGATCATCTTAGAATCATCACTTGTTGTTGCAGTCTTAAGTCCATCAAATATAAGTGGATTAATCCCTGCATTAACAAGTGCAAGTGCATCCTCATCAAAACACTCTCTCATATTTTTTGTAAATATCTTCGTTGCCTCAATTGCAAGCGGACTGTCCAGATATACTTCGAAATTCTGATATTCTTTTAATAATTCCTTTTCTTTGATCTCACGTATAAAATAGAGGAGTTCCTGAGTTCTGCCCACAGCAAAGGAAGGAATAACAACATTTCCCCCTTTATCAAATGTCTCTTTCAGGATTCTTGTAAAATCTCCCAGATAATCCGGTTTTTCCTGCGTATGCAGCCGGTTGCCATACGTAGACTCCATCACAATATAGTCCGCACTCTCTGTATAAGCCGGGTCTTTAATAATCGGCTGATCCAGATTTCCAATATCTCCGGAAAATACAATCTTCTTTGTCACTCCGTCTTCTGTTGCCCAGACTTCAATACTTGCTGATCCAAGCAGATGTCCTACATCTGTAAACCGGATCTGGATCCCCTCACAAATTGTAATGCGCTCCCCATACTGACAAGGCACAAGCAATTCAATCGCATTAAGTGCATCCTGCATCTCATAAACCGGTTCATACTCCGGCTTTCCTGCTCTCCTGCCTTTTCGATTCCTCCACTCTGCCTCAAATTCCTGAATATGCGCACTGTCACGAAGCATGATATCACACAAATCCGCTGTCGCATAGGTAGTGAAAATCTGCCCTTTAAACCCATCCTTTACAAGCTTTGGCAACATTCCGGAATGATCAATATGTGCATGTGTGAGGAATACATAATCCACTTCTGTTGCACTGATCGGAAGTCCCGGATTCTCATACAGATCCGGTCCCTGTTCCATACCGCAGTCAACCAAAACATTCTTTCCTGCTACTTGCAGAAAATGACAGCTTCCCGTAACCTCATGGGCTGCACCTACAAATGTTAATTTCATACATCCTCAACCCTTTCTGTCCTGTATCTTTTCTTTTTAAGCTTCAGATACTTTTTCTTTTATTTTAACACCATACGGGAAATTGTACATCTTTCTTTTTATTAAATTTTTGTAACTGTTATTCATACCGGACCATTTCCATCCGAAGTCTGTGCATAATTTTCTTTTCCAGTCTTGATATATAAGACTGAGAGATTCCAAGTTGATCCGCAACCTCCTTCTGCGTCATTTCTTTTCCCTCCGGATGATCCAGTCCAAACCTCATACGAACGATTAATTTCTCTCTTCCTGACAGTTTATTCAAGGCACGAAACAGAATCTTTCTTTCTGCCTCATCCTCCAGATCCCGATAAATTGTATCTTCTTCTGTCCCAAGAATATCAGATAGAAGCAGTTCATTTCCATCCCAATCTACATTTAAAGGTTCGTCAATGGAAACTTCCATCTTCGTCTTACTGTTTCGTCTCAAATACATCAAAATCTCATTCTCAATACAACGTGAAGCATATGTTGCCAGTTTAATTTTCTTTGATGGATTAAATGTATTGATTGCTTTGATCAGACCGATGGTACCAATAGAAATCAAATCTTCTACACCTACTCCTGTATTATCAAACTTCTTTGCTATATAAACAACCAGACGCAAATTATGTTCAATCAGTATCTTTCTCGCCTTTTCATCTCGATCTGTTCCAAGCCACCTTACCACCTCACGTTCTTTTTCATTTTCCAATGGTGGAGGAAGAACCTCACTGCCTCCTATGTAATGAATCTCCTGTTGGCCACCAAATAAAACCGTCCTGACATTTGGTACAATCCTTAATTTAAATTTCTCCGGCACAGCCACTTTAACCATCATATAAATTCCTCCTGGTTTCTTTCTTACATCTTCTGTTGCGGCACAGTTTTTCATTCACAACATCTGCACCTTGCAGTTCAATATCAATTGATAATCTTCCTCTCCACTGATCGGTGATTCGCTCACACCGATCAACGGAGATTCTATCCATTCATTTTTCATTTATTTCCACACACATTTTCCTGATCCGGAAAATTTTCATAATGCCACTACCATGAACACTTCGATATGGAATATACCTGAATTCCATTGCTCTTTCATTACCTGATGATAAAAATTACAATCCAGTACATGCACCCCTTCACCACTGAGTGGATCTGTCAGGCAGTTTCCCGTATCCCTCAATGCATGAACCTTATAACTATCTGCTTCTGTAAATAAAATCACTTCACAGCACCGTTCCTGCTCTATCTTAAGAACTTTCAAGAACTTCCAGGCCATCAGAATCCCCTGTGAGCTAAGCACCGCAATCCCATAAAACAGACTGATATAATGCAGATAAGGACGAAACATCATCAACGTGCCCCCCTAGGAACATTCCAAAAATGGTAAATGCAATCCCATTCCTTTGAGTATCTGGAGCATACATTGTTTCCTATTTTTTAACCAAAGCATACAAAATGGAATCACCAGATAAAAGGCTATGTTTTCATCCAGGCGGGAACAGATACAACCACCATCAGACATGTCAACACACTTCCAAGGAATGCTCCGGATAAAACTCCTTTAAAACTATATTTTCCACCCGTAATCCGTTCTGTCACGAAAAGTAACAGGCTATCCATCATGAAATTTTCCAGAAAAAAAGATCTATGTACAACTCATAGTGCATCTTCCACCTTCCTTTTCATTTCGAGTCATCCCCGATATCATATAGAATTATAAAATTTGCTCTTTGGAAATTTTGTCAGATACTGACAGTAAAACAGAAAGAAAATAGAAGAATTTCTGACATCCTTCGACATAAAAGAAAAACGGCCTGATACTTCAGACCGTTTCATCATTTTTCAATTCAATTATTTCTTAAAGAAATCCGGAATCTTAATAGACTGCTCTCTTACTCCACCAGTTGTTGATCTTGGCTGCAGTGTTGGCATTGTTCCACCCTGCGGTCTTACTGTTGATGTCTGAGCTGTTCTTTGTGCTGTATAGTCATAAGATGGTCTTGCATGACTTTCTACACCATTCGGAAGAATAGAACTTGTCTTCTGCTGTCCTTCCAGTCTTGCTTTCAGCTTGGATGCACTTCCGCCTACATTATGTAAGCCTGTAGCAATAACTGTGATTGTACATTCATCAGACTTTGTATCATCATACATAGCACCGAAGATGATACTTGCACTTTCTCCTGCAAGCTCCTGTACATAATCAGCTGCATCAGAAGCATCCATAAGTGTAATGTCTCCAGATACATTAACGATAACATTAGATGCACCTGTGATTGTTGTCTCAAGCAGTGGACTGGCAACAGCCTGCTTAACTGCTTCGAGTGCCTTGTCATCTCCGCGTCCTGCACCGATACCGATATGTGCAATACCTTTATCCTTCATAACTGTCTGGATATCAGCAAAGTCAAGGTTGATCAGAGATGGTACATTGATCAGGTCTGTGATACCCTGAATACCCTGCTGAAGAACCTCGTCAGCCTTTTTCAAAGCTTCCGGCATAGTAGTACGTCTGTCTACAACTTCAAGCAGTTTGTCATTCGGGATAACGATGATTGTATCAACGTTCTCCTTTAATTTATCAATACCATTGATTGCATTCTGCATTCTTGTCTTGGATTCGAAACGGAAAGGCTTTGTGACAACTCCTACTGTCAGAGCGCCCTGTTCTTTCGCAATTCTTGCGATAACCGGAGCAGCACCTGTTCCAGTTCCGCCTCCCATACCGCAGGTAACAAATACCATATCTGCACCTTTTAATGCAGCCTGGATCTCCTCAGCGCTTTCTTCTGCTGCCTTCTCTCCCATCTCAGGCTGTGCACCAGCACCAAGTCCTTTTGTCAGTTTTTCACCGATCTGCATAAGTGTCGGTGCTTTACACAGCTGTAATGCCTGTTTATCTGTATTCACAGCTATGAATTCTACGCCTGCAATCTGTTCGTCGATCATTCGGTTCACGGCATTGTTACCGCCTCCGCCGACTCCGACAACAATAATTCTTGCAGCCGCTTCAGATTCGTTGGTTTTAATTTCTAACAAGAGTAGTTCCTCCTTTGTCGTCTTATTAATTCTTATATACATCCCTTATTTTAATTGAACGATACAATTCAATAAGTATATAATAAAGTCTTTTCCGTAAATAATCAATAGATTTTTCTTATTTTGGTTTTTTCCAACAATTCAGCTTCAAGACTGCGGTGTAAAGTTAATTGATGCTGAATCTGCTTCATAATTCTCAAGATGAAGTACCCCCGCCTGATCCGGATACTGTTCCTTCAGCTTCTCAAGAATCGGTTTGATCTGTGCAATTCTGATCTCATATTCTTTATTCCCAATTAAACTTCTACTGATCCAAATATAATACCACACTCTGTTCATTAGCATATACCAGTTTATCCGGTGTAAGTGAATATTTCACCAGATACTTTGAAGCCTCTGCGATCAAAGTGAATGCACTGTCATCTTCCACCGGAATCATTTTTTCCGATCTCTACTTTCGATGCATCGAAAGAAAGTCCTTCCACATAAGGTACTCCTGTAAAAGTTTTCTTGCTTTCAAAAAGTGCTGTCCCCTTCCGGTCAAAATATAAATTTGTATCATTGAAAGAAACATAACCGGATTTTCCTTTCTCTTTCACATGCGCAACAAGCGTCCATGGATTTTCAAATGTCAATTTCATTTCTTCCACAACTGACGGAACTTCTGCATCTGTATAATTATATTTCCAGAATAAATACACCGTATTCATGGAGAGTTTATCTTTCTCGAGCCAGCTGATGATTGAATTCTCTCCGTAATATTCATTTCCCTTCACCTTTATACTGCGTGTCTGAAAGAGTAGAACAAATATTACAAGCAACAGTAATACTACAATAAAGCGGAACATCCCTCTCTTCTTTTTCTTCATTTTTTTTCATTGATCAGATTCCTTCCTCTGTTCATGTTTTCCATACCCGGACTCCATCTGTATGAAATACAGGCAACTCTATTGTACCAAACGTGATATGCTAAGGACAAGCCCCATTTCCAAAAGCAGAAAAACAACTGACGTTCCACCATAACTGATAAACGGAAGTGTAATTCCTGTATTCGGTATAGAATTTGTGACGACAGCAATATTCAATATTACCTGAATCATCATATGTGCCATGGCTCCCGCTGCAATCAACGCACCAAAAAGATCCGGTGCGTGTGTTGCAATCACAAAAAATCTCCAGATTAAAATCAGAAACAGTACAATGATAGTCCCCGCACCAACAAGCCCTAATTCTTCACAGACAATAGAAAAAATCATATCATTCTGTGCTTCCGGCAGGAATCCCAGTTTTTGTACACTGTTTCCCAGCCCCCGGCCAAACAGTCCTCCACTTCCAATTGCATAAAGTCCTTGCAATGTCTGATATCCTTTTTCATACTTCTCCGGATTGCGCCAAATTGCAAGTCGCTCCAGCCGATAGCTTTCCAAGGCGAGAAAAACTCCCAGAAATCCAACTCCTGATACAGCCATCCATATAAACTGTGCATATCTTGGACTTGCAACAAAAATCAATGTAACTGCGATTCCGAGGATAATGATTGCTGTACTCAGATTACTTGCTCCTACCAGACCGACAACCGGAAGGATTGAAAGCATCATTCCGGACATTATCCGAAGTTTTGATAATTTTTTTCACATTTCGGTTGATCAGCCAGGCCAGAAACAAGATCACTGCTACTTTAGCAAATTCTGAAGGCTGAAAAGAAAACGGACCCAAAGACAACCATCTTTTGGATCCGTTATATTCTTTTCCGAATGCCATGACAGCAATGGATAAACCGATTGCAGCCAGATATCCTGGCACAGCAAGTGGAATCCATCTGTGATAATCAATTCTCGCGATCCATAGCATTCCTGCCATTCCAAGAACTGTAGCCAGTCCCTGCTTTTTCAGATAATAATAAGAATCATGAAACTTCACCCTGCCGTTATATGCACTTGTACTGGTCAGAAGGATCAGACCAACCAGTACGAGAATCAGCACCGTCACAAGCAGTGTATCATCATACGTGTGCTTCTTTGCAGGACGCTTCAATACAGTTCACCCTTTACAGATTATTTACAAGCTCTTTAAACTTATCTCCACGTTCTTCATAATTCTTAAACATTCCCCAACTTGCACATGCAGGAGAAAGGAGTACTGCATCTCCCGGTTTTGCATTCTCTACACATTTTGCAAATGCTTCCTCAAATGTATCCGCCATCTCAATATCTTCAAATCCATGTGCTCTGGCTGTCTCTGCGATCTTGTCACGTGTCGCACCAAGAAGTACTAAATTTTTTTACTTTTCCATCAAAGGAATCGATCCATTCATCATAAGCAGAATCCTTATCATAACCTCCACCGATCAGAACTGTCGGACGATTCATCGCCTGAATCCCCTTAATTGCTGCATCTGGGTTTGTTCCCTTGGAATCATTGTAATATACAACTCCATTCTTTTCTGCCACATATTCAATACGATGTTCGACTCCCTGGAACTCTTTCAGCGTTCTTCGGATCACATCTACCGGAACCCCATATGCTGCTGCCATTCCGGCTGCTGCCATCGCATTCTCATGATTGTGCGTTCCAAGAATATTCAATTCATCTACATGGCATACCGGTGTCTTCTCTCCGTTCATTGCAAGAACGATCTGACCGTTTTCCAGATAGATTCCTTCTTCTAATATACGCTGACTGCTGAAATATAGAACCTTTGACTTTATATTTTCTCCAAATGCCCTTGTCACATCATCTTCGTAATTCAGAACACAAGTATCTTTCTCTGTCTGATTCTTCGCAATATTTTCCTTTGCCTCTATGTATGCTTCCATCGTATGATGGCGATTCAGATGATCCGGAGTAATATTCAGGATCGCGCTGACTCTCGGACGGAATGTCTGAATTGTTTCTAGCTGAAAGCTGCTCATCTCAGCAACAATTACAGAATCTTCTCTTGTCTGGAGTGCAATACTCGTATATGGATTACCGATATTTCCTACCACAAAGCTGCTCTGCGCATAGTTTTTCATAATTTCTCCAAGCAGAGAAGTGGTCGTTGTCTTTCCGTTTGTTCCAGTAATTGCAAGAACGTCACCTTTTCCAAAGACATACGCAAGCTCAATCTCGCCCCAGATTGGAAGTCCTTTCTCACGCATCTCATTCACGATTGGAAGATCTGTCGGAACACCCGGACTCATTACAACAAGAGAAAGTTTATCAAGAAGTTCTTCTTTCCTGTCTCCCTCAAGTGTTCCAAGGACGATTTCCAGTGACTCACTGTCCCCGCCTTCAATCTTTGCACGTATCTCTTCCGAATTCAATTTATCGTTACCATCATACAATATGACCTTTGCTTCTTCTTTCAAAAGGAGCTCACATGCTGCCTCTCCACTGATTCCAGAGCCAAACACTAATACATTTTTATCTTTTACAACCATTGTTCTATACCCCCATAAGAGCGATCAGGCAAAGAATTGCCGTCACAATAGAAAATACTGCCACTACCCGTGTCTCTGACCATCCGCAAAGCTCGAAATGATGATGGATCGGTGCCATCTTAAAGAGACGCTTTCCTCCTGTCTTTTTTGAAATATGTTACCTGCAGAATAACTGAAATAACTTCTACAAGATAAATAAATCCGACAATAATGATATACAGCGGCATCTGCATCATATACGCTGTTCCTGCAACAAAACCACCCAGTGCAAGAGAACCTGTATCTCCCATGAACACACTGGCCGGATACACATTAAAAAGAAGGAATCCCATCAATGCACCGACAACTGCGCAAGTGATCGGCTCAATCCCACATTTTCGTTCCAATTGCTACAACTGTGAAAAATGTTGCCACCAGAACTGTTACGCTTGATGCAAGACCATCCAGTCCGTCCGTAAAGTTTGTTCCATAACTGTACCGATTACTGCAAAGAAAAGAACCGGAATCGCAAACCATCCAAGATTCAATTCATAACCGCCGGAGAATGGAACGATCATTGTAAGCGGAATCTTCGCTACTTTTACGATGTAAAACGCAAAAATTGCTGTTACTACAATCTGGAGTGCCATCTTCTGCATTGGAAAAAGTCCGTCTGAACGTTTCATGACAACTTTAAGATAATCATCCAGAAAGCCAATCAGTCCGAATCCTACTGTAAGGAAAAGTACCGGGATGATCTTTGGATAGTCCTTCACATAAAACAGGGACGTAATCACAACAGCTGCCAGAATGATAATCCCTCCCATTGTCGGTGTTCCTGCCTTCTTCAAATGAGACTGTACACCCTCCACACGCTCCGTCTGACCCATCTTTAACCTTCTCAGGAAAGGAATGACCACCGGTCCAAGCACAAGGCTTATAACAAATGCAATCAATACCGGAATCACTACATGACTGTTCATATATACACCTCTTCATTTCTTTTGTTTACACAGAGAATCCTTCTTATGTACATTTTCTGTCATCAGATGATGTGAGTGTCAAAAATAAATTTTGCCACTCACTGATGTAACCGGATTGCTCCATTGCTATGCAATTCCCGCAATCCTCGAACATCAGATTCTCAAAATGCACTTTACAGTATACTCCATTGGTCAGCTTTTTTTCAATCCCGAGATACGGAAGTACATTGTCATAGATGCTGCGCAAAACCGGAGCTGCAATCGTTCCTCCGTAATAAATCCCCTGTGGGTTACGGATCACTACAATTCCAAGAACCTGCGGATCTTCCGCCGGTGCAAACCCTATAAATGATGAAATATACTTGTTGGCGCTTCTTGGAAGAGTCTGTGATGTTGCAGTCTTGCCTCCGATCGAATATCCTTCAATGTATCCATTTTTACCAGATCCTTCTTCTACCACACTCTTCAGAAGTATTCTCATCGTCTCCGATGTTTTTTTCAGATACAATCCCATTCTTCTTTTTGTATTTCAGCTTTCGTATCTCTGTTCCGTCTTTTTCAAGAACTGCCACTCCAAAATGCGGTGTCACCCGATATCCCCCATTAACCAGCGAACTTACTGTTGTTGCCATTTGAACCGGTGTTACCTGGAACGACTGTCCAAATGAAATCGTTGCCAATTCCACAAGACCAATATCTTCTACGTTATGCATAATTGTTCCCGCTTCACCCGGAAGATCAATATTCGTCAGACTAAGTAATCCAAACTGTTTAAAATAAGCATAAAATTTCTCTGCTCCAAGCCGAAGACCAATATCAATAAATACCGGATTACAGGAATTCTGTATCCCCTGGATAAACGTTTCCTGTCCATGTCCACCAACCTTATGACACCGGATTTTTCTGTCTTCTACAATCCGGTATCCCGGACAGGAAAATGTATCCGACAAAGAAACGACACCTTCTTCAAGACATGCTGATGCTGTAATGATTTTAAACGTTGATCCCGGCTCATATGTGTCATTAATACAGGGATTTCGCCACATCTGATTTAACATCTCCTGAGCCTGTTCATCCGTCTGTTCTGTATTTTCATCCACATCAATCAATTCAAAAGGGGTATTCAGATTAAATTCCGGTGTATTTACCATTGCAAATATCTCTCCATCCTGCGGATTCATAAGCAATACAGATACACTATCCGCCTGTTTTTCCTCCTGAACCTTTTTTTGCTGCCTGTTCACAGTACTTCTGAATATTATGATCCAGACTGATCTGAAGCGTGTTCCCGGCCACAGGTTCAATCCTGTCTTCTGCTACTTTCTCAAGTTCGACTCCTCTCGCATCCGTCACTGTAAGAATGGTTCCATCGGTTCCTTTTAATACCTCTTCATATTTTACTTCAAGTCCGATGATTCCCTGGTTGTCCCCACCTGTAAATCCAAGAACTCTGGATGCAAATGTATCATAAGGATAATATCTTTTAAAATCCTCATCTACTTTTACTCCTGCAAGATCCAGATTACGGATTCTATCCCCCGTTTCTTTTTCAACATTCGTTTTAATTTTTTCCATTGAAGACACTTTTTCTACTTTTTTCCGGATGTTTTCTTCCTCTTCCCCAAGTTCCTGACAGAGAACTGCAATCACCTGCTCCGGATCTTTTATCTGATTATGGATCACGGAAATTGTGCATACCGTCCTGTTCGTTGCCAGGACAACTCCATTTCTGTCAACAATCTCTCCTCTTGCCGCTTTGATTTTTCTTTCTCGCTCATGAAGATCTTTCGCCAGCTTCTGATAGTGTGCAGCATCAAAAATTCATCAGATAAACCAGTCTGCCGAAAAGAGCTGAAATCAATAGAACTGCACAGAAAAAAAGCAACCATTGCTTTTTTTCGGTTATATGTTTTATTTTTCACAAAAAAACAACTCCGAGAAAGACATTTCTACAATGTATTATGTCTTTTTCGGAGTTATTCCTGTTTGCCTGTCTGCTATAACACTTAATCTATATTGGATGATGTTGCCCAGCTGTCCAAATCCGGCTTATAATTTTCATCAACATATGAGCCGTCTTCATTACTGTAATCATCTGTATAGTCCTGATCATAATCAGAATACTCTGTATCTTCAAAGCTCTGACCGCTCTGCTGTGTCTGACTTTCCCCTGTCTCTTCTATGGTTGTGATACCAAGATACGGAAATGCTTCTGACATGATATTCTTCGCAAGTTCAAGAACCAACGAACTATTATCCTGTGCATCTACATTTGCTTCATCAATTACCACATAGATAACAACTTCCGGATTCTCCTGTGGAGCATATCCGATATAAGAAAGCAGATATTTCCCATCTTTACGTGGAAGTTTCTGCGCTGTACCGGTCTTTGCTCCAATATCATATCCTTCTACCTGTGCTCTCTTACCTGTACCATACTGCATTACCGCCTGTAAATATGTTTTTACTAATTCAGATGTTTCTGTCGAAACCGTCTTACGGAGCAATACAGGATTCTTCGTTTCAATCACATTTCCATTCTCATCCTGAATCTGCTTTACAACATGCGGTTCATAATAATAACCACCGTTGATCAGAGAACTGAACCCTGCTGCCAGCTGAGTCATTGTCACATTGAAGTTTTGTCCGAAAGCATTCGTTGCAAGATCAACCGGTGTCATCGTATCAGTTGTATACAGAAGACTTGCTGTTGATGCTTCTGCCGGAAGGTCAATTCCCGTATATTCTCCAAAGCCAAAAATATGCTGGTATCTGATAAAATTATCAATTCCGATTTTTTCAGCCATTTCCATCAATGCAACGTTACAGGAATTGGCAATCGCATCCATTGTGCTCTCTGTTCCATGTCCAGAACGAAGATGACATCCGATATCATTATCTCCCACATGAAGATAACCACCACAATAATAAGATTCCTCTCCGGTAAGAGTTCCTGTCTCCAATCCGGCTGCAACAGTGAATGGTTTCATCGTAGACCCCGGTTCAAATGCATCACTGACACAGAAATTTCTCCAGATACTACTCAATATGTTCAATTGATCCTTCTCATCTATCGCATTCCATTTTTCTTCGGAATAAATACTGGACAGATCTCTTGGTTTGTTCAAATCAAAATTAGGGTAAGAGGCCTCAGCCAGAATTTCTCCGGTATTCGGATTCATGATCATAACCGCTGTATTCTTGCTACCGGTCACTCCACTTCCTTCTTCTCCGGCATGTTCTTCATTGAACTGTTGAATGTATTTTTCCCACAATACTCTGTAAGGTAATATCTATTGTCGTAACAACATTATTCCCATTCTTTGCTGCTTTTACATTCTGTTCGACTGTATCATCTTCATCCAGATAACCATACTCTCTGCCATCTGTCCCCGTCATAACATCATTGTAAGCACTCTCAATTCCAATTGCTCCTATATTTCCGGAATAAGTAAAACCTATCACATCGCTTGCCAGCGTATTATATGGGTATGTTCTGTTATAATCATCCTCCAGCCAGATTCCCTTTACATTTGGATAATTCTCAGTATCATTCTTTATCTCATTATATTTCTGAGCCGTCTCGTAATCGATTCCTTTTTTCAATATAATATATCTGCTATTAGGTTTTTCTTCTACAATCTCTCGTACTGTCTTTTCACTGATTCCGAAACATTTATTCAATACTTTAATCGTAGGATCTATATATTCTTCTTTATCTGTCATTACAACAACATCAAGAATCACATTATAAACCCTTTCACTTGTAGCTATCTTTGTACCGTTTCTATCCAGAATATCTCCACGTTTATATGGAATTGTCTTACTGTCATAAATTTTTCTGATTCAGTACAAGCTTTGTATACTTGCTTCCCTTCGTAACATTAATGTATGTAATTCTTCCTACAAGAACAAGAAAAGCCAGTATAACTGCTATAAACAGCAGTACCAGCTTTCTCTGCATTCTTACCGGGAAGTTTTTTAGTCAGAAATTGAAATCTGTTCTTCCTTCTTTTTCTTCCTGCCATCTTCCATTATTCCTTATTTTTC
>ENA-OQHD01000359-OQHD01000359.1-human-gut-metagenome-genome-assembly--contig:-NODE-359-length-17352-cov-3.660668_pt1 | contig 17352 bp, 23 predicted proteins | sample MGYA00242560_ERZ504711 | MGnify/ENA primary metagenome ERZ504711 (study PRJEB26092, sample SAMD00036198) | human gut metagenome | host: Homo sapiens | study: EMG produced TPA metagenomics assembly of...
TTTTATGGAATCCCTATTAATTCATATGTGGCATTAAATATGGAAGCTGTTGAGCAGTTGAATGATGCAGTTGGCGGAGTCACCGTGACGATTCCGGAGGATCTTGCACAGATGATGCCAAATCAATTCAGTGCGGGCAGTACAGTGACGTTGAATGGAAAACAGGCTTTAAGCTTTGTCAGATCCAGAGATACAGCGATTGATTTCAGCAATAATCTGCGAATGGCACGTCAGAAGACCTATCTGCTGAATTTTGCACAGACTGCGATTGAAAAGATGAAATCAGATATGGGGCTGCCGGCAAGACTGTATCATGAGCTTTCCGGTAAGATGGTGACCGATATTGATCTGAATGATGCTGTTTATCTTGCAACAAAAGGATTATCAATGTCATTTAGTGAAGACGATATTGTTACCTTGCAGGCAGATGCCCAAAGAGGAACCGTGTATGATGAGATGTATGTGGACGATCAGGCACTTTATGAGCTGATCCTGAATACATTTTACAATGAAGTGTCAGCCGGGGAGGATACAGAGTGATGCAGGAGACCGGAAAGGAAAATGCAAAGCAGGACAGCAAAAAATAATAAGAAAAAGTGGATGATTCTTGCAGTCTGTGCTTTTGCGGCAGCGATACTGCTGATCGGATTTATTGCGGGAACATGGTGGATGGTAAAAAAAGGCCGAACAAGAGTATCTGGCGATGCAGGGAAAAAAATGCAGAGAAGAGACAGAAAGTTCCCGGAAGAGGAAAAGAAGATAGATATCCCGGTAGACTTTTGATTCGTTGCAGAAAGAGAATCCTGATATTTATGCGTGGATCACGATTCCGGATACAGTAATTGATTATCCGATTGTACAAAGCAGTGAAGATAACGCTTATTATCTGAATCATTCAGCAGAAAAGACAGACAGTGTAAGTGGAGCAATTTATTCTGAAAATTATAATAAGAAAAATTTTGATGATCCGATTACTCTTTTGTATGGACATAATATGAAAGATGGATCAATGTTTGCCGGACTTCATAAATATGAAGAAGATACATATTTTAATGACCATAAGGATCTGGTTATTTATACGCCGGATGCAATCTTGAAATATAAGAATTTTTGCGGCTTACCGTACAGATGACCGGCATATACTCCTGTATTATAACTTGGGAGCGGAAGACTATAACCGGCAGGCGTATCTGAATGATATCCTGAATCAGAGGACAATGGGAGCGATGCTTGACCAGTCGGCTCCGGTGAGTACAGAAAGTAAGATACTTACGTTATCAACCTGCGATCGGGCAGGAGATGCTTACCGTTATGTAGTGCAGGCCTATCTTGTAGAAAAAATTGGAATGAAATCTAACTTTTATTGATGAAAAATGACAAAAAATTTTAAAGTGAGTAATTGAAGTTTTGTAAGGCACATGATATAATTCATACATATGTATATACCAATAACGAATTTTATGAGGAAGACTAGGAGGAGAATAATGAAAAATGAGATTTATGACGGGTGTTGTTGCTGCTGTTACCGCATTGGCAATGAGTGTAAGTGCGTTGGCTGCAGGAAGCATTGTAGGTGCTATTGATATGCCGAAGGCAAGTACTGATAAAGGAACGATTTCGTTAGAATCGGTTGCACCGGGGACTTATGATGATGACCTTCAGAAGGTCGTAGATAAGATGAATGATGCAAAGTTAAGTGCAAGTGTTAAAGAGGCATTTGATGGAAATTTTCCGTCATTACTGGATTACTATACGGAGAAAGGTCTTGAAGTAAAAGGATATGATATTTCAGGATACAAGTTCCTGTCTCCGGTAATGAACCTCGGAGTGACAGGTGTGCAGGCATCAGCGGGCAACCTTGTAAAGGTTACATTTGTTGCGAACAATATGACAGATGGTATGATTGTTGATGTTCTTTATTATTGTGCAGAGCATGGCTGGGAAGTGGTTAAAGGTGTGAGAGTCAGCGGAAACCAGGTAGCGGCGTACTTCCACTCAGTTTCAGCAGGGACTCCGGTATCTTTGATTTATAAGATGGCGGCTGCAAATGGTGGAAATGATAATAATGGTAACACAACAACTGGTACATCCAAAGGAAATGGTACTGCAGTTTCTCCGAAGACAGGACAGAACTCTATGATCCCGGTTGCAGGTATGGCAGTAGTTCTTCTTGGTATCGGTGCATTTGCTGTAGTAAGAAGCAGAAAAGAAATTTAAGATCTGAATAAGAAGAAAAGAAAGGCTGTCATTGACAGCTTTTCTGTTATCATTTTTTATTATTAATTTAAAGATGTCGGGGTCAAAAGCCCCCCGACTATGATACCTACGGATTGTTACGCACTACGTGCTCCCACAATCCTACCCAAACATTCGCATATCGTGGTGCTTACGCCCCACTTTTATGCTCATATTGGGCGGGTCACAAGGTCATTCTACCACTCGTGTGCGAGCACACGTGGTGTCAGACCTTTTGACCCTGGTATCATTTAAATAGTTAGTTCTATGGATTGAGACAGGGAATCAGGGGGGATCTTTAATCTTAATTTATTATAGAGGAGGATTCTCAAGATGTGTGGAATAGTTGGATATGTAGGAACAGAACAGGCGGCACCAATTTTGCTTGCAGGGTTGTCGAAACTGGAATACCGTGGATATGACTCCGCAGGAATTGCCATTCGCAACGAGGATACAGGAGATATAACTGTAGTCAAAGCAAAGGGCCGCCTGAAAATTTTATCTGAAAAGACGAATGATGGTCGTGCAGTACCGGGAACGTGTGGTATCGGCCATACACGCTGGGCAACGCACGGAGAACCATCGGAGAACAATGCACATCCGCATTGCACGGATGACAAGTCGGTGGTACTTGTTCATAATGGTATTATTGAAAATTATCAGGAATTAAAAGATAAGCTGATTAAATCGGGATATGCATTTTATTCCCAGACTGATACGGAGATTGCGGTGAAGCTGGTCGATTATTATTATAGGAAGACAGGGACTCCGCTGGAGGCAATTTCCAGAGCAATGCTGCGTATCAGAGGATCTTATGCTTTTGGGATTATGTTTCATGATCATCCGGGGAAGATATTTGCAGCAAGAAAAGACAGTCCGTTGATTATTGGCAAGAGTCAGACCGGATGTCTCATCGCATCGGATGTTCCGGCAATTCTTGATAAGACAAGGAATGTATACTATATCGGAAACCATGAGATTGCGGAGCTTTCTCAGGATGAGATCCATTTTTATAATATCGACAGAGAAGAGATCCAGAAGGAACAGGTTGAGATCAAGTGGGATGCGGAGTCGGCAGAAAAGGGTGGATATGAGCATTTTATGCTGAAAGAGATCCATGAGCAGCCGAGAGCAGTCCGTGATACGATTGGTGCATATGTGAAGGATGGAAAGATCGATCTTTCCGAAACCGGACTTACCGATGAAAAGCTGCAGGAGATAGAGAGAATCTATATTGTCGCGTGTGGTTCTGCTTATCATGTTGGCATGGTAGGAAAATATGTGATTGAAGAACTGGCAGATATTCCGGTGGAAGTTGATCTTGCATCAGAATTTCGTTACCGGAATCCAAAGCTTGTGAAAAATTCACTGGTTGTGATCGTCTCTCAGTCCGGCGAGACGGCAGACAGCCTTGCAGCACTCCGCCTTGCGAAAGAACGCAAGATTCCGGTACTTGGTATCGTGAACGTAGTAGGTTCCAGCATTGCCAGAGAAAGTGATTATATTCTTTATACTTATGCAGGCCCTGAGATTTCGGTTGCCACGACAAAGGCATACAGTACCCAGTTGATCGCAATGTATCTGCTGGCAATCCAGGCGGCAAAGGTGAAGGATGTGATCGCGGAGGAACGGTATGCAGCCCTGATCGAAGAGCTTGGCACACTCCCTGAGAAGATACAGAAGACGCTGGATGACAAGGAGCGTATCCAGTGGTTCGCAAGCAAGTATGCAAATGCGAAGGATGTTTTCTTTATCGGAAGAGGAATTGATTATGCCATCAGTATGGAAGGCAGCCTGAAGATGAAGGAGATCAGTTATATTCATTCGGAGGCTTACGCAGCAGGAGAGCTGAAGCATGGAACGATCAGTCTGATCGAGGATGGTATCCTGGTAGTCGGTGTTGCGACGCAGGCAGCTCTTTTTGAAAAGACGATCAGCAATATGGTGGAGGTCAAGAGCCGTGGAGCTTATCTGATGGGGCTGACGACCTATGGAAATTATAATATTGAAGATACGGCAGATTTCGCAGTTTATGTACCGCAGACCGAATCATTCTTTGCAACCAGTCTTGCAATCGTACCGTTGCAGCTAATGGGTTATTACGTCAGTGTGGCAAAAGGACTGGACGTTGATAAGCCGAGAAATCTCGCAAAGTCTGTTACGGTTGAATGACAATTTTCAGAGTGACGGCAAAGGCGAATCAAAAAAATTCCCTGTTATGGCAGGGCAGATAAATAAAGAGTTTAAAAAAGACCGCAGATGTGGAGTGATAGTACTTCCTTTACCGGATGTCCGGGAAAGAGGATGTATAGCAGAGAAGAGTCCATATCTGTGGTCTTTCTTACTTTTTGAAAAGTTGAATCGTGTCTGTCATGCTTTGCTTTTGAAAGGCTGGATCGTGTCTGTCATGCTTTACCCAGATTTAACAATCGCCCGATTTTACATTTAACAATCGTCTTTTATCATAAATATCGTGGTCAGGGGGAAAATGAAAAAGTACCAAAAGACCAGAAAAGAGATTGGGACGAAAAGAGTCCGATATGAAAAAGGAGATTAAAAAATGAAAATGAAAAAAATTGCCGCAGCGGTAATGATGGTAAGTATGGTAGCAGTAACAGCAGTTGGATGTGGAAGTAGCAATGGCACAGATACAAAAGGTGCAGACGCAAATCAGTCAGATGCAACTTCCGACTGGGATGAGACAAGTGATGTTACGATCGTTTCCCGTGAGGATGGTTCAGGTACAAGAGGAGCCTTCATTGAGTTGTTCGGAATTGAAGAGAAGCAGGATGACGGAACAAAGGTTGACATGACAACAACAGATGCACAGATCACAAATAATACTTCTGTTATGCTGACAACAGTTGCAGACAATGAGTATGCGATCGGTTATGTGTCACTTGGTTCTCTGAATGACAGTGTAAAAGCACTGAAGATTGACGGAGCAGAAGCAACTGCAGAGAATATCGAGAACGGTTCATACAAAGTATCCAGACCGTTTAATATCGCAGTAAAGAAAGATCTTAATAACAAAGTCGCAAAAGACTTTATGAGCTTTATCATGAGTACAGAAGGACAGAAAGTAGTAGCAGATGAGAAGTATATTGCTGTTGCAGATGTAAAAGATTATGCAGGAACAAAGCCTTCAGGAAGCTGTGTAGTTGGTGGTTCTTCTTCTGTATCCCCTCTGATGGAGAAACTGATCGAGGCTTACAAAGCTGTCAACCCGAATGCAAGTATCGAGCTTCAGACATCCGATTCTACAACAGGTATGACTTCTACGATTGAGGGAAGTTATGATATCGGTATGGCATCCAGAGAACTGAAAGAGGAAGAAGCAGCAGAGCTTGAGCCTACAGTGATTGCTACAGACGGAATCGCAGTAGTCGTAAACAATGCAAATCCGCTGGATGAGCTGTCAGCCGATCAGGTAAAAGATATTTATGTGGGAAATGTATCTACATGGGATGAGATTGCAAAATAATTGACAAAGAAAGTAATTTGATACGATCTTGACAGATTAAGAGGAAAAAAGAATGGAAATCAAAAGCAGTGACTGAGAAGGTCATGCAGGGAGTCTTCTTTATCGCCGCCTGTACTTCGGTGCTGGCGGTAGCTCTTATTTGCATCTTTCCTTTTTTGCAAATGGAATCCCTGCGATCAGAGAAATTGGATTTGTAAAATTTATCACCGGAGATATTTGGCGTCCGGGAAATAAGCTGTTCGGAATTTTTTCCGATGATCATCGGAAGTATTTACGTGACAGCGGGAGCGATCATTTTCGGAGTTCCGATCGGAATCCTTACCTCGGTATTTATGGCAATGTATTGTCCAAAGAAAATTTATAAACCACTGAAAGCGGCAACAGAGCTGCTGGCAGGAATCCCATCGGTTGTCTACGGCTTTTTTCGGACTGGTCGTAATAGTTCCGATGATCCGCGATTTTGGAAAATGGATGAAAATGATGGGACTGGTAGAGAAATCAGGGGATGGAAAAGGCGTGCTGACAACTTCGATCATACTAGGCATGATGATTCTTCCAACGATCATCGGAACAACAGAAAGTGCCATGCGGGCTGTACCGGAGCAGTATTATGAAGGTGCATTGGCTCTGGGAGCAACGCATGAGAGAAGTATTTTTACCGTGATCATCCCGGCCGCAAAATCAGGAGTGATCGCAGGAATTGTGCTGGGAATCGGACGTGCGATCGGAGAGACGATGGCAGTGATCATGATTGTTGGAAATCAGCCGAGACTGGTTTCAAATATGCTTTTGGGAATGCGTACACTGACCGGAAATATCGTCATTGAAATGGGCTATGCAACCGGATTGCACAGAGAAGCACTGATTGCTACCGGGGTTGTCTTATTTGTCTTTATCCTGATTATTAACTTTAGTGTGGCATTGTTGAAGAGGAGGGGTGAACATGAATGAGAATGCTGTGAACTGTTTGTCGGCACGCGACAAGATGCGTTCGTACCTGAAGCATCCGGGATCATTCGTCCTAATGCTTCTGGTCATGCTGGCAGCCTTGGTGACATTTGCAGTGCTGATCTTTCTGATTATCTATATTCTGGTCAACGGTCTGCCGTATATGAAACCGTCCCTGTTCTCGTTACATTATACATCGGAGAACGCTTCGGTTATTCCGGCGTTAGTTAATACGGTAGTGATGACCCTGCTTTCCTTGCTTATTGCAGTTCCGTTTGGAATCTTCTCAGCCGTTTTTCTGGTGGAATATGCAGGAAGAGGAAACAAATTTATTGACGTGATCCGTCTGACAACGGAAACTCTGTCGGGAATCCCGTCAATCGTATATGGCCTGTTCGGTATGTTGTTCTTTGTGAATGCACTGCACTGGGGATTTTCAATCCTGGCAGGAGCGTTTACCTTATCCATTATGATTCTTCCATTAATTATGAGAACAACGGAAGAAGCTTTAAAATCGGTTCCGGACTCCTACCGGGAAGGAAGTTTCGGACTGGGAGCAGGCAAGCTGAGGACGGTATTTAAGATCGTACTTCCAAGTGCAGTTCCGGGAATCCTGGCAGGTGTCATCCTTGCCATCGGAAGGATCGTGGGAGAGACAGCAGCCTTGATCTATACGGCGGGAACGGTAGCACAGATCCCGAAAAATGCGTTTGGGTCGGGTCGTACGCTGGCAGTGCATATGTATATGCTTTCCAGTGAAGGTCTGTATATGAACCAGGCGTATGCAACGGCAGTGATCCTGCTGATCCTGGTTGTCGTGATCAATACTTTATCGGGCATGATCGCAAAGCGGCTGACGAAAAAAGTAGAGAGGAAAAAATGAATGTCGAAGTTAAGTATCAAAAATTCTGGATTTATATTATGGTGATTTTAAAGCTCTCAAGAATGTGAATCTCGAAATCGAGGCGAATAAGATCACTGCTTTTATCGGCCCTAGCGGATGTGGTAAATCTACATTGTTAAAGTCGATCAACCGTATGAATGACCTTGTGGAGGGATGTCGTATTAACGGGGAAATTCTTCTTGACGGACAGAATATCTTCAAAGGAATGGATGTCAATCTGCTCAGAAAAAGAGTCGGAATGGTTTTCCAGAAGCCAAATCCATTTCCAATGAGCATTTATGACAACATTGCTTATGGACCAAGAACACATGGAATCCGGTCAAAAGCAAAGCTGGATGATATTGTAGAAAAGTCACTGAGAAATGCGGCAATCTGGGAAGAATGTAAGGATCGTCTGAAAAAGAGTGCATTGGGAATGTCGGGGGGACAGCAGCAGAGACTGTGTATCGCCCGTGCATTGGCGGTAGAACCGGAAGTTCTGCTGATGGATGAACCGACATCCGCACTGGATCCGATTTCTACATCCAAGATTGAAGACCTTGCGATGGAACTGAAAAAAGATTATACTATTGTCATGGTTACGCACAATATGCAGCAGGCAGTCCGTATCTCTGACAATACGGCGTTTTTCCTTCTGGGAGAAGTCATTGAATATAATAATACAGAGACTTTATTCTCCGTTCCGGCGAATAAAAAGACAGAGGATTATATTACAGGGAGGTTCGGTTAAATTATGCGTAATAGATTTGATCAGCAGTTGCATCATCTGGATGAACAGCTTACCCATATGGGAGAATTATGTGAGATTGCAATTTCAAAGGTAACCCAGGCACTGAAAGAGGGAAGTGCCGGACAGGCAAGGATCGTAGTAGCGGAAGATGAAGAGATCGATCAGATGGAGAAAGAGATTGAGCGTCTGTGTCTGAAGCTTCTGCTCCAGCAGCAGCCGGTGGCAAAAGATTTAAGAAGAATTTCTGCGGCACTGAAAATGATCACAGATATGGAGCGGATCGGGGATCAGACTTCCGATATCGCAGAGATCATTATTTCTGCAAAATATGAGAATGTGGCACAGGATATTGATTTAATCGGTGCAATGGCAACCGGAGTCAGTACGATGGTCAGAGACAGTGTAGTGGCATATGTGGAAAAAGATCTGGAGCTTGCAAGGAAAGTGATGGCTTCGGATGATAAGATTGATGCGTATTTTGATGAGATCCGCGATAAGATGATTGCCTATATCAAAGCAGAGCATGGAGAACAGGGAAACCGGATCTTTGATCTGATCATGGTGACAAAATATCTGGAGCGGATCGGAGATCATGCCACGAATATTGCAGAGTGGGTGGAATTTTCTATTACAGGTGTTCATAAGGACAGTGCTGCACTGCATGAAAGCTAAAGGAGAGTACTGAGATGATTTATTGCGTGGAAGACGATGATAATATCAGAGAGCTGGTAATTTATACTTTGGAGACGACCGGACTCAAAGCGAAAAGGGTTTGCGGACGGAGCTGCTTTTATGGAAGCTCTGGCATTTGATACAACCGGAGCTGGTCCTGCTGGATATTATGCTGCCCGGGGATGATGGAATGGTGCTTTTAAAGAAGCTGAAATCTTCTTCAAAGACAAAGGATATTCCTGTGATCATGGTGACTGCGAAAGGTTCGGAGTATGACAAGGTGATGGGACTGGATTCGGGAGCGGATGATTACGTGACGAAACCATTCGGGATGATGGAGCTTGTATCCAGGATCAAGGCAGTCCTGAGAAGAAGCAGAAAGACGGAAGAAAAATCACAGATTGAGCTTTCCGGAATCTGCATGAATATCAAAAAGCATGAAGTTACGGTGAATGGAAAGGAAGTAGCTCTCACATTAAAGGAGTTTGAACTGCTTGAAAAGATGATGTTGAATAAGGGAATCGTCCTGACACGCGACCAGCTTCTGACTGAGATCTGGGGATATGATTTTGACGGTGAGACAAGAACCGTGGATGTCCATGTGCGTACGCTCCGGCAGAAGCTGGGGGAAAAGGGTGATCTGATCCAGACGGTACGCGGAGTAGGTTATCGTGTGGGAGGAGAATAATGAAGCAGAAAATCCAGAAAAGTATGATGCTGATCTTGCTGGTGACATTATTTCCTTTCTATGTCATCATGACAGTGATTCTGTATAATCAGAATCTCGGAATCCTGGAAAAGGAAGTACAGCAGGAAGCGGTCTATCTCAGCAGCGGTGTGGATGTCGCAGGAGAAGAATATCTGAAAAAATTAGAACCAATGATAAAGGCGGATGAGGACACCCGTCTTACATTTATTTCCCAGAGTGGAGATGTTCTGTATGATTCGGACAGCAGTAAAAAGCTAGAGAACCATAAGTCGAGAGCTGAAGTAAAGCAGGCACTGGCGGAAGGACAGGGGGAGGATATCCGTATGTCGGATACGGTAGGAAAAGAATTATACTACTGTGCGATCCGCCTGGATGATGGAAGTGTGCTGCGGCTTGCCAGACCGATGGACAGCCTGATCCGAACCGCATGGAATATCCTTCCGGTTATGCTGGTCTTATCTGTGATCGGTATCGCACTGGCGTTGTTCCTTGCAAACTGGCAGACGAAGCGTCTGATGGAACCGGTGATGCATCTGGATCTGGAGCATCCTCTGGACAATGTGATCTATCCTGAAATGGTACCGCTTCTGGAAGCCATCGACCGGCAGAATAAAGAAAAGAAGCGGTCGCGAATATGAGAAAGGAATTTTCGGCAAATGTTTCCCATGAGCTGAAGACACCGCTGACATCGATTTCCGGTTACGCAGAGATCATGATGAACGGGCTGGTACGTGCAGAGGACATCCCTGGATTTTCAAAAAGGATCTATAAGGAAGCACGTCGGCTGATCACATTGGTGGAAGATATCATTAAATTATCGAAACTGGATGAAGAATCAGTAGAACTGGAAAAAGAAGATGTGGAGCTTTATGAGCTGACCCGTGAGATCGTCAGCCGTCTTTCCCCGCAGTGTTCAGAGAAGAAAATTTCAGTGGCTTTGAGTGGAGAACCGGTATTCTGTCATGGAATCCGGCAGATTCTGGATGAGATGATCTATAATATTACTGAGAATGCGATCAAGTATAACCGTGATGGTGGAAGTGTTTCGGTCTGGGTCGGAAATACGCTGGACGGGCCAAAGATTAGTGTGAGCGATACGGGGATCGGAATCCCGGAGGAACATCAGGAACGGATCTTTGAACGATTCTACCGGGTGGATAAGAGCCATTCAAAAGAGCGTGGCGGTACAGGACTGGGCTTGTCTATTGTGAAGCACGGAGCGATCCTGCATGGAGCGAAGGTTACTGTGAACAGTGAACCGGGCAAGGGAACAAAGATTGAGATCCGGTTCCCGAAAGAGGAAAAAATGAAAAAGGCAGAAGTTCTTTAACGGGCTTTTGCCTTTTTTCTTTGCACTTGATGAAAACAGGAGATTGTGCTAGTATGGATATAACACAACAGAGGAAGGGGAAGCGGCATGATATTAGAAATAGATTTTAACAGTGATGAAGCAATTTATATCCAGCTTTGTAACCAGATCATCATGGGGATTGCTACCTCGGTGATACATGAAGGAGATTCATTGCCGTCAGTCAGGCAGCTTGCAGATACAGTCGGTGTCAATATGCATACGGTGAATAAAGCGTATAACGTCCTGAAAAGGGAAGGCTATATCAGTCTGGATAAAAGAAGAGGAGCGGTGATCGCACTGGACGTGGATAAGCTGGAGCAGTTGGAGGAGATGCGGAGACAGCTTCGGATTGTACTTGCCCGTGGCTGTTGTAAGAATATCTCAAGAAGTGAAGTGCATGAGCTGGTAGATGAGATATTTGATGATTATGAGTGATTAAGAGTAAGTTGAGGAGGTAAAGATGCAGATACCTTATACAAAGCCGATGGAGAATGTGATAAAGCAGGCCGGTAAAATAGCAAGAGAGAGAAAGCATCCTTATATAGGAACAGAGCATCTTCTGCTTGCACTTCGGAAAGAGTATTCAGGAGTAGCCGGACAGGTGCTTGCAAAGAACGGTGTGGATGCAGAAAAGATCTCACGCCTGATCGATGAACTGGTAGCACCGGATGAAGAGGTGAAGGTCAGTACAAGACCGGAGCAGAGTCCGAGATTCCAGTTCCTTTTGAAGAGCAGCGAACAGGAGTGTGGCAGACTGCATACAGAATATGTCGGAACGGAGCATCTGCTGCTGGCAATGATCCGGGATGTTGACTGTGTAGCGACGCGGATCCTGATCACATTGAATGTGAATCTTCAGAAGTTATTTCAGGATATTATGTTCGCAGTAGGGATCGATCCCAAAGAATATCAGGACAGCCTTCAGGATGAGCCTCATGGAGGCGGGGCAATGGTGGAACAGTTCTGTACCGATATGACAGCCCGTGCAGAAGAGGGAAAACTGGACCCGGTCATCGGAAGGGAGCAGGAAATGTATCGTCTGATGGAGATCCTGAGCAGAAGGACGAAGAATAACCCCTGTCTGGTAGGAGAGCCTGGAGTTGGAAAGACTGCCATTATCGAAGGACTGGCACAGCAGATCGCATCCGGGTTAGTACCTGAAAAGATGAAAGGAAAGAGGATCTATACGCTGGATCTTCCAGGACTGATCGCAGGTTCAAAATATCGTGGAGAGTTTGAAGAGCGAATAAAAGGACTGGTTGCAGAGGTAAAGGCAGCGGGGAATATCATTCTTTTCCTGGATGAGATCCATACGATGATCGGTGCGGGAGGTGCAGAAGGTGCGATTGATGCCTCAAGTATCCTGAAGCCGTCGCTGTCCAGAGGAGAATTGCAACTGATCGGTGCAACTACGATTGCAGAATACAGGGAAATATATAGAGAAAGATGCAGCCCTGGAACGGCGTTTCCAGCCTGTTTCTGTGGAAGAACCAACGCAGGAACAGTGCCGGAAAATTCTTGAAGGTCTGAAAGAAAAGTATGAGACACACCATAAAGTAGTGATCGAAGAGAAAGCACTTGAGGCAGCAGTACTTATGTCAGAACGTTATATTACGGATCGTCATCTGCCGGATAAGGCGATCGACGTGCTGGACGAAGCGTGTTCAAAAGTGAGTCTGAAAGGCTACAAAGTCCCGGAAAATTTCCGAAGTCTGGAAGATCTGATCAAAGACCTCGAGAAACAGAAAGAGGATAGCATCGTAGCAGGAGATTTCGCAGAGGCATCCCTGATCCAGAAGGAGCAGGACGAAGCAAGAAAGAAATTGTCAGCTCTGAAAAAGCGGTTTAGATAAAAAGCAGGCGGGACTTCATCCATCTGTTACGGAAAATGAAGTTGCAGAGGTAGTATCAGTCTGGACAAAAGTTCCGGTAAGCAAACTGACGGAAAGTGATACAGAAAGATTAAAGAACCTGGAAAAAATTCTTCAGAAGAGAGTCATCGGACAGGACGAAGCGGTCAGTGCTGTGGCAAGAGCAGTGAAACGTGGAAGAGTCGGTCTGAAAGATCCGAAGCGGCCGATCGGTTCGTTCTTATTCTTAGGGCCGACCGGAGTTGGAAAGACGGAGCTTTCCAAGGCACTTGCTGAAGCTTTATTTGGAAAGAGGAGGCAATGATCCGTGTTGATATGTCGGAGTATATGGAAAAGCATTCTGTATCAAAGATGATCGGTTCCCCTCCGGGATATGTCGGTCATGAAGAAGGTGGACAGCTCAGTGACCAGGTCAGGACACATCCGTATTCTGTTCTCCTTTTTGATGAAATTGAAAAGGCACATCCGGATGTATTCAATGTTCTGCTGCAGGTTCTGGATGATGGACATATTACGGATTCACAGGGAAGAAAGGTAGATTTTTCCAATACCGTGATCATCATGACGTCGAATGCAGGTGCAAAAGCGATCATTGATCCGAAAAAGCTGGGTTTTGCTGCAAAAGAAGATAAAGTCGGAGATTATCAAAAAAATGAGCAGGGTGTTATGGAAGAGGTCAAGCAGATCTTCCGGCCGGAATTTCTGAACCGAATTGATGAGATGATCGTATTCCATACACTGGACAAAGAAAATATGAAGAAAATAGTTTCTTTGTTGTGCAATGAGTTTACCGGACGGCTTGAGAAGCAGATGAATATTCATCTGAAACTGAGAAACTCTGCAAAAGAGCTGATCGTTGAAAAGGGAACTGATACGAAATATGGTGCAAGACCACTACGTCGTGCATTACAGACGGAACTGGAAGATAAACTGGCAGATGCGATCCTGAACGGTGACATCCGGCCGGGAGATCATGTGGAGGCAGGAGCATCCAAAAAAGAAATTCGGTTTTTTCATAAAAAGTTCATAGGATGAAAGCGGAATTAGTATAGAAAAAGAAATGGATTTATTATATAATGATACAAAGATATCATAGTTGGGCAATTTATCCCAACATCTTATATAAGAGATATTCTGAAATACCCAGGAGGAAAAAGAAATGGCAACAGTAAAAGAATTATTGCGTGCAGAAAATGACGGAACACTGAGTTTTGGAGATTATACACTTCCAACTAAGACGAAGAAGGATAACTTTGAATTTGAGGGAGATATTTATAAAGTAAAGACATTTGCAGAGATTACGAAACTTGAGAAGAACGGTATGTTCGTTTACGAGTCTGTACCGGGAAGTACGGTTGAAAATTTTAAAGAGACCGATGCTGAGGTTACTTTTACAGTATCTGCACCGGAGGATGTACAGTTCACACTGGAACTGGAGCCGGAGAGTGAGTATGAAGTACTGATCGATGGGGAGTCTGCAGGAAAGATGAATACAAATTTGAGCGGAAAGCTCAGTGTAAGTGTAGAACTTTCAGCAGATCAGAGTGCAGCGATCAAAGTAGTAAAGTGCTGATCTGCTGATCCGTACAGTGTTGGGAGAAGCTAGATGGCAAAAGGAAAGAAAAGTATATTTTTCTGTCAGAATTGCGGGCATGAAGAAGCAAAATGGCTTGGTCAATGCCCTGCATGTAAAGAGTGGAATACATTTGTAGAAGAGCGGATAGACAGTGGGATCACAAAGGGAACGACCGTTGCAGCGAGAGCAGTTCACGAGGCAAAGGTCGTTCCTTTGACCGAAGTGACCGCAGATGATGATACACGGAGTGAGACCGGGATCAAAGAGCTGGACCGGGTTCTCGGAGGCGGGATTGTACCGGGATCACTGGTACTGGTCGGAGGCGATCCGGGAATTGGAAAGTCAACACTTTTATTACAGGTATGCCAAAGAATGGCACAGATGAAAAAGATCCTGTATATTTCCGGAGAGGAGTCGCAGGCACAGATTAAGCTGCGTGCGAACCGGATGGGAAATTTTACGTCTAGCCTTCTGCTGCTTTGCGAGACAAACCTGGGGATCATCCGCAGTGTGATAGAAAAAGAGCGACCGGAACTGGTCATTATTGACTCTATTCAGACAATGTACAGCGAGGATGTAACTTCGGCACCGGGAAGTGTTTCCCAGGTGCGGGAGTCAACCAATGTTTTTATGCAGTTGGCGAAAGGACTGTGCATTCCAATTTTTATTGTCGGACATGTAACGAAAGAGGGAACGGTAGCAGGTCCGCGGGTATTGGAGCATATGGTAGATACAGTACTTTATTTTGGAAGGAGACCGGCATGCGTCTTACCGGATATTGAGAGCTGTGAAGAACCGTTTTGGCTCGACGAATGAGATTGGTGTCTTTGAAATGCGGCAGAGTGGGCTGGTGGAAGTGGAAAATCCATCGGAGTATATGCTCAGTGGGAAACCGGAGAATGCTTCCGGGTCCGTTGTTGCATGCTCCATGGAAGGAACAAGACCGATCCTTTTGGAAATACAGGCACTGGTCTGCAGAACAAATTTCGGAATGCCGAGAAGAACAGCAGCAGGAACCGATTATAACCGGGTCAACCTTCTGATGGCAGTGCTTGAAAAGAGGTTGGGAATGTCACTTGGAAACTGCGATGCATATGTGAATATTGCAGGCGGTATCAAGATGAATGAGCCGGCGATCGATCTTGGGATTGTGATGGCACTGGTGTCCAGTTATCGAAACCGTCCCATTGATGAGAAGACGATTGTCTTTGGAGAGGTTGGTTTAAGTGGAGAAGTACGTGCTGTGAATATGCCGGAACAGCGTGTGGCAGAGGCGAAGAAGCTTGGGTTTGAGACATGTATTTTGCCCGAAGTTTCACTGAAGATGGTAAAGGAAATTCAGGGAATACGGCTTGTTGGTGTGAAGACTGTGAATGAAGCAGTTGGAATCATATGATGATTAAATGTGCAGAAATTGTAAAAAAGGACAGTTTCTGCATTTTTTGATTTATATGAACAGTATATAACAGTTGACAACAGTTTAACACTGTTATATACTGTTTACATAAAGGAGGCAGGTCATGAAGATTATAATTAACCATTCATCTATGGTGCCGATCTACGAGCAGATCATGGAGCAGATCAAAGCACAGGTCATTTCCGGTGAATTAAAGGAAAGTGATCTTCTTCCATCTGTAAGGGCGATGGCAAAAGAGTTGAAGATCAGTGCATTGACGGTGAAAAAGGCGTATGACAACCTGGAAGAAGAAGGAATGACGAGAACCGTGCATGGGAAAGGCACGTATGTGACAGCTTCGAATAAGGAACTTATGCTGGAAGAACGTCGCAGAGAAGTAGAAGCGGATCTCGAAGCTGCAGTGATGAAAGGCAGAAGGAACGGAATGACAGATGAGGAACTGAAGGAATTATTTGAGCTGATCATGGAGGAGTAGTTATGTTATCAATAGAAAATTTCAGGAAGCGGTATGATGATTTTGAATTGGACTGTACCATGAGCGTTGAACCGGGACAGATCACAGGAATCGTCGGGGCAAATGGAGCAGGAAAGAGTACGCTTTTTAAAGCAATTTTAGGACTGGTAAAGGGAGATTCCGGTCGGATTACACATTTTTGGAAAAGAACCACAGCAACTGACGAGAGAGGATAAAGAGAAGATTGGAGTAGCATTTACAAATGCAGGATTCAATGAATATTTAAGAATTAAAGATATTGTTCCGGTTTTGAGCAATGTATATCCATCTTTTGAAAAAGAAAAGTTTCTCGGATCATGCGAAAAAAATTGAACCTTCCACTTGATAAGAAGTTAAAAGAATTTTCTACCGGAATGAAGGCAAAGCTGAATGTACTGATCGCAGTGTCACACCAGGCTCCTTTCCTGATACTTGACGAACCGACGGCAGGTCTTGATGTGACAGCACGGGAGCAGGTACTGGATCTGCTGCGGGAGTATATGACCGAAGTGGATGGAAGCAGTATAGCGATCAGTTCCCATATTTCTTCAGATCTGGAAGGCCTGTGTGATGATATTTATATGATCCACGAGGGTAAGATCATCCTGCATGAAACGATGGATACGATCCTGAATGATTATGGAGTGATTAAAGTGACGGAGGAACAGTGGGAAAAACTGGACAAATCTTACTTATTCAAAAAGAAAAAGAAGTTATGGATATGCCTGTCTGACAAAAGAAAAGAGATATTATATGGAAAATCATCCGGGTGTTGCAGTTGAAAATGGCAGCCTGGATGAAGTGATCGTTATGATGATTCAGGGGGAAACGGTATGAGAATAGAAAAGGGATTGTTATTAAAAGATTGGGGACTTTTAAAAGTCAGGGAAAAGGGATTATTTATGTGATGATCGGAGGAGCAGCCTTAATGGTTGGAGCCTTGAATAATTCAGTGATAGACC
>ENA-OQHD01000360-OQHD01000360.1-human-gut-metagenome-genome-assembly--contig:-NODE-360-length-17326-cov-2.759695_pt1 | contig 17326 bp, 25 predicted proteins | sample MGYA00242560_ERZ504711 | MGnify/ENA primary metagenome ERZ504711 (study PRJEB26092, sample SAMD00036198) | human gut metagenome | host: Homo sapiens | study: EMG produced TPA metagenomics assembly of...
CACAGACGGTATATCTGCTTGACCACGGGTGCGGCTTCCTCGTCAATGATGAAGTTTTCGTCCTCGTCCATGAGGTAGCCGTACACGGGTTTGCTCGTAACAGGCTTGCCGCTCATGCCTTTTGACCGTTTTACAGCTTTGATTTTCTTACTCGTATCTCTCACCAGCCATTCGTTGAAAATGTTCCGCAGAGGGCAAAATCATTGTCGCCCTGTGCGCTGTCTACTCCATCGTTGATGGCGATAAAAGCGGACGCCATTTTTTGTGGGAAAAATCATCTCGGTATACATTCCCACCTGCAAGTAGTTTCGCCCTAACCGTGACATATCCTTTACGATAACAGTAGCCACTTTCCCGGCTTCAATATCCGCAAGCATGGATTGAAAGCCCGGTCTTTGGAAGTTCGCACCAGAATAACCATCGTCCGTGTACCAGCGCAGATTGGAAAAACCGTTCTGCTTTGCGTAGGTTTCAAGAATACGCTTCTGGTTGGAAATGGAATTGCTTTCGCCTTGCAGCTCGTCCTCATGGGATAGTCTTGGATAAAAGGGCAGTGATTTTCTGGGTGGTCTGTCTTAACATAAAATCCTCCGTTTCCGACAGCCAGCCCCACTGTTCCGTATTTCGATTATACCACATGGGCGGCTGTCTGTATAGCGGCTTCTGCTTCTTTACCGCCCGGTAAAATGACGATTTTTCTGTGCGGCTTGTAGCGTTAGGGCGAAAGCTGGGCTTTGTGTCCTGCGGCGGCTTCCGCCTCCAGCACTTTCATCATCTTATCGGCTGCGGTGTCGGTGGTATCCTTTTTTGAAAAAGCCGGAAACGACAAGGACGGTGTTGCCCATGCGGATCTCTGTCACGCAGTCCGGGCGGCGTTCCGGGGTGGTGTTCTGCTTGTTCTCTGCCATAGGCAACTCCTTTCATTTCATCAATTCTTTTAGTCTGTTCAGCTTGGCTTGCGCCGTTTCACGGCGGAAGTTCTCTCCCGTAAAGAGGATAGGGGCGCACATTTCCAAAAGGCGGTCATAAATCCGGGCATGGGCGGTGTCCAGCGGATTTTGCAGGCTGTCCAATGTCAGATTGGTGGTAACGATTAAGGGCTTGCGGCTGCGGTAGCGGCTGTCAATCACATTGTAGACCTGTTCTAAACCGTACTCTGTGCCGCGCTCCATTCCAAAATCATCAATGATAAGCAGAGGAAAACGGCAAAGACGCTCGATATACTCGTTGCGCCCCTCAAAGCTGGCGGTCAGGTCATTCAAAATCGCAGAGAAGTTCGTCATGCGGACAGCGACTTCCTGCTCCATGAGGGCATTAGCGATACACCCGGCAAAATAGCTTTTTCCTGTGCCGACCTTGCCCCATAGCAGATAGCCGATATTTTCCTCGCGCATGATTTCCCAATGCTCCACATAGAAGTGTGCAATCTCCATTTGCGGGCATTTCCCGTTGTCGTTGGCGAAAGTCCATTCCTGCATGGTAGGATTGGTAAATCCCCGGCGTTTCAAGTCCTCCACGGTGTCAAGGTGCTTTCTGCACTGTTCGGCGGCTTCACGCTCCAAACGCTGGGCTTTCTGGCAGTCACATTCTGCCGGGTGGCGGTCACGCCCAAACAGGGCGGCTTGCTTTTCCGGGAAGTAGGCTTCTTTCGGAGTGTGACACTTGCCGCAGTAAAGCAGTCCGTCCTCGCCCGTGTAGTCCTCCGGCTGTGGGGTAACAGCCGCCATATTCAAAACTCGTTCTGTAAACAGATTACTCATAAGCTCTCGCCCTCCTTGCAGGCGTATTCGGGTATGCCCTGTTTCGGGGCAGCCTTTGCGGTATCGTCTGCCGCCCATCTGCGGATAGTGGCGGCGTGGTTTTTATATTTCTTGCCCGTGGACGCGATATAGCCGGAAAGCCGCTCAATGTAGTACGCCCATTTTTTCGGGCAGCTCCGCTTGCAGTTCGGAAAGCTCCGTATCAGTCAGAAATACATTCTCATATCTGCCATAGCTGCGGGCGATGGCTTGTCCCTTTAACTCTCCCTCTTTTTCTAACTCTATATCTATCTCTTTCTTTATCTCTATCTCTGGTGGACGAATGTCGGACAAATGTCCGCCATTTGTCCGCGGCGGCAAAAGTGCCTTATTTTCAAGCCTTGCGGCGCGTTTCCGTTCCGCTTCGGTAGAGGATTGACCGATCATCAGCTCGATGTCGGTCATATAAAGCAGCCCGCAGTCAAGCTGCTCCACAAGCCCTAACTGCTGGAAGATGGCTAATGCCCGTTCCACCGTCCCGATTTGGTGACGGGTCAGCGTGGCTATCATCTGGGCGGTATAGGGGATATGCTCGTCAAGCTGCAATCTGCCGCCATTTTTCAGCGATTTTAAGTACAGCTTCAAGAGGATATTGGAATACAAAATCCCGTCTTTCATGTCCTCCAACAGCACAATGGAATCGCTGTCGAAGAAGTTTTCTTTCAGTTTGAGGTAGTAATATTTGCGGTTATCTGCCATTGGCGGTGTCCTCCCTGTGTTTCCATCTCTTAGAGAAATACCGGGGGCAGAGGACGATAATCGCCCGGAAGCTCTGCTTGCAGCCGTGTGTGCAGCCCCGGCAAAGGTCATTGTAGGTAATACGGTTCCGGTGGTTGAGGAAAAAGCTCCATTCCAACCGCCGCTTTTTGCTCATGCGTGGCATTTCTCGCTCCTTTCTGCCGTTTCCGCTGGTATAAGCGGATAGGTCGGTAAAAATGTAGTTTCTCGGTGTCATTTTCGGGGATTTCCTGCGCTGTGCACCCCGTTTCAAAGGTGGGCAGTATTGCGGATAGGGTGCAGGGCATATCCCCGTTTTGGTATCGTTTCGGGGCGGTTTTTAACGCTCATGTTCGTGCTTTTTCTCTCTGTCTTTCTCGCCTTGCAGGATTTGAGAAAGATTGCTTTTCACGGTATGCAGCTCCTTGACACGGGCTCTTTTCTCCCGGTATTCGTTGTAATGGGCGTTCTTTTCGGCGGTAAGCCGCTCGATTTCCGCTTGCAGGGCTTTATGGCTTGGCAGCTTGGAAACGCCATGCGCCCGAAAATAACGGGTGGCTGCGTCCGCTATGATAAAATCGCTTTCGTGCCGTTCCCGGGTAGGCGCTGCGGGCTTTTTCCGTTTTCTGCTGCGCTTTCAGACCGTCACGGGCAGGCTTGGTCTTGGCATAGGCAAGCACCTGTGTCTGAAGCTCCTTTTTCTCCCGGATAGCAGCGTCCAGGGCTTTCAGCTTGGCGGTGCTGTCCTGTAAATCCGCATTGGCGGATACAAGGGCTGCGTCCAGCTCCTCCGGCGAATAGCCGTACTGCCCGTAGGCGGCAACGGTAGCCGCCATTTGTTTCAGATTGTGGACTGCCGCCCAGCAATCATAGCCCGCGCCCTTTCCCTCCGCTCGCTTCGCTGCCCGGTCAACCATGCGCTGAATACCGTCCTTTTCCGGGGTGGTTTGGACAGCCTTTTTTGCCCTGCAAACGCTCCCTTATGTTGCGGGGGTATTCGGGTACGGTTGCGGTCTGCTCAGCGGCTCTGTGGGCGTTCTGTTCCAAAAGGGCAAGAACGGCAGCGCGGTCAAAATCATCTCCCAGCTTGCGGGCGGTAATGGGCTTTGTCCTGTCCGGCGTGAGGTAGGATAGCCGCCCTCGGCTCTCCTTGACAGTCACGCCCTGTTGCAAGAGAACGGCGGCGAACTCGCCATAGCTTGCGGCAGAGGACAGCGCGGTGCGTATGGTCTGCCGCAACTTTTTCCTTGTCTGTTTCAAACTTCGTGGGCTTGGCTGGCTGCTCCTCGGCTGGCAAGGCAGCAGCTTCCTTGTCCAGCTTTGCCTGCCCTTTCCGCTGCGCCCAATACTCACGCTCGGTAATGCGGTTTTGCTGCCATGCAAAAGGTCGATTTGATAGAGATTTTCCCGGTGGCACAGCTCCATGACTTCGGCTTTGAAGTATTCCATCGCCGCGTCTGTGCAGCGGTGTTTGCACCCGGTGCGGGTGTCTGCCGGTCTGTCCATGTAAGGCAGGAACGGAACTTCCTCTATCCGCAGAGAATTGATAACGATATGCACATGGATATTGCCGCTGTGGTTGTGTCCGTCCGGGTGGTGCAGACAATGGCTTGGTGTCCGGGAAACTGCTTCCGGCAAAATTCCTCGCCCAACGCCTGCGCCCGGTCTACGGTCAAACCGTTGTCCACCGCGTCCCGTGGGTCAAAGCTGATAATGTAGTGGTGGCTTTTTACATCTTCCCGCTTCTGGTTCTTCCCATAGCGGAGATTGGAGCGCATACAGGCAACGGCAAAATCCTCGTCGCCGCAGTTCAGCGTGGCTATTCGATAGTCCTCCCTGAGCATGAGCCGCCCGTTTTCATCAAGGGTGGGCTTCATGGTAAACTCGTCATGTTCAAAGGTGAGGTACTGCTCGGCTGCGCCATAATCCGCAATTTTTAGAGCTGATATGTTTGAATGTTGCCAACAGCGTCACCTACCTTTCGCAGGACTTCAAACTTCAAGGCAGCAAGGTCAGAAATGGCGGCGCGGACTTCAACGGACAGGGCGTTGTATGGTGTGCCGTACTCGTTGAGGGCACGGGCAATCTGATTGAGGTTGCCACCGATTTTTCCGTATTCGGCGGTCAGCCTGCCAACGGCGGACAACAGTTCATCATTGACCGGGGAAACGGTAACGATGGGGCGAATGGTCGCCCGTGTAATGGCTTGCCGGATAAATTCGGCTTGGCTCATGTCATAGTGTTTCAGCCGCTCGGTAAAGTCGGCGTATTCTTCCTCGGTCATGCGGGTTTTGACCACATGGCAGCGGTGGGGTGTGTTGTATTTTTTGCTTCAAGCGTTGACCTCCTTTCTCGCCCGACAGGGCGCATGAGCAGGGTTTGGGGCAAGGCACTCCCCAACAAGATTTACCAAAGGGGTCAAAACCAGCAGATATGCGGATTTCGGCACCGTGTAGAATCTTGCTCTAAAAAATCTACCGCTTTCCTCGGCGGCTCTGGTTTGCGGATATACTGGCTTGCTCCACCAATATAGCGATTGCGGCGGCGTGTTCTGCCCGCTGTTCACCACTACAACGGTGAAAAGGGGCGTTTTGGCAAACGCAGCGAAAAATTTTTTTATTTTCCCTGTCTGCTCCCTACAACAATCCGGCGGTGTGGTTTGCCAAAGATTTTTGAAAATGGGCGCAAAAAAGCAGTAAACCTTTTCAAGATTTACTGCTTATCTGCCGCTGTGATGGGCGGCGGTATTAAATTGTCAGCCGTTTTTCAAATGGAATTTATCTGCAATCGCTTTCTTTCCGCTTTCCAATTCCTTTTCTGTAATCTTCCATAATCCTAACGCAATGATCTGCTATCTTTTGCATTCCGAGGTTTTTCAAAAAAGGCAATTTGTATTTTCATCATTTCTTCACAAACAGTCAACTTCTGCTCATCCATATTGCTAATAGCAAGCCATGGGAACGCTTTATATTTCTTAGTGTTCCCCAATGAGAAAATTGTACCCTATCAACTCATTTTCACGGAAAACGAAATAGAATTGTGGGCCTGAACCTGAACTGACTTTCCATTAATTTGCTGCATTGTTCTCACGCCGCCGTATGCCGGAAAAAAACCTATTCGCTCAAGAGCATTTAATATGTCAATCCTTTTATCTGTGGGTATGTCTCTATAATTGATAATCTGTTCCATTTGCTCTACCCTCATTGAAGTTTAATTTGTCAGGCTCTAATTATACAACTTTTCTGTTTAGCGGTCAAAGCGGAACTTCAACAGGCTTTCTATCAGTTGCCTGACGATATGCTCCTGCATATCCGTGTTAATCTGTCCGTCCATTTTCGCACAAGAGCGGACATATCCCGCATAATGGGATAGGACGGCGGCAACAGCTTCCGGGTCGCCCTCGCTTGCCTTAACGATTGTCTCATAGGGAAGTAGCTGGCTCATAGGACAAACCCTCCAACTCTGCCCGTAGCCGCCGTAAAATCATCTGAATACGCCGCCCGGTTGTGTTGCCAGCCCGTCCATATCTCCGTCCAATCTCCCTATGCGTCAATCGTTGGAAGTAGTACAAGAAAATGATTTCCTGTTCCATCTGTGATAGTGCGGACAGGGCTGCGGCAAGCTCTGGACTTTCCAAAAGCACCATCTGACCACAGACGAAAAGCGGATAGCTGGTCATGCCGGATTGCTCCGCAAAGTATTTATCTGTGGTACTGAATGGATAGTGTTTTTCTTCTATCAGATATTCAAGCGAGATTTCCCGCTTGCGGCGGCTCCGTATGCTCCGGGCTGCGTCTATGGCAGCGTGGCGAATAACAGTCTTGCAAAAGGCATCGTGTGTATGCCGGATATGTTCTTGATACATTTTCGTGTTCGGTCATGGAAAATCCCCCTTTCTGAATAATGGCAGAGGGCGGCAGCATCTTGTGCTGTCGCCCTCTTGATTACCGAACAGCAAAGATGGGCGGGGCTGTCAACGGCGGCGCATTTTGCGCCGTTCATCTTGACCGTTGACAGGCTCGGCTGGGTTTGCTATCTGCTCACGGCAATTCACTCTCATTGATAGGAATTGCCTCAAGTTCCGTATTCAAATTGTTCCAATAAGAGCCGATATCCGCACTTGTGAAATACTTAAAACCGCCTGCTGCTGACTTCAATTCGCCGTTTTTAACCCCATAGCAGGCGTAAATCAAATCGTAGCTTGTTCCATCTGAGAGGTTAAATCTAAAGCTGGTCACATCTGCTCCGGCAGTTTCCTCAGTCGTTTTGTCTTTTAGGGATAAGCCCTTGAACTTATCATACAGGGTCTTTATATCATTTTCAGCAACAACTACTTTCTTTTCTGCTGATGCAGGCACTCCGTCATAGTGGTACATTTCAACGTTTTCGACATCTTCAACCTCAAATGGGAAGTCGATTTTGACAGGCTCATAAGCAATGTTTATAGGTAACAGAAAGAGAGCTGTAAAAATTGCAATGATACAAAGAGCGATGGAAACGAGAACAGCAATCGTTATCTTTTTTCTGCCTCTCTGCTTTTCTTTTGCCTCATGGCGCATAATAACGCTTTCGCTTTCTTCGTGAAGAACATCTTCGCTCGTGTGAGAAAGCAATTTCTGATAAATTGCGTTACAGTCAGCACAGGCGTTCAAATGCTCTTTTACCATCTCTGCGCTTGCTTCGCTGCAAGCACCGTCAACATACAGCGGAAGAATATCTCGAACAATATCGCATTGTTTACTCATGCTTTTCATCCATCCTTTCTTGAATTTTTAGCTTTGCACGATGATAAGTAACTCTCGCCCATGATTCTGTTTTTCCAAAAATTGCAGCGATTTGTGAAAAAGATAGTTCCCCGAATACGCGAAGCTGAAAGACTTCTTTGTATGGTTCTTCCAAACGGTGAAGAACGAGGTGTATGCGGAACGCCATGTCAGAATCTGCAACTGAGTTCTCAACATTTTCATTTGATGGCAAGTCATTGATTTCACTCACATCAGCTACTCGCTGACGGCTTCGCATTTCATCATGGTAAAGGCTTTTTTGCTATGGAGCAGAGCCATGTCAATTCATCTGACTTACCTTTGAATTGTGATGTTGTAGAAACAGCCTTATAGAATGTGTTCTGCGTGATTTCCTCTGCTATCTCACGATTTTTGGCAAGAGAAATAGTATACGAGTATACCTGTAAATAGTAGGCTTTATAGAGCTTTTCATAGTCCATACTTGTCATCACCTCCTTCAGCTTCATAGGTTAGACGGAGAAATCGGAATTTCGTTACAAAGAAGTTTGAAATTTTTATACCTTTACGCTACTCTTGCTTTGTGCGGACTATTGGTAGACGCGCATTAACGGCAAGTAAAGAGATTGCTGTGTCAGCTTGATATGTTCAAATGCTAATTAAGTATAGCATACAGCTATGAATTTTTCTATTGCGTTCCCCTGACTTCGGAATAGTGGCAGGGCTGGCTATCCTTGTTTTGCTTTGTGCTTCTCTACCGTACATGAGCATTCGCGCCCGGATTGTCGTTGCCGTAGCCCTCCATGAGATTGATAACGCCCCAGATACCAAGCCCGGCTCCAAGTGCTACAACAAGGGTCTGCAAAACGTCTACTGCGCTATTGAAAAATGCCATAAATAAATCCTTTCTGCCGCGTCTGCGGCTGTCCGGCAAGCGGACAAAAGGCGGTCAGCGTATGCCGCCGCATCAAAAAAACCGCCCTCTGGTAAAGGCGGCTGTCCCCGCGCTGCGTAAGTTCTGCGGCGCGGCGGTATTCAGTTGTAGGGGGGTGCGGCTCCTGCCGCTGTGTGCTGCGCCGGAAAGTAGGGGCGCGTATCATGTAGCCGATATTGATATATGTGATTGCTTCGATTCCTCCTTTCGGTGTCCCGCTGTGCTGCCGGACGGGTATTATTCAGACTTGCGGGAAGTGAATAGCTTGCATAGCAAGGTGTTCGCTTCCCGCAAGTTCACAAAGGGGTAGCTGCCGCAAGGCAGCGTAGGGGGAAGTGTAGCTTCCCCATGTCCCCCCCCCGTCCCCGGCGGTCTGCCATGCTGTCACTGTTGAGGGATAAGCCCCCGGCGCGTGACATACTCCGTTGCAAAATCGGCGGTGTTCCGCTTCCTTTTCCCGCCAATACTCCCATAATGCAGCGTCGGCGGCTTCCGCAACATTCATTAAAAATCCGTTCAAGCTGCTTTTGTTTTTCCTCTGCGCTACGTTTCCTCATGGTCTGCGTCCTCCTGTAAGTCTGCTGCGTCAATCTCGTAATAGTCAAAAATCCTCGTCGGGCTTGACAATGGCGGGGCGGCGTTTAAGGTGCTTTTCCATGTCAAAGGCGTTCTTCGGGTCTGCGTCGGATAGGTACTTGTATTTCGGGTGTTTCGTTATGTCGAATTTGTCCGAAAAGAACGGGCGCACCCCGCGTAGCTGCAAGATACATTTCCCTCCGTCCATGACTGCGATTTCATCTTCCGTCATAAGCTGCTTTCCCAATTTCTGATAGTTCAGCCCATGCGAAAGCTCCCGCCCCCTTGTTTCGGAAGTGTTGAAGCTGTCTATCGTTTCCTTGCCTAAAATCTCCGATATTTCTTTGAGCGTGGTTTTTTCCTTGCCGCCCAAGAAAAGGGTGGTGTCGCAGTTGCCGACTATGGTATCGGCGTTGTCCTTGTAGATTGCCTTTAGCTGTGACTGGCTCTGCAAGATGATTGACGCGGAGATTTCCCGGCTCCGTATGGTTGCGATTAGTTTCTCAAATTTGGGGATTTGCCCGATATTCGCAAATTCATCAAGTAAGCACCGTACATGGACGGGAAGCCGCCCGCCGTATTCATCATCTGCTTTGTCGCACAAGAGGTTGAATAGCTGTGTGTAGAGAATACTCACGACAAAGTTAAAAGTGTCGTCGGTGTCGCTGATAATCACGAAAAGGGCGGTCTTTCTGTCACCTATGGTGTCAAGCTCCATTTCGTCGGTTTCCATAAGCTCCCGCAGCTCCTTAATGTCGAATGGGGCTAACCTCGCGCCGCATGAGATAAGTATGCTTTTTGCGGTCTTGCCCGCCGCCAGTTTGTATTTTTTGTACTGCTTGACTGCAAAATGTTCCGGGTCTTTTTCTTCCAGCCGTTCAAACATGAGGTCAACCGGGTTCTGGAAATCCTCGTCGTCCTCGCGGGCTTCCGACGCATTTATCATTTCAAGCAGCGTCGTGAAGTTCTTCTCGTCCTCTGGGGCTTCATACCAGATATAGCCGATTAGTGCGGTGTAGTAGAGCTTTTCCGCTTTCACCCAGAAATCCTCGCCGGATTTTTCCCCGTCGCCTTTGGTGTTGGCGATAATGGTATTGACTAATTTCAAATGTCCTTTTCGCTCCGCAGATAGGCAAAGGGATTGTATTTCATGGAATTTTTTGAAGTTAATCGTATTTAGCACTTTGATACGGTATTTGTACCGCTGCAACAATTTTCCCGGTTTCCGAAAATCAGTGTTCCTTTCGGGTCAGTGACGATATACGACGTTGGAAAATCCTTTGACGTACATTGCATGAGCGACGGTTTCACAAAGAACCGGGTCTTGCCGCTGCCGGAACCGCCGATTACAAGAATATTTTTGTTTCTTGCGTATTTCGGCTGCTTCGGGCGGCTGTTCATGGTGAGCCGTTCCGTCTGCGTTAAGGGGATATTGTTCTCAAATACCGGGTCTGTGTACGGCTTTATGTCGTCAGCCCCGCCCCAACGCGCCGAACCGTATTCTGTCCCGCGGCGGTATTTCTTCGCGTTCTTGCCTTTGGTGTAGATAATCAGCCGGACAATGACCGCCCCCGCAATGCCGATAAGTAAGTCTGCCGGGTGGAAGCTCGGCGCGATACTGGAAAAGGCGGTGGTAAAACCGTCCCCAAGATGTAGCAGCTTTGCGCTTGCGTCCGCGCCGGGGGATAGACGGACAGCCGCGCCCACTTTATCAAAGAGCCAGACAAAGAGCAGATACGGGAGATTTAGGATAAGCAGCTTCTTGATTTCCGGCTTCATAGCGATACCTCCCTGTCCTTGTTCTTGACCTTTGCCCGTTCCGCGTTCTTGCCCTGTGCGGCTTCTTTGAGCGTAGAGAGCAGCTTTCGGATAGAGGGCTTTTTCTCCTGTGTCAGCTTCTTTGCGGAAAACTCCTTAAAGGCTGCGGTCAGCACGTCCGCGTCCCGCCCCTTGAAAAAAAAGCCAGATAGCGGGGCGGGCTTTCCGTTGCGTCCTTTTTCAGCGCAAAGTCGATACCGTACTTTTTCGCCGTACTCTCAAAGGGCTTTGATATTGCCCTCGGTAATCTCAATGTTGGAAAACGCCCGCGTTCTGCTTCATAAGCTGCTTTAAGCTCTGCTTTCCCTGTGGCGGTTTTGCAAGCTGCTTTTTGCCCTTTGACAGTATGGCTTTCATTGCCTTTTGGAGCGTCTGGGCGGTCAGCTTCCCGGTCTTGATGTAAAGGGCTATGGTCTTTTCGTTTACTTCGTCCTGCAATTCCTCGCGTCCTCCTTTCGCGTTTCTTTATGGGGCGGCGGTCAGATACGCACCCGCAGCCCGTTCAAGTCCTCGGCTCTGATACCCACAAGATACCAGTTGTCGCCGTACTCAATCCGGGTCGGCTTCCACTTGCCCGCACGAATACGTCAAAGCACTCACCGCAATGCAAGCCCCCGGTAGTAGCTGTTTAAGTCAAAGCGAATGTCGTAACGGTCGGTGCGCTCGTCAAATTACCAATGCTCCTGTCATTTTCTGTGCCATAATAAAATCCTCCTTTTGGTTGTTTTACAGGCTTTCGCCCGGTTTGAATGAATAATAGTCCGGGTCGCCGTACTGCGGCTTCTTCGGTGACAGTGCGCCGCTTGCCATGTCATGGGCGACAAGGGAAGTGTAATAATTGCCGATAGTGGACGGGGCGTTGAAAAGGGGCTGCTTTCAGATATTGCTTGATGTTGCGGATTTTCGTTGTGTTCTCCCGCATACAGTCAAGCACAAAGCGGATATGCTCGCCGTCCAGTTTCATAAACTTAGATTTCACAAGCTCTGCCGGGTAGTCGTGCCCCCGCAATCCGTACCCGCTTTCTGGCGGTGCATACGGTTTCAAGCATGAGGTCTACAATCTCGTCCAGCCTGTCCCCGTCAAACTTCATGTCCTGTTTGAGAATGTGGTAGTCGATATTGTCCTTGATGATTTCCCGGTATATATCAACTGCGCTCTGTGCTGCCGCTTCCGTTCCTTTCCGTTCCGGCGGCGTAGCCGCTTCTCTGCAAGGAGAGGGGTTAGGGGAAAGGATAGGAATGGAATGGGTACTTGATAAATCTGTATTTGATTTTTCTTTTTTTGGTAAGTCAGTTCTTTGTATATCTTTATTTAATTGCGTTGGATTTTCCAACGTAGGTTTTTCCAATGTTGGTTTTTCCTGCGTTGGATTATCCAATGTTGGATTTTCCAATGTAGGTAAATCCGGCGTAGGCGGCTGCGGCTGCTCGAATATCACATAGTCCGCGCCCCGCAAGCGTCCTTTCTCGTCGTGCTCCCTTGACCGAACGATATACCCGGCGCGTTCAAGCTCCTTAATGGCTTCGCGGATAGCGTCTATCTTCTCCCGGTTGATAAGGGATAAGCCTTTCAAGGTGTAGTCCCAATCTTCGGGGAGTGACAGCATTTGCGACAACAGCCCTTTTGCCTTTAAGGAAAGCTCCTTGTTGCGTAGGTGGTGGTTGCTCATTACGGTGTAGCCCTTGTTCCGTTCCACTCTGAAAACTGCCATAGTAAATCACTCCTTTTGCTGTGGATTTGTTACGCAGTAGAAGCGCGGTTTCGGGGGATAAGGTATAAATCCCTTGCCGTGCCAGATACGCGCCCGCAAAATCGCTTGTAGCAAGGCTTTTTCTGCCCCTACTGCGTAACAAAGGGCATAAAAAAGCGGCGTTCCTGTTCTCCCATGTAGAGAGTAAGAAACGCCGCTTCTGCGTCGTATTCAGTTTTTAGTACAATACCCTGCTTGTCCGTCGCTCGAAAAACCTTGATTTTCCAGTGTTTTCAAAAGTATCGTTATCTAACGTCAGCTTTTGACAGACCATCCTTTAAGGCTATGATACAGCTTGTGGAAGATGGAGAAGTGGAAACCATTATTCTAAAGGATATGAGCCGGTTAGGGCGGGATTATCTTGTGGTAGGTCAGCTCCGGGAGTTCTTTCGCAAAAAGGGAGTTCGTCTGATTGCAATTAACGATAATCATGACAGTTACAATGGAGATGACGATTTCCTTGTATTCAGGGATGTTATGAATGAAATGTATGCCAAGGATATCAGCAAAAAGATGAAAATCCATATTCAAATCCAAGGGAAAATCCGGAAAGCATGTGGCAAGTGTTACACCATACGGATACCTGAAAGATGAAAATGACGGAAACCATTGGATTGTGGATGAAGAAGCTGCCGAAATTGTGAGGCTGATATTCAAATGGACTATTGATGGGCTGGGTCCTTATCAGATAGCAAAACTTCTGCAGGAGAAAAAAGTGGAAATACCGGCAGTGCATATGGCACGCTTCGGGCAGGGGAATAACAGAAACAAGAAAGTGAAAGACCCTTATGGATGGGGTTCTTCTACAGTAGTCGGGATATTGAAGAAAAGGGAATACTTAGGTCACACGGTCAATTTTAAAACACAGAAGCATTTTAAGGATAAAAAGAGCCATTATGTATCAGAGGACAACTGGGTAATATTTGAGAATACGCAGGAGCCGATTATTGACCAGCAGACCTTTGATACAGTGCAGAAATTACGGGAAAATGTAAGGAGATACCCGGACGGATGGGGAGAGCATCATGTTCTTACCGGTCTTATGTATTGTGCTGACTGTGGTGCAAAAAATGTATGTGCACCGGACAAGCAATGGAAAGAGGATTGCCCAGTATACCTGTTCTGCTTATACCAAGGTACCTTGCGGAACATTGTGCAAGACACAGCACAGGATTAACGAGTCAGTGGTGCTGGAACTGATAGGAGACACACTCAGGGCAATCTTTGAATATGCAAAGTATGACCGGAGCGAGTTCATAGACACCATAACAATGGCACAGTCAACACAGGAGGATGCAGAGGTAAAAAATGGTCAGGGCAAGAATCGCAGTGGCTGGAAATCGCTGTGAGGAGCTGGAGAAGCTAATCTGCCGTATTTATGAGGACAATATTCTCGGCAAACTACCGGACAGCAGATATGAGGTTCTTGATAAGCAGTATGCCAGGGAAAAAGCGGAGCTGGATGCAGAGATTAAGGAGCTGGAAGCGAAGCTCACAGAATATGAGAAAAGCAGAAATTCTGCCGGCAAGTTTATTGCACTGATTGATAAATATGAGAAGTTCGAGGAACTGACACCGGCAATGGTAAATGAATTTGTTGATAAGGTGCTGGTGCATGAAAGAGACAGAAAGGGGAGCATCCAAACCACGCAGGAGATTGAAATCTATTTCAATTTTGTTGGTCGGTATGTTCCACCGGCAATGATGACAGAACCTACTGCTGAAGAGCAGGCTGAGATTGACCGGATTAACAGAATCAAGGACAGGAGACATCAGCAGTATTTACGAAGAAAAGAAAGTGGATGGCAGAGGAAATATGAAGAGCGTGTAAAAAACTGAAAATGCGTGCAAAAATTGCAGGCAATGAAGAAGAAATCCGCAGGCAGGACAGGGAGAACGGAGTCTATGCAACGGCAGGCAGTCTTGCATTGGAACCGACGATTGGAATGCCTGAATAGGATTTCCGCAGAAAGCACTTGAGAGAAGTCTTGGGTGCTTTTTTACATGCTCAAATTTCCGCAGGAAATGCAGGGCAACCGGAGAAGTTGAACTGTGTTATCCGTCCTGTGGGATGACAGATTTCAACTCCTTCGGAGCAGAGTACAGAGGTGCAACCTTTGTCGGAGTTGAGAGGCAGAGTCTTCATCAGGTCAAGGGCAGAAGCCCTGCCCAGTTTATTGTCGTAGCGACAATAAGTACTGGGTATTACTTGCCGCAAACGCAAGGGATTTATCGGCTCCGCCATCCAAAAAAACAAAACAGTGGAGAGGAGAGAAAAGACAATGAAAGCTTCAAGGCATAATGGCAGAAGTGGAAAGCATGGAGTCTATGATGTAAAGCATAATGACAGGGATTTTGATGTGGAGCACAGTGAACATATTGATTCGGAAAGAACAAAGCAGAATGTTTACTGGGACTGCTATCAGGGTTACAGTTTTGCGGGCAGTTCCCAAGAGAGGCAGTTTAATTTTACAGAAATTGAGCGTGCCTATTACTATGAGCATTATTCAGATTTTGTGGATGCACAGAATGAGAGGAATGAGCAGGCAAGGCATCCGGAGAGAAACAGAACGATTGATGATGTACTGAAAAACAATAAGACCTGCCCGGAAGAAAGCGTGATACAGCTTGGCAATATAGACCATGCGGTTACACCGGATGTGCTAGCTAAGGTATCAGCAGAGTTCTTTGACGAGTTCAATAAAAGATATGGCTCCCACATTCATATATTGGACTGGGCACTGCACCTGGATGAGGCAACCCCGCATATTCATGAGAGGCATGTATTTGACGCAAAAAACAAATATGGAGAATTATGTCCCCAGCAGGATAAGGCACTGGAAGAGCTTGGCTTTGAACTGCTGACCCGCAAAAAAGAAGGGAATACATAACCGGAAAATGAACTTTGATGCAGAATGCAGAAAATTGTTTTTGGAGATAGCACAGAGAAACGGAGTGCAGGTGGAGTGTGAGCCGGTTTATGGTGGTGCAGGCTATCTTGAAAAGCAGGACTTTATAATTGAAAATTCAGAAAAAGCGAATTGCAGAGAAGCAGGCAGTTCTGGATGAGATTACCATGAGAGTTTTGGATATGGAGAATTTTGTGGAACAGGTAGCTGAGGATGCCTATGAAAAAGCGTGTGAGGCAGTATCTGATACAATGGCAGAGCAGACCAGGGCGGAAGATATTGAGGAGCTTCGCAGATATAAAAATGTGGCTGACCTCGGATGAGAGAAAGACACCAAAGGACAAGCGGGATTTTGTCGGAAGGTGTCTTGATAATTTGGAAAACAGGCTCAGGGGCATGGCACAGAAAGTAGCCGGGAAAGTAATGGAAACATTGCAAAATCCACGCATAAAGGAGCAAAAGAAGTCTGAGGTAAAGGAACATGCAAGGAAGTCAGTCCGTGCCCTTCTTGAGGCAAACAGGAAGCTTGTAGAGGAGCAGAGAGCAAAGGTGGCAGAAACACCAGCACACAAAAAAGCAAGGGGAGAGGAATTGGGATAAGCATGAATGTATTTGCAGTAGTGAAAGAAAATGTCACTGCAAGGCAGGTGGCTATGCAGTATGGCATCAAAATCAACCGGAGTGGGCTGGCTTGTTGTCCGTTTCATAAAGACAAGACTCCCAGCATGAAGATTGATAAGAGATACTATTGTTTCGGCTGTGGAGATACCGGAGATGCGATAGATTTTGTGGCAAAATATTTCGGGCTTGCACCAAAGGAAGCTGCAATGAAGATTGCATCTGACTTTGGACTGAATTATGACGCAACCAACCGGGCACCACCGAAAAAGATGGCACCAAAGAAAACACCGGAGCAGATACTGGATGAAGAGCAGAAGCAGTGTTTTTGTGTTCTGTCAGACTATTATCATCTGTTAAGGAAATGGAAAACAGAATATGCACCGAAGAGCATGGATGAGGAATGGCATCCCTGCTTTGTAGAAGCTCTGCAGAATATCAGTAAAGTGGAATATCAGCTTGATACTCTCCTTGAAAAGGATATCCCTGACAGAGCTTCTGTTGTTTCTGACATTGGAAAGGGGGTGAAGTCGATTGCAGGAAGAATTGAAGAGTATCGGAGAAGTCAGGGCGATGCTGGAGAGCACAGAAAAGGGAGAAGTCAGGAAAACAGTCGGTAACTATCGTCTGATTTTGATGAATGACCCTAATCTGCAGGGTGCATTCCGTCTGAACATGTTTACGGATAAAATCGACATTACAAGGGATTTGGGATGGTATCGTGAAAGCGACAGCCTGACGGATGTTGATTTGAAATTCCTTGTTGTCTACCTTGAAAAGCATTATGGATTATCCAACGAAAAGCGGATTGAGGATGTGATAAAGGTCGTGGCAAATGAAAACAGATACCATCCGGTTCTTGACCGCATCAATTCCATAACATGGGATGGCTGGGAGAGGATACGCTATGCACTGCATCACTTCTTAGGGGCAGAGGTCAGTGAGTACACCTATGAGGTAATGAAGCTTTTTATGATAGGGACGATAGCAAGAATTTCATGCCCGGGCATCAAGTTTGAAGTAATGCTCTGCCTGGTAGGTGGTCAGGGAGCCGGTAAATCCACTTTTCTGCGTTTCCTTGCCATGGAAGATGACTGGTTTACGGATGACTTGAAGAAAATGGATGATGATAATGTATACCGAAAAATTACAGGGGCATCTGATTATAGAGTTCCCTGAAATGGTGGCAATTCTCAATGCCAAGAATGTGGAAGATACCAAGTCCTTTATGAACAGACAGAAAGACACTTACAAGACCCCATACGACAGGCATCCCAAAGACCACAAGAGGCAGTGCGTGTTTGCCGGTTCATCAAATTCGCTGGATTTCCTGCCTATGGACAGGTCGGGAAACCGAAGATTTCTGCCTATTCTTTGCAATATGGAAGAGGCGGAAACTCATATACTCGATGATGAAAATGACATCAAGGGAATATATCGACCAGATGTGGGCAGAGGCTAT
>ENA-OQHD01000361-OQHD01000361.1-human-gut-metagenome-genome-assembly--contig:-NODE-361-length-17285-cov-3.968877_pt1 | contig 17285 bp, 23 predicted proteins | sample MGYA00242560_ERZ504711 | MGnify/ENA primary metagenome ERZ504711 (study PRJEB26092, sample SAMD00036198) | human gut metagenome | host: Homo sapiens | study: EMG produced TPA metagenomics assembly of...
AGTACAACCTTGCCAAGGTTGGGGTCGCGGGTTCGAATCCCGTCTCGCGCTCTGCTGGAAACCGGAATGTGTAAGCATTCCGGTTTTTGCGTTGTGGAAAAAATAGATGAAAAAGAAATCTTATTTTTAAAACTTAAGAATATTGCATTTTAAATTTTCATATGCTATAATGCCGATAGGCAATGAAATGAATGGCTTGCAAAGTCAACAAAAGCCCCACGAGCTGCAACTCGTGGGGCTTTCTGTGCCTTTTGGGCAAGGCGGCTTAAACCTTAGGCTGGCTGCCAGTTATTTCTTACCGTCCAGCCATTTGCAGATATAGTAGGCTACTATACTTGCCATAACGGAAAGAAAAAATGAAATGAATAGTTCTTGCACTGTCAACCCTCCCTTCTCTGCCTGTCTGGGAGTGGCAATGTTCATTAGTATAACATACAATTCTTATTTCTAAAATAAAAAAAGTTCCCTGTTTTTATAAAAATTCAAGGCTTCGAAAAAAAAATGTTCTTGCCCGGTAGTTACTACCGTACGGTATGCTAAGGATAACAAAGCAAAACAGCGAAAGGGGAATGTAGTATGAACATTACGATGGAGAATTTTAAAACCGCAAAGTATGATGTGTTTCTATTTTTGATGACCGCTGGGGTTTGTGTACTGCGGGTACGCCAAGGGAGTATAATACGATGACGATCGGATGGGGTACGATGGGGACGATCTGGGGACCGCCAAAGAAAGGAAAGCAGATCATTACCGTATTTATCCGGGAAAGCCGCCGGACGCATCAGATTCTGCAGAAGGAAGACGAGTTTACGGTCTGCTTTTTTCCAGAGAAATATCGGAAGGATCTTGGAATCCTGGGATCAAAATCGGGAAATGATGTGCCGGATAAGATCAGTCTGACCAGTCTGACACCGAAGATGCTGGGAAATGCGGTTGGATTTGAAGAGGCAGAGCTGACCTTTGTCTGCAAAAAAAATCTATGCGGTCAGAATGGAGAAAGAAGATCTGCCGGAATTTACGCGCGATACTTTATATAAAGATGGCGATCTCCATTATCTGTATATGGGCGAGATTGAAGATGTCTTTGGCATGATTGAGGAATGAAACAGGAAAATTGGCGTGATGTATCAGTATTTCTTATCACAATCTTGTATATACTGCACCGGGCAGAAAGGCATCAGACTGCGTGAAATGCGGAAAATGTGAGAAAGTATGTCTGCAGCACCTGCAGATCAGAAACCTGCTGGAGGATGTGGTGAAAGAGTTTGAAGCGGAGCGTGCTTGAAAAAATTTCCGAAATTTACAAAAAGTACATCTGATCAGGGAGTAACCTGATCAGATGTACTTTTTTGTACGCAGTATATCAGAGTTTGATCCAAGGGGACCATTCTGCTGCAGAATAATTGGATTAATAGTTGGCTTTATAAGAATTTCTCTTTTCCGCCGTTACGCGGTGCATCCGCTCTGCCATTACAACCATCAGAATCAAAATGGCCATCAGGAATACCGGATACAGTCCGAAGGAAATATGCTGGCCGAGAACACCGAAAACCGGCGGCATCAGGCAGGTTCCAACGTAGGCAAAGGCCATCTGGATGCCGATGACTCCCTGGCTTAAGTCAGCACCGAAGTTTGCCGGGGTCTCGTGAATGATGGAAGGGTAAATCGGCGCACAGCCAAGTCCGATCAGGATCAGGCCGATAAAAAGAAGGGAATCGCCAAGCGGCAGCAGCATCAGAACCGCACCAACGGCGATGAAAAACTGTCCCAGACGAATCATATTCTGATCGTTCAGCTTCATGGTAACGAAACCGCAGATAAAACGTCCGATGGTAATACCAATGTAAAACAGGCTGGCCCAGCTTGCGGCACGCTGTGCATCAATACCGCGGAACAGCGTACAATAACTTGCAGCCCACATGCCAGCAGTAGATTCCACTGCACAGTAACAGAAAAAGCAGATCAGCACCTCTTTGACACCAGGAACACGGATCAGACTGGAAAAACTCCGCTCCGCCGGAACAGAGGTATCCTCTTCGGCAGCTCCGACAGGTTTCTGCCAAAGAGGAAGGCTTAAGAACAAAACCAATGTCAGCACAATCTGGAAAATGGAAATGATGAGATATCCTTTGTTCCAGTTCAGGTGACTGATTGCCCAGCTCATCACAACAGGGCCGGTACTGCAGCCAACACCCCACATGCAGTGCAGCCAGCTCATATGGCGCGCCTTATAATGAAGCGCAACGTAGTTATTCAAAGCGGCATCGACGCTTCCGGCGCCGAGACCGTAGGGAATTCCCCAGAGGCACAGGGCCCAGAAAGAATGGCTGATGGAAAAACCAAACAGTGCCACAGCGGTTGTCAGAACACTGACAGCGGTGACCTTTCCGGTGCCAAACCGTGTGTTCAGCCGGTCACTGTTCAGACTGGAAACAATTGTTCCGGCAGAGATAATCATGGAAATGATACCGGCTGCGGAAACAGAAGTTCCAAGCTCCTGGTACATGACCGGCCACGCAGAGCCGAGCAGAGAATCCGGCAGTCCAAGACTGATGAATGCCAGATAAATGACAGGCAGCAAAAGTGAAACCATAGTAAAACCCTCCTAATAAAAAAATCATCGTAAGAAATCAGAAAAAAGAAAAGATATGCTTATTTCGGATTTCTGCAGATAGCAAGCAGGTACAGAAAATTTTCGTTAAGTTTAACGCAGAACCTCTGTACGCAATAATTTCAAGGTATCATACTTGAAAAAAAGAATCAATACTTTCTTTTCAGAAAACAAAAAAAGCGATATAGTAGAAGAAAGAAAATTCTTTCCCAAAAGCAAAGCGTGTTTGAAAAACATTTCCGCAGTTTGCAAAAAGCCTTTTCAAATATGCTTCAGGAAAGAAATAAAAAACGAAACAAATAAAACGAGAGGGAGACATATGGAAACAAGAGTACTTCGCTATTTTCTTGCCGTAGCACGGGAAGAAAACATCAGCCGTGCGGCAGAGGTCCTGCATATCACGCAGCCAACCCTAAGCCGTCAGCTGTCCCAGATGGAAGAAGAACTGGGGGTAATCCTGTTTGAACGGGGAACCAGGAGAATCCGGCTGACAGATGCGGGGGTCCTGCTGCGCCGCAGGGCAGAAGAAATTATCGGGCTGATTGATAAGACAGAAAAAGAACTGGCAGAGCAGGAAGCACTGATCGACGGACGTGTGACAATCGGATGCGGAGAGACAAGGTCTGTGAATGTTCTGGCAGATCTGATCGAAACTTTCAGCCAAAAATATCCGAACGTGACGTTCGATCTGGTGACGGGAACCGCAGATGTATTAAAGGAGCAGATGGATCGTGGTCTGATGGATGTTGCACTGCTTCTGGAGCCGGTTGATGTGGGAAAATATGAGTTTGTGCGTCTGAAAGAAGGGGAGCGGCAGCAGGTGCTGATGCGTCCGGATGATCCGCTGGCACAAAAAGAAGTCGTACATCCGGAAGATTTAAAAGATCTTCCGCTGATTCTGCCAAGAAGACAGGATGTGCAAAATGAAATTACCAACTGGTTCGGAGCATATTATCAGAAGCTGAACATCCGATTTACCTGTAATATGCCGACAAATGGAGCGAAAAATGGTTCGGAAGGGACTCGGTTATCTGATTACGGTGCAGGGCGTTTCCGAGCTATGGAAGGAAGAAGAGATTGTCGGACGATTCTTAGATCCGCCGATCATCTGCCGCAGTGTGTTTACCTGGAAAAGGGAACAGCCATTCAGCCTTGCTGCAACGAAGTTTATCGATCATATCCGGGGAAAAATTTGTGAAAACAGCCAGAAAATGATTTATTAATGTGAGTTATTTTTATAATCTAATTTATTAGAAAAACTTTACAATCCGGGAAAAATCGTGTTACACTATAACAGGACAGAGCGTATGTGTAAAGCAAAACTGTGGAAACAGGGCAACCGCCCGAATTGCATATGCGTTTCGTATGATAAGGGAGAAAAAATTACAAAAGAGAGGTAAACGACAAATGGGAGGCTTTTTTGGAGTTGCATCAAGAAAAGACTGTACACTGGAACTGTTTTATGGAGTAGACTATCACTCACATCTCGGAACAAGAAGAGGCGGTATGGCGACATACGGAGCAAATGGCTTTTCACGTGCTATCCACAACATTGAAAAGTTCACCGTTCCGTACAAAATTTGAGCGTGATGTGGAAGAAATGGAGGGTAATCTCGGTATCGGCTGCATCTCTGACTATGAACCGCAGCCGCTTCTGATCCAGTCACACCTTGGAAGCTTTGCGATTACCACGGTTGGAAAAATCAACAACATGGATCAGCTTTTAAAAGAGGTTTACGGCAACGGCCGCACCCATTTCCAGGAGATGAGCACCGGTCAGATCAATGCAACCGAGCTTGCGGCATCTCTGATCTGCAGTGAAAAGGACGATTCCGGAGGGCATCCGCCATCTGCAGGATGTTGTTGACGGTTCCATGACGCTGTTGCTGCTGACAAAAGGACGGCATCTACGCTGCGCGCGATAAAAAGGGCCGCACCCCGCTTGTTATTGGAAAGAAAGAGGGAGCGTACTGCGCATCCTTTGAAAATTTTGCATATCTGAACCTGGGTTACACGGATTACCATGAACTCGGACCGGGTGAGATTGACTTTATTACGCCGGAGAGCGTCGAGATGCTCGTGCCGCCGCAGGAGGAGATGAAGATCTGTTCCTTCCTGTGGGTTTACTATGGTTACCCGACTGCGTCCTATGAGGGGATCAATGTAGAGGAGATGCGGTATCACTGCGGTGCCATGCTTGCCAAACGTGATGCGGGAAGCAATGTCCACCCGGATCTCATTGCAGGCGTGCCGGATTCCGGAATTGCCCATGCAATCGGCTATGCGAATGAGTCCAAAGTTCCGTTTGCAAGACCATTCATCAAATATACCCCGACCTGGCCACGCTCCTTTATGCCGACAAATCAGGAACAGAGAAATCTGATTGCCCGAATGAAGCTGATCCCGGTGCAGGCACTGATCGATCAGAAAAAACTGCTGCTGATCGACGACTCCATCGTGCGCGGTACGCAGCTCCGTGAGACAACGGAATTTTTATATCAGAGTGGTGCAAAAGAAGTTCATGTCCGCCCGGCGTGCCCGCCGCTGTTGTATGGCTGCAAATTCCTGAATTTCTCCCGCTCCAAATCCGAGCTGGATCTGATCACCAGACGGATTATTCTGGAAAAAGAGGGAGAAAACGCAGAGAAAGTACTGGAAGAGTATGCAGATCCGACCAGCGACCGCTACGAGTCCATGTGCCAGGAAATCTGCCGCCGTCAGAATTTCACCAGCCTCAGATATCACCGTCTGGACGATCTGGTAGAGTCGATCGGACTGCCGAAATGCAAAATGTGTACCTATTGCTTTGACGGAAAAGAATAAACAGGTTATAATGGTTTTTAAACAGGCCAGCTGACAGAAAAATAAGAGTCTGTCGGCTGGCTTTTTCTGTAGGAAAAAGAAGAAAAATATATTGGAGGCTTACCTATGGGGATTAGTATTCTGATTGTAGATGATGATAAGCTTCTGGTGGAAAAGCTGGAAGAAACCGTCAACTGGAGCGGAATTGGAATTGATATGGTATTTACGGCGAACAACATCCGCCAGGCGCAGAAGCTGCTGGAAGAGTATCCGATTGAAATGCTGCTGTGTGACATTGATATGCCACAGGGCAACGGGCTGGAGCTTCTGGAATGGATCCGGTACAAAAAGCTGGATATTGAATGTACCTTCCTGAGCAGCTATGCAAATTTCGCGTATGCGCAGATGGCGCTGAAGCTGTCATCAAGGGAATATCTGTTAAAACCGATTTCCAATGTGGATCTGGAAACAGCGCTGCGCAGAGTTGTCGGGATTGTGCAGGAAAAACATCAAAAACAGAAGAAACAGGAGAAAAAAGGAGAGAATGAAAAGCAATTCTGGGAGGATCTTCTGGTTCAGTGTCTGCAGGAGGAGTATTGGATTGAAAGGGCAAAAAAGGAGCGGATATTGTACTCCGGATGAGACCTTCCGTCTGATTCTGCTGCGGGTACTGGAAATTCCGGATAAGGAACATTATAAAAGGAGATCAGCTTATATAATTTTGTGATTACAAATGTTCTGACGGAATATGTGGAAACAACAGAAATGAAACTGGAAACCGTGGTACATGTCAGCGATCTGGAATGGGCAGTTGTGTTGCGAAATCACGGAAGTGCGATGGGAACGCAGGAGGAACTTGCAGAACTGCGGACCTGTCTGGCGGGTGCGTTTCCGGCAAGATTCTGCATGTACATGGGAAAACCGGCGGTACTGGATGAGATTTCAAAGAGCCGCGATCAGCTCGAAGAGATGGAAAAGTATGTAGTGCCGGATGAAACAGGGATTCTGTATGAGACACGCTGGTCTTTCGTAGAGCGCGATTATCAGGAAGTGCCGTGGAAAACGTATCTGGCTGAGATTGGAGCGATCCGATTCCCTTGCGGACTGTGCGGGAAAAAGGCTGCAGGAATATCTGAAAAAGGCGTGAGAAAAGCGGCGGTCTGCGAAAAGATTTCACAAGTCGTTTTTTTAGAAGAAATGATACAGAATATATATGTTTATTTAAAATGAGAGCAATATTGTTTTCGGACGGATTTTTGACAGTGAAGAGTATGAAACGAAACGGAGAGAGGCGGTTCTTTCTGTGGTAGGTGCCCATGCGTTCATCGATTATCTGTTTGATGTGCTGGAAGGTCAGAAAAAGAACGAATCCCGCAGTGACAATGTGGTGGAGCAGCTAAAAGACTATATCGAACAGAATCTGAACGAGGATCTTTCAAGATCCGTGCTTGCAGGAAAAGTGTTCCTCTCAGAGGACTACGTTTCCAAAACTTTTTATGAAAACAACGGGAATGTCGCTTCCGAATTATATTGCTGAGCGGCGCATTGAGCGGGCAAAGGAGTATTTGCGCGGTTCATCGCTTCCGATTAGCGAAAATTGCGATGGAAGTCGGCTATGGAAAACTTTTTCTTATTTCAGTAAAACGTTCCGGGAGCTGGTCGGATGTACACCAAATGAGTACCGGAGCAGACAAAAATAACGAAAAAAACGATGTCAATAACGAAAAAAACGTTCTGATTAAAAAAGAGATGTGAAAAGACATCTCATTTTTTAATATACAGACTGCCGGAAAATGATAGAAAAACGCCCCTCATTTTTTGTATAATATGTTCATCGGTTGAAACGAGAGCATGAAAAGAAAAATTGTAACGATTCAGAGCCATGCGAAATGGAAGAAAAATCGAGATGGGACTCTGAACAGTTACGAAAAATTTAAAGGAAAGAAGGGATGATATGTGAGCGCCAACCATAGTAAAACCCAAAAAGAAGAGTTCCATAGGATTTGTAGAGGGAGTGAGAAGAAGCAGGCCATTATATTTACTGATGCTTCCTTCCATCATCATTTTTGCACTGTTTACGTACTATCCGATGTACGGAATTGTGATTGCATTTGAAAAACTTTACACCTGCGGAAGGAATTATGGGAAGCAGCTGGGCTGGACTGAAATACTTCAAACAGTACTTTAACTCCTATCAGTTCGGTCTGACCATTAAAAACACAATTATCATCAGTCTTTACACCATCGCGGTAACATTCCCGCTTCCGGTTATCATGGGACTGCTGGTTAACCAGATGAAGGCACAGAAGATTTAAAAAATTCTTCCAGGTATCAACCTACCTGCCGCACTTCATCTCCACCGTTGTTATGGCCGGAATGCTGATCCTGTTTCTTTCTCCAAGTACAGGTATTATCGCAAAGCTGGTCGGACTGCTTGGATTCAAGCTCCCGAACCTGATGGGAAGTGCAAAAGCATTCCCGCACATTTATGTATGGTCTGAGGCATGGCAGCATGTAGGATGGGACAGTATCCTCTATATCGCAACGCTTTCCTCTGTAGACCCGAGCCTGTATGAAGCGGCAACGATGGACGGTGCCAACAAATGGCACAAAATGATCCACATCGACGTTCCGGCTCTGCTGCCGACGGCAACCATCATGTTTATCATGAGAATGGGAAGCGTTATGAGCATTGGATTTGAGAAGGTTTACCTGCTGCAGAATACACTGAACAGTACTTCGAGTGAGATCATTTCCACCTATGTGTATAAGATGGGTCTTGTGAGCAGCCAGTACAGCCTTTCCGCTGCAATTGGCCTGTTCAACAACATTATCAACCTGATTCTTCTTCTGGCGGTCAACTTCATTTCCAGTAAAATGAGTGATACCTCACTGATCTGACAGAATTTTGAGCCTACATAGGAATGGAGAGCAAAAATATGAGTAAAGCAAAAGCAGTATCAACAAATAAAGTAAAGAAATCCAGAGAAGACTGGATTTTCGATATCATCCTGTATACGATCGGCGTGCTTCTGATCATCATCACCCTGTATCCGATGTACTTCATCATCATTGCATCGTTCAGTGATCCGGCAGCCGTATCCAACGGACAGATTATGTTCCTTCCAAAAGGAGTTAACTTCAAAGGCTACAAACAGCTGGCGAGCTACGCAAAGCTGTGGACCGGCTACCGCAATACGATTGCTTACGTAATTATGGGAACGCTTGTGACACTCGTTGTCAATATTCCGGCTTCCTACGCGCTTTCCAGAAAGCATTTGTATGGAAAAAGACTTTTTTACAGCATTTTATCTGATCCCGATGTTCTTCACCGGCGGTCTGATCCCGACCTACCTGGCAGTACAGAGATTTCATCTGCTGGATACCTTCTGGGTTATGGTTGTTCCGTTCTCCGTTGTAACGTATTACATCATCGTAGGACGAACGTTCTTCAACAACAGTATCCCGGAGGATCTCTGGGAGGCGGCGCAGCTGGATGGATGTGGATACCTTGGATTCTTCTTCAAGATTGTGCTTCCGCTTTCCAAAGCCGTTATCGCTGTTATTGCCCTGTGGGCAGCAGTAGGACAGTGGAACTCCTACTTTAATGCATTGATTTATATCCGAAGCGAAAGTCTGCAGCCGCTGCAGATTGTCCTTCGAAGCATTCTGGTCGGCAATCAGACCATGAGTGCCATGAGTACCGGCGCTGCAGCCGTTGAGGCAAAGCAGATGGCCGATCTTATCAAATACGCGATCATCGTGGTTTCCTCCGCGCCGATCATGTGTATGTACCCGTTAGTGCAGAAATACTTCAATCAGGGTGTTATGCTCGGATCCCTGAAAGGCTGATCCTGCGGACAGGAGAGAAGTATTGCAAATGAAAAAAATCATAAAGGAGAGATGATGATGAGAAAGAAAACGAAAATGGCCTGGAGCGTTGCTCTTTCGGCCGCAATGGCAGCCGGACTGCTTGCAGGATGTGGAAGTAATGGAGGAGCGGAAAGTACGAGTGGAAGCACTGCAGCAAGTTCTGCCAAGACAGAATCTTCTGCCGGCGATACAGCAGATACCAGTGACCGCCCAACCTACAAAATTGCAACGGTAAGATGGACCGATACCTGGCCGACCGATTTCCTGCATGAAGGCGTCATGAAAGAAATCGAGGACAAGATGAATATCAACATCGACTGGCAGGTTTATTACAACAGTGACTGGTCCGAGCAGAAATCTCTGCTGCTGGCTTCCGGAGACCTCCCGGATGCATTTCTTGGCTCCATCTGCTTAACACAGGCAGATATGGCACAGAACAAATCGGCATTCCTGGATCTGACAGATCTGATCGAAAAAGATATGCCGAACCTGAAAGCAGCCTTTGAGGCTGATCCGGAACTGAAAGCAGTCTGCACCAGCCGTGACGGAAGAATCTACAGCTTACCGAAGAAGCTTCCGCTTCGTCCGAAGGTTTGCGGCGATGTTATGTGCATCAACCAGGAATGGCTGGATAACTTAGGACTGGAAACACCGAAGACCTATAAAGAGCTGGAAGAGGTTCTTGTTAAATTTGCAACAGAAGATGCTGATGGTGACGGGGATCCGACCAACGAAATCGGTATCACAAATTCAGCAGGCAGCGGACTGTTAAGCGGTGATCTGCGCCACATTCTTTCCCCGTTCGGAACCATGGTAAGCCGTGACGGAAACTACATGGGACTGAATGGCGAAGGAAAACCGGTCTTCATGCCGATGGAAGAAAATTACAAAGAAGCAGTAAAATGGATGCGTCAGTTATGGGAAGAGGGCGTTGTTGACCCTGAGTACTTCACACAGGATGGCTCCATGAAGACAGCAAAACAGCAGGCAGATGGAGGTTCTCAGGTAGGTCTTATCTTTGGATGGACTGCAGATGCTGAGGTTGGCCCGAACGTAAATCAGTTTAAGACCCTTGAGGCAGTAGAAGGCTACGATGGAAACCACTACGTAGAAGCAGCAACCAATTACCTTGATATCTCCGACCGTGAGCTCATGATCTCCAAAGACTGTAAAGATCCTGACACCCTGCTGAAATGGGCGGATGAATTTTACACCGATCTTGCATCGTTACAGACCTTCTATGGTACGATCGGAAGCCAGATCACAGACAATGGCGACGGAACCTACAATGTAGATGTGCCAAGCGATGGATCTTCTCTGGATACTTCCGCATGGTCCAACTCCTTACGTGACTTCGGACCAAAATACATGAACGGGGATTTCTATGACAAAGTTTCTCTTCCGGAAGATCAGGGTGATGGTATCAAACTGGCAGACGATGCAATCAACGAGAAATATGTTGATACTGAGAAAAACTGCGGATTCCCGATGGTTCAGTATACCGACGAAGACCTTTCCAGAATCACGGCAATCGGAACCGATATCTATAAATATGTAGAAGCACAGTATGCACACTGGGTAGTAGACGGCGGCATCGATGATGAATGGGATTCCTACATCGATCAGCTGAAAGCTATGGGTATTGACGAGTTCCTCCAGATTCAGACAGATGCTTACAATGCATACAAAGAAAAGTCTGGCAAAATTAAACAGAAAATAACATTACCTGTAAGAAGCAGGCGTTGATCCGGCGGATCAATGTCTGAGGTGCAAAACAGCAGGAGAAACGGCAGGCCAGAAATGACCTGCCGTTTTTGACAAAAGGAGGATTTTTACATGTTTTTGGAAAAAGAGGGTAAGTTAATTTATTCCTACGATGGCGAGACCGTCTGCATCGAAGCGTGGGGGCAAAGATGCACTGCGTGTACGCGCGACAAAAAATTCGAAGCTTTACCGGCCGTGACTGGGCGCTGGAAGCAAAGGACGCGCATGCGGGAGAGGTTGAAATCTTTGAGGATCCATCAGCAAAAGGCGGAGCCTTTGCCAATATGTATGAGGGAACGGATACTTCCTACGGAAAAATCACAAATGGAAAGCTTCATGCAGTGATCGATTCCGGCAGCGTCATTACGTTCTATCATGAGGATGGAAGAGTTCTGTTAAAGGAGCATTTCCGCCGTCTGCGCGATGAGGAAAGCATGCCGCTCAACATCATGGGACGCGAGTACAGCAACGGCGTCGGGGATAATTTCCGTATTGTAGCGCGGTTTGTAGCAAGAAAAGGTGAGAAAATCTTCGGAATGGGACAGTATCAGCAGCATGAGCTGGATCTGAAGGGCTGTATGCTGGAGCTGGCACAGAGAAACTCACAGGTCAGTGTTCCGTTCTATCTTTCCAGTATCGGCTACGGCTTCTTATGGAACAATCCGGGCGTCGGACAGGTGATGTTTGCAAACAATGGAACGGAATGGGTAACGGAATCCGGGAAAGAAATTGATTACCTTGTGATTGCAGGTGACACCCCTGCCGAGATCGAGGAGAATTATATGACGCTGACCGGAAAACCTCCGATGATGCCGGAATACGGCATGGGCTTCTGGCAGTGTAAGCTCCGCTACTGGAACCAGGAACAGCTTCTGTCTGTAGCAAGAAAATACAAAGAACTCGGTGTACCGCTTGATGTGATTGTCGTCGATTTCTTCCACTGGACGAAGCAGGGCGAGTTCAAATTTGATCCGAAATACTGGCCGGATGTGCCGGGTATGTGCCGCGAATTAAAGGAGATGGGAATTCAGGTTGTTGTATCGGTATGGCCGACCGTCGACATTTATTCCGAAAACTTTGAGGAGATGAAAGAGAAGGGCTATCTGGTTCGCACGGAGCACGGTGTACCGCTGACGATGCTCTGCGGTGGAAATGAAGTCTTCTTCGATGCAACCAACCCGGATGCAAGAACGTATGTCTGGGGAAAAAATCAAGAAAAATTATTACGATCAGGGTGCAAAACTCTTCTGGCTGGATGTGGCAGAGCCGGAATACAGCGTTTACGATTTCAAGAACTACCGCTATCAGCTCGGAAGCGTACAGGAGGTCGGAAATATTTATCCGAAATATTATCTGAAAGCGTTCTATGATGGCATGACGGCAGAAGGCGATACTATGCCAATCAGCCTGATCCGTTCTGCCTGGGCAGGCAGCGCGAAATATGGTGCGCTCGTATGGTCAGGCGATATTGTAAGTACCTTCGAGTGCTTCCGGCGCCAGGTACAGGCAGGGCTTAACATGGCGATTGCCGGTATTCCGTGGTGGACCACCGATATTGGCGGTTTCCACGGCGCCAGAACCGACGACCCGGATTTCCATCGTCTGTACATCCGCTGGTTTGAGTACGGATGCTTCTGTCCTGTCATGCGTCTGCATGGAAACCGCAATCCACAGGAGGGCTACGGTGCAGAGCAGATCGGCTCCGGCAGCGATAATGAGATCTGGAGTTTTGGCGATAAGGCATATGAAATTTCAAAGAAATATATTTTCCTGCGTGAGCGCCTGAGAGATTATATCCGGACACAGATGAAGAAAGCACATGAGGACGGAACTCCGATGATGCGGCCTGTTTTCTATGATTTCCCGACAGATCAGGAAAGCTGGAATGTGGAGGATGCTTATCTGTTCGGACCGGATCTCTATGTTGCACCTGTGATGGAGGATCACGTAACGGAGCGCGAGGTTTATCTCCCGGATGGAACAGCATGGTTTAACGCATGGACCGGAGAAAAGTATGAGGGAGGACAGAACGTAACGGTTGCTGCACCGCTGGATACTATTCCGGTATTCGTAAAAGAAGGAGCGGATGCAGAAAAGCTGCTGAACATTTTCTCTGAATAAGAGAATGTTACCGCTCACCGGTAGCAGGCGAACGGCAACAAAGAATCCTGTTCTCACCATGTGAAACACGGACTTTGCATGCACAAAGCGGAAAAAATGTGATATAATGGGCTGTGTTACAAAGAACATAGCTGCAAATATATTCCGTGAGTGTAAAATGACTGCCGGAGCTGCGCGGTAAGGTGCGGCGTCCGGCAGTTGCTCTGTAGCAAAAAAAAGAGGGGTGGATGTGCTTATGAATCTCTGGCAGAAAGGAAAACGAAGGATGCTGCATAGCGTTCGAATACGCAGTATGAAGGATACGTCACTGCGGCTTGGAACTCCGGTTTTTCTGGTTTTGATGGGGCTTGTTGTCTGTCTGCTCTGGGGCATTTGGGAAAACCGCAAGCTGGCAGATAAATACATTGCCGATACGGCAAAGCTCTATGTTGATCAGATCAACCGTGATATGTCGCAGATCAACAGTGAACTGATCTATCTGCTGGATTCTGACAGCAATATCAAAGAAATCCCGGATCAGATAACATCGACAGATGCTCAGTATTATGAAATGGAGCAGACGCTGCGAGAGCGAAACCGTGTACTGAAAATCCGTTATCATGAAGTACAGACCTTCTTTGTCTACGGTCAGAAAGCCAATGTTCTGATTACGGACAGCGGAACTATGTTTACCGAGAGTAAGGGAATGACAACACTGAATCAGATGCTGATGTCATATCTGCAGATTATGACATCCAGGGATTCGATCAGCACACAATGGACCGTGATTACATTTGGCGATGACGACTATATTGTCGGCTGGTACGCGAAAAACAAAAAAGTTATCGGCTGTGTCATCAATCTGAATCTGATTTTCCGGACCATCCGCGCCAAAACAGAGGAGTATGATGTCATTCCGTTTATGGTGGATGCCAGAGGCCGTGTCATGACGCAGGCAGATACGTCGGAAAAAATATAAAAATGAGATTATCGATTTTTCCCAAAGCGGGAGAGAAAAAAGAGAAAAATGCGACGGTCTATTCCTACCAGCTTGGCACGGTCGGAAAGATCAATCTCATGGTTCTGCCGGGAGGCGGTATTCTTGAGAATGTACTGATTATGCAGATTGCATTCGTTGTCTTGATCGCGGTTCTTCTGATTGTCTGCGCACTGGAAATTACAGCATATTACCACCGGATTCTGGTACCGCTGGAAAAAGTTCGGACAAAAATCTGGAGGATCTGGAAAAATGAGCAGAGTCTGAATGAGGATGGCAACAACAATTTGTTAGAGCTGGAGTCTGTGAGTGGTAAGTTTAAGAAATTGTTGCGGAAAAGTACAGGGATTAAAACTTGCGATCTACGAGAAAGAGCTTGCCGAACAGAAAGCAGAGCTGGAATACACGCAGGAACAGATCAAGCCGCATTTCTTTCTGAACTGCCTGAGTCTGATTCATGGCATTGCAGATAAGAACCATGAGGGAGAAATTGTGGAAATCACAACAGTACTGTCAGATTATATGCGCTATATTTTTCAGGATTCCAAGAAACAGCGGAATGTGGAGGAAGAGCTGGAACACATTGAGGCATATATCCGCATCCAGAAGCTACGGTACGGAGAAGAAGCCTTTTCCTTTGAAGCGACGATGGACGGTGATATTGGAGAATGGAAGGTTCCGTCTCTTCTGCTGCAGACACTGGTGGAAAACTCCGTGGTACACGGTGTATCCCTGGACCGGAAAAGCGAGATTTCCCTGGTATCTGGCAAAATTGAAACGTACGAGGACGGTGAGTACCTCTACATCTGTATTTCCGACACCGGAAACGGATTTTCGAAAGAGGCACTGGATGCAATCGAAAACGACACGCCTATCATCTACCACGGCCGTCACCATGTCGGCATCTCCAATATAAAACGCCGCCTGGCGCTGATGTACGGCGAACGGGCGAGCATTACGTGCTCCAATATGGATGAAAATTACGGAGCCGTCGTAGAGGTGCGGCTGCCTAAAACAGAATAAAGCGAAAAGAAAAAAGGCGGGAACCCGGAGAAACATAGAAGGGTTCCCGCCCTTTTTGCGTGAAAAAACTGCAGGAGCTTCCGGAACCTGATGGCTCCGGGAAGCTCCTGCAAAGGGGAGATGATTCAAAAACTGTTTTCTGTATCAGATACGGGAAACTCCGTCATCGGTATAACGCTCGTAGGAAGCGCCTTCGTATCCGACCATGCGGATGCTTTCCTCTTTGATATCCGGTATGGATTCTGCAAAATCAGCAACCGGGATTGCGCAGCCTTTGCGGATGAAGAGCGGAACCTCATTCAGGGCAACTTCTACATAGTGGATACCTTTTGGAAGAACCTCCTGGAACATGTTTCCATTGCCGAGGAATTTTACAAACATCATTTCTTCCGGCAGATATACGTAACGGCCGATGGCATTCTGGGTGTAAACCGGTGCGATCATGATCTCATTACCGATCATCAACTGATCTTCTGTATTTCTTGCCAGTTTGTCGTCCGGATAAACGAAGGCAAGCGGTTTGAAGTACATATCGTCGTTTAAAGCAGCCTTCATGTACTCGCTGTACAGATACGGAACGAGGCGGTAGCGGACGCCGATGACGTTGCGGAAGTCCTCGATATGCTCAAACTGGTAAGGTTCCTGCTCACGTGTTCCGAGTGCAGCATGGTTTCTCATCAGAGGAGTGAAAACACCAAGTGCCAGCCAGCGGAGCAGCAGGTCTCTTGTGGTATTTGCACCGAATCCACCGAGGTCGGCTCCGGTATAAAGGAAACCGCACATATTGAGGGACGGCATCATCTTCAGGTTCAGCAGGATGTGTGACCACCATGAGTAGTTGTCTCCGGTCCAGATTCCGCCGTAACGGTGCATGCCGATGTAGGAAGAACGGGAGAACATCAGGATTCGCTTATCCGGGGAAATTCGTTCAAAAGCTTCACCTGCAGAACGGGTCATGTTGTAGCCAAACAGATTGTGTACCTTGTCGTGGCGGATCTGTTCGCCGTTTACATTGTGATAAAAGCGTTTATAGTCCTCATGGTTGTTTGCCAGTGCCTGAAGCTTTCCGCCTACCATGTAGTGCGGAACCTCCGGGTCACCTTCCACATATTTCTTTGCAGTCTCCTTGAAATCAGCAAGGCCTTCCTGGGAATAGAAGATGGATGGCTCGTTCATGTCATTCCAGAAGGCATCGATTCCCTTGGAAACGAGAACATCGTATTTGTCACCAAACCATTTTCTGGCATCGGCATTTAAGACATCCGGGAAATGAGTCCAGCCCGGCCATACAGTAGCTTCAAAGTAGGATCCATCCTCACGGCGGCAGAAGTAGCCTTTTTCACAGCCCTCTTCGTAAATGTCATAACCCTCTTCGACTTTCACACCGGCATCGATGATCGGAACGAGATGGATCTTTTCTTTTTTCATATCCTGTACAAAGCCCTCGAAATCCGGGAAACGTTCTTCATTTACGGTGAAGTCCTCGTAATCCTGCATGTAGTCGATATCCATGTAAACCATATCGAGCGGTACATGGTTTTCGCGGTATTTTTTCACTACCGTGCGGAAATCATCCTCTGTTTTGTAGCCCCAGCGGCTCTGACCGTAACCGAAAGCAAACTTCGGAGCAAATGTAGCTGCGTCCGATGATGCCGCGGAACTGTTTTACGATATCAAGATCGGAATCACCGGTGATCATGTAAACGTAGAGATCTGCGTTTTCGCAGGAAACGGTCATTGTATCTGAAGTCGTGTAGCCGATATCGAAACGCAGGGTGCCCGGATAATCGAAGAAGAATCCTACGTGTGTCTTGCCGGAGATGATGATGAAGTTGTGTGCTGCATACAGAGAGGTTTTGCTCTCTACGTGATTTGGATCATCGGCGCAGTCACTGATGTAAAGAAAGCCGCGTTTGTTGATGCCGCGATTGGCTTCGCCAAGTCCGAATACCATGTCATCGTCAGCAAGCTTTGTAGTGAAAGAGAAGCCGTTCTCGGTGGAGAAGGTACCATAATCCGGGTTTCCTTCGGAAGAGGGGATCTCTTTACAACAGCTTCGGTTTCAAATGGGGTTCCGTAGACAAATTTTTTGACCATGTCATCCTCCTTGTAAAA
>ENA-OQHD01000362-OQHD01000362.1-human-gut-metagenome-genome-assembly--contig:-NODE-362-length-17106-cov-14.261382_pt1 | contig 17106 bp, 14 predicted proteins | sample MGYA00242560_ERZ504711 | MGnify/ENA primary metagenome ERZ504711 (study PRJEB26092, sample SAMD00036198) | human gut metagenome | host: Homo sapiens | study: EMG produced TPA metagenomics assembly of...
CCCCTATAGTATCTCCTCGTCACCGGGGGCGTAGCTCAGCTGGGAGAGCGCTTGACTGGCAGTCAAGAGGTCAAGGGGTTCGATTCCCCTCGTCTCCACCATCGTGAATGTATAGACCTCAGGGAATCCGGAGGCATTTTTTTCATATGCAGCCACCGCGCAAACCAATGTGACGTCGCGCCAACACCCATACCGCAAAAAGTTGCGCAATTTATTTCCCACTTCTGTACATAGTTTGTTAACCCAACATATTTCCTTTTTGCATTTCATGCCGTCAGCGTTGCAGCTCGGGCGGTGCGTGCCAACAGCTACACCCGCATAAACCTGCGTTAATGTGAACAAGTTTGCAAAATTACCCCCTTAAGCACTGCAAATGAACGATTTGTTGTCGCGTGTGGCCTAAATCGGTTTCTAGTCGCCTTGTGCTAGGATATCTATCGTTACATGGATTCAACTGTGCCCACGGCTCCAGCAAGCCGCAAAGCGCAGGGTCGATCAGCATCCGGCCGTAACGGCGGTGCCTGAAAAACCACGAGTTCCAATAGCGTCGTCATGCGTATCGCATCGAATGTATCTGTTCTTGTCTATGTTCAGGCTGTTCTTTCGATTCGTTATTTTATGACAAAGCGCAGTAGTCCTATAGCTAGCTGCATGCGGCCCAGTTATGTTCCCGCTTGACTGGATCGCACGCAGCCAGCTGGGGACGCGGTCATTTTTGCGATACACGTCCGCGTCTCTAGCAACTGCACTTTTACATACCGTTCACGGTGGGGTAGAGCCACGTGCTTATCTAACTGGGCTCAGGGTTTGAATATGGAGCGCCTTCGCGCACAAGCGCCCTGGCGAAGCCATACCCAAACCCCGTGAGCCACACGTAAGACAGCAAGGGGGGTGGTGCTCGTGTGGTATGTGATCCAGTTAATTAACGGTCGCGAAGACGTAATGCGCGAGCGCATCGAGCGCATGGTGCCGGTTGGTGCCATGCAGGAGCCTTTTTTATCCCCAATTTCAAACCGAGATAAAGGTGCACGGCGATTGGGTCAATACGACCAAGCCGCTCTTTCCCGGTTATCTTATCTGCGATACGGCAGATCCCCGTACCGTGCAACAGTATCTGCTGCGCATGGACGACTTTGCCCGGGTGTTATCCCAGGACGGTCAGTTTGTGCCGCTGGCAAAAGAAGAGGTTCAGCTTATTGGCGGCTTTACGCATAGGGGAGACCGCGTAGTGCCCATGAGCGAGGCCTTAAAAGACGGCGACCAGGTCGTAGTGACGGCAGGTCCGCTGCTGGGCCACGAGGGCCTTATCAAAACCATTAACAGACGCAAGAGCACTGCTTATCTGGAGCTCGACCTGTGCGGTCGACGCGTAACCACTCGCGTTGGCCTTGCCATGCTTTCAAAAGAGCAGCGCGTCATGCGCAATCACAGAAGAGCGATCGCCTAGCTGCAAGCTCGCAAGCGGACGACCGAAGGCAAAAAGTATTGGGGGAGGGGCTCTTGGAGCCTACGATGATGACCATGGCACAGGGCGCGCGGGAGACGCGCACGGCCGCCACGGCGAATTCCGTCACCGCCTCAGCCGGTGCTGCGGGGGATTACCTTACAAACGAAGAAGCGTACAAGATGCTGCGCGGTGCCAACTCCGGCGTGAAGCCCGAGCTTGGGCACAGGCTCTACCGCGTTGTTAAGCGTACGGTGGACATTGTCGTCGCCGGCGGAGCCCTGGTGTTGCTCTTTATTCCCGGGGTAATTCTGAGCGTGGTCATTTGCATAAAGAGCCCGGGCGCCAGCCCCCTATATTCACAGTGGCGCGTGGGCCGCGTGCGCAAAGACGGCACGTTCTACCTGTTTAAGATCTACAAGTTCCGCAGCATGGTTCCCAACGCAGACCAAATGCTCAAGGACTTGCAGGCCCAAAACGAGGCCACTGGCCCCATGTTTAAAATGAAGCACGACCCGCGCATTATTCCCGGTGTGGGTAACTTCATTCGCAAGCACAGCATCGACGAGCTGCCCCAGCTCATCAACGTGTTCTTGGGCCAAATGAACCTCATTGGCCCGCGCCCCGGCCTGCCGCGCGAGGTTGCCCTGTACAGCGAGCACGACATGAAGCGCCTGGCGGTAAAACCCGGCTGCAGCGGTCCTTGGCAGGTAATGGGCCGCAGCTGCCTGGGCTTCAACGAAATGGTTGAGCTGGATCTTCACTATATAGAGAATCGCAGCCTGCGCCAGGATCTGCGGTTGATATTCGGCACGCTGAAGACGATGTTCTCTGGGGAAGGTGCCGTGTAGCATGCGCATCGCCATGATAGGCCAAAAGAGAACGGGTTCGCGCGAGGGCGGCGTAGAAGTGGTGGTAGGCGAGCTTGCTCGCCGTATGGCAGACCTTGGTCACCAAGTAACCTGCTACGACCGTATGGGCGAAGGAGCTCCTTCCGAGCCCTACGAGAAGGATGGCTACCGCATCGTTCCCGTAAAGGCTCTGGACATCAAGGGGCTCTCTGCGCTCACGAGCAGCTTTGCCGCAACAAGGGCCGCCATCAAAGACGGGGCAGACGTAATTCACTATCACGCAGAGGGGCCGTGCGTCCCCCTTCGTTTTGCGCGTTCCACGGACATCAGGACCGTGGCAACGATCCACGGCCTGGACTGGCAGCGTGCAAAATGGGGCGGCTTGGCTTCCAAGTACATCAAGTTCGGCGAGGCGACGGCGGCCAAGTGCGCGGATGCGCTCATCGTGCTTTCCCGGGGCAATCAGGAGTACTTCAAGGAGGCTTACGGCCGCGAGGCTACGCTCATTCCCAACGGCATCACTCCCGAGGCGGATCTTCCCGCGAAGGAGATCTCCGAGCGCTGGGGGCTCACCCAGGGCTCCTATGTCCTCTACCTCGGTCGCATTGTGCCCGAGAAGCGACCGGAACTGTTGTTGGAGGCGTACAAGCAGGTAAAGACGGATAAGCGCCTGGTTATCGCGGGCGACTCCTCCGATACGGACGACTACGCCGTGGCGCTCAAAGAGGCTGCCGCGTCCGACCCCCGCGCGCTCTTTACCGGCCACGTTGAGGGCAACCTGCTCTCCGAGCTGTACTCCAACGCGTATTGCTACGCGCTCCCCTCCGACGTTGAGGGCCTGCCCATGAGCTTGCTGGAGGCCATGTCTCACGGTGCGGCATGCGTTACCTCGGATATTCCCGAGTGCGCGGATGTTCTGCAGGGTTGCGGGCTCACGTTCCCACACGGAGACGCGGGGGCGCTGCGCGACGTGCTTGAAGGCCTGATAGCGGATTCTGCCCAAGCGGAGAGGCTGGGCGCCATGGCACGTGACCGCGCGATTAATGGCTATGACTGGAACAGCGTCGTCCAAAGGACGCTTGCTTTGTATGAGGGTGTTGCGTAATGAAGATCCTTCTTGTAAATAAGTTTCATTGGCGCAAGGGTGGAAGCGAGACGTACTACTTTGCTCTTGCCGATGGTCTTCGCGCTCTTGGGCATGAAGTTGCCTTCTTCAGCATGGAGGATGAGCGTAATGAGCCGACTGAGTGGTCGCGTTACTTTGTAACGAATCGCGACTATAACGGACCGAGCTCTATTGTCGATAAGGCGAAGGCCGCGCAGGCACTTGTGTATTCCAAAGAGGCGCGCGAGAAGTTCGATGCGCTGTGCCGTGAATTCCAGCCCGATGTAATCCATCTCAATCTCACTCATAGGCAGATTACGTTTTCCATCTTGGACGCTCCTTGGCTAAAGCAGCATCCAACGCCGGTTGTGTATACCTCGCACGACTTGATTCTTGCTTGCCCGAGCTATCTTATGCTTGATTCCGAGGGCAACGTTTGCGATTCGTGTCTCGGGGGTCATTTTGGCAATTGCCTTAAGAAGAAGTGCGTAAAGGGTTCGATCGCAAAAAGCGCGTTAGCGGTGGCTGAGGCGGAGTGGCTTAAACGGCACAAAACCTATTCACGTCTCGATCGCATCATCTGCCCGAGTGAGTTCATGCGGAACAAGTTTATTGAAGCGGGGCTTCCCGAGCGTCAGCTTGTCCTCATGCGGAATTTCCTGAATCCCGATTCGATGTCACGGGAAGTTGCCAACCAAAATAATGAAGATCCCTACATGCTGTATCTGGGACGCCTTTCTCGCGAGAAAGGCGTGTTAACGCTCGTGCATGCTTTTGAGAAGGCGGCACCGGTGATCCCTGATTGGCGTCTTGTTATTGCAGGCGATGGCCCTGAATGTGATGCTGTGAAGGTCAAAGTTTCCGCAATGCCAAACGAAATAAGCTCGAGGATTGAGCTGGTTGGATATAAAACCGGTGACGCCCTGCGCGGACTTGTGAATCGAGCCACTCTGGCGGCTGCGCCGTCAGAGTGGCTCGAGAACGCGCCATATGCGGTTCTCGAGGCACTCGCCGCGGGCAAGCCCGTTATCGGTACGAACATGGGCGGAATACCCGAGCTGGTACGTGAGGGTGAAACGGGCTTCCTGGCTGAAGCCCACGATGAGGCAGGACTCGCAGATGCAATCCGTAGGGGTGCGGCGGTGGCCGTCGATCCTGCGGCTTACGCCGCGATGAGCGCGCATTGCCGTTCATTCGTGGCAGAGAACTGTAATCAAGAGAAGTACATCCGGAATCTCGTCTCCCTGTATCAAGAACTAATTGACCGGAAGGTGGTGGCCTAACCCATGGCCGAGAAGAAACTCAACGGAACCGTAATCGTAACGTACCGCTGCAACGCGCGCTGCACCATGTGCAACCGCTACAAGGCTCCCAGCCGTCCGGAGGAGGAGCTCTCCCTCGACGTGATCAAGAAGCTCCCGCGCATGTACTTCACCAACATCACCGGTGGCGAGCCCTTCATCAGGACCGACCTTGCGGATATCGTGCGCGAGCTGTACAAGAAGTCCGACCGCATCGTCATCTCCACCAACGGCTTCTTCACCGACCGCATCATCGCCCTTGCCGAGGAATTCCCCCAGGTGGGAATCCGCATCTCCATCGAGGGCCTGCAGCAGACCAACGATGAGATCCGCGGTCTCCAGAACGGCTTCAACCGCGGCTACGAGACGCTCAAGAAGCTCGTGGAAATGAAGCACCCGGACGTGGGCTTTGGCATGACTGTGCAGGATCGCAACGCTGCGGACTTGGTGCCGCTGTACAAGCTTTCCGACGAGCTCGGCATGGAGTTCGCCACCGCCAGCCTGCACAACAGCTTCTACTTTGTCGAGGCGAAGAACATCATTAAGGACCGTCCCATGGTGGCCCAGAACTTCGAGGACCTGGTAAACGAGCTCCTCAAGTCCAACGAGCCCAAGAAGTGGTTCCGCGCGTACTTCAACATGGGCCTCATCAACTACATCTATGGGCAGAAGCGCCTGCTCCCGTGCGATATGGCGTTCGACACGTTCTTCATCGACCCCTACGGCGACGTCATGCCCTGCAACGGCACCAAGGAGAAGCTCGTTATGGGCAACCTTAACGACGAGTCTTGGGATGAGCTGTGGGAGAGCGCCCAGGCCGAGAAAGTGCGCGGCTGCGTGCGCCACTGCGACCGCAACTGCTGGATGATCGGCTCCGTGTCTCCGGCCATGCACAAGTACATCTGGAAACCCGCGTCGTGGGTGCTGGCGCACAAGCTCAAGCCCGGCAAGAAGTTCGACATGCACGAGCTCCCCATCGTGCGCGACTACGAGTCGGGCAAGGTGACGAAGGAGGAGCTGGACGCTCTTTCCACCTGCGACATGCACGCCGCGATCAACGACGGCCTTTCCGACGCAAGCCGAGCCGACGCGCACGTGTACGAGACTGAGGAGGCGCTGTAGTGCAGCCGGGTGGAAAAATCGAATGCAAAAATTCAGAAATAGCGGTTGCTCGATATCAATCGGAGGAAACACGTGAAAGTATCCTGCATAACCAGGCACGCAATCTCTAATTATGGCTCCCTGCTCCAGGCATATGCGACACAACGAGCGGTAGAGAGCTTGGGGCATGAGTTCGAGATTATGGACTATGTACCTGCTTGTGAGGACGTATCCCAGCAGGTGAGGACGCTTCTTTCGACAAAGCCGTCCTGGAACGGGAACCCGTTGAAGAAGTCTGTCTACAGACTTCTGATGGAGCCTGAGACAAGGGTGGCGGGCAAGCGGTTTGCGCGTGAGCGTTCCCAGCTGCTTAAGATGAGCCCTCACTATGCATCCCTGGAGGAGCTGAAGGCTAATCCGCCCAAGGCCGATGTCTATATGACTGGAAGCGATCAGGTGTGGGGTCCCATCAGCTCGGGCGCATACGACCTGTCATACGCGCTTGAGTTTGCTCCCGAGGGCGCAAGGCGCATCTCATATGCGGCAAGCTTTGGTAAGAAGAATATGCCGGATAGCGTGCGCCCCAGGTTTCTCGAGGACCTTCGAGCATATGAGGCCGTGTTCGTACGCGAGGATGCCGCGCGCGAGCAGCTTGCCTCGTGGGGCATAGAGGCCGGACAGGTTGTCGATCCCACGCTGCTGCTTGATGGCGAGGCGTGGAGAAGGATGGCGGCACCTGCCCCGAAGGGCGAATACATCCTCGTCTACCAGATTCACAGCGACCCGACGGTGGGGCAGTACGCCGTGAAGGTTGCCAAAAAGCTTGGCTTGCCCCTGATACGGATCTCCGCAAGCCTGCACCAGGCCTCACGCGAGGGCAAGTTCAAGTGGCTGCCGACGCTTGCTGAGTTTCTCTCGTATGTCGACAACGCAGCATGCCTAGTCACGGACTCGTTCCACGGTACGGCTTTTGCCATAAATCTCAATACGCCGCTGGTAGAAGTGCTGCCCAAGAACGGAACCTCGAGCAGGAACGTGAGTATTCTGCGACTCACGGACCTCACGGACAGAGTGCTTCAGAATCTAGATGATGTCGAGTTAGCATCCAAGCAGATTGACTTTGGTCGGGTCAACGACGTGATGGGTGCGGAGAGGGAGAAGTCCCTAGCGCAGCTCAAGAGCATGATTGAGGAGTAGGGCATTGTCAAACGTTGGCACTAGGACGGTATGCAAGAAGGATATGTGCGCTGGCTGTATGGCCTGCGTCGATTCATGCCGACATGGAGCGATTGCCATTGAGGATACGATTGAGGCGTATAACGCCCGTATTGATCCTACAAGGTGCGTGGGATGTGGACTGTGCGAGAAAACGTGTCCCCAGATGGTATCCCCATCTTCGTTGCGTCCTCTCGAGTGGCTACAGGGGTGGGCGAAAGATACATCGCTCAGGATGTCATCTTCGTCCGGGGGTCTGGCTACGGCCATCTCGGAGGCGTTTGTGGCGTCAAATGGATTAGTGTGTTCATGTGCACAGGAGGGCGGTGAGTTCCGGTTCCACCTCACTTCTGATGCGGATTATTTGAGGAGGGCCCAAGGCTCCAAATACGTCAAAAGCAATCCGCTTGGTGCGTACCGCGAGGTTAGGGAGGCCCTGCAAGGTGGTCAAAGGGTTCTCTTTATCGGTCTTCCTTGTCAGGTTGCTGCGATGCGTAACTTCGTTGGAAGCCGTTTAGCCGATTCCCTTTACACCATCGACCTTATCTGTCATGGTTCACCGTCCCCCAAGGTCCTGAGCCGATTCTTGGAAGAGACAGGTAACAACCTGTCTAATGAGCTGATACTGGACTTTCGAAAGAAAGTCCAGTTTCAGCTCCGCTATCGCGGAGCTGAAACTGTGGGTAGGACGGGTGTCCGCGATCGCTACTCGATTGCTTTCCTCTCGGGTTTACCGTATACGGAAGGCTGCTACTCCTGCCGCTACGCCAAGGGTGATCGTGTCTCCGATATTACGCTTGGCGATTCATGGGGTAGCGAGCTTTCTGATGAGGTCGCGAACGGGATATCCCTCGCACTTGTGCAGACAGACAAGGGTCGAGAACTGTTAGAAATGACGGACCTTGAGCTTTTGCCGGTTGATCCTGGTCTAGCTGTGGCCAACAATGAACAGCTTCAACGTCCTTCGACGAAGCCTATAGAAAGAAATACCTTTATGGACGGCTTTCGTAACGGGGTACGGGTTAACCGACTCGTTCTCAGGGCGAGGCCAAAAGACTGCGCCAAGTACTTGGTCAAGGATATACTGCTTGCACTGGGTTTGCTCAGGGGTTAACACATCGAGAGCGTTTGCTTTAGGCATTAATGATAAGGTAATCCATATGTTGAGTAATTCCAAGGTGCCAAAGTGCGTCGTATTAATGGCGTCATACAACGGCATCCCATTTATTTCAGAACAAATTGACAGCATTCTCTCGCAGGCTGAAGTTGACGTACGTCTTTTTGTCCGTGATGACGGGTCATCTGATGGTACTCGTGATCTTCTGCAGCGCTATGCAGATGAGGGCAGTCTGACTTTGTTAACAGGAGAAAACCTAGGACCTGCTTTAGGGTTTTTGACGTTGTTGCGGAATGCTCCCGAAGCTGATTACTATGCGTTTTCCGACCAAGATGATATTTGGGATAGCGATAAACTGATAACTGCGATTAAACAGCTTAAGAAGCAGGAGAATTCGGCTCTTTATCATTGCAATTCAAGACTTGTAGATTCAGCTGGTAATGAGATGGGCCGGTTAACCTATGGGCAACAAAGGTGCATATCTTATCGAGATAACGACCCTCTCAACCAGCTTTGCATTGGGTCACCTATGGGATGTACGCAAGTATTTGATAGGCGTATTTGGGAAGTTGTTTGCTTGCATGAGCTGCCCCATCCCGTCATCATGCATGATAAGCTGATAGCTAATCTATGCGTGCTGCTGGGTTATCGGATTGTTTTCGATGCTTCTCCTCATATGGGATATCGCCAGCATGGTCGTAATGTGGTCGGTGTGAGTACTGATTTACCATCTAAAGTGATTGAGAAAATCAATAGCTTTTTGTCATCCGCGAGAGATTACTCTTGCAAAGCAAGTTACTGGACTTCTTTCAACTTATTCCGACTGCATTCTTCCTCCAGAGCGTGCTCTTGGAGAGTTGGTATCGAAAATGGACGCTTCTTTCATGGCTAGGTGCAGGGTTTCTTTCTCTTCGAGGCTGAATTTCGGCAGTCTACAAGAGGGCCTTTTCAATAGATCTCTCCTCTTGTTTGGGAAGCGATGATATGAGTAAAAGCATCCCCAAACCGCACAATAGTGGGTACGTCCTAGCGCTTGCCTTTTGCGACTATCTCAAGGACAAGACCGGCACCCCAAAGGCTATTATGGCGAGTCAGCAGGCCATGGCGTCGCACGGCATAAGTTACGTCTATCTCCACTCGGTTAAGAAGACCCTGTTCAGGGACGACCAGATGCTATTTTGCGAATTCGGGGTTACGGTCGACGGGGTGGAGGCTGGTGTTTTCAGTATTGCCCAGGTGTGCGAGGCCCTTTGCAGCTGGCAAAAAAGCGGCTTCAGCCTTCTTGAGCTTCATATCCACCACCTTCTGTACGTGAGCCTTGAGAAAGTCTCCGAACTGTTAAAAGTTACAGGCAAAACACCGGTCAGGGCCTTTCTCCACGACTATTACCTGTGTTGTACAAGCTATAACCTCCAAAATAGGAGCGGCTTTTGTGACAGCTCAAGGCTCGGCGACGCTCCCTGCGAGAAATGCCCCCACTTCAGTAACAGCCTTCGTGTGGAGTCGAAGATCCAAGGGCTGTTTGACTCCATCAAAAATCTCCGTTTTGTTGCACCTTCGACCTATACGAAGAATCGGTTTCTCTCATTCAGGCCCCAATACGAGGGCCTTGTTGATGTAATACCGCACCAAAAGCTGCTTGGAGAGTATCTGGGCAACAGACGTCCTCTGAACGCAGGGGAGCGCATCAGGGTTGCCTTTCTGGGGATGCCGAGGAAGACAAAGGGCTGGGAGACCTGGCTTCGCCTCGTATCTGCGGTCGATGAACAAGAGTACGAGTTCTTCGTCTTCAACAGCTCGAACGATATGTATCCAGGGATGAACAAGCGGTTTGTCGAATTTGATGAGAAGCACCCAAATGCCATGACCGACTCTCTCAGGGAGTGCGAGATTGCCATCGTTGTCATGTGGCCATCTTGTCCAGAGACCTATAGCTACACCTGTATGGAATCTTACTCCGCAAACGCTTATACGATTTCGAGTGCATGTGCAGGCAATGTCGCCGACTTTGTCGTTGAGCATGGGTCCGGTTTGGTGCTGAATAACGAGGAGGAGCTAATCGGGCTGTTTAGGGATAAGAGCCGGCTTATCAGGGAGGTCAATCGTTTCAGGAGCGGAAAGCCTGGTCCGCTCGATCTTGTCGATTCAGATGAGATCGTAGACCTGCTTCCATGCTCCTCGGTAGGTCTCAACACGGGAGTTCACATGCACACGAGGCTGATTGAACGTGTGCTGCTGGAGGTACTCAATGCAAGATCATAGGCATGCGAGGCTCGTTATAAATAAAGCGGAGGAGCGGGCTGGTCGAAGAGGTCGTTGGTATCTCCCTAATAAGCAAGGCGTTCTAACCGTTTGCATGGGTGACCTGGCGGATGCGACGATCGTTATAGGTATCTTGGCGCAGGTTTTCTTCCTTGAGTACTATGGTCTGGGGCGATACCTCAACTGGGTAATTACCGGCATGATTTGCGTGAGGGCGCTCTTCTCCGGATGGAAATATAGCGGTAGAGCGCTACTACTTGGGCTGATTACCGTTGCAGGGTGGCTGTCTGGTGCCCTCTTGGGTGGCAATATGGAAACGTTTAGGGCGAATATTTTGCTGCTCCTCTACCCGTTTGTCTATACGCTTTACTTCTTTCTTTTGGTCACTAACAAGAGGGATTTTCTTCTTGGACTCTTTGATGCAGGTTTTCCGGTCTTCAACGCCATATTGCTTCTCAATATGGCGATCATGTTTATCCAGTACTCTACCCATGGGATGATCGCTGCGACAACGAACGACATCAGTTACTTCGAGGACAATATCTCCGGCCTGTTCTCTTATGCGTCCGTCCATGCGGTGGCCCTTTACACTTCATTCGTCGTGCTCTACAACTTCGTCTGGATTAGGAGGCTTCGGGGTCCTCTCTGGCCAACCCTTGCCATCGCTTACAACGTCTGCCTTATCGTCCTGTCCTTCTATCTTGCGACACTCAACGATAATAAGGCGCTCTTCATAATCCTTCCTCTCGTTTTAGTGATGTTCTGGCTTATTTCAGTCATGAGAGGAGAAGCGGATGTTTCGGGTCCCTTCTTTTGGCTTGTCGCCTTGTATTTTATCCTGACAATTGCATACGCCTTGGTGCCTGCGTTCCAGATCCTCGTGGATACGCAAGTGTTTGGTCTGTTCGATATGGTTGGCAGTTCAGCTTCCGTCGGTACTGCTGCCGACGGCAGTAACGAGAGGATTGCTATCATCGGCTTCGCTCTCTTGAGACCGGCTACATGGAGTCTCGGAGAGGGTCTTGGAGCCTCAAGCTTCTACGCGTCCGGGTTCATGTCGTTTAACCACTTTGGTCAAGCGGATATGGGGTCTTTCTTGATTCTCATGGGGGTTTGGGAGACGGCAGCGTATGTAGCGTTTTTCCACTCCGTGGTTAGTGAGTTTATAGAGCAGGAAAAAGGATCTAATGGCCGGATTGTTCGTTTGCTCCTTTTGCTAACAATTCTTATTACCTTTCTGTATACGCAGTGCTTTACAAGGGTGAACTGCTGCTTGTGCCTACTGCTGCTCTGTGGAGCGCTGGCTTGGTCGTGGAATTCCTCGGCTGCAGACTATTTGATTATTGATAGAGACGAAGAACAGGTTTGAACATGAAAATAGGCATTTCCACATTTACGCATGGGGACAACTATGGGCAGAGGCTCCAGAACCTTGCTGTCCAAGAAACTCTCAAACTCTCGGGTGCAGATGTCCTTACGTTCAGACAGAAGGACTCGAGATCTGCCAAATACAAGCTCAAGTCTTTGGCTTCGCTCATTCCAAAGGGGCTTGCCGTTGCCCACATCCAGAGGCATCGTTCGTTTGAGGATTTCAATTCCCGTAACATTTCCTTTAGCCGGGAGGTTATATCTGATTCCAACCCTCCACGTGACATTAAATCCTATGACTTTTTCGTTGCTGGGAGCGACCAAGTTTGGTCTCCGTATTCCCCTGACGCTAACTCCACTATGTTTCTCACGTTTTCGCCAAGAGAAAAGCGCATTGCTTTTTCGCCAAGCTTGGCAGCTCCGACGATTCCCGAGGAGAAGCGTGAGCTGTTCCACGGCTATTTCGACGGGTTTGATAGGCTGTCCGTTCGTGAGCAGAAGAGCGCCGAGCTTATAAACAGTCTGTACGGCTTAAAGGCCGAGGTGTTGATTGACCCAACACTGATGTTTGACGGCTCCTGGTGGGAAAGGTATGAAAAAGAGCCGCACTGCGGACTTCCAAATGATTATGTATTGACGTACTTCCTCGGGAGTGCAGCTTACGAAGAGAGGGTTGCCGAAATCTGTGATTCACTTAGCTGCAAGAGGGTCGATTTACTAGGGGATGCGCGCTACTACGCCCTCGGGCCTTCAGAGTTCCTCTATGCCGTCCGTCACGCAATGCTTGTAGCGACAGATTCATATCACGGATCAATTTTCTCGATCTTGTTCGGGAAGCCGCTGATTTATTGCCCTCGTGAGTCCACTGGTCCAGACATGAGCAGCCGATTCGACACGCTAGCCAGCGAGCTGGGTGTTTCTTTCGTTGAGCGGTCAATTCTTTCCGTATGTAATTCGGAACTGCTCGAGAGTGACTATTCAAAGGCGTATGACAGGTTGGCAGCTCAGAGGAAGATCGTTGTTGAATTCCTCGATAGATGTGGATTGAGCATTCCCTCGGAGGCCGCCCGTGGCTAGCCAGCGTAAGGCGGGCGCCCTCCTCGGCTACGCCAACATCCTCGCAAAGAACCTCGTCAACCTCGTCTACACGCCGATGCTACTGTCCTACGTGGGGCAGGCGGACTACGGCGTCTTCCAGAGCTCGAACTCCTTTGTCTTCTCGCTGACGCTCCTGTCCTTCGGCTTCTCCGAGGCCTACGTGCGCTTCTACACGCAGACGGTGGCGCACGGCGGCGAGCGCGACATCCGGCACCTGAACGGCATGTACCTCACGCTTTACGTCGCCGTCACAGCCGCGGCGGTCGCCCTCGGCATGGGCTTCTCCGCAAACGCCGGCGCGGTGTTCTCGGCCGGGTTCACCGAGGCGCAGGTCTCGCTCGCCCGGGAGCTGCTCGCCATCATGACGCTCAACGTCGCCTCGACGTTGTTCACCGTCGTGTTCAATTCCTACATCACGGCGCACGAGCGCTTCGTCTACCAGCAGACCAGGCAGCTCGTCACCACGCTTGCGACGCCGCTGTGCGCCTGGGCCCTGCTGGCCGCCGGTATGGGGCCCGTGGGCGTTGCCCTAGCACAGCTCGCGGTGAACCTCGTCCTGCTCGCCCTCAACGCGCGCTACGCCATCGTCGTGCTGGGCATGCGCTTCGAGCTCAGGGGCGCCGACTGGGGCGTCATGCGCGGCATCGCCGCCTTCAGTGCCTGGATCTTCGGTAACCAGGTCTGCGAGATGGTCAATCAGAGCGTGCCCAACATCATGCTGGGGGCCATCTCGGGCGCGACTGCGGTATCGCTGTTCGCGGTGGCCGTGAACATCCGCCAGGTCTTCTACTCGCTCTCCACCACGATGTCGAACGTCTTCATTCCGAAGGTCAACCGCATCGTCGCCACCTCGGACGACAACGCCGAGCTCACTCGCCTTATGACGCGCGTGGGCCGCTACCAGATGGTACTGTTTTGCTGGGTGTACGGAGGTTTCGCTATTCTTGGGAAGTTTTTCGTGACGAGGTGGGCGGGCCCGGGCTTCGCCGAGGCCTACTGGCTCGTGCTCGCCATGACGCTACCCGTCATGGTGCCCCTCTGTCAGAACGTCGGCATCGAGATCCAGAGGGCCAAGAACATGCACCACGCCAGGAGTCTCGTCTACCTTGCGATGGCGGTCGGGAACGTTGCCTTCACCGCCGCGGCCGCCCCGGCGCTGGGGGCGTGGGCCCCCGCGATCGCCTATGTCGTCAGCATCGTGCTCGGCAACGGACTGTGGATGAACTGGTACTACCAGAAGCGGGTCGGTCTCGACATGCTCTTTTTCTGGAAGCGGAACCTGCCGGTGCTGCTCGCCTGGGCTGCCGTCACCGTCGCCTGCCTCGCTGGCACGGCGGTCCTGCCCGTCAACGGATGGCCCGCGTTCCTCGAGTGGGGCGCCGTTTACAGCGCGCTTTTCGCCGTCGCCCTTTGGCTCGCCGTCCTAACGAAGGACGAACGTATCGCGGTCGTCTCTCGTCTCCCGTTCCTTAGATAGGGTCCATCATGAATGATTCCGAGAAATCCCCGAGGGTCGTCTCGCTTGGCGACCGTTGCTGCGGCTGCGGCGCGTGCGCTGCCCGCTGCCCCAAGTCATGCATCTCCATGGAACCCGATGATTGTGGCTTCCTACACCCCACCGTCGACGCCTCCGGGTGCGTAGGCTGCGGGGCGTGCGACGCCGTATGCCCGGCGCTCAACGCCCCTGGGGAGGACGGGTGCGAGTTCGCCCTCTGGGCGAAGGCTCATGACGTCGGCTTGCTCGATAGATCGTCGTCGGGCGGCGTTTTCGGTCTACTCGCCGGTGACGCTCTCTCGCGCGGCGGTGTTGTGGCGGGCGCCGCGTGGACGGACGGTTGCCGCGAGCTTCGTCACGTGCTCGTGGAGGACAGGCCGGCGCTCGGCGCCGTTATGCGCTCGAAATACGTTCAGAGCGCGGTTGGCCGCGGCGTCTTCGAGGGCGTCCGCGCTGCCCTGCGTGAAGGCAGGCCGGCGCTCTTTGCCGGTACTGCATGTCAGGTGGCTGGCATGCGCTCATACCTGGGGAAACTCGCCGACTCTGACCTCTTCCTCGGCGTCGACGTCATCTGCCACGGTGTTCCGTCTCCAGAGCTCTGGTCGCGCTGGGTCGACTACCGTGGTGAGGCCTTCGGGTCGGACGTCTGCGACGTCAATATGCGGAGTAAGACAACCGGATGGTTGTCTTTCTCCGCTATGTACAAGCACATAGCGGAGAAAGACAACACCGGGGACACCGAGTCCCAGATATTCGGCAAAGACTGGTACATGAAAGCGTTTCTGGCCAATGCGAGCCTTCGTTCGTCCTGTCTGGCATGTCCAGCAAAGCGCTCCAGCGGCGCCGATATCACGCTCGGTGATTTCTGGGGGTTCCAGAATACCCATCCCGAGGTCGACAACTCCAAGGGCGTATCTGCCGTCCTATGCAATACCGAGAAGGGCGTGCGGGCATTCGAGGCTATTTCTGGGCTTACTGCAAACGGTCCGGCGACGCTTGATGGGGTAATCGCGGGCAACCCTAGCCTCGTCCATTCTGTCACGCCTTATCCAAAGCGCGACGAGTTCTTGAACGACGTGTCTGCCGGGCTTTCCATCCCAGATCTCATGGACAAGTGGGATTTCCGTCCCACTCTCTGGCAGCGTGTCCGCCGCAAGCTTGGTGGTATTAAACGACGACTAAAGAGACTCGTTGGAAGGAGAGCCTAGATGGCCAAGGATCGCTACCTTCAAGCTCTTCGTGGGCTTGCGATTTCCGCAGTGGTGCTTATCCACTGTCTTCCTCAATGTGCCGCGTCGGTCGCCATTCGCCCATTCCTCAACTTTTCTGTTGCGTTGTTCTTGTTTTTATCCGGTGTTCTTACCGACGAGCGCAAATTTAATGCGGGGGGGGTTCTTCGACGCCGCATTAGCAAGGTTGCCGGACCTTATGCGTTCTGGAGCGTTATCTATCTTGCGGCGTTTCCCCGCCCTTCATGGGCGTCTGGGTTTCTGGCGTTCGCCGTGGGCTCCGTATCGGCTCAGATGTACTATCTATTGGTCTATTCACAGCTTGTGCTGCTTACTCCGGTACTGTTCAGGCTCCTTTCACGGTATAGGTTCTTTGTCTATTGTGTGACACCGGCTTGCTTGCTTCTAAGGGAGCTCGCTGCCGTTGCCGGTATCGCATTGCCTCTAATACAGGTTTTCTGCCCCATGTGGCTCATCTTTTATGTTTTCGGTCTCGACTGGAGGCGTTGGGCTGCGCTCATTGAAGGACGAACCACTCAGCTTGTTGCAGTGCTCTTTATATTTTTAATAATTCAGGAGGTCGCAGGCTTCTGGTGGTATTTGACTGGCGATTTCAATATGGCCACAACTCAGCTTAAGCTCGGTTCTGCCGCGACCTCTTTAGCTGTGATCGCGCTTCTTATGGCGGTTCCGGGATCATTCAAGTCGCGATTATCTTCTACTTTGCTTGTTGACCTTGGGAACGCCTCTTTTGGAATCTACCTTTGCCATATACTTGTTCTCAAGGCCGTTTGGAAACTGCTTGGATTATTCGTCATTCCACTTGGTGTTTCGACATTTGCTGTTTGGGCGCTAACTCTTGCCGGATCTTATTCGCTTGTATCACTTTGCGGTCGTTATTTGCCCGAACGAATTCACATCATTGTGGGATTATAAATTGATTTTCGATACTGGCGCTTTTCATAGCGTTGAAGCAAAGTGAGTCCATTACCAACATTTGGCACGCGATCATCGGTGAAGATACCGGACTTCCTGTTTTCGAACGAGAAGATGACTTTTTACTCAAAATGGCTGATTGGATTAACCAACCTGAAATAACCGGAATCAATCTCCCTTGGTCGAGCATTGAAAAATGGAAGGGGCAATTCAGGTAGCCATATTCCGCAGTCATTACCTTGCCTATTTCGTTAAGAATGAGGGGGTTTAGCAAAATAGGATACCCAAGTCTTATTTATCACTCGATCTAAAGCGCATTTCGATTGTAGAGGACAGATTAAATGAAAGGCATCATTCTCGCGGGCGGGTCCGGAACACGCCTGTACCCGCTCACGCTCGTGACCTCCAAGCAGCTGCTGCCGGTCTACGACAAGCCCATGATCTACTACCCGCTGTCCACCCTCATGCTGGCGGGCATCCGGGACATCCTGGTCATCTCCACGCCGACCGACCTGCCCAACTTCGAGCGCCTGCTCGGGGACGGCTCGCGCTACGGCGTGAACCTCTCCTACGCCGAGCAGCCC
>ENA-OQHD01000363-OQHD01000363.1-human-gut-metagenome-genome-assembly--contig:-NODE-363-length-17087-cov-3.058432_pt1 | contig 17087 bp, 21 predicted proteins | sample MGYA00242560_ERZ504711 | MGnify/ENA primary metagenome ERZ504711 (study PRJEB26092, sample SAMD00036198) | human gut metagenome | host: Homo sapiens | study: EMG produced TPA metagenomics assembly of...
GAATCATTAGACGACATGAAAACAACTGTAAAGACATTCTGGATATGCATGCTACTGATGTTGACTTGCAGCATTAGCGGTAAAGCCATTGACCTGGTGCAGGTGGATGACAGAATGGCCGGAACTGCTGAAGTTTCCGCTTCTTTATCTTCATGTTCTTCTACTTCCGACAATAGTATTGACAAGAAGAATTCATTGTTCACGAATACCAAGTTCGCATGGACTACGGATGTCGAACTGGGAAACAAACCGGTTTCCGAAACTTACTCTTCTCATCAACAGCGTTTGCGCAGGGTGATTGAAGACAATCTTTTCCTCAGAAACATTCTTTTGATGTTATCCAACCACGAGAATCTACTCGTGCAAGGCCGCTCTAAATTATACTACTCAGATAAAGACCCGTACTATGCATTGACGGGCAGTGATTACTATATTTATACGCTTCGGCGGATTTTGATTTAGCCAACTTTTCTTCTTATTGATTTCCCCCTTTTCTCCTTATTGTCTTGAAGAGACTGAAGGCAGGTGACCTTTAGTGTACATATATGTTAGTTAAGGTTGCAAGGATGATTACGCCCTATCGGTTCGTAAGCGGGAAGTCGTATCCCTATGCTTTATTTTCAAAACTCTATTTAAATACCAACAATTAAACTTTTCATCATGGAAACTACTCAAAAAAAATGCAGCCTCTTTTAAAGGCATCAGATCCGCCGGTTGGGTAATCGTAATCTGCTTTATCATCGCCGTGCTTATTTTTCACTTTGTGTTGGGAAATCCCTCCAACTTTATGAACAACGACCCGAACAACCATCCGTTGCCGGGTAACTTCCTCGGTACCATCTATAAAGGTGGATTCATTGTTCCTGTAATTCAAACGCTTTTGCTGACTGTCATCGCACTGAGTATTGAACGTTATATTGCCATTGGCGCTGCCTTTGGTAAGGGGTCATTGGTGAAATTCGTAGCTAACATCAAAGCAGCCTTGGCTGAAGGTGATATGAAGAAGGCACAACAAATCTGCGATTCACAACGTGGTTCTGTAGCCAATGTGGTAAATGCCACTTTGAAGAAGTATGCCGAGATGGAGAATGACACAGAGCTGTCCAAAGACCAGAAACTGCTTGCCATCCAGAAGGAATTGGAAGAAGCCACTGCGCTGGAACTGCCGATGATGGAGCAGAATCTTCCTATTATTGGTACCATCACGACTTTAGGTACATTGATGGGATTGCTCGGTACAGTTATCGGTATGATCCGTTCATTTGCCGCCCTTGCAGCCGGAGGTTCAGCCGACTCCATGGCTCTGTCGCAAGGTATTTCTGAGGCTTTGATTAATACTGCCTTCGGTATCTTGACCGGTGCATTGGCCGTTATCTCCTACAACTATTATACAAACAAGATTGACAAGTTGACTTACAGCCTCGATGAGGTTGGTTTCTCCATCGTGCAGACTTTTGCAGCTACCCATAAATAGTTGACTGCTGATAGTTGGAGCTGCGCTGTGACGTAGGCTTCTATTATCTATTCAACGAATGAATTCTCAATTTTCAATTTTACAATGAAACGATTATGGGCAGAGCGAAAATAAAAATGAAAAGTACGTTCATCGATATGACGGCGATGAGTGACGTAACTGTACTGCTGCTGACCTTCTTCATGCTGACTTCTACGTTCGTGAAGAAAGAGCCGGTACAAGTAACGACTCCCGCCTCTGTATCCGAGATTAAGATTCCGGAGACAAATGTACTCCAGATATTGGTCGATCCGAGCGGAAAAGTATTTATGAGTCTGGACAAGCAGTCCGACTTGCGCGAAGTGCTGGAAGCTATGGGGCAGGAGTATGGAGTGACTTTCACTCCGGAGGAAACTCAAAAAATTCATGCTGGCGTCTACCTTTGGTGTGCCGATGAAGAGTATGAAGAAATACCTCGACTTGCCGCAAGACCAGCAAGATGCTGTATTGAAGAATGAGGGGATACCGACAGACAGTATTGACAATCAGTTCAAGGCCTGGGTACGCAACGCCCGTGCAGTGAACAGTGATTTGCGCATTGCCATCAAGGCAGATGCCAATACTCCTTATTCCGTAATCAAAAAATGTGATGAACTCACTTCAGGACCTCAGAGAGAACCGGTACAACCTGATTACTTCTCTGAAGACCACAAGTGAGGAGTGACAAGCTACGAGTTACAAGTAGAACAAGAAAGGAAACATTATGGCTGAAATACAAGAAAGCGGCAACAAGAAAGATGGAAAAAGCAAGCAGAAGAAAATGACTGTCAGGGTGGACTTTACACCTATGGTGGACATGAACATGTTGCTGATTACCTTCTTTATGCTTTGTACCTCACTGAGCAAACCTCAGACCATGGAGATAAGCATGCCGAGCAATGACAAGACCATCACCGAGGAGCAGCAGACCAAAGTCAAGGCTTCCCAAGCCATCACGCTGTTGCTGGGGGATGACAACAAGTTGTATTATTACGAAGGGGAACCTAACTACAAGGACTATACTTCACTGAAGGAAACTACCTATCAGGCGGATGGTCTGCGGGCAATGCTTCTGCAACGTAATAGAGTTGCTGTGAACGAGGTGAACAGACTGAAGCAGCAGAAACTGGATCTTAAGATATCAGAGGATGACTACCGGAAACAGCTTTCCGAAATAAAAAGTGGAAAGGATACGCCGACAGTCATCATCAAGGCTACCGACAAGTCTTCGTACAAGAATCTGATTGATGCTCTCGATGAAATGCAGATATGTAATATAGGTAAGTATGTGATAACGGATATTGCCGAAGCCGACGAGTTTTTGATGAAGAACTACGAAAGCAAGGGCGAATTGTCCCAGAACATTGCTGAATGATGTGTAACACCCAAAGAAAGGAAAGAATATGGCTAAAGTAGATTTAAGCTCCCAAGCATGGTGTGACCTCGTGTTCAGTGGTAAGAACAAAGCATATGGAGCCTATAAGATGCGTGAGACCTCTCCCAGACGGCACAACATTGCCGTGATACTGGTAATTGTAATTGCATTGATAGGTTTCAGTATCCCTACGCTGATAAAGATGGCTAGCCCCCCAAACAGAAAGAGGTGATGACCGAAGTGACTACCCTTTCGCAGCTGGAAGAACCGGAAGTGAAGCAGGAAGAGATGAAGCGGATAGAGCCCTGGCCCACGCGCCTGCATTGAAAAGCTCCATTAAGTTTACGCTGCCCCGTCATCGAAAAAAGGATGAGGAAGTGAGGGACGAGGATGAAATAAAAGCCAGACAGAACTGACGGAAACGAAAGTTGCCATCTCCATTGCCGACGTGAAAGGTAATGACGAGGAACACGGCAAGGACATCGCCGACTTGAAACAAGTGGTGACGCAGGCCGAACCGGAACCTGAAAAGGTTTTCGATATGGTAGAGCAGATGCCCCAGTTCCCCGGTGGTCAGGCCGAGATGATGCAGTTCATCAGCAAGAATATGAAGTATCCGACCATTGCCCAGGAAAACGGTACGCAAGGGCGTGTAACCTGCCAGTTTGTGGTAGGTGCCGACGGCAAGGTGCGTGATGTGAAAGTGCTGAGAGGTGTAGACCCCTATCTGGATAAAGAAGCTGTCCGTGTGATTATGTCCATGCCCAAATGGATTCCCGGCAAGCAGAATGGTAAGGCCGTATCGGTGAAATATACGATACCGGTGATGTTTAGATTACAATAAGTGTGTGTGTTATGAAAACGGTGAAACAACTTCAGCTTTCAGGCTTGCTGGTGCTGCTGACTCTGCTGTCTGCCTGCCAAAGCAAGCCCAAGGACGGACAAACGGATACGTATACCTCCGGTGTGATTGCAATTGCTGCGGACGAAAGTTTCCAGCCTATTGTGCAGGAAGAAATTGACGTGTTCGAAGGACTGTTCCCCTTGGCAGGAATTGTGCCCCGTTATGTGACGGAAGTCGATGCCGTCAACCTCTTGCTCAAGGACAGTCTGCGGTTGGCAATAACCAGTCGCAGACTGACTCCCGAAGAGATGAATTCCTTCAATAGCCGGAAGTTTTTTCCCGCAGGAGATAAAGATTGCTACGGACGGGCTGGCATTGATAACCCATCTTGGCAATCCGGATTCATTGATTAGTGTGAAGGACATCCGCCGCATCCTGACGGGTGATGCGAAGCAGTGGAAAGATATCTATCCGGCTTCCCGTCTGGGGGATATCAGTCTTGTGTTTGACAACAAGAACTCCAGTACCGTACGTTTTGCTGTCGATTCCATCTGTAAGGGTGTACCGCTTTCCAGTCAGTTGAAAGCGTTGAAAACCAATAGGGAGGTGATTGACTACGTGGCCCGCACGCCTGATGCCATCGGTATTATCGGCGTGAACTGGCTGAGCGACCGGAATGACAGTACGGGGCTCTCTTTCAGTAAAGAGGTGCGGCTGATGTCCGTCAGTGCTGCTGACAAGGCCATGCCGGACAACAGTTACAAACCCTATCAGGCGTATTTGTATTACGGTGATTATCCGTTGGCACGCAGCATCTATGCCTTGTTGAATGATCCGCGGAGCGCACTTCCGTGGGGATTTGCCTCTTTCCTCGCTTCCGACCGGGGACAGCGGATTATATTGAAGTCGGGATTGGTCCCCGCCACCCAACCGGTGCGCGTGGTGAACGTCAAGGATGAATAACTAAAATGAATGCTAACATGAAACGTAGATTTGTATTTTGTTTGGGGAGCGATGCTGTTTGCAGGTACGCTCGCCGCACAAACGCCGGTGCCCGAATGGCAGGCGGGGTGGATAAAGTAAAAAGTCTGATAAAGACGAATCCGGAGCAGGCTTCCGACGCAGCCGGAGAACTGCTGAAGGGCAAGAACAAGAAAAATGTGGAGCTTGTGACTTCCGTGGCCCGTGCCTATCTGGATGTAGGACAGCTGAAAGAGGCGGAAACCTATCTGGAGATGGCAAGAAAGGCCGACAACAAGGCTCCGGCAGTTTCTGTACTCGAGGGTGACATCGCTTTTGCCCGGAAAGATATCGGAAAGGCATGCCAGCTTTATGAGCAAGCCATCTATTTTGATTCGAATTATAAGGATGCGTATCTGAAATATGCGCAGGCATACAAGTCTGCCAGTCCTTCGCAGGCCATAGAGAAGCTGAACCAGCTGAAGGCCATAGCTCCGGATTGCCTGGAAGCAGACAAGGAGCTGGCGGAAGTGTATTACGCCACCAACCGTTTTGGCAAGGCTGCCGACACCTATGCCAAGTTCATCGATACTCCCGTGGCTACGGAAGATGACATCCTGAAATATGCTTTTGCACTATTCCTGAACCACGACTTCGAGAAATCCTTGGCGGTGGCGCAGAAAGGTTTGCAGAAGAATGCCCGCCATGCCGCATTCAACCGGCTTGTGATGTACAACAATGTCGACCTCAAGCGTTATGACGAGGCAGAGAAGGCTGCCGATGCTTTCTTCAATGCTTCGGATAATGCCGATTATTCATGCTTGGATTACCGCTATCACGGTGCTCTGTTGAGTGCTCTGAAGAAATATGACCAGGCCATTGAGGAATATGGTAAGGCATTGGAGAAGGATGAGAGTCAGGTGGATTTGTGGCGTGAGATTGCCGATGCTTATGAATTGAAAAACGACTATACCCAAGCCATTGCTGCTTATAAAAAGTACTATGACTCGCTGGCACAAGATAAAAAGACGTCCGAAAACTTATTCCAGTTAGGGCGTCTGTACTACGGAGAGGGTACGTCCTCGGACACTCTCTCCGTTCAGTCTGCCGACCGCATGGCGGCATTGCAGGCTGCCGACTCTGTGTTCGCACTTGTTGCCGAACAAGCTCCCGACAGTTATTTGGGAGATATGTGGCGCGCCCGCACACACTCTGCCATGGACCCCGAAACTACAGAGGGATTGGCGAAACCTTATTACGAGAAGGTGGTGGACGTACTGCTTGCCAAAAACGAACCGAGGTACAACTCTGCATTGATAGAGTGTTACAGTTATCTGGGCTACTACTATCTGTTGAAGAGTGACTATGCTACTTCGAAAGAGTACTGGAATAAAATTCTGGCTATCGACCCCACCAATGCCACAGCAAACAAGGCATTGGACGGCATCAAATAGCAATAATTTTAGTTGTTTGTCGTGTCGGGAGGAGTGGAGAGTGATTCTTAGCTCCTCCTTTTTTAGTTGGCGGTGCCCCCTTGGAGGCAGTGATTGCTTGCGGTAGTCCGTGGGTGAAGTGCCTAAGTGTGTCTTCACATACTTCCCGAAAAAGGAGATGTTGGGGAAATCCTGATGCTCGGAAATCTCCTTGATAGACTTATTGGAATACTTCAGAAAATATTTGATGTCTTCGACCACATAATCGTTTATCCACTCGAAGGCTGTCTTTCCGCTGACCTTTTTGCAGACGGTGGAAAGATATTTGGGAGTAACACACAGCTTACCCGCATAATAGGAAATAGAACGATTTTTTCACCTCGGTGCAGGCCAGCAGGTCGAGGAATCTCTTGAATAGAATGTTGCTCCGCTTCACCATTTGGCTTTCGGGAGGGGTGCTCAACTGGTTTAAATCTGCCAGCAGCTCATACAGCATGGTGCGTATCAGCGACCTGATGACTTCTTTGTAGTAGGGCTGCTCCGCTTGTTTCATTCGGGCACGTATCACCTTATAGTATAAATCGAACAGTTGCACTCTGTCCTTGTCAATGCGTACTACCGGATTCTGGCTGATATAGAAAGCCTTGTTCCATATGTCACTACTTTTATGAAGGTACTTCTGTGTAATCTGGGTCGACAGACAGAACATGGCGCCCTTGAAGTCGGAACTGGTTGTGCAATTGCTCAGAATCATATTGGGCATACAAATCAGCATCTCACCGGGGTAGATAGCATATTTTTGGGTATTGATGTTTATCTGCAGTCTTCCTTTTACACAGACCACATAGATGTTTGCATTCAACTTGAAATACTTGTTGAAAAGCAAGTTCTTGAAATCTCCAAGTATAGCAATATCGTTGTCGGTATAGTCCGTACTTGTATATTCTGCTATATTGTATGTGTTAAGTTGGTAAATCTTTTCTTCGTTTTTCATATTCATGTCTTTAGCTCCTTTGCAAATGTAAAGCAAGTGGCAGGAAATATAGAGTCCTAAATGGATACAGAAGTGTCCTAATCTTCTTGCGTGTGAGGCTAATTTCGAACCAAAGAATAGAATTGTTCCTTTTTCTGAGCATTTTTTTTTCTTGAAACGCTTGTCGTATTGAAAAGAATGTCTACTTTTGCGGTGTACTATTATACTAATACACATAAACAATAAGATATTTAATTCATCCAAGCGTATGTTACAAGTAGAAAACATTTCATTTAGTTATCGCAAGGGGCGGAAAGAAGTCCTGAGTGATTTTTCACTTTCGCTGGAAGCCGGCCGGGTTTACGGTCTGTTGGGTAAGAACGGAGCCGGCAAGTCTACGTTGCTCTATCTGATGAGCGGTTTGTTGGCTCCCAAACGTGGGAGAGTGATGTATCATGATACCGACATGCGCCGCCGGTTGCCCGTCACGTTGCAGGACATGTTTCTGGTACCCGAGGAGTTCGAGCTGCCTCCTATTTCCTTGGTCAGCTATATTGAACTGAACAGTAAGTTCTATCCCCGTTTCAGCAAGGAAGACATGGTGAAGTACCTACATTTCTTCGAGATGGATATGGATGCTGATTTGGGAGCCTTGTCCATGGGGCAGAAAAAGAAAATCTTCATGAGCTTTGCGCTGGCCACCAATACTTCCCTGCTGCTGATGGATGAGCCTACCAATGGACTGGATATTCCGGGGAAGAGCCAGTTCCGTAAATTCCTGGCTTCGGGTATGTCGGACGACAAGACGATTGTTATCTCCACCCATCAGGTGCGTGACATTGACAAAGTTGCTGGACCATGTGCTGATTATGGACAACAGCCGCGTATTGCTGGACGAATCCACTGCCAGCATTTGCAGTAAGCTGTTCTTCTTGGAGAGTGACGACCGGGAGTTGGCTGCGACTGCCTTGTACACGCTTCCCTCCGTACAAGGCAATTTCTTGATGCTGCCCAATACGGAAGGTGAGGAATCGGAGATTAATCTTGAACTGCTGTTTGGCGCCGTACTTGCAGAGCCTGGGAAGATAGCGGAAATGTTTCACACTAAAACAAATTGAATAAATGATACGCGATGACCTTTTTTAATTTTGCAATCGCATTTGTGAACGTATGCCGCAAAGAAGATGGTGGAGAATTGGAAGACCTATATACTCCGCTCGGTGATGGTCTACGGAATGTTGGCCATAGTCTTTGTCTGGAATGGATACTATCAGTATCACAATCTGGAAGCGGGAGCTGTGGGCATGGACCCTATCTGGGAGTTTGAGTCCAGATTCTTTCTTTGGGGACTTGTCATTTGGGGATGCATTAGCGCCTCGTTTACCATGGAAAGGATGAAAAGCAAGACGAGTCGTACCGTTGTGCTCATGACACCTGCCACCATGTTCGAGAAATTCTTTGCCCGCTGGCTGGTGGCTACCTGCGGCTTTATCTTGGTCTTTCTGATAGCTTTCAAGCTGGCGGACTTGACAAGAGTCGTCTTCTATCTTCTGGCCTACCCGGAGCTGCATGTCGTTCACTCCTTTCCGTTGTGGGAATTCTGCTGTAACACGAACTGTTTCTATGAGACGATAGGAAGCGGACCGGCTGTGGTGGGATATTCCTGAGCTGCTACATTTTTCCTACAGTCTTTCTTCCTGCTGGGCAGTACGGTCTGGCCCAAAAATGCACTTATCAAGACTTTTGCGGCCGGTGTCTGCATCTTCGTTTCATATATCCTGATAGCTGTATTGTGCCTGAAGGCCATTCTGCCTAATAACTTCTTCATGACTGAGCCCTATATTGACAGGGAGGCATCGGGCGGCTGGCTGATTTTTATAACTTCGTTTTTCGCCCTTTTCAACTGGGTGCTTGCCTATTTCCGTTTCAAGGAGTCCGAAATCATTAATCGCTGGTAACTATGAACTTTAAGGAAAGCAAGGCCATCTACCTGCAAATAGCAGACCGCATTTGCGACGAGGTACTTCTCGGGCAATATCAGGAGGAAGAACGTATTCCTTCGGTACGGGAATATGCGGCTGTGGTAGAGGTCAACGCCAATACGGTGATGCGTTCGTACGACTACTTGCAGACGCAAGGAGTGATTTACAACAAGCGGGGTATCGGCTATTTTGTGTCGGTAGGTGCACGTAAGCTGATTCTTTCGTTGAGGAAAGAGTATTTTCTGAAGGAGGAAGTGGATTATTTCTTCAAGCAGATTTTCACGCTGGGCATCTCTGCCGAGGAGTTGTCCGGGATGTATCAGGAGTTTATCAAGAAACAAAAATAAAGAAGACAGTTATGAAACGAACGACTTATATAATGATAGGAATGCTGGTTACCGGTGTGGCAATGGTATGCGGACTCATGTTCTATGTGGTGGACCGCAATGTCACTCAGAAAGATAATTTTATGGAAATCGGCGGAGAACGGAAAACGGTGCAGCTGCCCTCGTGCAGGGTGTTGAAGCTGACACAGCCTCCGGTGGTGTGGAAACAGAAAAAAGAAGGTATTGTGGAGGCGGAGCGTATATTCTCGTTCGGGGAAGTGCCGTTGGAGGTGACTGCCGACTCTTTGCAGCAGGGCAGTTTCTCCTATGCAGGGGATATGGAGGCTTTTATGTCGATGACTTCCGTTGGCGATACCCTGCTCGTCACCTTTGACTTTCCGGAGGATAAGCTGGAACAGCATCTTCAGAATGACATTTGGATAAGGGTTCGTTCAGAAGGGATGGAATTGCGGTTGCCTGCGGAGGTACAAGCGGTTGTGGTAGATGTGGAGGATATGGAAACCAATTTCTACGGACTCCGTTGCGATACGCTCTCTTTCCGCACGCGATACCTTGCCCGGCTGGAAGATTGCCATGTCACTGCGCTTGCGGCGCAGGCGCAGAGCTTGCATCTCAACAGCGGCACAGTGCGCAACCTTTATCTGAATCTGGACGAGATAGCCGACTGGGATGTCAATACCGGTTCCTTCCATATCGATACGGAGCATCTGTCCGGCAGTCGCTATCATCGTTGTCTTTTGCAGAAGAATGAATGCCGCCGGGTGTTCTGGACACCGTTAAAGGATGATGCCTCTTTGAGTGTGGAGTTAAAACAAGCAGTTAAAATAGAAGTAGGTGAGTAGCCATAATACGAAATGACTTATCTTTGCACATGAATCAAAAAGTGTAGAGTATATGGCCTTGCAATTGGCATTCGTATTGGTAGCTATCATTATAGGCGCCCGCTTGGGCGGCATTGGACTAGGTGTAATGGGAGGGATAGGTCTGGCAATTCTGACGTTTGGTTTCGGATTGCAGCCTACATCACCTCCCATTGACGTTATGTTGATGATAGCCGCCGTCATTTCTGCCGCATCCTGCATGCAGGCGGCTGGCGGACTGGATTATATGGTAAAGCTGGCAGAACGGTTGTTGCGGAAGAATCCTTCACAGGTCACCATCTTGAGCCCTATTGTGACCTATTTGTTTACTTTTGTTGCCGGCACGGGACATGTGGCATATTCGGTGCTTCCCGTGATTGCCGAGGTTGCCACGGAGACCAAGATTCGTCCCGAGAGGCCACTGGGCATTGCGGTGATTGCTTCGCAGCAGGCTATTACGGCAAGTCCCATTTCGGCTGCCACCGTCGCACTGCTTGGGTTGCTGGCGGGATTTGATGTCACCTTGTTCGATATTCTGAAAATAACGATTCCTGCTACCATTATCGGGGTACTTGTGGGCGCCTTGTTTTCCATGAAGGTGGGCAAGGAGTTGGCAGACGACCCGGAGTACAGAAAGAGGTTGACCGAAGGCTATCTTGATGTCAAGAAGGTGGAGATAAAGGATATACACAATAAACGGCATGCCGTCTTGTCCGTGCTTATCTTTATCCTTGCCACTGTTTTTATCGTGTTCTTTGGTTCGTTCGACAGTTTGCGTCCTGCCTTCGTGATAGACGGCGAGACGGTGAGACTCGGCATGTCCGCCATTATCGAAATCGTGATGCTCTCTGCCGCCGCCCTCATCTTGCTGCTGACTCGCACCGACGGCATGAAGGCAACGCAAGGCTCCGTCTTCCCGGCAGGCATGCAGGCGGTGATTGCCATATTCGGCATTGCCTGGATGGGAGATACTTTTCTTCAGGGAAACATGCTTCAGTTGACCCAGTCCATCGAGGGAGTGGTGAGGCAAATGCCGTGGCTGTTCGGGATAGCCTTGTTTGCCATGTCGATTCTGCTTTATAGCCAGGCCGCCACTGTGCGCGCACTGATGCCTTTGGGCATCGCTTTGGGCATTTCGCCTATGATACTGGTTGCTCTGTTCCCGGCCGTAAACGGTTACTTCTTTATTCCCAACTATCCCACCGTAGTAGCAGCCATTAATTTCGACCGTACCGGAACTACCCGTATCGGCAAGTATGTGCTGAACCACTCGTTCATGCTTCCCGGACTTGTTTCGACTGGCGTTGCCATCGGGCTGGGGTTGCTTTTCATCAGGATATTCTAAGGGAAACCGCTGCTTTCAATCCGTTGTATATAGGGCTTTGTTTACTTGTGTATAGGGGAGTGTTCCCTTTTACTCATTGCCTTATCAGCGCCTAATGGTCGTGCGGCGATCTGCTGACGGCTGTTAAGCGGGTTGTTGATGGCCGTTAGGCGATTGCATCATGGCCGTTGCATACTGTTGATTCCTTATGTCCGACGTAATAAATACCTTCATTCTCTGAATAAAGCACAGAGGAAAACAGTATTGAAGTCTTGGCTTTGTGTGGCTGTACGCATTTGTTCTGATTGCATTTGAAGGGGGGAGGAGATGGAATTAATACCGTGTTTGCAGGATATTGATTTCGTGCAGGTACGATATAAATAAGATGTGATACAAGAAATTAATAACTTGTGTTACTTCATGTTAGCTTCTTGTGTGTCAGTATTTCTGTTTGTGAAACGGTGTGGAAGCAAAATTTTGCTTCCACACATTTTGAGTTGCTTCCACCGCATCTGTAATGCCGATGAATAAAGGGATGTGGAGAGGAGGTGGAAGTGTGGAAGCAATTTGCACAAACATTATTTGCGCAAACAATTTTTTTCTGTCCTTGATGGGAATTAAAAAAAATGAGGATAAACGGCCTTTAAACCTTTTATCCTCATTGTAGTTGCGGAGATCCGACTCGAACGAATGACCTTTGGGTTATGAGCCCAACGAGCTACCAACTGCTCCACTCCGCGATGTTATTGTTTTGTGGGTGCAAAGGTACGGCTTTTTATTTAATATGCAAATAAATGCATGATATTTTTGAGGTTAAGTGGATTTTAATGAGTAATATGTTGATAAATAGAACGATAATAAGCCTACTTTTTTTCTTCCTTTTTAGGGCTGTTCATTAATAAAATGAATGTTTTCTTGTAAGATATGCGGAAATGTCTTACTTTTGGCTCAAATAATAAAGCAATGTGCAATTAATCTATGACCGTATCGAAGACAAAAGGCTAAATTAGTGGACGTTGCCCGTCAGCTGTTTGCAAAGATGGGCGTTGAGAATACCACGATGAATGATATTGCCCTCGCTTCGAAGAAAGGTAGGAGAACGCTCTATACCTATTTTAAGAGCAAGGAAGATATCTACTTGGCTGTTGTCGAGTCGGAGCTGGATATTCTTTCGGATATGATGAAGCACGTGGTAGAGAAAGATATTCAGCCGGACGAGAAACTGATGGAAATGATTTACACCCATCTGGATGCGGTAAAAGAGGTTGTCTTTCGGAATGGTACTCTTCGTGCCAATTTCTTTCGGGATATTTGGAGAGTGGAGAAAGTGCGCAAACGTTTCGATGCTACAGAGACCCAGCTTTTCAAGGAGGTTCTGCGTGAAGGTATGGAGAAGGGCGTTTTCCAGATAGATGACTTGGATATGACTGCCGAGATTGTGCATTACAGTGTCAAAGGTATTGAAACACCTTATATCCGCGGTCATATAGGAGCCAATCTGGATGATGCGGTACGCGATACTTACGTGACCCGTCTGGTACTTGGTGCATTGGGAAAGAAGTAAGAATACAATTTTATAAATAATTTTAAAATAATATGGGATTATTAGATGGAAAAACAGCCATTGTGACAGGTGCTGCACGCGGCATCGGCAAGGCTATCGCTTTGAAGTTCGCTCAAGAAGGAGCAAACATCGCATTCACTGACTTGGTGATTGATGAAAATGCCGAGGCTACGGCAAAAGAATTGGAAGCTTTGGGAGTAAAGGCAAAAGCTTATGCCTCCAATGCAGCAAACTTTGAAGACACTGCCAAGGTAGTGGCAGAAATCCATAAGGACTTTGGACGTATTGATATTCTGGTAAACAATGCCGGTATCACACGTGACGGTCTGATGATGCGTATGAGCGAACAGCAATGGGATATGGTTATCAATGTCAACCTGAAATCGGCATTTAACTTTATCCATGCCTGCACACCCATCATGATGCGCCAGAAGGCGGGTAGCATTATCAATATGGCATCTGTGGTAGGTGTTCACGGCAATGCCGGCCAGGCCAACTATTCTGCTTCCAAAGCCGGTATGATTGCTTTGGCCAAGTCTATCGCTCAGGAGCTGGGCTCTCGCGGCATCCGTGCCAATGCCATTGCTCCGGGGTTCATCATGACAGCCATGACCGACGCCTTGTCTGAAGAGGTGAAGGCTGAATGGTGCAAGAAGATTCCTTTGCGCCGTGGCGGCACACCCGAAGACGTGGCAAATATCGCTACTTTCCTGGCTTCTGATATGTCTTCTTATGTATCCGGTCAGGTTATTCAGGTAGATGGTGGGATGAATATGTAATTTAATGATTAATGATTAGTGATTAATGTTTAATGAGAAGTTGGGTGTTAGTCATTAATCATTAATCACTAATCATTAAACATTAACAATCGATGACTGTCGTATACGAAGACAATCATATCATTATAGTCAACAAGACCGCTTCCGAGATAGTTCAGGGAGACAAAACGGGTGATACACCGCTTTCGGAAACTGTAAAGCAGTACCTGAAAGAGAAGTACAGCAAGCCTGGAAATGTCTTTATCGGTGTCGCCCACCGGCTGGACCGCCCCGTGAGCGGTCTTGTTGTTTTTGCCAAGACCAGTAAGGCACTGTCGCGTCTGAACGAGATGTTCAAGAATAGCGAGGTGAAGAAGACTTACTGGGCAGTGGTGAAGAACCTGCCCCGCGAGGAAGAGGGGGGAATTGGTGAACTATCTGGTGCGAAATGAGAAACAGAACAAGAGTTATGCATACGACAAGGAGGTGCCGGGCAGCAAGAAAGCGATTTTGGCATTACCGGCTCATCGGGCGGTCGCAGAACTATTATCTGTTGGAAATAGATTTGAAAACCGGACGCCATCACCAGATACGTTGTCAGTTGGCAAAGATGGGCTGTCCCATCAAGGGAGATTTGAAGTATGGTTCGCCCCGCTCCAATCCCGACGGCAGCATCTGTCTGCATGCGCGGTATATCCGTTTTGTGCATCCGGTGTCCAAAGAACTGATAGAAGTGGAGGCGCCCGTTCCTCCCGGAAATTTATGGATGGTTTTGAAACGATTTAATCTTACAGTAATGAAGAAAATCACAGTTTTGTCGGGTTTGCTGCTCCTTGCGGGATTGGCTGCCCAAGCTCAGGAAAGAGTTGCTGAGTATAACGTGCGTCCGGCCGTTACGGTGCGCACTCCCCTCCAGGGCGATAGTATCAACTTCAAGGGAGACAAGTTTACTACCGGCAATCTTCTGAAGACGAAGGTCAGTCTCGACTTCGACGGAGGTCGGTACGAACGTATGGTTGCTGATACGGCTGGATATGTAACTGTGGCAAAGGCGGACAAGGACAATCTGTTCTATCTGTTTGCTACCAATCTGCGTGCGGAGCGTTTCATGAAGGGCAAGCTGAATGTATATTCTCCTGCCCGTTTTGAGGTGTTTGTAAACGGTGAATCCAAGCAAGTCAAGGAGACAGCGGAGGACAGCTTGTCGCAGGTCCGTCCTACGGCTGTCAGTTTACGTATGGACCCCGAAGCGGATTATGAGATTGTCATCAAGTTGCTTTCAAGCGCGGACGACAAGATGCAGCCGATGCTGAAATGCGAATTTGAAAAGGAAAAGGACTTTGCCGATGTAGCCTGCCGGATGGCACCGGACATGAAGAGACGTTTCTCTTTGTTCAACACCAATTTCGGCTCCCGAGCGAGCAGGGTTTCTCTTTCGCCCAACGGCAAGTATCTGCTGACCCGCTATTCGGACAATTACGACGTGAAGCGTTCCAGGACCCGTTGTGAGCTGACCGAGGTAAAGACCGGCCGGGTGATATTGCCCAATGCCAATGAAAAGATGAACTGGATGCCCAACAGCAACAAGCTCTATTATACGGTTATGGGCGAGGAGCAGAATGACCTGGTTGTGTTCGATCCTGCCACGATGCGTGAGGAAGTGCTGCTGAAGAATGTTCCCGAAGGATATTTCAGCTGGTCTCCTACAGAAGACTATCTTATTTATATGCTCACGGACGAGGGCGAAAAGGTGAGTGGCCCGTTGAAACGTCTCTTGCATCCGGACGACCGTATCCCCAATTCTCGTGACCGCTATTATCTCATGAAATACGATGTGGCGACGGGACTTTCCGAGCGTCTGACCTACGGTAGTCACAACGTCTATCTGAATGATATTTCCCCGGATGGCAAGAAACTGTTGTGCAGCACTTCCAAGCCGGACATCACTCGATGCCCTTTCTCCCTCTCTTCTCTTTTCGAGATTGATTTGGCCACCTTGCAGGCAGATACGCTGGTCGCCTGGGATGCTTATCTGGGAAGTGCTTCTTACTCTCCGGATGGGAAGCAGCTTCTGGTGACGGGCAGTCCGTCTGCTTTCGGAGGCATTGGCAAGAATTGCGGTGAACATCCCATAGCCAATGACTTTGATACCCAAGCATTCATTATGGATTTGGCTACAAAGAAAGTGCAGGCTATCACGCGCGATTTCAATCCTACAGTGTCTCCCGTGCAGTGGAACCGTGTGGACGGATGTATCTATTTCGATACGACTGATGGGGATTGCAGGCATATATACCGTTATGTTCCGAAGACGGGTGGCTTTGAAATGCTTCCGCTTGAAGAAGATGTGATTACTTCCTTCACGCTGGCCAATGACAATCCGGTTGTGGCTGCCTATGTGGGTGGAGGAAACACCAGTACGGGCGTAGCCTATACGTACGACACGAAGAAAAAAGTTTCTACCTGCTTGCCAACCCATGAAGCCCGTCCTCGACAAGATTGAGCTGGGACAGATGGAAGAGTGGAACTTTACAGCTTCGGACGGTACGGAGATAAAGGGAATGATTTGCCTTCCGCCGTCTTTCGACCCGAACAAGAAGTATCCGCTTATCGTGTACTATTATGGAGGAACGACTCCTACGACTCGCGGTATAACTTCCCCGTACTGTGCACAGTTGTTTGCGTCACGTGACTATGTGGTTTATGTTATCCAGCCCAGTGGTGCCATCGGGTACGGCCAGGAGTTCTCTGCACGCCATGTCAATGCATGGGGTGAGCGTACGGCTGATGAGATCATTGAAGGTACGAAGAAATTCTGTGCAGCCCATCCGTTTGTCAACGATAAACGTATCGGATGTCTGGGTGCCTCTTATGGAGGATTCATGACGATGTATCTGCAGACTAAGACGGACATGTTCGCTGCCGCTGCCTCGCATGCTGGCATCAGCAATGTGACGAGCTATTGGGGCCGAGGGTTATTGGGGATATTCCTATAACTCTGTTGCGGCAGCCGATAGCTATCCTTGGAATAATCCCGATTTGTTTACGAAGCATGGAGCATTGTTCAATGCGGACAAGATTAATACCCCTCTGTTGTTGCTGCATGGCACGGTAGATACAAATCGTGCCTATCGGTGAAAGTATCCAGTTGTATAATGCGCTGAAGATATTGGGG
>ENA-OQHD01000364-OQHD01000364.1-human-gut-metagenome-genome-assembly--contig:-NODE-364-length-17056-cov-3.529624_pt1 | contig 17056 bp, 21 predicted proteins | sample MGYA00242560_ERZ504711 | MGnify/ENA primary metagenome ERZ504711 (study PRJEB26092, sample SAMD00036198) | human gut metagenome | host: Homo sapiens | study: EMG produced TPA metagenomics assembly of...
ATACGCCGCACAGGAAGCTCATGCCAAGTGTGACAACATTTACGAGGGCGGTCAGGATATCTTCTTTTGTGATAAATGTACCAAGAAGGAAGGAAAGCGCAAGGCCGACCAGAAGCAGGGTCAGGCTGTTGAGCATATAATATGGCATCTTTGGCGACTGGAAAAATTGCTTTCCGGTAAAAGAAGAAAGCAGGGATCCATGTTGTAAGCAGCCAGACGAAGCATCCGACTGCCAGATATCCCAGTGCAAGCTGCAGGTTCTGGCTTCTGATGGACACAGCCGAGCAAAGGATGCGCTTTTGCAGATCCGGCTGATGGAATGCAATCATGATCAGCCCCATTACATAACACAGAATGGAGATTAACACATATGGCAGATACTGATACATGTAACCATAACCCGGCGTCTTTTCGGAAGAAGCAGATTTTAACATCGTAACATGGGAAGAAGTGTCTGCATGTTTCAGAATATATGCAGCTGCCTCTTTATCGGAATAACCACTGTCTGTCAGGACACGTGCCTGATTCAGATAGGTGTTGATCTGTTGATCGACGTAGTACCCGTCTGTGCTTCCCGGAATCTTGGATACCGGCAATGCCTGATGCTCACGGAGGCAGGAGGCTTTAAAATCTTTCGGAATGGTCACGATATAAGAGACATTCCGGTTAAAGAGTGCGTCCTGGAGTTTCGCAGTGTCATCCGGCATATGCCTGACGGTATGATACTGTGATAGATATGTGGAAAGCCCTTTGGAAAGTACGCCCCCATCATGATCTACCACACCTACCGTGAGTGCTTGGGCATGGAACCCGCTGCCGGAAGTATTGCTGTCGCTGCCGGAGGCAAGGATTTCAATCGTAAGAAAGATTGCCAGATACATGAATACCATCAGGAGATTGCGTTTGGTTATGATTAAAAATCCTTTAAATACTGTCATAACGTTCCCTCCTTATCATAAGAAATGAGAAGCTGATACAAAGCAGACACATGATTACAAGAATCAGGATACACCTGCGGTAGCGGACAGCATCATCATAGACACTGAGGCAGTAGAATGCATCACTTAAGACACTGGCAGGATTGATCCGATTGATGACCGGGCAGTGCTGTTCGATCACATTTTTCATTCCACCGAACATCAGGCCTGCAAGGAAACTCGGTAACAGTGTAACGAGGACACCGATTCCGGATTTGACATTGTAGGACAGTTTGCCGGCGCATCCGATCAGGATTCCGAGACAGATACCAATCAGGGTTCCCATAAATGTAATGAGAAGAAGTTTCGGAATGTCATGCCCAAGACTGATATGAAGTACCTGGGTAAGGTAAAGCTCCAGGATCAGGATGTTGACGAAATGAATACTTTCCAGTACCAGCAGATCGCCGAGAATCAGGGAAAGTTTGTGGGTCGGTGTGATGCTGCGCCGTTCTCCGAGTGCACTTAAGTTCGCCTGAAGCTGAACCGTGGAATGGATGCTTAAGTAGACTCCGCTTAAGCAGGCAAATGCAATCAGTGCGAGAAAATAAGTCAGTGTCGGATCTAAGGAATGTCCGCCTAAGGACTTTTCTTTCACCAGTGTCTGGTAGTCGTTCAGAGATGAAAGGGCGTCCGAAAGCTTTTCCGGATGCTGTGTGGCAATATCCCGGATCATGTCAGCATTCTTTTCATAGCTGTCCAGAAGGGAAGACAGAATGCTCTGGTTAATGCCATTGGAAGCAATGGTAAGGGAAGGAACCGACTTCACGTAATAGATGCCGGATATTTCCTCCCGCCGGAGCGCTTTTTTGGCAGCTTTTTCTGTCTTGTAAGAATGGATATCGATCATGTCCTGATCCGTTTCATTCAGAAATGTCAGGAAAGATGCTGCATTTTCGGAACTGCTTTCCACTGTGACGATGGCAACAGGAACCGGTTCCCAGTTGGTCTCTCCGCTTCCTGCAAGACCGGTATTTCCAAAGGACACATAGAACAGGGTTCCAAGGATGAGCGGAAATGCGAGAGCCCAGAACATGATAGAGCGGGAACGTATCGTCTGTAAGAATTGATATTTTAATAAATGTAACATAAAGTGTCCCTCCTTTAATCCCTGAGTTCTTTTCCTGTGATCTCAAGGAAGACATCATTGAGAGTCGGAAGCTCGGAGAAGACGCGTCCGAATGGAATGTCATGTTCCTGCAGGTAATTCAGTACCCGGATCAGATTGTGTTTTGCACCGCTGCAGCGTAGGATCATTGTCTGATCTTGGTATGATAAGTCAAATACATGTGAAAGGGAGCGGATATCTGCCAGGTTGTTTTTCGTTAACGCAACCGCTTCGATCGTGATCGTCTCACCGGTCTTGATCATTTTTTTTGAGTTCTTCGGTTGTGCCGGAAGCAAGTACACGGCCATGATCAATGATCGCGATACGGGTACAGATCTGTTCCACCTCTTCCATGTAGTGAGAGGTATAGATGATGGTAGATCCCTGACGGTTGAGTTCCAGAATCCCTTCCAGAATCTTATTACGGCTCTGAGGATCTACAGCAACGGTCGGTTCATCCATGATGATGAGTCTGGGTTTATGGACAATGCCGCATGCGATATTCAGTCTTCGTAGAAGTCCGCCGGAGAGTTTCTTCGGGCGCATCTTACGGAAATCGGACAGACCGGTGAATGCGATGGCCTCTTCTACGAGTTCTCTTCGTTTTTGTTTGTCTCTGATATAGAGTCCGCAGAAATAATCGATGTTTTCATAGACGGACATCTGCTCAAAGACGGCAACGTTCTGCATGACAACACCGATATCCTGCTTGATATCGTAGCTGTCCGGCTTCATATCCTTTCCAAAGATCGTGATCGTTCCTTTGTCATATTTTAACAGTGCGAGCAAGCAGTTGATGGCGGTGGTTTTACCGGAACCGTTTGGTCCGAGCAGTCCGAAGATCTCGCCTTCTTCGATGTCGAGTGACAGGTGGTCAAGCGCCAACAGATCACCGTAACGTTTTACAAGATTTTCTATATGTACAAGCATAAGATTTCCTCCTTGATGATTTGTTACTTGTAGTATAGCGGATGGCTGATTATAATGGTAGTGTCACAGGTCATAAATTGAATGTGACAAATGTAATATAGGAGAAAAGAATGAGAAAGATAACAGATGAAGGATTTTTCTTCCTTTACGGAGCAGGACTTCTGGTAACAGCGGAAACAGGGATGCCGGCGATTATCACTATTCTGTTTGCGTGTATCTATACCTGTGTGAATCTGCTAGGGGAAGAAAAGTATTTGCATTACATTATGACGATTGCTTTCGTGGCAGCCGGAATTGTTTTTAAAGAAATGTGGATGTTTCTTCCGGTAGTTTTATATAATGTGCTATACTTTTATTCTCCGGTTTATATAGGGGTTGGTGGTATAATCGTGGCCTGTGAGGCGCCGGCGTTCCGGGAATATTACGGGCTGGAAAAAGAGATGCTTATTGTTGCCGGGCTGGCAGCAGCAGTCCTGTTATATGGACGGACCAGGAGGCTAAATGAATTGGAGCAGGAATATAAAAGGGCCAGAGATGACAGCAGAGAACTGACACTGATGCTGGAAAAGAAGAATCAGGATCTGCTGGAAAAGCAGGACACAGAAGTATATCTGGCCACACTGAAAGAACGGAATCGTATCGCCAGAGAGATCCATGACAATGTGGGACATATGCTGTCGCGATCCATCCTGATGGTGGGAGCGTTAAAGACTGTTAATCAGGCTGAGAATCTGAAAGTCCCGATGGAGCAGCTGGATCAGACGCTGAACGAAGCCATGACGAATGTAAGACAGAGCGTGCACGATCTGCATGATGAGTCGGTAAATTTAAAAGAAGTGATGGAATCGCTGGCAGAAGAATTCCGTTTTTGTCCGGTACAGCTTACTTATGATATGGGATATGATATTCCAAAAGAGATCAAATACAGCTTTATAGCCATTACGAAAGAGGCACTGAATAACGTGATGCGCCACAGCAATGCAAATGAGGTAAAGATTTTGGCAAGAGAACATCCCGGACTATATCAGCTGATCATAGAAGATAATGGAACGTCAGATGAGCGGATCCGGCCAAACGGAGACCGAGAAGAATATGCAGAGAAGGAAAGTGCTGGAAAGACCGGGAAACACTCGAAAAAGCAGAAAACACAGAATGCAGCGGAATCGGAATCAAGAATATGAAAAAACGTGTCCGCATGCTGGGCGGAACCATACAGATTCAGAAGAAATGGCTTCCGGATATTATTACGTTCCAAAATGAGGGGAAAAGATGAAGATAGTAATTGTAGATGATGATATCCTGGTGTCCAGTGCGTTAAAGACAATCCTGGAAGCAGGAGGAGAAGTAGAAGTAACCGGCACCGGGCAGGATGGAAAGATGCCGTCCGGTTATATGATGAACTGCTGCCGGATGTTCTTCTGATGGACATCCGTATGAAGGACATGAACGGTCTGGATGCCGCAGAACAGATTTTGAAAAGGCATACGGATGCAAAGATTCTTTTGCTTACCACGTTTTCCGATGATGCGTACATCGTAAAAGCATTAAAATATGGTGTGAAAGGATATCTGATAAAACAGGATTACGGCAGTATCCTTCCGGCATTGCAGGCGGTGCAGATGAATCAGACCGTATTCGGAACTGAGATTATGTCCAGAATCCCGGGATTGCTTCAGAAAGAGCAGAAAGAAAAAGAGCAGACATTTGACTGGAACAGTTACGGAATCGGAGAACGGGAACTGGAGATCACAGCACTGGTTGCTGAGGGACTCAGTAACAAAGAGATATCGGAGAAAGTCTGCTTAAGCGAAGGAACGGTCCGGAATTATATCAGCAATGTGCTCGAGAAACTGGAATTAAGAGATCGGACACAGCTTGCGGTGTATTATCTGCAGAGAGGAAGAAAATGTGATAAGAATAAATAGGAGGCAGAGCAAAAAATAAATGGAAGGAAAAAAGTAAATATACTAAAAACAATCAACTGGAAGCAATTCTACCGGAATGTATTCGCTCTGGTCATCCCGATCGCAATCCAGAATCTGATCAATGTAGGAGTCACGGCAACGGATGTGATCATGCTTGGAAAGGTTGGAGAGAAAGTGTTATCCGGGGCATCTCTTGCAGGACAGATCCAGTATATCATGACACTGATCTTTTACGGAGTGACCTCCGGAGCAACGGTTCTGACGGCGCAGTACTGGGGGGAAGAAAGACACCAGAACGATAGAGAAAGTCCTGGGTATGGGATTAAGTGCCGGACTCATCGTTGCGGTAGTATTCGCAGGAGCAGCCCTTGGCATGCCGGAGACATTGATGCGGATCTATACCTCTGATCCGGAAGTTATTGCAGAAGGAGTAAAGTATTTAAGAATCGTAGGATTTTCCTATGTGTTCATGGCGGTGACACAGGTGTATCTGAATATTATGCGCAGTATCGAGAGGGTAATGGTGGCTACATTTATTTATCTGATTTCATTGCTGATGAATATTGTGGTAAATGCGATTCTGATCTTCGGACTATTTGGATTCCCGGTAATGGGAGTAAGGGGTGCGGCAATCGGTACGCTGTGTGCCAGAGCAGCCGAGACAGTGATGGTTCTCGTTTATGCCATCTTCCGAAATAAAGTAGTAAGGATCCGGCTTAAAGATATGGTGAAGATAGATAAAGTTTTGTTGAAAGATTTTGCGGTCTATTCCATGCCGGTGGTATTAAATGAACTGATGTGGGGACTGGGAACGTCGGCGAATACGGCGGTGATCGGGCATCTTGGAAGCGCAGCAGTGGCAGCTAACTCGGTTGCGCAGGTGGCAAGACAGCTTGCAACAGTCGTAACATTCGGGATTTCCCATGCAACGGCGATCTATCTCGGCAAGACGATCGGGGAAGGCAAGATGGAACTGGCAAAGGCATACGGAAAACGTTTCGTGTGGTTAAGTCTGATTCTTGGAATCCTGGGTGGTGTGCTGATACTGATCTCGGCCCCAATCGCCAATGCGAATCTGGCACTGACCGGACCGGCAAAGAATTACTTAAGTTTCATGTTCTTCGTTATGTCGTATTTTACTGTGGCACAGGCATTTAATACCACAATGGTAGTGGGGGTATTCCGTGCAGGCGGGGATACGAAATTCGGATTGATCATGGATGTATCGACGATGTGGGGATTCTCCATTTTACTCGGGCAGTGGCGGCATTTATTTGCATGCCAGTGTGCCGGTCGTCTATGTTATACTGATGAGTGATGAACTGATCAAAGTACCGATTACTTTAAAGCGGTATTTGACATATAAGTGGCTGAGAGATGTCACAAGGGAACAAAAAGAATTGGAGGAAATGTAAAATGATCGTATTAAGCAAGGAGCAGATCGAAGAAATGGTTGATCCGGATCAGATGATGGATCAGATCGAAGAGGCATACCGGATCTATGGATCAGGCGAGTTCTATATGCCGCCAAGACCAACGGTAGAACATGAAAATAAGCAGCTCATGTATATGCCATGTTACACAAAGGATATCATAGGGACAAAGATCCTGTCGATCTTCCCGGAGAATTCAAAACTGGGATTGCCGTCGATAGATGGTATCGTGTTACTGAATGATTATACGACAGGCGCGCCGCTTGCTGTTATGGACGGGCAATCGGTAACGGCATGGAGAACCGGAGCTGTCGGCGGTGTGGGGGATCCGCCATCTGTCAAGAAAAGACTGTCGCACCGTAGGAATCATCGGAGCAGGAATGCAGGGATTCCATCAGGCTGTGTATGCATGTGCGGCAAGAGATATCCATACCGTATATGTGTTCAATCACAGTGACCGTGATCTGACAGATTATCTGGAAAGACTGAAAAAAATGCTATTGATAAGGAAGACGTAAAGGTAGTACAATGTAAAGCAGTGGAAGAGCTTGTACGAAACAGTGATATCATCTGTACAACAACTCCTTCTACCACACCTGTTCTTCCGGATGACAAAGAACTTCTGAGAGGAAAATGCATCATTGCGATCGGCTCTTATATGCCGGAGATGAGGGAAATCCCGGATGCAGTACTGGATCTGGTGGACAATGTATACATTGAACTGCCATACGCATGTGAGGAAAGCGGAGATCTAAGCCAGCCTCTGGCAAGTGGAAAACTTACAAAAGACCGGGTAAAATTGATGCATGAATATCTCGTATCCGGGGGAAAAAGAGATCAAAGAAGGTCAGACAACATATTTCAAATCGGTTGGAATGGGATTATTTGATGTGTGTATCGCACAGAAATTATATGAAGTAGCAAAGGAGAAATAACATTATGAAAATCGTAGCAACAGAAAAAGCACCAAAGGCACTTGGACCATACTCACAGGGATATGTACACAACGGAGTACTGTATACAGCAGGACAGATCGCAATCAATCCGGAAGTGAATGATGTAGAAGCAATTACAATTGAAGCACAGACAGAGCAGGTATGTAAGAACTTAGGAGAGGTCTTAAAAGAAGCTGGAACATCATTTGACAAGGTATTAAAGACAACATGCTTCCTTGCAGATATGAGTGACTTTGCAGCATTCAACGAAGTATATGGAAAATACTTTACATCAAAACCGGCAAGAAGCTGTGTTGCAGTAAAGACACTTCCAAAGGGAGTTCTGTGTGAAGTAGAACTTATTGCGGCTGTAGAGGAGTAAGACAAATGGCAGAAGAACAAAAAACAGGCTGCAGCCCGTCCGATTGTGCGGGCTGTTCCCATGCAGGTGAATGCGGAAGCAAACCGCAGAGTCTGATCAAACCGGAAAATAAAAAAGTCACACATCAACCATGTGATCGCAGTTGTCAGCGGAAAAGGCGGTGTTGGGAAATCTATGGTTACCGCATCGCTTGCAAGGCTGATGAGAGAACAGGGATTTTCTGTAGGTATCATGGACGCAGATATCACAGGTCCATCCATTCCGAAGATGTATGGAATCCATGGAAAAGCAAAAGGGGATGGAGAAAATATTTTCCCATGTGAGGCAAAGGATGGAACGAAGATCATGTCCATCAACCTTTTACTTCCGGAAGAAGATGATCCGGTTATCTGGAGAGGTCCGGTCATTTCAGGTGTTGTCACACAGTTCTGGACAGATGTTGCATGGGGAGAACTGGATTATCTCTTCGTAGACATGCCGCCGGGAACCGGTGATGTACCGCTTACCGTATTCCAGTCCCTTCCGGTAGAAGGCATCGTGATCGTAACTTCTCCGCAGGATCTGGTACGCATGATCGTAAAGAAAGCTTACAACATGGCAGGACAGATGGATATCCCGGTACTCGGAATCGTGGAGAACTACAGTTATCTGGAATGTCCGGACTGCGGACGTAAGATCTCCGTATTCGGCGAGAGCCACATCGACGAAGTGGCAGAAGAACTCGGCGTTCCGGTCATCGGTAAGATGCCGATCGATGCAAGTCTTGCAGAGGCAGTGGAGAATGAGAACTTTGCAGAAGTAAGCAATGATTATCTTGCGGAAGCAGTGAATAAACTTTAGAAGATACCATTTTGTGATAAAAAATTAACTTATGGATTTACTGTTGACTTAGAGAAGATAACCTGTTATGCTAATTGCATAGTTGATGGATGAATTTGTGAGATACCTATGTACAAAGTGCATAAATGAGAAAGTGGAGATAGCACGCAGCATAGGAGCCGAAGGGGCATGCAAAAACTCTCAGGTAAAAGGAACGAATTCGGACGACGCTCTGGAGAACAATTAGAATTGTACCGAAGAAGTAATCTTTCAGGTAAAAGGACAGAGGCAGACAAAAAACACTTTTGAGAAGAAAGTATTTTTGCCTGCTTTTTAATGCTTAAAATGAGGAATGGGCATGAAAAGCAGGCAGATTCCGAAGGAGGTAAAAACAAATGAACAGAATCGAAGATGTAACAAATTACATCACAGAATGTGACAAAGAAGTTGGGGAAGCACTTTCATTAGAGCTTGGCAGACAGAGAAGAAATCTGGAACTGATCGCATCTGAAAATATCGTAAGTCCGGCAGTTATGCTGGCAATGGGAACTGTACCGACCAATAAATATGCGGAAGGTTATCCGGGAAAGAGATATTACGGCGGATGTGAAGATGTGGACATTCTGGAGAATCTGGCAATCGAAAGAGCAAAAGAATTGTTCGGATGTGAACATGTATGTGTACAGCCGCATTCAGGAGCCAATGCCAATACTGCAGTGTATCAGGCACTTCTGGAACCAGGGGACACGGTTATGGGATTAAATCTTGCACACGGCGGCCATCTGACACATGGTTCACCGGTGAATTTATCCGGAATCTTATATCACTTCGTACCATACAATGTGAACGACGACGGATATCTGGATTATGATGAGATCCGTAAGACCGCACAGGAATGCAAACCAAAGATGATCGTTGCAGGCGCATCTGCATATCCAAGAGAGATCCGGTTTGATATCTTTGAAGATATCGCAAAGGAGGTAGGAGCATATCTGTTTGTAGATATGGCACACATTGCAGGACTTGTGGCAGCTGGACTGCACCAGAGTCCGGTTCCATACGCAGATGTTGTAACCACGACCACGCATAAGACGCTCAGAGGTCCGAGAGGCGGTATGATCATGTGTAAAGAGAAATACGCAAAAGCGATCAACAAAGCCATTTTCCCTGGAACACAGGGAGGACCACTGATGCATATTATTGCTGCAAAGGCCATCTGTTTCGGAGAAGCTTTAAAACCGGAGTTCAAAGAATATCAGCAGCAGGTGATCCAAAAATGCGAAAGCACTTGCACAGGCAATGATCGACGAAGGATTCAATCTGGTAAGTGGCGGAACAGACAATCATCTGATGTTAGTGGATCTGCAGAATATGAATATCACAGGAAAAGAGCTGCAGAACAGACTGGATGAAGTCTATATCACAGTTAATAAAAATGCAGTGCCGAACGATCCGGCCAGCCCGTTTGTGACAAGCGGAATCCGTATCGGAACACCGGCAGTGACAACGAGAGGTCTGAAAGAAGAAGATATGAAGACCATCGCAAAACTGATCAAGATGACGGTTACAGATTTTGATACAAAAGCAGATGAGATCCGTGAAGCAGTAAATGAAATCTGTGGTAAGTATCCACTTTACAACTAGGAGGTGTTGGCAATGGAATTAAAGACTCCACTTTATGATGCGCATGTAAAAGCCGGTGGAAAGATTGTAGAATTTGGGGGATATCTTCTTCCGGTACAGTATGAAACAGGTGTGATCAAAGAACATATGGCAGTACGTACACAGGTCAGGACTTTTTTGATGTCTCACATATGGGAGAAGTATTATGTGAAGGGAAAGATGCACTGGCGAATCTGAACCAGATCCTGACGAATGATTTTACCAATATGGTAGACGGACAGGCAAGATACAGTCCGATGTGTAATGAACACGGCGGGACAGTGGATGACCTGATCGTATATAAGAAATCGGATGAACACTACTTTATCGTTGTAAACGCAGCAAATAAAGACAAAGATTATCAGTGGATGCTACGTCATCAGTTTGGCAAAGTAACATTCAAAGATGTATCATCCGAGTATGCACAGCTTGCACTGCAGGGACCGAAAGCAATGGAGATCCTTAAGAAGCTGACCGCAGAAGAGAATATTCCGGAGAAATATTATCATGCAGTATTCGATGCTGAAGTTGCCGGAATCCCATGTATCGTTTCCAAGACAGGATACACAGGTGAAGATGGTGTAGAACTGTATCTGGCAAGTGAGAAAGCAGAAGAAATGTGGGATGCATTGTTAGAGGCAGGAAAGGAAGAAGGACTCGTTCCTTGCGGACTGGGCGCAAGAGATACGCTCCGTATGGAGGCAGCAATGCCATTATATGGACATGAAATGAACGATGATATCACTCCTCTTGAGACCGGACTGAAGTTCGCAGTGAAGATGGCGAAAAATGATTTTATTGGGAAATCAGCTTTAGAGGAGAAGGGGACTCCATCCATCAAACGAATCGGTCTTAAAGTAACGGGAAGAGGAATCATCCGTGAACATCAGGATGTATACGTAGGCGATAAGAAAATCGGACATACAACAAGCGGAACACATTGTCCGTATCTTGGATATCCAATCGCAATGGCACTCGTTGATGCTGATTCTGTAGAAATTGGGGATACAGTAGAGGCAGATGTGCGAGGAAGAAGAGTGGCAGCAGAGGTGGTTGCACTTCCGGTTTTATAAAAGAGAAAAATAAAAAGATATAATAAAAAGATATAAAGGAGAATAATATCATGATTTTAAAGAAGAATTAAAATATTCAAAATCACACGAATGGATAGCATTAGACGGAGATACAGCAGTTGTAGGACTGACAGATTATGCACAGTCAGAACTTGGAGATCTGGTATTTGTTAACCTTCCGGAAGTGGGAGATACCGTAGAAGCGGGTGAAGTGTTCGGTGATGTAGAATCTGTGAAAGCAGTGTCAGATGTCTATTCACCGGTAACCGGAGAAGTAACAGAGATCAACGAAGAACTCTTAGATACACCGGAACTGGTCAATGATGATGCCTATAAAGCATGGTTTATCAAAGTAAAAGACGTATCAGCAACGGAAGAACTTTTAACTGTAGATGAATACAAAGCATTTGTGGAAAGCGAGCAGGAATAAACCCAAGTCATTGAAAAAGGCGGTGAAAAAGCGATGGGAAGCTATGTACCGAATACGTTAGAAGAACGGAAAAAAATGCTTCGGGAAATCGGCTATTCGTCCATTGAGGACTTATTTGCACATATTCCGGAAGAAGTAAAATTAAAAGGGGAACTGAATATTCCGAAGGGAAAGACAGAGTTTGAAGTACGGCGCGAGATGGAACAGATTGCAGAAAAGAACCAGGTGTTCCGGACAATCTTCCGCGGAGCCGGAGCTTACAGACATTTATCCCGGCCATGGTAAAAAATGTGACATCCAAAGAAAATCTGCTGACAGCATATACGCCATATCAGGCAGAGATCAGTCAGGGAATCTTACAGTCAATCTTCGAATATCAGACGATGATCTGTGATCTGACCGGAATGGATGTATCCAATGCCTCTGTATATGACGGTGCAACTGCAGCGGCAGAAGGTGTTGTAATGTGTCAGGAAAGAAAGAAACATAAAGCGTTGATATCAGGAACTGTTCCGCCATATGTACTGGAAGTGGTAGAGACCTACTGCTTTGGAAATGGAATGGAACTCGAAGTTATTCCGGAAAAAGACGGACTGACGGATAAAGAATATTTAAAGGAACACATCGATGCACAGACTGCATGCGTATATATCCAGCATCCGAATTATTACGGTAATCTGGAAGATGCAGAAGAAATCGGTGAGATCGTACACGGTGCAGGAGCAAAATATGTGATGGGTGTGAACCCGATTTCACTTGGAGTGATAAAGACTCCTGCAGAATATGGAGCAGATGTGGCAGTTGGTGAAGGACAGCCGCTTGGGCTTTCGCTTGGATTCGGAGGTCCTTATCTCGGATTCATGGCAAGTAAGGAAGCAATGATGAGAAAACTTCCTGGAAGAATTGTTGGTGAGACGGTCGATCATAACGGAAAGACCGGATATGTATTGACGCTTCAGGCAAGAGAACAGCATATCCGGAGAGAAAAAGCATCCAGCAATATCTGTTCGAACCAGGCACTTTGTGCACTGGCAGTCGGTGTTTATCTTGCAACGATGGGAAATGAAGGTGTCAGACAGGCAGCAATTCTGTCTATGTCTAAAGCACATTATTTTGCAGAGAAACTGGAAGAGATCGGTCTGACAGTTTGTAACCAGGCAGAGTTCTTCCATGAATTTGTTACCAGATCAGAAGTGGATTCGGATAAGATATTAAGAGCATTGGAAGAAGAAGGAATCCTTGGCGGATATCCGTTAGATGAGCATCATATTCTGTGGTGTTGCACCGAGGTCAATACAAAAGAAGAGATGGATCAGGCAGTCCATATCTTAAGGGAGGTGCAGGGATGTTAATATTTGAAAAAAGGCAGACCGGGAAGAGGCTGCGACCTGTTACCGGCATCAGATGTAGAAATCTACTTACCGGAAGAAAAAGATAAAAGAGAACAGCCGCTTCACCTTCCGGAATTGTCCGAAGGTGAATTGAGCAGACACTATACAGAACTCGCAAAGAAATCACACGGCGTGAATGACGGGTTCTATCCACTTGGATCATGTACGATGAAGTATAATCCAAAGATCAATGAAGATATGGCGTCACTGCCTGGATTTACAGAAATCCATCCATTACAGCCGGAACATACCGTACAGGGGTGTCTGGAAGTCATTGGAGAGATTGAAAATTCCCTGTGTGAGATCACGGGAATGGATCGCATGACATTGCAGCCGGCAGCCGGAGCTCACGGGGAGTTTACCGGACTGCTTCTGATCAAGGCTTATCACGAAAGCCGATCAGACGAGAAGCGTACGAAGATTCTTGTACCGGATTCCGCACACGGAACGAACCCGGCAAGTGCAGCGATGGCCGGATATAAAGTTGTCAGCATTCCATCTGCACCGGATGGAGGCGTAGATATTGAGAAATTAAGAGAGGCAGCAGGAGACGATGTAGCAGGATTGATGCTTACCAATCCGAACACAGTAGGTCTCTTTGATAAGAACATTCTGGAGATCACAGATATCATCCATGAATGCGGCGGCCTCTGCTATTATGACGGGGCAAACTTAAATGCAGTTATGGGCACGGTACGTCCTGGCGATATGGGATTCGATGTTATCCATCTGAATCTTCACAAGACATTCTCCACACCACATGGCGGCGGCGGCCCGGGAAGCGGCCCGGTCGGATGCAAGGAAATGTTATCCGACTTCTTGCCATCTTATCTGGTGAAAGGTGAAGAGACGTTACATCTGGAAAAACCGGCAAATAGTATCGGTGAGATGAAGAGCTTCTACGGCAACTTCCTTGTAGTAGTAAAGGCTCTGACCTATATCAAGACACTCGGAAGAGAAGGCATCCCGGAAGCAAGTCAGAATGCAGTACTGAATGCCAACTATATGATGAATAAGTTAAAAGATCTGTATCCGATGGCATATGATGAAATCTGCATGCATGAGTTTGTTATGAGCCTTGCAGATCTGAAAAAGAAGACAGGCATTTCAGCAATGGATATTGCGAAAGGTCTCTTGGATGACGGTATTCACCCACCTACAATGTACTTCCCGCTGATCGTGGATGAAGCACTGATGGTTGAGCCGACAGAGACAGAATCGAAAGAAACACTGGACGATGCAATCGCAGTATTCCGCAAATTATATGAACTGGCAGAGACAGATCCTGAAAAGTTACATCAGGCGCCTGTGACAACTCCGGTTACAAGACTAGATGAGGTCAATGCGGCAAGACATCCGCATCTGAGGTATGCGTTTTAAGGAAAAGTGAAGAGAGGAACAGTTATGGTCACAAAGCTTATATATATAGAAAGCGATCAGGTGAACCCATATAAGAATCTTGCAGTGGAGGAGTATTTACTCCTCCACTGTGAGGATAAAGAGTGTATTTTGTATCTCTGGCAGAATCAGAATACTGTTGTAATCGGGCGTAACCAGAACGCATGGAAAGAATGTAAAGTTACAAAATTAGAAGAAGAGAATGGTCATCTTGCGAGAAGACTTTCCGGTGGCGGAGCAGTCTATCATGATCTGGGAAATCTGAACTTTACATTTTTGGTAAATAAAGATGAATATAGTCTGGAAAAACAGTTACAGGTAATCATAAATGCAATGGGACGGTTGGATTGAAAGCAGAAAAATCCGGAAGAAACGACATCCTGATCGATGGAAAGAAATTCTCCGGTAATGCATTTTATGAGCAGGAAAAACACTGCTATCATCACGGAACCATTATGGTAGATGTAAACAAGGAAATACTGTCCCGATATCTGACCGTATCCAAAGATAAGTTGAAATCCAAAGGTGTGGATTCTGTAAAATCCAGAGTGACAAATCTGAGGGAATATCTTCCGGAACTGACACTGGAAGAGTTAAAGAAGGCACTTCGCGAATCTTTTGAAGAGGTTTATAATCTCAAATCGGAAGAAAAGAAGATGGAAGATCTGGATGCAGATGAGGTTGAAGAAAAGAAGGCACATTTTTCATCCTGGAAATGGCTGTATGGAAGAAAACTGGACTTCCAGTACGAGCTGAGTCACAGATTTGCATGGGGCGGGATTACTATGCAGTTTCAGGTAGAAGCAGGAAAGATCAAGGATGTGGAAGTCTATTCCGATGCGCTGAATATTGAACTGGCGGAGGCAATTCCAAAATTTTTAAAAGGGAATCAAATACCGAAAAGAAACCATGTGTGTGCAGCTTGGATTATTCTGGTCAAAGGATGAGAATGTCGAAAATATGATGAATGATGTGATTGCCTGGATTCAGGAAACGGATTTATAAGAATGATAAGAAAACCTTGTAAAGATCACAGATTTTACAGGAGGAAAATGAAATGAGCGGAAAATATGATGTTGTAGTAATCGGCGCCGGACCGGGGGGATATGTGGCTGCGATCAAAGCTGCAAAGCTCGGGCTTAAGACGGCAATTATAGAAGAACGAAGAGCCGGTGGAACCTGTCTGAACCGTGGATGTATTCCGGCAAAAGCAATGATCCATGCGTCTTCGTTATACAGAGAAATGCAGGAGGCAGAACGGTTCGGAATATCAGCTTCGGATGTAACATATGATTACGGAAAAATTGTTGCTTATAGAGAAGAAACAACAGACAAACTGGTGCAGGGAGTCGAGCAGCTTCTGAAGGCAAATGGCGTAGACGTATACGAGGGAAAAGGTACGCTTCTGGAAGAAAAGAAAGTGCGGATCAGGAAAGAACAGGAAGATGTTGTGCTAGAAGGGGAAAATATTATCCTTGCCAGCGGTTCCAAACCATTAATACTTCCAATTCCAGGAATAGATAGTGAAAGAGTCCTGACCAGTGATGCACTCTTTGCGATGAAAGAAGCTCCGAAGAGTCTGATCATTATCGGAGGCGGTGTTATCAGTGTGGAATTTGCCACAGTATACGCGAACCTTGGATGCAAGATTACAATCCTGGAAGCAATGCCAAAGTTAGTACCGAATATGGATAAAGAGATCAGTCAGAATCTGAAGATGATCTTGAAAAAGAGAGGTATTGATATTCATACTTCGGCTGCAGTACAGGGGGTAACAACAGAAGACGGAACCTGTACCTGTCACTATATAGAGAAGGATCAGGAACAGGAAGTAACGGCAGATTACGTTTTGTGTGCAGTAGGACGTTGCCCGAATACGGATGGTCTGTTTGGGGAAAATGTAAAACCAGATATGGAGCGCGGCCGTGTGCTGGTGAATGCGAACTTTGAATCCAGCATCCCGGGTGTCTATGCAATCGGTGATCTGATCTTTGGTGTACAGCTTGCACATGCGGCAAGTGCCCAGGGAATTGTGGTAGCAGAAAAACTTGCCGGAAAAGAACCATCCATAGATCTGAGTATTGTTCCGGGATGTGTCTATACAGATCCGGAGATCGCATCTGCAGGAATGACAGAAGATCAGGCAAAAGAAAATGGAATTGCTGTAAAATGCGGCAAGTTCATCATGAGTGCAAATGGAAAATCTATCATTACGCAGGAAGAACGGGGCTTCATCAAAGTCGTAGCAGACGAAGCAACCGGCAAGATCCTGGGAGCTCAGATGATGTGTGCCAGAGCAACGGATATGATCGGAGAATTTGTGACTGCAATTACAAATGGGCTGACTGTAGAGCAGATGCTCAGAGGAATGCGGTCGCATCCGACTTATAATGAAGGAATCGGGGAAGCACTCGAGGAACTCGAAGGTGGCGCAGTGCATGTGGTGCCGAGGAAGAAAAAATAAATTTGGGATTTAATTCAGGAAGGCTGTGGATACCCGAACCGGAATAAAGCTTGGAAAGGCGTTCCTGCTCAGGTTCCATCGGCGGGTCAATTCTAAAGGGGCAAAATTCTGCTAAAAGCAGGCTTTCAA
>ENA-OQHD01000365-OQHD01000365.1-human-gut-metagenome-genome-assembly--contig:-NODE-365-length-17054-cov-3.471200_pt1 | contig 17054 bp, 24 predicted proteins | sample MGYA00242560_ERZ504711 | MGnify/ENA primary metagenome ERZ504711 (study PRJEB26092, sample SAMD00036198) | human gut metagenome | host: Homo sapiens | study: EMG produced TPA metagenomics assembly of...
TCCACTTCGAGGCTGAAAGTACAGTTCCAGCTGAGGTGGAGCAGCGTATCCGCATTATGGACAATGTACTCAGATATTTATGCGTGAAAGAGGAAGCATAATATAAGCGGAAAGAGGTATATATGAATAAAGTAGTTTTAGTAGGACGGTTGACAAGAGATCCGGAAGTGAGATATTCACAGGGAAATAATGCTACAGCAGTTGCAAGATATACAGTTGCAGTAGACCGCAGATTCAAGAGAGACGGTGAGCCGACAGCGGATTTTATTCCGTGTGTTGTATTCGGACGTTCCGCAGAGTTTGCTGAGAAGTATTTCCATCAGGGAATGCGTGTCTCTATTTCCGGACGTATCCAGACAGGAAGCTACACGAACAAAGATGGCGTAAAATGTATATACGACAGAAGTGATCGTGGAGGAACAGGAATTTGCAGAAAGCAGAGCTGAGAGTGATGCGAACAGAGCGAACTTCCAGCACCAGGCTGCACCGGCACCGAGTGCGGATGCAGGAGATGGCTTTATGAATATCCCGGAAGGTATTGATGACGTATTACCGTTTAACTAAGTCGGAAAGGAGATAACCATCATGGCTTACGAAAAGGGAAGCAGACCAGAGGGTGGATTCAAGAGAAGAGGCCCAGGTTCGCAGAAGTAAAAAAAAGTTTGCGTATTCTGTGGTAAAGAGAATAACGAGATCGATTATAAGGATGTTGCAAAATTAAAGAAATATGTTTCTGAAAGAGGAAAAATTCTTCCTAGAAGAATTACTGGAAACTGTGCTAAGCACCAGAGAGCTCTTACAGTAGCGATCAAGAGAGCAAGACATATTTCTCTTATGCCTTACGTTCAGGACTAATCGAGAATATAAGCATATACAAAGGATTGGAACTTTGAAGAAATTCAGGGATTCAGTCCTTTTTTCATTGCAGGGCATACGACATAAATATGCAGTAACGCTTTTGTATATCAAACAGGATTGCAAACATACAGGGATGCTGGCTGTTGACGATACGAGTTGCATTTCGATGGGTAAACGATTATACTAAAAGGGAAAGACTTCAGACAAAAGTCCTAGATGAGGTATAGATTATGAAGAAAGATAAGATGCGACTAAAAGGGCAGTTGGGAATGTACATGAAGTGGCCGCTTATTATGACCCTTCTGTTATTTGCCATGAATATCTGGATGTATATGATCGATAAAAAAGCCGGAGTGATGATGACGGTATTTATTGCGATCTATCTGATCATTGCATCCTCATTGTATTTCCATAACCGTTCCCTGATCCTGGCGGATCTGATCCAGTTTTCTGTGCAGTATAAAGGGATTGAGAACAGACTGCTGAAAGAACTGGCACTTCCTTATGCGATCGCTCTTGAAGATGGCAGGATCCTGTGGAAGAATGATTGCTTTAAAGAGTTGATGGAAGGGCAGAAGAAAGAAAAATATCTGAATCGCCTGATACCGGATCTGCATCCGGGAGTGTTCCCGAAAGATGATATGGAACATGTAGAGATGGAAGTGACTTACCGGGAGCGGGATTACCAGGTAGAACTGCGAAGGGTATCCTTGCAGGGCTTTAGTAAAAAGGAAGAACTGCTTCAGATTCCGGAAGAACAGGAATATTTCGTGGCGGTTTCCATGAGGGATGTTACGGAGTTAAATTCCTATATCCGTGAAAATGAAGAGCAGCGGATGATCGCAGGACTGATTTATATTGATAACTACGATGAAGTGATGGAAAGTGTCGAAGAAGTAAGGCAGTCACTTCTTGTTGCACTGATCGACCGGAAGATCAATAAATATATCGGTGAAGTGGATGGAATCGTCAAGAAGCTGGAGAAGGACAAGTATTTTGTTGTACTGCGTAAATCCGGTTATAAGAAGATCAAAGAGGATAAGTTCTCACTTCTGGAGGAAGTGAAGCAGGTCAATATCGGAAATGCAAGGTCAGCGACACTGAGTATCGGACTGGGGCTGAATACTGCAACTTATGCACTGAGTTATCAGTATGCTCGTGTGGCGATCGACCTGGCACTTGCAAGAGGCGGAGACCAGGCTGTGATTAAAGACTGTAATGGAATTACTTACTTTGGAGGTAAGAAAGAGCAGACAGCAAAGAATACCCGTGTGAAAGCCCGTGTAAAGGCTGAGGCACTCAGAGAGTTTATCGTGACGAAAGATCAGGTCATTGTCATGGGACATAAGATTGCAGACCCGGATTCATTTGGTGCATGTATGGGAATCTACAGAGCAGCGGTAAGTCTGGAGAAGAAGGCACATATTGTCATCAATGAAGTGACAGGATCGGTAAGACCGCTCTATGATGAGATTGCAGAGAGTCCGGCATATGAAGATGATATTTTCCTGACATCAGACCAGGCTCTGGATTATGTAAATGACAATACAATGATCATTGTTGTGGATACGAACAAGCCGCAGATGACAGAGTGTCCTGAACTTTTGCGTCGATCCCGTATGATCGCAGTACTGGATCATCACCGTCAGGGCAGCATGATCATTGACAATGCGGTACTGTCTTATATCGAGCCGTATTCCTCTTCTGCCTGTGAGATGGTTGCAGAGGTATTGCAGTATATTGTAGACGATATCAAAATCCCGTCGGTTGAGGCGGATTGTCTGTATGCGGGAATTATGATCGATACGAGAAACTTTATGAACCGTACCGGTGTGCGTACCTTTGAAGCGGCTGCATTCTTAAGGAGATGCGGAGCAGATATTACCCGTGTTCGTAAGATGTTCCGAGATGATATGGAGTCTTACAGGGCGAAAGCAGAGGCGATGCGTCGGGCAGAGGTCTACCGGGAAGAGTATGCCATTGCCCAGTGTCCGGGTGACATTGACAGTCCGACGGTACTTGCGGCACAGACAGGCCAATGAGTTGCTGGATATCAGCGGGATCAAAGCCTCTTTTGTGCTGACGGTGTATGAGGGCAAAATCTATATGAGTGCCAGATCGATTGACGAGGTGAATGTGCAGATCATTGCAGAGAAGCTGGGTGGCGGTGGTCATATCAATTCCGCAGGAGCACAGTTTGACCATACAAATATTGAAGAGGCGGTTAATGCACTCAAAGAAACGATTGATAAAATGATAGAAGAAGGAGATATATAAGATGAAAGTAATTTTGTTGAAAGATGTAAAAAGTCCCTTGGAAAAAATGGGTGAGATCGTAAACGTAAATGATGGATATGCAAGAAATTTCATTCTTCCGAAGAAAGTCGGTCTGGAGGCGACGGGAAATGAATTTAAATGACCTGAAGCTGCAGAAGAATAATGAAAAGAAAGTTGCCGAGGAGAACCTGGAGGCTGCAAAAGAACTGGCAGCAGAACTTGGAGCAGGAAAGGTTGAGCTGTCGATTAAAGTCGGAGAAGGCGGAAGAACGTTCGGTTCAGTATCCAGCAAGGAAATTGCAGAAGCTGTGAAGACGCAGATGAATCTTTCTGTAGATAAGAAAAAGATCCAGATCAAAGAGGGAATCAAGACACTGGGAACGCATATGGTATCAGTGAAACTGCACCCGGAAGTGACAGCAGAACTGAAAGTCGTTGTAAAGGAAGAAGCATAAGAGGGTATTCTTTATGGATATGGAAGCAGCAATGAAACGGATTCCTCCGCACAGTGCGGAGGCGGAGCAGGCAGTGCTGGGAGCGATGCTGATGAATAAGGAGGCTATTTCGATGGCCTCCGAAATTATAACCGGAGAGGATTTTTATCAGACTGCATATGGGATTTTATTTGACTGTATTGTGGAAATGTTTCAGCAGGGAAAGCCGGTAGATCTGATCACGCTTCAGGATTATCTGAAGGAAAAAGATGTTCCACCGGAGATCAGCAATATGGAATTTGCGAGAGATCTTCTCATGCAGGCACAGACATCCGCCAATGCAGATACCTATGCAAAGATCGTCCGGGAAAAATCCGTGATGCGGAGGCTCATTAAAGTGAATGAGGAGACCGCAAATACGTGTTATCAGCAGAATAAACCATTGGATGAGATTCTGGAAGATGCACAGAAGAAGGTTTTTGAGCTTGCGGAGACAGGAAATTCAGAAGAGTATGTTCCAATCCGGCAGGTTGTTCTGAATGCCTTGGATGTCATTGAGCGGGCATCAAAGACAAAGGGAACGGTTACGGGAATCCCGACAGGATTCATTGACCTTGATTATAAGCTTTCCGGTTTACAGAGATCAGACCTTGTCCTGATCGCAGCCCGTCCTTCTATGGGAAAGACGGCCTTTGTTTTGAATATCGCACAGCATGTGGCATTCCGTCAGAATCTCGCAGTGGCGATCTTCAGTCTTGAGATGTCAAAGGAGCAGTTGGTAAACCGTCTGTTTTCACTGGAATCTCATGTGGATGCACAGATTTTAAGAACCGGTAATCTGTCAGATACGGACTGGGAGAAGCTGATCGAGGGAGCAGGAACGATTGGATCTTCCCGGATGATCATTGATGATACGTCAGGTATCACTATTTCTGAGATGCGATCCAAATGCAGAAAATATAAGCTGGAAATGGGACTTGATCTGGTTATCATTGACTACTTACAGTTGATGAGCGGAAGTAACAGCCGCAGAAATGAAAGCCGTCAGCAGGAGATTTCGGAGATTTCGCGTTCTTTGAAAGGGCTGGCAAGGGAGTTGAACGTGCCGGTCATTGCACTGTCCCAGTTGAGCCGTGCGGTAGAGCAGAGAACGGATAAGCGTCCGATGCTTTCTGACCTGCGTGAGTCAGGAGCAATCGAGCAGGATGCCGATGTATGTATGTTCATTTACCGTGATGATTACTACAATCCGGATACAGAAGATAAAAATATTGCGGAGATCATTATTGCGAAGCAGAGAAACGGCCCGATCGGAACAGTGCGTCTTGCATGGATGCCGCAGTATACGAGATTTGGAAATGAAGAAAGAAGACAGGAGAGGGACTCCTGAGAAATTTAAAATCTTAAGATCAGAATTAAGATGAAAATTCAGACCAGAAGTTCAGGATCTGCCTGTAAATCAGAAGATCATCAGAAGATCAGACAAAGAAGGGACTGCCGTATGAAGTGAAAGTTCAGATACGGCAGTCCCTTTGCATCTGCCGGTCAGGTAAAAATTTTCTTAAGCCTGATAACTGCGTTCCCTTTTGCAGATTCCCGTCGATTTGCCTGTTGTTGACGGATGAGAGAATCCAGCTTACGGAAATGTTCTTCTTCCCGTCGCTCTTTTGCCTGAAAGAGGTCGTCCATTTCCCGGAGTATATCAGAAGTTACTGTCTTACTGATTTGATCGGTGAGCGTGGAATTATTGTCTGTGACTACCTCGGAAAGCACGTCGCCGAGAAGAGATCTTACCTGTTCCAGTTGCGTCCGGGTAATGATTTCATCAGGGGTAACGGCAGCCGATGGCAGGGCGGCTGAAGATTTTTCCAACAGAGTCCGGTGTGGGAACAGGATTCGTTCCGGCAGGAGCGGCTGCATTTGTGACTGGCTTTGCAGCTGCATCTGCGACAGTCTTTATGTCTGTTTTTGGTGGCTGCACCTGCAAGTGCTTTTACAGCGGACTTTGCGGTTGTTTTTTTGCAGAGACCTTGTCCGCCTGACGCAGCCGGTTCCCGGGGTCTCATTTAATTGAGGAATAAGCAGCTTCAGGTCTCTCAGAAGCATTCCTTCATCTTTTAGTCTTTTGATACAGCAGAAAAGCTGTATGTCATCTTCGGTATAATATCGATGTCCCATTTCCGTTCTGCCGATCGAAAGTCCAAGCTCTTCTTCCCAGTAGCGTAGAACATGAGATTCGACATGCACATTTTTTTGCGGCTTCGGAAATCATAAATCTGACTTCCCCCATGGATATCTATACCTCCTATCTGACATGGCATATTACAGTTCACCTTTAAGGGGTGAACTGTAATTCTTGCTTTATTATAGCATAAGCTGTTCCGGGAATGCCGGCTAATCGTTCGTCAAATTGTGGCATATATCACGGGAATTACAACCGGATTCGCAGTTTCCAGAGTTGCAGCCTCCGGAATTGCAGATACTTCATTGTTTCTATATTTTATGCAGTGAATGTCCGTTTGTTTCAGAAAAGAAAAAGTCCTGCAGCGGCTGAACTTCATCAGCCGGGCAGGACTTTTTTGCTCTGTGATCACGTTGCGTCTGTAATCTTAAGCCTCGGAGATAGCACCTACTGGACAGGCAGCCTCACATGCTCCACAATCGATGCAGGAATCAGCATCAACAACATATGTATCTTCGCCTTCAGAAATTGCACTTACCGGACATTCAGCTTCGCAAGTACCACACTTTACACATTCATCACTAATTACACGTGCCATGGGTATGTATCCTCCTTTTTTGATTTCAAAACGGACAACTTCCGTTTCGTTATCTACATTCTAATACAAGAATCTAAAATATACAAGGGTTGAAACTGTATTTAATCGAATACCTTCCGGGCAGATACGAGTTAGTCATGACTGTCTTTTCCCCGTATTTTAAAGGGATTATACGCTTTTCAAATTCCTCCACGATCTCTTTGGACGGGGCCTTTTGTAAGCAGGCTTACAAGGACGATCGCTGCACAGGATACAAGGAATGCCGGAAGCAGTTCGTAGATATCCCACGCACCACCGAGCGGGCGTACCAGGTATTTCCAAATGAAGACCATTGCTCCGCCGGAAATCATTCCGGCTAAAGCTCCCTGCCAGTTAGAACGTTTCCAGAACAATGCAAAGAGGACAACCGGTCCGAATACAGCACCGAAGCCGGCCCATGCAAAAGATACGATATTGAAAACAGAACTGTTCGGATCTCTTGCAAGGAAGACTGCAATCAGTGCAATGATAAGCAGGTAATACGATCCGCAAACATCGACCCTTTCTTTCCTGTCTTTTTCTTCAGAAAATCTCCCAAAAGGTCTGAAGAAACGGAGGAAGAAGCAGCAAGTAACTGTGAATCAGCCGTTGACATGGTGGAGGCAAGGATACCTGCGAGGATCGTTCCCGCAAGAAGTGCCGGAAGCACACCATGCTGGCTCATCAGGTCAGCAATCTTAACAATGATCGTCTCTGAAGCAGAACCCTCCAGTGGAATCAGTTCACCGGCTGCTGTCATGGCAAGTCCGATGATACCGATCAACACTGCAACTGCAAGAGAAATGACAACCCATCCGGTTGCAACTCTTCTGGACAGCTTTAATTTCTCTTCATCTTCAATGGCCATAAAGCGGAGCAGGATATGTGGCATGCCGAAATATCCAAGTCCCATGCAATCATGGATACGATACTGATAATCGGATAAGGCTGTTCTGTTCCTGAAACCGGATCGTAAGTCGTGTGCATTGTAAGATATCCCGGGAGAGACTGAGCATTCTCAACAACGGCAGACACGCCTCCGGCTACATTAATACCAAAGATAAATACAATAACCAGTGCGATCGACATAATGATGCTCTGGATAAAATTCTGTGGTGGATGCGGCAAGGAATCCGCCCAGTGTTGTATAGCCGACGATGATCAATGCACTGATGACCATGGCAACCTGATAATTGATCCCGAACATGCTGGAAAAAAGCTTTCCGCAGGCGGCAAAACCGGAAGCGGTATACGGGATAAAAAATGATTACGATGAAAATAGCACCGATCGACTGGAGAATTTTTTTGCTCATCACGGTAGCGGTTGCTGAAAAAGGATGGAAGGGTAATAGAATTTCCTGCTACATGAGTATAGCGGCGGATTCTTTTTGCTACGATCCTCCAGTTCAGATAAGTACCGATGGCAAGTCCGATGGCTGTCCAGCCGGCATCGGCAACTCCGGTCAGATAAGCAAGTCCCGGAAGTCCCATCAGAAGCCAACTGCTCATGTCAGAAGCTTCGGCACTCATGGCGGTAACAAGAGGACCTAATTTTCTGCCTCCCAGATAGAAATCTGCGGAGTCGTTGTTGTTCTTGGAGCAACGATAGCCCACATAAAGCATACATCCTAAATAGACGAGGATCGCGAGCGTGATGCAGAGATGTGCTGTTGTCATTTGATTCATTCCTTTCATTTTTATATGTAACAGTCTGAATGCAGTATATAAGGACTGGTAACTCAGCGGTTACAGATTATACAATAAACATCAACATTTTAACATAAATCAGGCTTTTATACAAGAAAGCGACAGAAAAGGAGAAGAAAAATGGCAGAAATTTAATGCAAAACGAGTGGTCAGAGGATGAAAAATGCAGGTTAAAAGAAGATTTCATCATTTTTTAAGAAAAAACTACTTCCTTTTTGCGGAGTTTCGTGTATCATAGTGGATTGAGAGCCTGAACAGGATAAGGAAAGTATGTAAAGCGGAGGAATATGATGAAAAGACGTTATGTGGCTATGATCAGTGCGGTTCTTTGTTCCGCAATGATATTGAGTGCCTGTGGCAATTCGAAAAAAAACAGAGAGTATTTATACCGGGGATAAGACAGAAGTTCCGGCATGGCAGGCGAATCTGGATGCCATTTCACCTTCGGCATATGCAGATGTAGAGGGGCTGGATTTAGAGCCGGGAACTTATATTTCCGTGATCGGAAGAGCCGGAGGGACACCTTACTGGGATGAAGTAAAGAAAGGTGTGGAGCAGGCAGCCGAGGATCTTAATGAGAGTCTTGGATACAGCGGAGATGATAAGATCAAGGTGGTATACAATGCCCCGGATGAGAATGATAATATTGATGAGATGGTCAACATTTTAGATGAAGAGCTTGCAAGATATCCCGATGTGATTGCGGTATCCAGTATTGATGAGAGTGCTTCGGAGGTTCAGTTTGATCTTGCGACTGCGAACGGGATTCCGATCGTAGCGTTTGATTCAGGAAACAGTTATCAGGGAATCCAGTGTATCTGCCGGACAGATAATAAAGAAGCCGAAAGACGGGTGTGAAGAAATTATGTGAGGCTATCGGTGACAGTGGGGAAATTGCCCTTCTGCTTAATGATTCTGTATCGGAGAATGGAAAGAAAGAGAAGCCGGTGTAAAAGAGGAGATTAAGGCAAATCATCCTGATGTATCCGTAGTAGAGACGATCTATGTAGATGAACTGGATCAGTTAAAGCGGAAAGCAGCGGCAGAGCAGCTTGGGATGTCTGCAGAAGATCTGGCTGCAGCAGAAGCAGGAGAAAAGATGGATGATGCAGCTCAGACGACAGGCACTGCAAATGGAAGTGGTACAGATACAGCAGAAACTTCTGCAAATGGCGATGACGGAACGGCAGCCGGAGGAACAGATACAGCAACGAAGGACGGAGCAACCGCACCGACTGTAGCGGAAAAGTTTGAGGAAGTAAAGTCGGCAGCCGACAAAATGAGTAACGAAGAGGCGGTTGCGTATTACCTGCAAAAAGCATCCGGAACTGAAAGGGATCTTTGCCTTGAATGAAACTTCTACCCAGTTGGGGATTCAGGTGCTGGATGAACTGGACAATTCCGATGAAATTCAGATTGTAGGATTTGATGCAGGAAAAGAACAGGTGAAAGCACTGGAGGACGGAGAACTGGATGGACTGGTTGTACAGAATCCATTTGGAATGGGATATGCGGCAGTGATCGCATCTGCCCGTACAGTTCTTGAGATTGGAAATGAAGCGGAAGTGAATACGGGGTATGTATGGGTGACGGCAGAGAATATGGATGATGCCGATATTAAACCGCTGGTTTACAAATAAAATCCAGAGAGCAGTTTACAGACAGGAAAAGTATTACAGCAAAAAGCAACAGAAAAAAATACCCGGGATGAGAGAATCTTGAAAGATCGTCATCCCGGTTTTCTTATCAGTTTTCCTCCTAATCCTGACTGGCTTTGCTCAGAGAAAAGATAAATTCCGTACCGACTCCTTCGGTGCTGATGACATTGATATGCTCATCGTGAGCCTGGATCACTTCCTTGACAATAGCAAGCCCCAGTCCGGTTCCCTTCTTATCCTTTCCACGGGACAGATCAGATTTATAGAAACGTTCCCAGATTTTATTCAGTTCTTTTTTCGGAATACCGATTCCCTGATCTTTTACAGAGACAAAGATCTTATCAATTTTTTCCTGATACTTCCACAAAAACAGAAGATTCATTTTCGCTGAATTTGATTGCGTTATCAATCAAGTTGTAAAGAACCTGCTGGATTTTCCGCTTATCTGCACAGACAAAAACCGCATCAGGAAGCAGCAGCAACTGAATGGAAATGTGCTTCGGTGTGCAGACTCCCTCGAAAGAGAGGGCTGTATTCTTGATCACTTCCTGAATATCAAAGGTGGTTTTGTCTAAAAGCAGCTCTTTGGTATCAAATTCGTTGAGAGTGAGCAGGTCGGTAGTAAGGTCGGTCAGTCGTTCCACCTCGAACAGGATGATATTCAGGTACTTTTCATGTAATTCCGGTGGGATTGTTCCGTCGGTCATTGCCTGCACATAACCTTTGATGGAGGTCAGCGGTGAGCGGAAATCATGGGAAACATTTGCTACGATCTTTTTCTGATAATCATCCATGTCTTTTAACTGCACAGACATGAAGTTCAGGGAGGCAGAAAGATATCCCATTTCATCATGAGAATGAACCGGGATCGCATAATCCAGGTTCCCCATGGCGTACTGCTTGGCGGCCTCTGTGATCTGCCGCAGCGGGCGGTAGACAAAGAAGTGGAATCCCAGCAGGAAAATGAAAGACAGTCCGAAGATCACTGCCAGAGTAATGTAAACCGGACGCATCAGAAGCGAACACTGCTTTTGGATGTCAGAAACCGGATGATGGATCAGCAGATATCCCTTTGTTGAGAATCCTTGAGTGACCGGTGCCATGACAGTAATAAAATCCTCGTCAAAGTAATCGTGGTAAGTTCCGGTAATGTACTGGCTGTTCCCGATTTCGGCCGGATCAAAATTTTCAATCGTACGGGGGGCAGTCGTACCTCTGATATTGGAAGAGGTAATGAGACTTCCATCCGGTGCGACGAACCAAAGAGAAGAATTTAAGTACAGCCGCATGGCAATGAGCTGGGACTGGACTGCCCAGATAGAAGAGTCTTCTGAAAAATTAAGAAGGCAGATAATTATTGGAGATCAGAGTTGCCTCCCTGTAAAGAGACTGGGAAATATCTTCTTCCAGTCTGTCCATGATCAGCTCATTTGTCAGTGTGGCGGTTGTAAAAACGCACGAAAAAACCAAAAATAATATATAGGACGATAAATTTTAAGTGCAAAATACTTTTCATGATGTTCCCCCGGATATCATCTGTTGTAAAAATTATTTCGTTTCAAATTTGTAGCCGATTCCCCACACGGTACTCAGACTCCAGTGAGGATGATCCTTGATCTTTTCACGAAGTCTCTTGATATGAACGTCAACGGTTCTTGTATCACCGATGTACTCATATCCCCAGATGCGGTCAAGAAGCTGCTCACGGGTGAAGACCTGATTCGGTGAAGCGGCAAGGCAGTATAAAAGCTCCAGTTCTTTTGGAGGCATTTCTACATTTTTCCCGTCACAGAGAACAGAATAATTGGTCAGATTGATCGTCAGTCCTTCATATTCAACGCATTTGGTCTTTTCCCGGGCGGGTTCAGCCTGTCTGCCGACCTGATAGCGGCGGAGTACGGCACGCACACGGGCAACCATTTCTTTTGCGTCAAAAGGCTTCATAATATAATCATCCGCACCAAGCTCCAGGCCAAGTACCTTGTCAAATACCTCACTTTTGGCAGAGAGCATAATGATCGGGGTTACGGATTTAGCACGGATCTCACGACAGACCTGATATCCGTCGATGCCGGGAAGCATCAGGTCAAGCAAAATAAGATTCGGCTGATAAGTATCAAAAGCAGCCAGTGCATCTTCGCCGTTGTAAACCATTTTTGTATCAAAGCATTCTTTTGTCAGATAGAGCGAGATCAGCTCTGCAATATTTTCATCATCATCAACGATGAGAATTTTTTTCGTTTCCCTATCATGAAAGATCCTCCTTTTTATTTATCAGGCTTATTATCCGAGTTCTACGATCGTAACACCTGCATCGCCCTCTCCAAATTCAGCGAGGTGATAAGATTTTACGTGCTTCTGCCGACGCAGATATTCATGGATTCCTTTACGCAATGCCCCGGTTCCTTTTCCGTGGACAACACGGACCGTGTATAAATGGGCGAGCAGTGCATCATCGAGGTATTTGTCCAGTTCTGCAACCGCTTCATCTACAGTTCGTCCAAGCAGATTGATCTCCGGGCGGACAGAGAGAGATTTTCCCATTTTGATCTTCCCTTTGGAAGTGCGGTCATTTTCTTTGCACCATATGAAGATGGTTCTTCAATGATCTCAAGGTCTGAAATATTGACCTGGGAACGAAGGATTCCCATCTGAACTGTCAGATTTCCACGAGCATCCGGCAGAGAGCTGACAGTTCCGGTCAGGTTCATGCTCAGAACCTTGACAGATTCTCCCAGTTTAAAGTCGGAAGGCTTATGTTCTTTTTTCGGTTTTTTGGACTTCAGTGAAGAAGCAGCGGCAGTATCATTGACTTTCTTACGGATCCGTTCCCGTTCTTTTTCCATCTCTGCCGCAGAAATATTTTCCTTGCCGAATTTATGGAATTTGCGGATCGTCTCATCTGCGACTTCCTTTGCATCCCGGAGGATGGCATTTGCCTTTTCATTTGCCTCACGCAGGATCCGGTCACGCTGTTCGTCCAGCTTTTCCTGCCGCTCTTTTGCCTGCGATTTTAATTCTTCAGCCTCTTTGCGGAGAGCAGAAATCTCTTCCCGCTCCTTTTCAATCGTACGTTTACTTGTCTCCAGATCGGTGAGAAGATCCTCAAAAGAAATATCCTGTTCCGTCAGACGCTCTCTTGCGTCATCAATAATATAATCGGGGAGTCCGAGTTTCCCGGAAATAGCAAAGGCATTACTTTTGCCGGGGATACCGATCAGAAGCCGGTAAGTCGGGCGTAAACTCTGGACATCAAATTCACAGCATGCATTCTCTACTCCCGGAGTGGAAAGTGCATAGACTTTCAGCTCACTGTAATGAGTCGTCGCCATGGTGCAGATCCCCTGTGAATGGAGATGGGAAAGAATGGCGATCGCCAGTGCCGCTCCCTCTGTCGGGTCTGTTCCTGCACATAACTCATCAAATAAGACCAGAGAGTGTGAATCTACTTTCTTAAGAAACGATACAATGTTCGTCATATGGGAAGAAAAAGTACTCAGACTCTGCTCAATACTCTGTTCGTCTCCGATATCCGCATAGATCTGATGAAAAACTGCAAGCTGCGAGCGGTCACCGGCAGGGATATGCAGCCCTGCCTGCCCCATGAGACAGAAAAGTCCGACTGTCTTCAGGGAAACGGTCTTACCACCGGTATTTGGACCGGTCACGATCAGCAGATCAAACTCTTCTCCGAGAGTGACCGTAATCGGAACGACCGTCTTAGGATCCAGCAGCGGGTGACGTCCCTCACGGATATGGATTTTATTTTCTTCGTTAAAAACCGGACGGCTGGCTTTCATGGACAGAGCCAATGCACCTCTTGCAAAAATAAAGTCGAGATCGGTCAAAGCACGGTAATCCGCCCGGATTTCTTCAATATACTGGGCGGCTTCTTCACTCAGACCGGCAAGAATGATCTGGATTTCTTCCTGTTCTCTGGCATAAAGTTCCTTCAGGTCATTATTCAGTTTCACGACAGCCATAGGTTCAATAAAAAGCGTAGAACCGGTAGAAGACTGGTCATGGATCAGTCCCTGAACCTGTCCACGGTATTCAGCCTTGACCGGGATGCAGTAGCGGTCACCCCGCATGGTGATGATCGGATCCTGTAAATAAGTCCGCAGAGAACCATTTACAAGACTGGTCAGAGTTGCATGTACCCGCTCATTGATCCCATTAATACTGCGTCGGATATGCTTTAATGTGGAGCTTGCATCATCACTGACTTCATCTTACCCCCGGGGATACACCGCTCAATCTCATTTGCCAGAGGGGTAAGCGGTTCAAGCTGTTCAAAAAAAGCATCCAGACAGTCACAGGATTCTTCCTGTGTATCATGTCTGCCATAAGCCTTTACCCGGGCAGCATTTCCGAGAAGACGGCTGATGCGGAGCAGCTCGGAAATACTTAAAGCACCACCGACTTCCAGCCGTTTCATGGACTCTTCGACCGGAGCAGCATCACCGAAAGAAATGCGTCCCTTTTGTACAATCCTGGTGAACGCTGCCGCAGTCTGTTCCTGAAATGTATTAATTTTATTGATATCTGTCATCGGCTTTAACCGGCGGCAGAGCTGCCCTCCGCGGAAAGAAGTTGCCTCCTTCTCCAACAGGGCAATGATCTTATCATATTCTAATTTAAATAAAGTCTTCTGGTTCATAATTCCACCTTGATATTTTTAGGATTAACTCTGTCCTATTGTACCCCATTCTTTGCGTAAAGAAAAGGCTTTTATCCGATATTGAACAATGAGAATAAATCAGTTATACTAGAAAACGAAAGACTTTTTTCGTATGGGAGACAGTGCCTATGTTAGATGAAAAAGAGCAGGAGAAGCCTCAGGAAGAAGAGGAATCTTATTCATTCCTGCAGGAGACGATAAAGCCCAAAAAGATCAGCCGGAAGATGCTGATCCAGCAGTTTGTCAGGATCGCTCTGTACGGGCTGATTTTCGGAGGAGTTGCGAGCCTGGGATTTTTTCGCGGTGAAGCCGGCGGCACAGAGGTGGCTGAAAGGCAAACCGGAGACAGTGACGATCCCGGAAGATGATACTCCTTCAGGGCAGGAAGATGCGGCAGCAGGAAATCAGAATGATCCGGTGGATCAGACATTGAGCAAAGAAAATTATGAAGAGATCCTTAGAGTATGTATCAGGCTGTAAAGGAAGCGAAAAAAGGGAGTTGTATCTGTCAGTGCGGCATCGGAGGAAGAAGACTGGGATGCGGAGGCAACGGGGATCACCTCGTCTGTATCAGGAGTGATCACTGCGGATAACGGACAGGAGCTTCTGATCTTTGCCAGCGAGTCAGTCTGCAAAGATGCGGAAGAATGGCAGGTGGAATTTGTAGACGGTACAAGTTATAAGGCATCGGTCAAAAGCAGAGATAAGAACAGTGGATTTGCAGTATTCAGTGTGGCAAAGAACGAGCTGTCAGATGCAACCTGGAATGCGATCCATGTCGCAGAACTTGGCAATTCCAATCTTGCAGCTCAGGGGGACGGAGTGATTGCACTTGGAAATACCTTAGGATATGAGGACGGAGTCAGTTATGGGATTATCAGTTCCACCGAATATCAGCAAAAATTCCGGGATGGCGAATGCGGAGTGATCGGAACAGATATTTCCGGTTCAGATGGTGCGACAGGAATCCTTTTCAATATGGACGGAGAAGTAATCGGAATGATTTCGGATGATATCTGGGAAGATAAGGGAGACCATACGGTGAATGCATATGCAATCTCTGATCTGAAATCCAGGATCCAGTTGATGGCGAATGGGGGAAGTGTGCCTTATATCGGAATTTACGGAACGACTGTGACGGGAGAACTTCAGCAGAATGAAGGCATGCCGTCAGGATTGTATGTCATTGAAGTAGATCCTGATTCTCCGGCAATGGCAGCAGGAATCCAGAGCGGGGATATTATCTGGCAGATTTCCGGTGAGTCAGTTTCCAGTATGAGCAGCTATGAGAAGGCTGTGCTGGAAGAAAAGAGCGATGCAGTGATCCGGGTTAAAGGAAAAAGAAAAGGTGCTGACGGATATGTGGATCTTGATTTCACTGTGAATGTTGGCGATAAAAAATAGTGCAAGTGGGATGATAATCCCACGATATGCGAATATTGGGTAGGATTGTGGGAGTGCGTAGCACGGAGCAATCCGTAGGCATCAAAGTCGGGGGCTTTTGACCCCGACATCAAAATAATAGAAAGAGGATAGAAATGAGATATATTAGTGGATTATGTGAAGGCGAGACAATCAGGAATGTATACCTTTGTAAGGGAAAGCGTTCTGCGGAGACAAGAAATGGAAAGCCTTATGACAATCTGATCCTTCAGGATAAGACTGGAACGTTAGACGGAAAGGTATGGGATCCTAATTCACAGGGAATTGCGGATTATGATGAGAAAGATTTTATCGAAGTATTTGGAGATATCATTAATTATAACGGGAATCTTCAGATGAACATCCGTCAGATCCGGGTGGCTCAGGAAGGAGAATATAATCCGGCTGATTATATGCCGACAACAGAGAAAAGTGTGGACAGTATGTACGAGGAACTGGTGGCATATATCCGTCAGATTTCCAATCCATATCTGAGAGCGGCACTGGAATTTTACTTCGTGAAAGATGAAGCATTTATTGCAAAATTCAAAGGTCATTCTGCTGCGAAGACGGTTCATCACGGATTTGCCGGAGGTCTGCTTGAGCATACACTTGGCGTGGTTCATTTATGTGAATATTTTGCTTCAAATTACAGCATCCTGAACCGGGATCTTCTGCTGACTTCAGCAATTTTCCATGACATTGGAAAAGTAAAAGAGCTGTCTGCATTTCCGGATAATGATTATACAGATGAAGGACAGTTGATCGGTCATATTGTGATCGGTGTGGAAATGATCGATGATGCGATCCGCTCGATTCCTGATTTCCCAGAAAAGATAGGAAATGAACTGAAGCACTGTATCGTGGCACATCATGGCGAGCTGGAATATGGTTCACCAAAGAAACCGGCACTGGCAGAGGCAATGGCTCTGAACCTGGCAGACAGTGCAGATGCGAAGCTCCAGACACTGACTGAGCTTTTTAAGAATAAAAACGGGAACCGACTGGCTGGGATTCAACCGTTTATTTGAGTCAAATATAAGGAAAATCCTCAGATATTTAAGATATTTGCAAAGCGTATTTTTCATAATTTAAGATGTCAGGGTCAAAAGGTCTGAAACCACGTGTGCTTGCACACTGGTGGTAGAATGACCTTGAGACCCGCCCCGATATGAGCATAAAAGTGGGGCGTAAGCACCATGATATGCGAATAGCGGGT
>ENA-OQHD01000366-OQHD01000366.1-human-gut-metagenome-genome-assembly--contig:-NODE-366-length-16986-cov-3.672934_pt1 | contig 16986 bp, 19 predicted proteins | sample MGYA00242560_ERZ504711 | MGnify/ENA primary metagenome ERZ504711 (study PRJEB26092, sample SAMD00036198) | human gut metagenome | host: Homo sapiens | study: EMG produced TPA metagenomics assembly of...
AAATGGTGGTGTGATCTTCCCGAATCCGAATGCACCGACAGGGCTTTATGAAGATCTGGCTGACGTAGAAGATATTATCGCACATAATCAGGATGTGATCGTAATTGTAGATGAGGCATATGTTGATTTTGCTGGACGTTCTGCGCTGGAACTGATTGACAAATATGAGAATCTGATCATTGTACAGACATTTTCAAAAGCAAGATCAATGGCAGGAATGCGTATCGGTTATGCAATCAGTAATCCGACTCTGATCAAATACCTGAATGATGCAAAATATTCTTTCAACTCTTATACTATGAACCAGACATCACTGGTATGCGGTGTGGAAGCGGTAAAGGATCAGGCATATTTTGAAGCGTGTGTGAATAAGATTATCGAGACACGTGAATGGGCAAAAGAAGAATTAAAGAATCTTGGATTCTGCTGCCTGGATTCCAAATCGAACTTTATCTTTGCCATGCATCCGGATTATGATGCAAAAGAATTATTTGAAGCACTAAAAGAGAATGATATCTATGTGCGCTTCTGGGGCAGTGAGAGAATCGAACAGTATATGCGTATCACTGTAGGAACCAGAGAAGAGATGGAAGCAATGTTTGCGTTCCTGCAAAAAATATATGAATAAATAAGAGGAGTTTCTTATGACCAATACATTAATACATGGAATTATTGATGCGTTAAGCGGAAGTGTAAGTAAAGAGGTAATTGTATTTCTGATTTCCATGATTCCAATCCTGGAACTTCGTGGTGCACTTCTGGTTGCCGGACCAATCCTAGGAGTGAAAGTGTCTACTGCGATACCGTTGTGTATTATCGGAAATATAATTCCGGTTCCTTTCATTTTACTTCTGATCACACCGGTGTTTAAATGGATGAAAGGGACGAAGACATTCAAACCGCTGGTAGATAAACTGGAGAATAAAGCGATGAGTAAGAAGGATCAGATTGAGAAATATGAATTCTGGGGTCTGGTATTATTCGTAGGAATTCCGCTTCCGGGAACCGGAGCATGGACGGGCTCACTGATTGCAGCGCTTTTGGGAATGAAGTTTAAGAAAGCATTTCCGGCTGTTGTCATCGGCATCTGCATGGCAACTGTGATTATGTGGTTTATATCGTATGTACTTCTCGGAGGCATACATTTGTTAGGATGAAAAATCAAAAGAAGAAAGTCACATCAAAAAGCTTTTGGCGGGAAACATTTTTTATGTGACTTTCTTACAAAACGCTATCAAGAGAGGGTTCGTGGGAGGGGAGTACCGTCCAAACACGAACATTTGTGAAATCATTGTTTCACAATATAAAATAATACGTCAGGTTGTTGTATTATTTGTTATTATTTTATCAATCATTACCGAATTCGTAAATAGGCAAAAATGACAAAAAATAACAAAGACTTATGCGAAAATTAGTGATAATGCACTTTCAATACGGACAGGTTTTAAAATGACAAATTATATGGTAAAATAAACAATAATATAAAGATTAAGATAAGGAGTAATGTATATGGAAAAGAAGTATGACGTGACAGCACTCGGAGAGCTGTTGATCGATTTTGCGGTAAACGGGGAAAGTGAGCAGGGAAATCAGTTATTTGAAGCATGTCCGGGTGGAGCACCATGTAATGTACTTGCAATGCTGAATAAACTGGGAAGAAAAATCAGCCTTTATCGGAAAAGTAGGTGATGATCAGTTCGGTAAATTATTGAAGGATACGATTACGAATACAGGAATAGAAGCAAAGGGTACTTGTAATGGATCAGGATATCCACACAACACTTGCTTTTGTACATACTTTCCCGGATGGTGACAGAGAATTTTCTTTTTACCGCAAACCGGGAGCAGATATGATGTTAAAGGAAGAGGAAGTAGATTATGATCTGATTCGTCAGTCAAAGGTATTCCATTTCGGAACACTTTCTATGACAGATGAACCGGTAAAAACTGCAACAAAGAGGGCACTCTCCGTTGCAAAAGAAGCCGGATGTATGATCACGTTTGATCCGAATTTACGTCCGCCGCTCTGGAAGACGCTGGATGAGGCGAAAGAGCAGATGGAGTACGGATTTGAAAACTGTGATGTACTGAAGATTTCGGATAATGAGATTCAGTTCGTATCCGGAGAAGAAGATTATGATAAAGGAATTAAGTATCTTCAGGAGAAATATCAGATACCGCTTATCTTCCTGACTATGGGAAAAGAAGGAAGCAGAGCTTATTAATCAAAAATTAACTTCGTGTAGAACTAGCCGGGATTTACCGGTTGAAAGCAATACGAGACAACAGGAGCAGGTGACACGTTCTGCGGATGCTCTATCAATGGTGTGTTGAAGTATGGTTTGGATAATCTGGACGAAGAAAAATTAAAAGAGATTCTGACATATGCAAATGCCGGGTGCAGCACTGATCACGATGGAAAAAAGGTGCAATCCGCTCGATGCCGGAACCGCAAAATATCAAGGAACTGATCGGGGAATCAAAAAAATTATGGGAGTACGCAGAATGCTGGCTGTATGGGCAGCAAAGATAAGTGAAAAAGCAAGTGTACACATCTTTCACCGCCAGGGTGTGACCTGGGCGGGAAAAATTGCATTAAAGATTGATCCAAGTATCCTGCACGATCTTGCAGGCCAGGTTAGAAAAGATATTTTTATTGTATGCGGAACCAATGGAAAGACGACGACCAACAATATGCTTTGTGCAGCAATTGAAAAAGAAGGCTATAAAGTAATCTGTAATCATACCGGATCGAACATGTTGAATGGAGTTGTAGCAGCATTTGTATTGGGCGCAGGCTTCAGTGGTAATCTGGATGCAGATTATGCCTGTATTGAGATTGATGAGGCATCAACCAGAAGGGTATTTCCACATTTTAAGCCGGATTACATGGTGTTGACAAATCTATTCCGTGATCAGCTTGACCGCTATGGTGAGATTGATATTACAATGAACATCTTAAAAGAAGTGATGCAGAGTGCACCAAAGATGAAGGTGATCGTGAACGGAGATGATGCATTGTCCGCATACCTTGCAATGGAAAGCGGTAATCCGTATGTGACTTACGGTATCAGCGAAAAGGTAGTGAATGATAAAGATTCGCATGAGATCAGAGAGGGACGTTTCTGTAAAAAAATGCGGGGCTCCGTTGAAGTATAATTTCTATCACTACAGCCAGCTTGGAGATTATGCATGTACGGGCTGTGAGTTTAAGCGGCCGGCAATTGTATATGATGCATCGGATGTAGCGGTCAGTGATCATCTTGCATTTACAGTTGAGGAAAGACATCTGGAAGCCAATTATAAAGGCTTCTACAATGTATATAATATTCTGGCAGCATATGCAGCAGGAAGAACCGGAGGACTTGGACTGGAACATTTCCAGGACATGCTTGCAGAATTTAATCCGGAGAATGGCCGCATGGAACAATTTGATGTACAGGGCACAAAGATTGTGCTGAATCTTGCAAAGAATCCGGCGGGATTTAATCAGAATATTTCTGCGGTAATGCAGGATGAATCCATGAAAGATGTAATCATTGTGATCAATGACAATGCACAGGACGGAACGGATATTTCATGGCTCTGGGATGTGGATTTTGACAGATTCAAGGGAGCAAATATCAATTCCATTACAGTAAGCGGTATCCGTTGTCAGGATATGAGATTACGTATGAAATACGTAGATATTACGTCCATGCTGGAAGCAGATGTGGAGAAGGCAATCCGTGAAAGAGTAGAAAATGGATGTGGTAACCTGTATGTACTGGTGAACTATACAGCTCTGTTCAGTACCCGGAATGTATTGGAAAAAGATGGAAGGAGAAGGATAATGGAGACTAAGGATATGAAACTTACAATCGGTCATCTGTATCCGGATCTTTTGAATCTGTACGGAGACAGAGGGAATATTGCATGTTTGATGAAACGCTGTATCTGGCGGGGGATAGAAGCAGAGACAATAGAATTCAACACCGGAGACAAGATCGATTTTTCAAAACTGGATATCGTTTTGCTGGGAGGCGGTTCCGACAGGGAACAGGCAATCGTGTGTAAAAGTCTTCTGGAGATCCAAAGTGAATTCAAAGATTATGTAGAAGACGGCGGTGTGGTCATCGCAGTGTGTGGCGGTTATCAGCTTCTTGGGAAGTACTATAAAACAGATGCCGGAATGATCGAGGGTCTGAATCTGGTGGATATCTATACGGAGCAGGAAGAAGGACGTCTGATCGATAATATCGTTCTGGACAGTGAACTTGTAGACATGCCGGTAGTAGGATTTGAAAACCATGGCGGAAGAACTTATCTGAATGGAAATAAACCGTTCGGAAAGGTTCTGTACGGAGCCGGAAATGATGGTAAAAGCGGTTATGAAGGTGTTGTGTATAAGAATGTGATCGGAACCTATCTGCATGGTCCGCTGCTTCCGAAGAATCCACAGGTCAGTGATTATCTGATCAGAAAAGCGCTGGAAAGAAAGTATGGCGGAGAAGTGATTCTTACTCCACTGGATGACAGTCAGGAAAAAGAAGCAAATGATTATATTTATCACCGCTTTGTAAAGGAATAAGAACTGTCCGGCAAAAATTCGTCAGTTTTTCAAAGGAAAGCTGACGATTTTTGCTTTTTGCGGTATTGTGTGGATAAAAAGAAAAGGAGACAGTAAAAATGCGTGTGGAACGTTTTAAAATGGAAAGAGAAGGTCTGGTGACAGAAGGACAGGAAGTAGAGATCAGTGAACGAAGTGCCGTTACCGGCCAATATACATATCTGGTCGAACCATCCATTGCTATGTCAGGAATCTACCGTACCAGACAGCGGATCAGAGCAAGAAAAGGAAAGATCAAGAAGATTGAACAGACGGACAGGGGATTTTATCTGCTTGTGGAGATTGACGAGTAAAGGGAAGAAGAAACAAAAGACCTGTCGTTGACACGGAAGAAAAAAGCACATATAATCTATAATAGCGGGAATAATAAAAGACACAATAAAAAGAAGGGAAACGGATAGATGATAGAAAACAATGATGAGGCAAAAAGAAGTAAGATATGGACAGTCGTTACGTCTGTTACATCTGTCCTGATTATAATCGTAGCAATATTTCTTCTGATGAAGATGTTTACGGGGAATCCGTTAGAAGGTTCCTGGACGGATGAGGACGGTAATATGAATCTGAAGATCAGTCGTGATGGTCAGATGACGGTAACAATTCCGGCATCGGGAGAAGGAAAAGATACAGAAGTTCCGATGACATATACGATGAACAAAGAATCCAAGACGATTTCTATACAGCAGGACGATGCACAGATTCAGAAAATTGCAGAAAAGTCGGATGGACAGTATACGACAGAGACTTTGGAAAAATGCAGTACAATCCATAGGAACGACATTTGAATATAGTATTGATGACGGAACGCTGACATTGACAGAGCGTGAATATGGAGAACAGATGATGTTCAATAAGAATTAAAAATGACAGCCCCTCTATATGTATGGTATAGAGGGGCATTTGTTGCTATAGGGACAAATGCGCATATGCAAGAAGCAAAAAAAAAGAAGTTTATATATCATAAAAACGGAGGGAAAAGGATGGAAGACTACAGAAATAAAACGCAAAAAAGTACAGATCGGTAATGTGTGTATCGGCGGCGGGGAGCGGATTGCGATCCAGTCTATGACGAACACGAAAACAGAAGACGTGGAAGCCTGTGTGGCGCAGATCTTAAAGCTTGAAAAAGCGGGATGCGATATTATCCGGGTGGCGGTTCCGACGATGGAGGCAGCAGAGAGTATCCGCAAGATCAAAGAACAGATACATATTCCGCTGGTGGCAGATATTCACTTTGATTATCGTCTTGCAATTGCCGCAATTGAGAACGGGGCAGATAAGATCCGTATCAATCCTGGGAATATCGGGGATGAAAAAAGAGTCCGTGCAGTGGTAGAAAAAAGCAAAAGAATATAATATTCCGATCCGTGTCGGAGTGAACAGTGGTTCACTGGAGAAGCATCTGGTAGAAAAATACCATGGTGTTACGGCAGAAGGCCTGGTAGAAAGTGCACTGGACAAAGTACATATGATAGAAGAGATGGGATATGACAATCTGGTGGTCAGTATCAAATCATCGGACGTTATGATGTGTGTAAAAGCACATGAACTTTTGGCACCGGTATGTCCGTATCCGTTACATGTCGGCATTACAGAATCAGGAACGCTGCTTGCAGGGAATATCAAATCTTCCATCGGACTGGGACTGATCTTAAGCCAGGGGATCGGTGATACGATCCGTGTATCGCTGACCGGAGATCCGGTAGAAGAGATCAAATCCGCAAAACTGATCTTAAAGACGCTGGGGCTTCGGAAAGGCGGAATCGAAGTGGTATCCTGCCCAACCTGCGGAAGAACCAAGATCGATCTGATCGGACTTGCAAATAAAGTCGAAGAAATGGTGGCCGATATTCCGCTGGATATCAAGGTGGCCGTTATGGGCTGCGTGGTCAACGGACCGGGAGAAGCAAAGGAAGCAGATATCGGAATTGCCGGCGGAATCGGAGAAGGTCTTCTGATCAAGAAAGGTGAGGTCGTGAAGAAAGTAAAAGAAGACGAATTATTGGAGACATTGAGACAGGAGTTGTTACACTGGAATGAGTAAGCCGATTTTTTGAGGTATTTCCGACATTAAAAGTAAAAGATGATATTCAGATGATGTTTCAGGGCGTAGAGGTGACGAAAGTTTCCACAAATTCTACGAGAGACTTTATCCGTGTCAGCATTTACAGCAGACATCTGATCCAGAAAAAGGATATATATGAAGTGGAGCGTATGTTGAAGCAGCAGTTATTTGCCAGAAGCCATATCCAGGTGACAGTGCGGGAGCAGTATGACCTATCGGAACAGTATACACCGGAGAATCTGATGAATGAATACTACGACAGTTTTCTGATGGAACTGGATCAGAAGAGCGTTGTAGAGCGGAACATGCTCCAGAACGCCAGTTATGAATTTGAAAATGGTAATATTCTCTGTCTGACGCTGACGGATACGATTGTTGCACAAGGCAAAAAAGGACTCCCTGTCGGAGTATCTGACGGGTGTATTTGCAGAGCGTTTTCAACGGCCGGTGGAGATACGGGTTCTGTATGAAAAGGCAAAAGACAGTAAGTTGAAATATAACGAAGCCAAATTAGAACAGGAAGTAGAGGCAATTCGTGAACAGTCTGAGGCTGTCAAGGCAAAGAAAGCACAGGAACAGAAAGAAGAGAAAAAAGAGGAAAAAAGTGCGTCAAAAAGCACTTCCGGTGGAGAAAACAGTAATAAAATCAGCGCTAAGAGTTCCAAATCATTTGGAAAAGGCAGCTATTCGTTTGTACGTAAGGCTACGGATGATCCGAATCTGATTTACGGACGAGACTTTGACGATGAGGCGATCGAACTGCAGAATGTGTTAGGCGAGATGGGTGAGATCACAATCCGTGGAAAAGTCATCAGTATGGAGACCAGAGAGATCCGTAATGAGAAGACGATCATTATGTTTGCAGTTACAGATTTTACGGATTCTATTATGGTGAAAATGTTTGTGCGGAACGATCAGCTTGCGGATATTTTGGGAGATATTAAGACAGGTGCATTTTTGAAGTTAAAAGGAGTAACAACGGTAGACCGTTTTGATTCGGAACTGAATATCCAGTCGGTAGTCGGAATCAAGAAGATCAGTGATTTTACAGAGTCAAGAGTGGATACTGCACCAGAGAAACGAGTGGAACTTCACTGCCATACCAAGATGAGCGATATGGATGCGGTAACAGACGTCACAACGCTTCTAAAGCAGGCGCATGACTGGGGACATCCGGCGATGGCGGTCACGGATCATGGTGTAGTTCAGGCATTCACGGATGCAAATCATTATATTGAGTCACTGGGTAAGGACGATCCGTTCAAAGTTATCTATGGTGTGGAAGGATATCTGGTAGATGATCTGACTGATGTAGCGGTAAATGAAAAAGGGCAGTCGCTGGATGACATGTATGTAGTCTTCGATCTGGAGACAACCGGATTCAGTCCAATCAAGGATAGGATCATCGAGATCGGTGCGGTAAAGGTAGAACATGGCGTGATTACAGACAAATTCAGTACATTTGTCAATCCGAAAGTACCGATCCCGTTCCAGATCACACAGCTTACCAGCATTACCGACCAGATGGTTATGGGGGCGCCGGATATTGAGACGGTTCTTCCACAATTTCTGGAGTTCATAGGAGATGCGGCACTGGTCGCACACAATGCCTCTTTTGATGTAAGTTTTATTGAACAAAACTGCAGATATCAGGATATCCAGCCGGATTTCACATCGGTGGATACGGTGTCGATGGCGCGTATCCTTCTGCCGACGTTGTCAAAGTATAAGCTGAATGTGGTGGCAAATGCACTCCATATTTCACTGGAGAACCACCACCGGGCGGTCGATGACGCCGGGGCAACTGCGGAGATATTTGTAAAATTTGTGGAAATGTTAAAGGACAGAGGCATTTATGATCTGGCGAAGCTAAACCAGTTTGGAGAGAACAATGCTGATGCTGTCCGGAAACTTCCGTCATACCATGTGATCATTCTGGCACTGAATGAAGTGGGACGTGTGAATCTGTATACCCTGATCTCAATGTCCCATCTGAAATACTATGCAAGAAGACCAAGAATTCCAAAGAGCGAACTGTCGAAATACAGAGAAGGACTTCTGGTGGGAAGTGCCTGTGAGGCGGGAGAACTTTATCAGGCGATTCTGAATGAAAAGTCGGAAGAACGAATCGCAAAGATCGTAAACTTCTATGATTATCTGGAGATCCAGCCGCTTGGCAATAACCAGTTCATGATCGAGAGCCCGAAGATTACGAAGGTACAGAACGAGGAAGACTTAAAAGAGATCAACCGGAAGATCGTGGCACTTGGCGAACGGTTCAATAAGCCGGTTGTCGGAACATGTGATGTACATTTCATGAATCCGGAGGATGAGGTATACAGAAGGATCATCATGGCAGGGAAGGGATTCGGTGATGCGGACAGTCAGCCGCCACTGTATCTTAGGACGACTGATGAGATGCTGGAGGAATTCGAATATCTGGGATCCGCAAAGGCAAGAGAGATTGTCATTGAGAACCCGGTGAAGATCGCCGGAATGGTGGAGAAGATCACACCGGTGCGTCCGGACAAGTGTCCGCCGGTCATCCCGGATTCGGATAAGATGCTGCGTGACATCTGTTATAACAAGGCGCATTCAATGTACGGGGAAGATTTGCCGGAGATTGTTACCGAGCGTCTGGAACGAGAATTGAATTCTATCATATCAAATGGATTTGCCGTTATGTACATTATTGCACAGAAACTGGTATGGAAGTCGGTGGAGGACGGATATCTGGTAGGATCCCGTGGTTCCGTAGGATCTTCCTTCGTGGCGACCATGGCTGGGATTACAGAGGTTAACCCGTTAAGTCCTCATTATTATTGTAAAAAATTGTCACTACAGCGACTTTGAGTCAGAAGAAGTCAGAAAGTTTGCCGGAGGCTGCGGATGGGATATGCCAGACCGGATCTGTCCGGTGTGTGGAGAAAAGCTTACAAAAGACGGTTTCGACATCCCGTTTGAGACATTCCTTGGATTTAAGGGAAATAAAGAACCGGATATCGACTTGAACTTCTCGGGAGATTATCAGAGTAATGCACACAAATATACGGAAGTCATCTTCGGCGCAGGTCAGACGTTTCGTGCCGGAACGGTTGGTACACTGGCGGATAAGACAGCGTTTGGGTATGTAAAGAATTATTACGAAGAACACGGACAGGGAAAGAGAAAATGTGAGATTGACCGTATCGTACAGGGCTGTACGGGAATCCGGCGAAGCACCGGACAGCATCCGGGCGGTATCATCGTACTTCCGCTTGGTGAAGAGATCAACTCCTTTACGCCGGTACAGCATCCGGCGAATGATATGACGACCGATATCGTTACCACACATTTCGATTACCATTCGATCGACCACAACCTGTTAAAGCTTGATATTCTCGGACATGATGATCCGACCATGATCAAGACGCTGGAGGAATACATCAGCTCTCCGGCGATGGACAATGAATACAATGAGACGGATAATCGTTTTGATGCAACCAAGATTCCGTTGGATGATCAGGGGGTGATTTCGCTATTCCATGATACATCGGCACTTGGGATCAAACCAGATGATATCGGCGGATGTCCGGTCGGATGTCTGGGAATCCCGGAATTTGGAACAGACTTTGTTATCCAGATGGTCGTGGATACGAAGCCGAATACAATCTCGGATCTGATCCGTATCTCCGGGCTGTCACATGGAACAGACGTATGGCTGAATAATGCCCAGGAACTGATCCGGAGCGGTAAGGCAACGATTTCTACTGCAATCTGTACCCGAGATGATATCATGACGTATCTGATCAACAAGGGAATGGACAGCGAGGAATCCTTTACTATTATGGAACGTGTCCGTAAAGGAACGGTTGCCAAAGGAAAATGTAAGGAATGGCCGGAATTCAAAAAAGACATGGCTGAGCATAATGTACCGGACTGGTATGTCTGGTCGTGTGAGCAGATCAAGTACATGTTCCCGAAGGCGCATGCGGCGGCGTATGTCATGATGGCATACCGTATCGCATATTGTAAGATCAACTATCCGCTTGCATATTACGGGGCATATTTCGGAATCCGTGCAGATGCATTCTCTTATGAGATCATGTGTCAGGGGAAGGAAAAGCTTCAGTACTATATCGATGATTACAATCGTCGTTCTGCGACACTCAGCAAAAAAGAACAGGATACGATGAAAGATATGAAGATCGTTCAGGAGATGTATGCAAGAGGATTCGAATTTGAGCCGCTTGACATCTACAAAGCACAGGCAACGAAGTTCCTGATCGTAAATGGCAAACTGATGCCACCGCTTTCCAGTATTGACGGTATGGGAGAGAAGGCTGCCGAGGCAGTTGCAGAAGCCTCAAAAGATGGGACTATCTGTCGCTGGATGATTTTCAGACAGAGAACAAAAGCAAGTAAGACCGTTATTGACACGATGGTTGATCTTTGGAATCCTTGCGGATCTTCCGGCATCGAACCAGCTGTCATTGTTTGATTTTTTAGGAGAGAGATAACAGATGGGAAGAATAAAACAGTCACAGATCACATATTGGTGTCACGAGATCATCCGTTCACAGGCAGAAGCAGGCGGATGTTATATCGATGCGACCATGGGAAAGGGGAATGATACCTTGTTCCTGTGTGAGCTTGCCGGAGAAAATGGAAAGGTACTTGCATTTGATATTCAACAGGAAGCACTGGATGCGACGCGAGAATTACTAAGGACACACGGAAAAGAGCAGCAGGCGGAACTGATCCTGGACGGACATGAGCATATGGGCCGGTATGCAATGGAAGAGAGTACAGATGTGATCTGTTTTAATTTCGGATATCTTCCAGGCGGGGATCATAAGCTTGCAACTACATACCAGACCAGCATAGAGGCAATCGGAAAAGGTCTCGGCATACTGAAGCACGGTGGTATGATGAGCCTGTGTATTTATAGTGGCGGAGATACCGGATTCGAAGAAAAAGAGAAGATTCTCGAATACATAAAAGGACTTCCGGGAAGAGAGTATACCGTGATCGTCAATGAATACTATAACCGGAAGAACTGTCCGCCGATGCCGGTATTTATATTTAAAGAGTAATCCGGAAGCAAAAGAAACGAAGACAGAAAAAATTTGGAATTTGACAAATCAATGCTTTAACTCATGAAAGTATTATGTTATACTATTACAAGGTGGCGTAAACGGAATGCCGCTTACACGAAAGGATGGAAAAGAAGTATGTCAGAAAAAGTAATTATGCTTGGGAACGAGGCAATCGCCAGAGGTGCATATGAGGCCGGAGTAAAGGTATCGGCAGCATATCCTGGTACGCCTAGTACAGAGATCAGTGAGAACCTGGTCAAATATAAAGATAGTTTATACTGCGAATGGTCACCGAATGGAAAAAGTTGCAACAGAAGTAGCGATCGGTGCATCCGTATCAGGAGTACGTGCTATGTCCTGTATGAAGCATGTGGGATTTAACGTGGCAGCGGATCCTACATATACCGTATCTTACATGGGAGTCAACGGAGGACTTGTCATTGTTGTTGCAGATGATCCGGGACTTTACAGCTCTCAGAACGAGCAGGATACAAGAATGGTCGCTCGCGCGGCACAGCTCCCAGTGATCGAACCATCAGACAGTGCAGAAGCAAAAGAATTTATTAAGATCGCATTTGATTTAAGTGAACAGTTTGACCGTCCGTTTGTATACCGTACGACAACAAGACTTGCACATTCACAGGGACTTGTAGAATTAAACGAACGCAAAGAGATCGAAGATAAACCATATGAGAAGAATATCCGCAAGAATGTTATGATGCCGGGAAATGCGAAACTCCGTCACGTAGAGATCGAAAAAGCGGAATCAGGAACCTGGCAGAGGCAGCAAATACACTTCCGATCAACAGAGTTGAGATGAACGATACAAAGATCGGTGTGATCACAAGTGGAATTCCTTATCAGTATGTAAAAGAAGCACTTCCGGAAGCATCTGTGTTAAAACTTGGACTGGTGAATCCACTTCCGAGAAAGCTGATCGAGGACTTTGCTTCGAAAGTAGATACATTATACGTTGTAGAAGAACTGGATCCTGTCATTGAGACACAGGTGAAATCTTTGGGGGATCAAGGCAATTGGTAAAGAAATCTTTACGGTACAGGGAGAGTACAGTGCGAATATGATCCGTCAGGCAATCCTGAAAGAGGAACTGGACATCAGCAAACCTGCAGAGGCACCGGGAAGACCACCGATCTTATGTCCGGGATGTCCACACAGAGGTGTGTACTATGTGCTGAATAAGTTAAAGATACATGCAGCAGGTGATATTGGATGTTATACACTGGGAGCAGTTGCACCACTTAGTGTCGTGGATACAACAATCTGTATGGGAGCCAGTATCTCAAGTCTTCATGGTATGGAAAAGCCAAAGGAAAAGAATATATCAAGAACTGGGTCGCTGTGATCGGGATTCTACATTCTTACATACCGGTGTCAATTCGCTTATGAATATGATGTATAACAAAGCAACGGGAACAGTTATTATTTTAGATAACTCTACAACGGGTATGACCGGTCATCAGGATCATGCGGCAACCGGAAAGACACTTCAGGGAGATCCGACATACGCAATCGATATTCCTGCTTTGTGCCGCGCGATCGGAGTGAAGAATGTTGTGGAAGTCAATGCAAGAGATATCCAGGCAGTAGAGAAAGCGGTGAAAGAAGAAATCGCAAAAGATGAAGTATCTGTGATTATCACAAAGACACCTTGCGTTCTTTTGGATAAGTCGAAGAAACCGTTATATCAGACACACACAGACAAATGTAAAAAATGTGGTATGTGTATGAAACCGGGATGTCCGGCTATGACAAAGAATGCAGACGGTACCATTTCTATCGATGATACAATGTGTACAGGTTGCGGACTTTGTGCAAGCCTGTGTAAATTTGACGCAATTGAGTTAGTAAAGGAAGGTGACAGATAATGGCAGCAAAGAATATTATGATCGTCGGAGTCGGCGGACAGGGAACACTGCTTACAAGCAGAATCTTAGGAGGCCTTGCCATTGCCGGCGGCTATGATGTAAAGCTTTCCGAAGTACATGGAATGGCTCAGCGTGGCGGAAGTGTTGTAACATTTGTAAGATATGGGGATAAAGTGGCAGAACCGATCGTAGAACAGGGGCAGGCGGATGTGATCATCGCATTCGAACGTCTGGAAGCACTCAGATATGCACATTTTCTGAAAAAGGATGGTGCACTGATCATCAATGACTGGAGAATCGATCCGATGCCGGTTGTGATCGGGGCAGCACAGTATCCGGAAAATATTATTGAGACACTCGGAGAAGAACACAGAGTCTATACAGTAAATGCAACAGAAGAAGCAAAGAAAATCGGTAATCCAAGAGTGTTCAACCTGATCGTGCTTGGTGTAGCGGCTCAGCATATGGATTTTACAAAAGAACAGTGGTACGAAGTGATTGAAAAGACAGTTCCTCCGAAAACCATTGAGATTAATAAAAAAGCATTTGACGTTGGCTATCATTTATAAGGAGGTACGGAACAGGTTATGGCAAGAGTAGCACTGAAAGATTGGAAAGAACAGATCAGAGATCCGAAGATTGAGTGTATGAGCAGAGATGAGATGACTGCACTGCAGAGCGATCGTCTGGTAAAACAGGTGAAAAAGTGTATACGAAAATGTAGAATTTTATCGTAAGAAAATGGATGAAATAGGAGTAGAACCAGGGGATATCAAAGGGATTGAGGATATTGGTAAGCTTCCGTTTACGACGAAAGAGGACTTAAGAGCAAATTATCCGTTTGGCCTTCTGGCTGTTCCAAAAGATAAGATTGTCAGGGTTCAGGGAACATCGGGAACAACCGGAAAACTTACTCTTGCTTCTTATACACAGAAAGACATAGATGTATGGAGCGAGTGTGTGGCCAGAGGTCTTACAATGGCAGGACTTACAGCAGAAGACCGCATTCATATCTGTTATGGATATGGATTGTTCACAGGAGGCATGGGGCTGGATTTCGGAGCAAGAAAGCTTGGAGCAATGGCTATCCCGATGTCAGCAGGTAATACGAAGAGACAGCTGATGTGTATGGAAGACTTTGGCGCAACTGCATTTGCATGTACACCATCTTATGCGCTGTATCTTGCAGAGGCCGCCAATGAGGCTGGAATCGTAGACAAACTCCAGTTGAAGGTTGGAATCAACGGGGCAGAGCCATGGACAGAAGAGATGCGTCTGAAGATCGAAGAACTCCTGGATGTAAACTGCTTTGATATCTATGGCCTGTGCGAGGTTACAGGACCAGGTGTAGCTTTAGAGTGTATCCATCATAATGGTATGCATGTATATGAAGACTATTTCTATCCGGAAGTATTGAACCCGGCTGATAACAGCCATTGCGCAGACGGAGAGATCGGAGAACTGGTATTTACAACACTTGCCAAAGAAGGTATGCCGTTACTTCGTTACAGAACCAAAGACCTTACAAGTATTGATCATTCTACCTGTGAATGTGGACGAACACTCCCGAGAATCTCAAAATTCAAAGGACGTACCGATGATATGAAGGTTATCCGCGGAGTCAATGTATTCCCGACACAGGTTGAGACTGCACTGCTTTCTGTCGGTGGAGGAGTTGCACCGCATTATCTGATGATTGTTGACCGTGAGAATAATCTGGATGTGCTGACTGTTATGGTAGAAGTGGATGAAAAATATTTCTCAGATGAGATCCGTAAACTGGATGAGTTAAAGAATAAAGTTGCGGCAGTCTTAAAACAGGCACTCGGTGTTGCAGTAAGAGTGAAACTCGTAGAGCCAAAGACCATCGAAAGAAGTGAGGGTAAGGCAAAACGTGTCATTGATAACAGAGGTTTATAAACAGGAGGAAATAACATGGGCGTAAGTAATACCGTACAACAGTTATCGGATTTTTTTGGGAAAACAGAGAAGGACGTCTGGAAGAAGTATTAGATGTACTCGCAAAAAGCAATGTGAATATCGTAGCACTGAGTCTTGCAGATACATCTGATTATGGAATGCTGCGTATGATCGTATCAGATCCGCATAAGGGACGCATGGCATTAAAGGAAGTTGGGATTACTTCGATGCTGACAGATGTAGTAGCACTTCGTGTACCACATGCAACCGGTTCATTGAGCAAAGCAATGCATCAGATCGTGGACGGTGAAGTAAACATTGAATATATGTACGCTTTTGCAAATGGAGATGATGCGGCAGCAGTATTAAAGAGTGATGATCCGGCAAGAGTAATCGATATTCTGAAAGGAAGCGGCTTTGATGTGTACAGTGCAGATGAAGCGTATCGTGCAAACCAATAGACATGAAAGAGGAACAGTATGGGTGTAGATAAGAGTGATGTTTTAAAGAAAATGAGGGAAGCAGAAGCCATCTATGTATTGATGTCTGATTGTACCAGAATGCCTTTCGTAGTGTGCGATCCGGAGACTTATGATGATCAGGTGCTGATTTTCTTCTCAGAAGAAGAAGCCATGAAGGGCGGACAGGAATTCCTGAAAGAGGGAAATCCTCTGAAGATATTTAATATTGAAAATAAATACATGCTTCCATTTTACAGCAGTTTATTCCCGGCCGGAGTGAATGGGATGTGGGTAGGAAAAGATACAGAAGAAGAAATCAAGCTTCAACTCACAGAACTGGTCAGAAGACCGGAGCAGAAACCGGGAGAGGAACCGATCGAGAATCCGAGTTTCCAGATTACAGCTATGTACTTCATGCAGAAAGCACGTAAGCAGAAAGAAATGAAGATTACAGAAGATATGAAGGATCTTCAGGAAGAATTGATGGCGCACTATCAGGATGCAACTTTCATTACTGCGGTCACGGAAGAGAAGAAAATGCCGGTGTTGAATAAGAATGACGGACAGGTATTATTGCCATTATTTACCGATGTTCAGGAGTTTCTGAAGTTCCAGAACAACCATTCGGATACAAGATATTCTATGGGAGTGCTGGAAGCGGTAAAAGTTCCGGAAGCAATGGGTGATGAAATGACAGGTGTAGTGGTGAATCCATTTGGTGTGGATCTGCAACTGAATATTGCAAGACCACAGAATCAGAATTAGTACTTACAGGTACGAAAAAGGACGTGTGGAAAAAACGAAAGTTTTTCATGCGTCCTTTTTCTTATAAATACAACAGTAGTTATATTTCACAAAAAAGCGTATAATCCCCCTTCCCCCATGAGAATGCCATTATGAATCCTATGCGGCAGTTGCAACATTTTTTTTGCTTGTTGTGATATTTATAAAGATTGTGTCCGATAGA
>ENA-OQHD01000369-OQHD01000369.1-human-gut-metagenome-genome-assembly--contig:-NODE-369-length-16947-cov-2.459631_pt1 | contig 16947 bp, 20 predicted proteins | sample MGYA00242560_ERZ504711 | MGnify/ENA primary metagenome ERZ504711 (study PRJEB26092, sample SAMD00036198) | human gut metagenome | host: Homo sapiens | study: EMG produced TPA metagenomics assembly of...
TCGTAAAAGTCATATATTTAGCCTCCCCCGTATGAAAACGTCCGCACCGTAACTGATTGCGTCTTTGATCAGGAAAGCGCCGCTGCCCCCCGCATAAAGCGACTTCGCGTATCGGCTTGCCGGTCAGGGCGGAATGCTTCACGCACCCCACCTGGAACAGTTCCTTGATCCGTTGCAGGAAGCCCAATTCACTCTCTTCTTCGGGCAACTCTCCCACTACCCCCGAACCGACCTGGTTCCAGGCATTATCCAAAGGATAGAAATCGAATACCGGTTCTTCATAAGGATGGACGGAAAGCAACGCACGCGTCACCGTCGACTTACGGAAAGCGGGCAATATCGTTTCGATACGGATTTCCGACTCCACATGCAACTCGCCTATTTCGCCACAGAACGGGTTCGTCCCTTCGCCGGCACGGAAAGTCCCGCTCCCCGGCAGGCTGAAGCTACAAGAATCATAGTCGCCTATCGCTCCGGCTCCCGCATTGAACAAGGGTCGTCCTCACCAAATCGGCATAGGCCTCCGGCACGAAAGTGACCAGCTTCAGCAAAGCTCCTTTCTGGGGGCTCAGGACACGGACATTTTCCAGCCCGATCAGTTCCGCCAGACGGAAGTTCACGCCTCCCGCCGCATTATCGAGATTGGTATGGGCGGCATAGATCACCAAGTCATACTTGCAGGCCTTCATCATGCACCGCTCGATATAGGTCGAACCGGTCAGGGATTTGAAGGCTTTAAAGGCCAAAGGATGATGAGAGACAATCAGATTACACCCCATCTCTATCGCCTCGTCCACCACCTCTTCGGTGACGTCGAGGCAAAGAAGCGCACCGGTAGCCGGCTGATTCACATCGCCTACCTGCACACCTGCATTGTCAAAGCTCTCCTGCAATGGCAACGGAGCGTATTGTTCGATTTCTTTCAGACGGGGAGCAAAATATACCTTATTCAGAAACTTTGTAATATTCATCGTTCTTTGTGAAATCTTATTTTAAACCGCAAAAATAATCTTATTTATCGGCATCTCTATCTTTTTTTGCTCTTTTTTTGCTATCTTTACGGACCTATAGAACAATAATTCAAACAAAAATATCATGAGAATAGGTATTTTGACTTCAGGAGGCGACTGTCCCGGCATCAACGCTACCATTCGCGGTGTATGTAAAACAGCTATCAACCATTATGGAATGGAAGTAATTGGCATTCACAGCGGTTTTCAGGGGCTGCTGACCAAGGATGTGGAGTCGTTTACCGAAAAAGTCCTTATCCGGTTTGCTGAACTTGGGAGGTACGATGCTCGGTACTTCGCGCGAGAAGCCCTTTAAGAAGAACGGCGTGATGTCCGGCGTGGACAAACCGGCACTGATAGCGCGGAATATCGAAGAGATGGGGCTTGATTGTGTAGTCTGTATCGGCGGGAACGGTACGCAGAAGACAGCCGCCAAACTCTCTGCTATGGGGCTGAACATTGTGTCTGTACCTAAAACCATAGACAACGATATTTGGGGAACTGATTTCTCCTTCGGATTCGATTCTGCCGTCAGCATTGCTACGGATGCCATCGACCGGTTGCACAGCACGGCCAGCTCGCACAAGCGGGTGATGGTGATTGAGGTGATGGGGCACAAGGCAGGTTGGATAGCCTTATACTCCGGTATGGCAGGCGGTGGTGACGTGATTCTGATTCCGGAGATTCCCTATAATATCCACCGTATCGGAGAAACGATTCTGAATCGGCTGAAGAAAGGAAAGCCTTACTCCATCGTGGTGGTAGCCGAAGGTATACAGACGGACGGGCGGAAGCGTGCCGCCGAGTATATAGCTCAGGAGATAGAGTATGAGACGGGTATCGAGACCCGTGAGACTGTGTTGGGTTATATTCAGCGGGGCGGCTCACCCACACCTTTTTGACCGTAACCTTTCCACACGTATGGGTGGACATGCCACGGAACTGATTGCCAACGGGCAGTTCGGGCGGATGATTACCTTGAAGGGGAATGAAATAGCTTCTGCACCGCTGGAGGAGATTGCGGGCAAGTTGAAGCTGGTGACGGAAGACAATGACTTAGTTGTCCAGGGACGTCGGATGGGAATCTGTTTCGGCTAATTTTTCTTGTGGGGATTCTTCAACAGCTTCTGCCATGGGATTTTCTTCTGTGGAGGTTTCTGTTGCATGGTTTCGCTCCTTGGCTGCCTGGACTTCCTCCTTGAAAGCGGCATCCTTAATTTTTTTCCAATGCCATCTGTGCCGCATTTTGTTGCGACTCCTTCTTGGAATAACCGGTGCCGGTACCTGCCGATATCCCTTCGATGCGGACTTCGGTGTGGAACATCGGATTGTATTCTTCGTCGAGAAACTGCTCGATAAGCTCGAATGACACCTCCATTTTGTTCTTCTGGCTCCATTCGATGAGTTTTGACTTGAAGTTGACCTCTTTGCGAGACATCTTGTCGAGGTCGATATAGTTTTTGAAAATCTTCTCTTCCATGAACTGCTTGCAGCGGTCGTAGCCCTGGTCCAGATAAATGGCGCCGATGAAGGCTTCGAATGCATTGCCGTACATGTAGCTGTTGTGGGATGAGGAGCGGGTGGAGTATTTCACCAGTTTGTCCAGTCCGATTTCCACGGCCAGTTTGTTGAGTGTTTCCCGCTGTACAATTTTGGAACGGGTATTGGTAAGGAAACCTTCGCGGCGTCCTTCGAAATGGCGGTAGACAATATCTCCTACAATGGCGTCGAGGATAGCATCGCCCAAGAATTCCAGCCGTTCGTTGTTGATGGGACGTCCTTTTTCGGAGCGCATGGAGATGGATTTATGCAGCAAAGCCTGCTGATAGACCTTGATGTCACGTGGAAAGAAGCCGAGAATTCTGTAAAAACAAAAATAAGACTCTCTATCCTTGCGGAACAAGAGCCTTATTTTATCTATTTGGTTACGTAACACGACCTTATTATTCTGCGTATTTCTTGAAAATGACACACGCATTATGACCACCGAATCCAAAGTATTGGACAAAGCTACGTTCACTTCGCGCTTTTGTGCTTTGTTGAACGTGAAGTTCAGGTCATAGTCGATGTTTTCGTCGTTATCACCCTCTTCGTGGTTGATGGTCGGAGGAACAATGCCATTCTTGATGGCGAGGATGCTTGCAATGGATTCTACCGCACCGGCAGCGCCCAGCAAGTGGCCGGTCATGGATTTTGTCGAACTGATGTTCAACTCATACGCATGCTGTCCGAATACCTCTTTGATTGCTTTGCTTCCGAAATATCACCTACGGGAGTAGATGTACCGTGAACATTGATATAATCTACTTCTTCGGGTTTCATTTCTGCATCTTCCAACGCATTCAGCATCACTAACTTGGCTCCCAAACCTTCGGGGTGAGAGGCTGTCAGGTGATGAGCGTCGGCAGACATTCCTACGCCGGCAACTTCCGCATAGATTTTGGCACCGCGTGCCTTGGCGTGTTCCAGTTCCTCGAGAACGAGACAACCGCCACCTTCACCCATGATGAATCCGTCACGGCTTGCGCTGAACGGACGGGATGCAGTTTCGGGAGAATCATTGCGGGTTGACAATGCATGCATGGCATTGAAACCACCTACACCGCAAGCGGCGATGGCAGCTTCCGAACCACCGGACACGATAACATTTGCCTTACCCAAACGGATGAGGTTAAACGCATCGGCAATAGCATTTGTGGAAGTGGCACATGCAGAACAAGTTGCGTAGTTGGGACCATGGAAACCATACATGAGGAAAACTTTGGTCCGGCAGCAATGTCCGAAATCATCTTGGGGATGAAGAACGGATTGAATTTGGGGGCCCAGTTTTTCCCTTACCGGTCAGGGACATAGTTGCCCGCCTCTTCTTCGAATGTACGGATGCCACCGATACCGGCGCCGAAGATGACACCGATTCTGTTTAAATCCTCATTTTCGACGTCAAGCCCAGAGTCACCTACCGCTTCTTTGGCTACTGCAATGGCATATTGTGTGTACAAGTCCATCTTGCAGGGCCTCATTTGCGGTCTATATATTTGGTAGCATCGAAGCCATTTTACTTCGCATGCGAAACTGAGTCTTGTAAAAAGCGATGCATCGAAATGAGTAATAGGTCCTGCTCCACTAAACCCCATTCACAAGAATTTTCCCAGAATTCCGGGAACACTGTTGCCAATGGGAGTAATGGCGCCGAGACCTGTTACTACAACTCTTTTTAATTCCATGTTATAAACGAATGGATAAGATTACTTAGCGTGTTCTTCGATGTAAGATACAGCATCACCTACAGTACCAATCTTTTCAGCCTGGTCATCGGGAATAGAGATACCGAATTCCTTTTCGAATTCCATGATAAGTTCTACAGTGTCAAGAGAATCAGCTCCCAGGTCGTTAGTGAAGCTAGCTTCGTTAGTAACTTCTGATTCTTCTACGCCTAATTTATCGACGATAATCGCTTTCACTCTTGATGCAATTTCAGACATAACTTTAAGTTTTAATTAATAATTAGTTTATTCTTTAAATTTGCGGTGCAAAGGAATGAATATTTATCATTCCTCGCAAATATTTGATGAATTAAATGCACCTTTTTGCACATTTTTGCACGGTTTTGTGCAGTAATTGGAGGGATTATGGGAAAAAAATTATCGCAGTTTTAGCGTCGGGAAGTGGTACGAATGCCGAGAATATCATCCGTTATTTCCGGGAAAAAAGGTTCGGCATGTGTGGCTCTGGTTTTGACTAACCGGCAGAATGCGTTTGTTTTAGAGCGTGCCAAGGGGCTGGGAGTGCCTTGTGTCTGGTTTGCCAAGAGCGATTGGGAAAGTGGAGAGCTTGTTTTGTCGACGCTTCGAGAGCATGATATTGATTTTGTGGTATTGGCAGGATTCCTGGCACGTGTGCCGGACAATATTCTGCATGCTTATCCCAATAAAATGATAAATATACATCCTTCGTTGCTGCCCAAGTTCGTGGAAAGGGAATGTACGGCGACCGTGTGCACGAGGCAGTGATTGCTTCCGGCGAAAAGGAAAGCGGTATTACCATCCATTATACGAATGAGCATTATGACGAAGGCGGCATTATCTGCCAGCAGAAATGCCCCGTATTGCCGGGCGATACGCCGGAGGAGCTGGCGCAACGCATCCACCGGCTGGAGTATGAATACTATCCGAAGGTGATAGAGGAGTTGGTGGAAGGCCTCTCTCCCAGTTATTTATAGAATCGGTTAAGGGAGAGGATGGCCTCGTTCAGCTTACGGTTGTCTATCTTGTAGTTTTCCAGGGGATTCAATGCACTGTCGCTGATTTCTATATATCCGGAAGGGTGTTTTTCCAGAATAGTATGATTTTCTACGATAAAGGCATAATTGAGATTGTCGCCCACGATATGCCAGTTCCGTGGACAAGTATCGGTTATTAAATGCCCCATACTGTAATCGGAAGGCGGATTGGTTACACCCAGCACTTTATTCATTAGGGTTGGTGCAAAATCATAGTGCGTGGTACGGTGATGGTAGGTATGTGGCTGTTCTCCCGGTTCATATAATAGGAAGGGGATATGTGTTTGTACCGGTGAATAATTACTGCCGTGGCCCCAATAATTTTTATGATTCTCATTGAATTCTTGTCCATGGTCTCCGGTAATGATGACCAGGGTATTGTCTAGCAGTTTCTTTTCCTCAAGTTTGTGGAGGACGCATCCCACCAGTGAGTCGGCTTCCGCCACGCAGTTGTAGTAGAGGTTCAGGAAAGGAGTAGGGTCTATGTCGTTGTTCAGTTTCATATAGTCGGCGAACTCCCAGGACGGTTGGAAACGATAAAGCTTGTCCTTCGGCACTTCATATCCGTGTGCCAAATCATAGAAGAGAAAGGAAAAGAAAGGTTTTGTACCGCTGCCCAGCGTATCGAGTGCTTGCAGATAATCTGCTGTAATACGGCAGTCGCGGTCATAAACGGTTTTTTGCCTTCGTATGGGTACGCAAGTCGGGTACCTTTGAGAAAGTATTTTGGCAAATGGCGGGTTGACGATTGTAGCACTGGGATAAATACCTATCTGATAATTCTGCTTCAATAGTTCTTCTATGAGCAGGGGCTGTATGCCCGATACCTCAAAATCAGTCCAGTAGATGGATGAGAGACTGAAGAAAAGCCCGAAGATACTTCCACGTGTGCCATTGCTGCTGCTTAGATGGGAGGTGAATCTGCTGCAACTGTCGGCAAAGTGGCTGATATGAGGTGTAATGTCCTGGTTAAAGGCGCGGTAGTTCCATGAGTCTATGGCTATCAGCACTACATTCTTGGGGTTGGAATAGGACTTCGTATTTCAAAGAATCTATCGGATAGTTGAGGTCAGCAGACTGCATTTTTGTGTTGAAGTTCATTTTAATGACATCCTTGGATGAGACCACTCCTAACTTCATCATCAGGCGGGTTGCCGTAAGCGGAAGTAATAGGGCAGCAGGGGGCGCTGCGAATCACTGAAGTCTTTGCGCTACGGCGGCATAGGCATGATAAAAGTTAGAGAATAGTGCAAACAAAATCAGAGTGGCAAGTATAGGACGGAAGCCACAGCGGTGAAAGCGGGTATAACAATGGCCTGCAAGTATTCTTAGCAAAGTATTGGCGGCAAATATACCCACTAATACTCCTGCAATCTTCAGATAAAGCCAGAAGCTGAATGTGAAAATCTCACTGTTGCCCTCTCCAACCAGGAGATTCAGTACAAAACCATTGATATGGAACTTGTAAAGACTGTACACACTGCCGTCTATGTAAGCAAGTATATTGAGTAATGATACAAGAATAATGTGTGTGATGGCGGCGGCTTGATGGCGCCGGACGGTAATGGCTACGATTAAGGATATGATGTAAGGAATAAGTGCCCACAAGGCGGCATGTGAGCAAGCGGCCGTTATATAAAACATCCAGCCTCCCACGTCCATCATGGCGAGCCGGGGACTGTGAATCAGATAAAACAGAAATTGTATGGCAATCGTCAGAGTTGAAATTGCATAAAAAATTAATCCTTCACTGAGTGATTTCTCTAACTGTATTTTTTGCATTGATATTGTAATGTTTTGCCTATAGTTTCCTCTGATTCGGCATTGATAGTAAAAGCGTGAGGAGCTTATATAGTGACGTCTTTTGTATTATCGGGCTGTATCTCTAAATGTATGTGCTACTTTGGGATATAAGTGTAAGCATCTTTTTCTCTTCGTAGCGGGTAGTCTCCCCGCAAATTTTTCAAATTGTTCGGGATGTGGTTTTCAGTGTTTCGCTGTCCCTTCTCGGGTCATACATTTGCAGATATGCTTCTGCCAGGCTGTCGGCGGTAATAATCGGGTTCCGGGGTTGGGGGGAGCGATGCGGTAGTCGGCTTTGATGTGAAAGAAACGGCAAAGGGCATCCAGGGACATACGGGTGGCATTGGCTTTTCCGTCGGCTGAATAACCGGCTATATGGGGAGTTCCAAGGAACACTCTATTTAATAAGGTAAGATTGATATCAGGCTCGTTCTCCCATACATCAATGATGGCATCGGAAATCAGTCCGTCTTCTAAGGCATTCAGGAGCGCATTGGTTTCAATCACCTCTCCACGTGAGGTATTGATAATGACGGGACAGCGTTTTAATGACCGGAAGAAAGTATGGTCTGCCAAATGGAATGTTTTGTATGGCCCTTCCTTATATAAAGGTACGTGGAAGGTGAGGATATCACATTCTGCTGCGAGTGCTTGCAAGGAACTGAAATCTCTCTCTCCTTCCTTGTCTTGCCGGGGCAGGTCATTCTTCAGGACACGCATGCCTAGTTCTTGCCCTACTTGGGCTATTTTGCTACCCACATTGCCTACGCCGATGATGCCTAATGTCAATTCGGACAGTTGTACTCCTTTGAGTTGTTGCAATAATAGTAAGGCTGATTGCACGTATTGGGCTACGGATGCTGAATTGCATCCGGGGGCATTGGTCCAAGCGATGCCTGCTTCACGGCAATATTCCGTATCTATATGGTCGAAGCCTATGGTGGCGGTAGCAATGAAGCGGACTTTACTGCCTTCCAGCAATTCCTTGTTGCAGCGGGTGCGGGTACGTATAATCAGTGCATCGGCATCTTTTACCAACTCCGGAGTGAAGTCTCTGCCGGGAGTATAAATCACGCTGTCGGCTATTTTTTCCGATGGCTTCTTTAATGAAAGGTATTTTGTTGTCAACAATGACTCTCATAATGCTGCTGTTCTTTTCGACGATTTTCCATCGTGCGAAGATACGACTAATCCGTCAAAGTGGCTAAGTAATGCCCGGAAAATAATTTGACTCTTTCCGTTTTTAAGTTTGCATTTCTGCCCTCACCGCTCTCACTCTTTTCTTCAACTTCCCTATTCAACGGCATTGCAGGGGTGGGTGAGAGCAATCGAAAAGGGTGAGGGTAAATTTTGCTCTCACCCGTGTTTTCTTCCGTTCCGCATCCTTCTTTCTTCTGTTGCATCCTTTTCATTCTTTCGTTTTACTTTTGGATTCTTTAGCAGCCCACGTTAGTGAGCCGTGATGTTCACTTGAGTGAACTAAACAGCTCACTAGTGTGGTTGAATTGGTTCATAACAGTGGGCCGATGATGAATAAAGTAGTTTTCGGGAAGGAGATAAGGTGTTTGAAGGATAAAACAATGGGCCAGTACGGATTGAACAATGGGGATGTGCCCGATTCCGTACTTGGTTTTTGTAACAGACAGCAAGTGATTGCTCATCTCTATCTTATGTTTTATAGGTGAATTTGTGTTTTTGTCAAAAAATGGAAAGCGAAATAGACTGCTATATGAGGATTATCTTGTACATTTGCAGCTGAAACTTTTTAGAGATGAGAATAGGATACGACGGAAAAACGGGCTGTGCAGAATTTTTACGGGATTGGGCAATTACAGCCGGTATGTGGTGCAGTCATTGTCAGCCTTTGCTCCGGAAAAATCGAGTATTGGTTGTATGCTCCGGTACACCGTGAAAAGTCAGCAACTCTCGTCGATGGTGCCGAAGCCGGGAACGGTATCGGTACATTATCCATCTTATTGGCTCTGGAGAGGAATGACTTCGTTGTGGCGCGTGGGAGGTATACGCAGGACTTTGAAACGGGACAACATACGGCTGTTCCACTGGATTGAGTAAGAACTTCCCCTGACCATCCATCGGTACGGGAAGTAAAGAGTGTGGTGACTGTTCACGACCTTATTTTCCTGAGACTTTCACATTGATTTTTCGTTGGTCGACCGCTTGATTTATAACTACAAATGCCGCTATGCATGCAAGCATGCAGACCACATCATTGCTGTGAGTGAGTGTACCAAGCGTGACATCATACATTATTATGGAATTCCTGCGGATAAAATTTCCGTTATTTACCAAGGGTGTAGTTCTCTGTATGCCTGTCGTGTCGGTAAGGATAAGCGCAAGGAGGTGATGCGGAGTTATCGGTTGCCCGAACGCTATATCTTGTCGGTGGGCACCATTGAGGAGCGTAAAAATGCGCTGGCCATTGTGAAGGCTTTGGAGTATCTGCCCGATGAACTGCATTTTGTTCTGGTAGGGAGACCCACAGCCTATATCCATCAGCTGAAAGAGTTTATGACAAAAGCCGGATTGCAAGACAGAGTACATTTTCTGCATGGTATCCCTTCGGACGATTTACCTGCCATTTATCAGTCGGCCGAGACTTTTGTATACCCATCCGTTTACGAAGGTTTTGGCATCCCTATTCTTGAGGCTTTGCATTCCGGCATTCCGGTGGTAGCAGCAACCGGCTCTTGTCTTGAAGAAGCGGGGGGGGAAGCATTCATTGTATGTGCGTCCCTATGATGTGGAGGGATTGGCGGCAGCGATTGCCCGTACACAAGAGCCTTCTTTGCGTGCCACCATGATTGAGGAGGGGCTGAAGTGGGCACAGCGTTTCACGGAGGAGCAGATGGCGCGTGAGACGATGGAGTGTTATCGGAAAGTATTAACAAAAGAAACCTAAGATATGAATTATTTGGACCGCAATGAGTTTAACTACGCACCTTCGCAAGAGGTGGTGGAGGCTCTAAAGAATTTTGATATAAACAAACTCTGTTTCTATACCCGTATCTACGACGAAGGCAAGAAGAGTATTCTGTCTGTTTATCTATCTGAATCTTACGGAATTGATGAACCGCAGGTACTGTTGGGTTATGGTGGAGAAGATATATTGAAACAAGCAGTCCACTATTTCCTGACCCAAGAGGATGGGAACAAGACGATGCTCATTCCTAAATTCTCGTGGTGGTACTATAAATCCATTGCTGATGAAGTGGACGGGCATACGTTGCAGTATCCATTGTATGAGGATGGCAATACCTTTAAATATGATTTCGCTGCCATGAAAGAGATGGTACAGCGTGAGAATCCCAAGGTCTTATTAATCGCTTCGCCCAATAATCCCACCGGTAACGGTCTGACCCCCGCAGAATTGGACGCTTTGTTGGCTGAGTTGCCCGTAACAACCATCGTTTTGGTGGACGAAGCCTATGCCTCTTTCGTATCTACTGATACGGACTATATTAAAATGCTGGTTGATAAATATCCCAACCTGATTATTTCACGCACGCTTTCCAAGTTCTACGGATTGCCCGGATTGCGCATGGGGTTTGGGTTTATGAGTAAGGAGTTGGCCAGCTTTGGCAAATACAGCAACAAATATCTGGGTTATAACCGTATCTCTGAGGATATTGCTATTGCCGCACTGAAATCGGATGCGCATTACCGGAATATAGCACGGCTGATGAATGAGAGTCGCGCCTGCTTTGAAGCGGAGATAGGGACGTTGCCTGGTTTCAAGGTATATGAGTCGGTGGCGAACTTTGTCCTTATAAAATATCCGATTGTCTTGAAAGAACGCTTACAGAAAGCTTTTGCCGACGAGGATTATAAGGTGAAGTTCATGAATGAACCAGACATCAATACCCATTTGCGTATTACCTTGGGGCGTCCTGAACAGAACCGTATTGTCATTGACACCATTAAAAAAATTGCATTACAATGAAAGCGGTTATATTGGCTGCAGGGATAGCTTCGCGTTTGCGTCCGTTGACTGATACCACTCCAAAATGTCTGTTGAAAGTTGGAGAGCGTTGTTTGCTGCAAAGAGCCTTTGATGCATTGCTGCAGAATGGCTTTCGGGAGTTTGTCATTGTCACCGGTTATAGACAGCAGCAGATTGTGAACTTTCTGGAAGCTCATTATCCGGCATTGGAGGTTACGTTTATCTATAATGAGAAATATGCTTCTACCAATAATATCTACTCTTTATGGCTTACACGGCCTTATGTAGATAAAGAGGACATTCTGTTGCTGGACAGCGATATCCTTTTTGACCCGCAGATTGTAGCCAAGTTGCTTGGATATGGTCAAGCGGATGCGTTGGCTCTGAACCATCATACATTGGGGGAAGAGGAAATCAAGGTAATAGCGGACAATGATGGCAAGGTGTTGGAAATCAGTAAGACGTGCTCCATATCCCGAGCTATTGGCGAGTCTATTGGCATCGAGAAGATGTCTGCCGCTTATACAGAAGCGCTTTTCCGGGAATTGGAGGTTATGATTACCAAAGAAGGTTTGGATAATATCTTCTATGAACGTGCTTTTGAGCGTCTCATACCGCAAGGACACTCTTTCTATGCGCTTGACACTACCGAATATTTTTCTGTGGAGCTTGATACGGTGAATGACTTTGAACAAGCACAGCGGTTGATTCCTTCACAACTTTATTAATTAATGGGCTGATTTTTATGGCAGATTATGATATACGTCCTTTGCAGCTTCGTATTTTGAAGATATTGCTTGCTGTGGATAAAGTTTGTAAAGAACATGGTTTGCGCTATTATATAATGGCCGGTACTATGCTTGGTGCAGTCCGTCATAAGGGATTTATCCCTTGGGACGATGATTTGGATATCGGTATGCCAAGGGCTGATTATGATTTGTTGATGTCTCATTCCAAGGAATGGCTTCCCAAGCCTTATGAGGCTGTCTGCGCAGAAAATGATCCGAATTATCCATTACCTTTTGCCAAGATACAAGATGCGGATACGACTCTTATCGAGCGTATGCATTTGAAATACTTGGGAGGTATCTACTTGGACGTATTTCCATTGGACGGTGTACCGCAAAGCAACCTGAAACAGAGGATTCATTTTGCCCGGTATGAATTTTACAAGCGGGTGCTCTATTTTATCTACCGCGACCCTTATAAACATGGAAAAGGTCCCGGCTCATGGTTGCCGCTGCTGTGCCGGAGACTTTTTACTACTGCCGGCGTACAGAGGAGTATCAGAAATGTGATGACCACCTATGACTTTGACAAGTCTTCTTTAGTCTGTGATTATGACGACGGTATGCGCGGTATTATGCCCAAGGCAGAGCTGGGAGCTCCGACTCCCGTTTCGTTTGAGGGCGAAACCAGTGTGGGGAGTACAAGATTATGACGCCTATCTGACCCGAAAATTATGGAGACTACATGGTTATACCGAAACAAAGCGGGCAGAGACAGCATAATTTCCACTATTTGGATTTGGATAAGCCCTATTCTTCACAAGAAAGTTCCAATTCTATTTTATAATTTTGCTCTTTTAGGGAAATGTTAGACAAATGTTTTTTTCCAAAATTTCCATAAGGGACCGAAATCTTTGGTTAATAAATAAAATATGGCTTTTAGGCGGCCGCGTATTAGGCTTATTTTGAATCTATTTCCTGTTTTGAAAGTTCCTATCTTTTGGGATTTGAAATCTTTTCCTTTGTAAGTGAAAACTTTGCGGAATGTGGATGAAGTCATGCCCCATTTTAATAGAAATTGCATTTGACCACAATTCTTGCGTATGCGGGTAGTTGATTTTGTTTCAAAATGATAGATGCGACTGGCTTGTAGCCCTTTCATGAATCTGACTCCACACATATATAATTTTGCGGTGAAATCTGGGTCGCTGTACATTCCGGGTGAGTATTCTATACTATAACCGCCTACTAAATCCCAAATGTCCCGGTGTACGATATTGGGAGGAATGGTAGCTCCCATCCAGTCGTTTATTTTGTAGTTCATGTATTCTTTCAGTAATTTATCTTCTTGAAAAGTTTCGATACTGTCTCCATAATTGGCTAAGATGGTTGATGCGCTTTGTGTATGTGGTTGTATTGATGTAGCTGAAAGAAAGAAATAATTGTCAGACAGTTTTTCTATTTCGTCATAGAGAACCTTGTCCCAAAAAGGGAGTACATACATATCATCATTCAAAAATAGAATATAATCAGTTTTGACTTTAGTGCGCATCATATTCATAGCAAAACATACTCCGATATTCTGCTCAGAATGTGTGTAATCAATACCTGCTTTTTTTATCCACTCTAAGGTTCCGTCACTTCCATCGTTTACGTGTACAATGATTTGGTGATTGTAGTAAGAGTTTCTTTGGATACTTTGTATGCATAGTTTTAGGAAAGCAAGGTTATTCCATGTAGGTATAACGATTGAAAATAATCTGTTTTGAGATTTTATAGCTGTCATCTTTTGCTAATTGAGAAAAATAAGTACAAAGATATTTATATAAATGGAGTTTTTGATTATAATTACTTGAAAACCATTTATATTTATAATATGCAAAAACAATATTGGTAGTGAAATATACTGTTTTATGAGTGATATATAATACCTCTAGATTTCTTGTAGACAATAGTTTGGACTTGGATTGAATTTTTTATGTTTGTGTTTTGTGTAGGCTGATGTTCTATATTGTATGATTAGCCTATATCGCTATTTGCGAAACTTGAATTAAGTTATTACCTTTGTGCCGAATCAGCAATTCTAATAAATTTGTTATGACCAAATTCTTAATTATCCGTTTCAGTTCGATAGGGGATATTATCCAGTGTATGGGAATTATCGGTGGAATACGTGAACGGTTTGCAGATGTGGAAATTCATTGGATTACCCGGAAAGATATGGTGGGGACCTTGTCGATGGATGGCAGGATTGATAAAATCTGGGCGTTTGACAAGGAGACCGGACTTGCCGGATTGTTGAAGATGGCGGCTGATTTGAGAAAAGAGCATTTCGACTACATTTATGACGCTCATAGTAATATCCGTTCCAACATATTGAAGCTGATAGTGTCTCCATTGCCTTTTGTGAAACCTTACGTTGCTCTGCGGAGCAAAGAGAGAGGCAAACGCTTTTTGTTGTTCAAACTGGGAATCAACCATTTCGACAAGCCTTTCAGGGGGATGGTGTCTTTTCAGAAACCATTGAAGAAATGGGGAATTACGCATTTTCCGGACAACTATCACGACTGGCATTTCCCGGATGAAATACGTAGCAAGTATGAGAACTTTGTAACCAAAGATATGATTACGCTGGTGCCGTCTGCCAACTGGGAAATGAAACGCTGGCCCGTTTCCTATTGGAAAGAATTGGTTGCCCTTCTTCCTGAGTATAAATTTGTTATTCTGGCTGGTCCGAAGGATACTTTCTGTGAGGAAATCAGAAGTGCTGCACCGGAACGGGTAGTTAACCTTGCGGGACAAACCTCATTGATGGAATCTTCTTACATAGTGTTGCGTTCCAATCTGGTAATCAGCGCTGATACGGGTTTTATGCATGCCGCTGATTTGTTCCGTGTTCCTGCTTTTGCCTTGATGGGACCTACGGCCTTCGGTTTCCCTACGGGACCTACGGTGGAAATACTCGAAACAGCCCTGCCTTGCCGTCCGTGCACCAAAGACGGACGGGGTAAATGCAAACTGGCTGTTTATCAGAAGTGTATGGTGGATATTACCCCCCAACAAGTCGCTGAAAAGATTATTGCTTCTCTTGGTTGATGGCGCCTATAGTCTTTGTAGTGGAATAACCGTCTACGAAAGGGATAGTTACTGTTTCTTGGGCGTACTCCCTGCCTACAATGTTTTCTATGGCATAGTCGCCACCGTTTTACCAACACGTCCGGTGCAACTGTTTTGATGAGATTCAGAGGGGTATCTTCCGTGAAAAAATCACTACGTAGTCCACTGCTTCCAAGGCTGTCAGGACTGTGGAGCGGGCGCTTTCATCATTGATGGGGCGCGATTCCCCTTTCAGACGTTTTACTGAGCTGTCCGAATTCAATCCTACGATAAGTACGTCCCCCAGTCTTTTGGCCTTTTCTAGATAGCACACGTGTCCTTTGTGCAGAATGTCGAAGCAGCCGTTTGTGAATATGATTTTGCGCTCCTGCGCACGCAGTTGTTTTATAGTATCTGCAAGTTGGGAAATAGGAATAAGTTTGCTGGCCGGTTTCCCGATTTGTAACTCGTCCTGCAACTCTTTGAACAGAATGGGGCTGGTGCCTATTTTCCCGACTACAATGCCGGCCGCTTTATTGGCAAGATAAATGGCATCTGCAATAGGGATACCGGCTGCCAGCGCAGCTGCTAAAGTTGCCACGACAGTATCGCCTGCACCTGAAACGTCATATACTTCCCTTGCTTCGGTAGGAATGTCCTGCGAGGCATCGGGAGCTATGTATGACATGCCTTTTTCGGAACGTGTCACTAATAGAGAAGTAAGGTTATACTCCTTCAGTATCCGGTCTGCTGCGCTATGGATTTCTTTATCCTCATTTCTCACATCCACTCCCGAAACAGCCGAAAGCTCTTTCAGGTTGGGGGTGATGATGGTTGCGGAACGGTATTTCTCCCAATTTGTCCCTTTGGGGTCTATAATGACCTTCTTCCCTTGCCTGGCAGAGGCGGATATAACCTGCTGGCATACTGTATCATTGCATACTCCCTTGCCATAATCCGAAATCACGACAATGTCCACTTCGGGGAGTGCACGCTTCACGGCATCCAGCAGTTTCTGCTCAGTCTCTTCGTTCAGGCATTCATTTTCTGTTTCAAAGTCCAGCCGTACTACTTGCTGGCTGTTGCCTATTACGCGGGTTTTGGTGATGGTTGGGTGTTCTGTATGAAACAGTTCGTTTCTGATACCCAAATCAGCGAACATCTCCTGCATTGTGTTTCCGTTGTGGTCGTTGCCAAGCAGGCTGACGACATACGGCGAGCAACCCAGTCCCAACAGATTTCTTGCAACATTGGCCGCTCCTCCCAATACATTGTAGGTACGGGTGACACGGACCACTGGTACGGGTGCTTCGGAGAAATCCTTTTCACGTTCCCTATATGGTAAGTATCCAGCATCACGTCTCCGATAACGAGTACCTTCTTTCCCTTTATACTGATTTAATTCTGTATTCATAATAGGTTGATTTTTAATTGGTTGGCCCAATATAGAAGTGAATGCTCAGAGGTGACCCGGAAGGACTTGACACCACTTCTTTCGCCGCATTCCGTATCCGATTTCTTATCTCCGAACATATAGGATTGGGATGGGTCGATTTCATATTTCTTCATCGCTTCCGTCACCATGAAAGGAGAAGGCTTACGGCATTCGCAATGTTCTTCCGGAACGTGAGGGCAAGTATAGAAATCGTTCAGTATAACTCCATGTTTTTCCAACTCTTGGGCGAGTGCCTGGTTGAACTGTTCGGCGTCCTCCGGTGTGAAATAGCCACGTCCAATGCCGGATTGGTTCGTGATGACAATCAGCAGATAACCCAGTTCCTGAAAGATGCGGAGTGCTTCGGCTACGCCGGGCAGCAATTCCAGCTCTTGGGGCTTATAAACGTAGCCGAAATCGACATTGATGGTACCGTCCCTGGTCAAGGAAAATCGCTTTATTCATGAGAAAACAGTTTATTGTCGACGATGCCGCACAGGATATGTCCGATGGTAATGTGTACTTCTTGAATCCTGGCAGATTCGGTGTGCTGTATAATCAGCGGGTAATTGCAAAGTTCCTTGCACCTTCCTCCATTCCTTCCCAGAAGTCCACGGTGATGATTCCCATGGACT
>ENA-OQHD01000370-OQHD01000370.1-human-gut-metagenome-genome-assembly--contig:-NODE-370-length-16936-cov-5.590101_pt1 | contig 16936 bp, 14 predicted proteins | sample MGYA00242560_ERZ504711 | MGnify/ENA primary metagenome ERZ504711 (study PRJEB26092, sample SAMD00036198) | human gut metagenome | host: Homo sapiens | study: EMG produced TPA metagenomics assembly of...
AGTGATGTTGAGCAGCGGGTTCGACGGGGTTTCCACCCAAATGTACTGGTACTGCTTCTGGCTGAGCGCCGCGGAAACGGCCGCCGTGTCGGTGATGTCCACCACGTCAAGGCCGACGCCCCACGGCACGAACACCTTGGAAAGCAATCGGTAGGTTCCGCCATACACGTCATTGCCAAGCAGAATATTGTCGCCCGGCTTGAGGGTGGCACGCAACAGCACGTCGATGGCGGCCAGTCCGGAAGCGAAACTCAGCGCGTAGTTCGCGCCTTCGACCGCTGCAAGCTGTTCGTCGAAAGAGTTGCGGGTCGGATTGATGGAACGGCTGTAATCATAACCGTTGCGCAGGCCGCCGACACCATCCTGCTTGAACGTGGATGTCATATAAATAGGAGTGACCACGGCTCCGGTGGTCGGGTCGGGTTCCTGACCTGCGTGGATGGCGCGGGTGGCGAGAGCGGTGGCGTTGAGGGCTTCGGTGTTGGTCGAGATGGTCATGATGGGAACTCCTTGAAAATATCGAATGGTTTGGGTTGAACGAATGATGGGCATGATCGTGAAACAGCTGATCGGTGGTCTACAGATACCGCTCCGCAAGACTTGGCTTGGACGTGCGTTCCACAACGTCGGCGAATCCGTTGGCACGCATCCAATCGTCGTTGAAGATCTTTTCCATATAGCTGCGACCGGAATCCGGCAGCAACACCACGACCAGCTGGTCTTCGTCCAAATCGTGCTCGCGTGCGTATTTAAGCGCTGCCGTAACGGCCATGCCGGACGAGCCTCCGACCAGCAGACCTTCTTCCGCAGCCAAACGGCGGGTCATTTCGAATGCTTCGGCATCGTTGACCTGCACGATTTCGTCGGGAAGTTCACGGTCGAACGCTTTCGGATAGAAATCCTCGCCCACGCCTTCGATGCTGTACTGATGCACGTCGTTCGGATTGGAATAGATGGATCCTTCCGGGTCGGCGCCGACCACTTGTACTGCGCCGTCGGAAGCTTCCTTCAGATAGCGTCCGGTGCCGGAAATGGTGCCGCCAGTGCCGATGCCCGCCACGAAATGCGTGACCTGATGGTCGCTGGCTTCCCAGATTTCCGGACCGGTGGTGTGGTAGTGGCTTTCCGGTCCGTTCGGGTTGTCGTATTGGTTCGGGCGGTATCCGCCGGGAATCGCTTTGGCGAGGCGTTCCGCCACCTGGTAGTAGGAGCGCGGATCATCCGGACCAGCATCGGTAGGGGTTACCACCACTTCTGCACCGTATGCGCGGAGTACCGCACGCTTGGCTTCGGAAACCTTGTCTGGCAGGGTGAAGATGGTGCGGTATCCGCGCTGCTGGGCCACGAGGGCAAGTCCTACGCCGGTGTTGCCGGAGGTCGGTTCCACAATCACACCGCCCGGCTTGAGTTCGCCGCTGCGTTCGGCCGCGTCGATGATGCGTTCCGCAATGCGGTCTTTGGAGGAGCCGCCAGGATTGAAATATTCGACTTTGACTGCGATGGTGGCTTTGATGCCGTCGGTCACATGGTTGAGTTTGACGAGCGGAGTGTTGCCGATGAGCTCGGAAAGGGAGTTGTGGATGGTCATGTCGTTTCCTTGCGAAGAGTGATTTCCGTTGGCTTCCGATGAATGATTTCGTTGTTTTGATTTCGAGAAGCTCGCGTTTATCACTTGCAATGATTTGAAACGGGACCTGTAATGGTGTTTTCGCTGCGGTTCATCCACATATGCCGCGTAATACCAACCACGTAAGGCACTGGTTATGGGATGATTTCTGCGATACTCTGGCATGCAACGCAAGTTGCGTATGCCGAAAAAGAATGCCCTGTCTCAAGTTATGCTTCGATGAACCACGCGCCCCTCGGGCGGTTGGTCAGCGACAGCAACAACAAGAGAAATTGAACATGGCTCACACAATAGCACACGTAACGACATCGGCGTGTCTTACCTGTTCATATAGCGGCCAAAAAAGCCTGCAATCATGCGGATTTCAACATGATCGCAGGCCTTTTTGCGCAGTGTCACAAATCAGAGCGAAGCCGCGTCCAGCAATCGTTTGGTGTAATCGCTGGTCGGATGGTGCAACACGGTTTCCGTAAGTCCGCATTCCTCAACGCAACCGTCATGCAACACCATAATGCGATCTGCGATATGCTGCACCACTCCCAAATCGTGTGACACCATGATCAGCGCCATATCAGGTTCGCCGCTACGAATCGCAGCGAACGATGCGAGAATCTGCGTTCGTGCGGCCACGTCGACGGCGCTCATCGGCTCGTCGGCAAGCAATACTTTCGGATGATCCGCAATGGCACGTGCGATGGCCACGCGTTGCGCCTGACCGCCAGAGAGGTCCACGGGGAACCGATTTTCATATGCGGCAGGGTCGAGACTCACCATGCGGAAGGCTTCCGACACGCGTTCCGCAATCCGTTCCTGCGACCAATCAGAGTGATGCAACCGCAATGGTTCGGCAACGGATCTGCCGACCCTCCAACGCGGATCCAACGAGCCGAATGGGCTTTGGAACACCAATCCGCAGCTACGCCGCAGTTCGCCGGCGACTTCGCCTTGCACAGGCTTGCCGAAATACGTAATCTCGCCCGTTTCAGCGTGTTCGAGCCCCAGCAATACTCGTGTAAGGGTGGTTTTGCCGGATCCGGATCCGCCGATCACCGCAAGGCACTCCCCGAACGTACGTCGATATCAACATCGTGCAGCACCTGACGACGCTGTTGTTTCGCACCGTAGTATTTGCTGATGCCGCGACCTTGCAGCATTGCGGCTTTTTTTCGGTTTTCGCCCGTCACAACCGTTCTCCTTATTTGGTTTCGGCATCGATCCGCAACGACAGCGCACGTGCCGAAGTCACCAATTGCGAAGCGACTTTAGTGTGCGGCGACTGCAGGATATCGGCGGTTTGTCCTGATTCGGCAACACGTCCATCAGCAAGTACATAACAGCGTGTGGTTGCATGATTGAGTACCGCGAAATCGTGGGTGATGAAGAGCATGGATGCGCCGGAATCGTCCACCAACGATGCCAGCAGATCGACGATCTGCCGTTGCGTGATCGAATCCAGCGCGGTGGTTGGCTCGTCGGCGATAATCAGGCGCGGCGACGTGACCAATGCGGCCGCGATGCCGACGCGCTGCTGTTGTCCGCCGGAAAGTTCATGCGGATATTTGTTCAGCACGTCTTCCGGCAGCCTGACTTTGGCGAACATTGCTTTGACACGGTCCAACCGTTCGTCACGGGTCAGATCGTAATGCAAACGCAGTGGCAGCGAGACCTGCTGCGCCACGGTCATCACCGGATTCAATGCGGCGGAAGGATTCTGGAACACCATGCCCACATAACGGCCACGCAGATCGGCGATCGCTTGATCCGACGCTCCGACGATTTCAGTACCACCCATGTCAATACTGCCGGAAACCTGTGCGGAAAGCGGCAGCAAGCCCATGATGGATTTGGCGATCATGGATTTGCCGGAACCGGACGAACCGATCAAACCCACACGTTCACCGTCGGCGATGTCCATATCGACATCATGCACAATCGGCATTCCATTGATGACGATATTGAGATTACGGATGCTGACGCTCATGCGCGTTCCTCCGATTCAACATGGGTGGCTTCACCTTGCCGCAATGCCGGATTCGTCAGCGGATCGATGGCGTCACGCAACGCATCGCCAAACAGATTCAGCGCTATCACCATCAAGGTGACCACCAATCCCGGCCACACCACAGCCATCGGATAAATGCTGATGAATTTCACGGACGTGGCAAGCGAATGCCCCCAACTGGGCACTCCCGCACCGACGCCAACACCCAGATACGTCAATCCAGCCTCCGCCAAGAGCGACGTACCCGCACTCATCGACAGCTGAACGCATAACACCGGAACCGTATTCGGCACAATATGCGTGGAAAAACACGCGTAACGAACTCGCACCCGACCACAAAGCCGATTCCACATAGTCAGAACGTGCGGCGAGCATGGCCGCGGGGCGTAGAATACGCGCCAAATTCAGCCCGTATGCAAGTCCGCATGCGGCGATGATCACCGCTGCCGACGCGCCGAACGGCACGGAAAGCATCAAGGCGATCAGCACTGTTGGAATGGAAATCAACGCATCCACCACAACCACCGACGTGGAAGCCAATGCGCCATGGCGAGACACCATGGCCGCCACCAGCAGCAGGCCGATGGCCGCGGCAACCACCACGGTAAGCAGCGCGATCGCAAGATTCGTACGGGAACCGGCCATCAGCCAGCTCAACACATCAGCGCCAACACCATCAGTACCCAACATGTGAGCGCCGGACGGCGAAGCCCACGTGTTGAATCCGTCAGTATCAAGCAGCGAATATGGCGTCCACACCAGCGAAATAGCCGACACAACCAGCCATATCGCAAGCATGATCAGCGAATACTTGCCACCAGCGGTACGCCATATGGAGGGAATCACGGTTTTCACAGCGTTTTTCGAAGTAGTTTTCTCAGCAGACTGTTTCATCATGCAAGCACCTCCCCCGACACCAATCCGGCATCTTTCAGACGCGGATCAAGCGCACGATGCACCACATCAACCACTAATCCAAGCAAGAGGAAGAACGTAGCCAACAGGAACAATTCGCTCTGCACTGCAATCAGATCTCGATTGCCAACATCGGTGACCAGCATGGTGCCAAGCCCCGGAAGCGCGAACAGATTCTCAACCACCATTACACCGGTGACCATCTGGGCGAACGTCAAACCGATCACCGACACCAATTGCGGTGTGGCAAGACGCAAAGCGACGCGCAATACCGCCTGTTTGCGGGTCATGCCGCATGCCATGGCCATGTCAACCGCCTGAGACGAGGCCTTGTCCCCCACGGCGGCACGCGTGTAACGCATAATGGACGCGCCTGCGGTAACGCCGGTGGCGAGCGCCGGAAGTATCAAAGAAGCCAACGCCTGCAAGGGCGCACCCCAGCCATTATCGGGAAAACCTTGAGCAGGCAGCAATCCCAACAGTCCTGAACCGCGTGAGAACAGCAGAATCAACAGCAATCCGCCCCATAATGCGGGAATGGCGCCGGCAACAATCGCAATACCGTGACAAAGCCCACGCAAGCGGGCATTACGGGTCAGCACAGCAGCGCAACCAAGCGGCAGGCCGATCGCCAATGCGATCAGCAAACTCATGATGATCAGTGGAAACGTTACCGAAGCACGAGACGCAACCTGTGCCGACACCGCTTTGCCTCCGATGGTGGACACACCAAGATCGCCATGCAGCAATCCCAGCATCCAATCGCCGTATTGTGCCACGTACGATTTGTCCAAGCCAAGTTCGGTACGAAGCGACGCGATACGTTCAGGGGCTGCGTTCGTTCCTGCGATCACCGCAGCCACATCGCCCGGCAGCATGCGCAACAGCACGAACACCAGAAGCGACAGACCGAACAGGGCCACGACGAACAGTCCCAGCCGTTTGACTACAAATCTCATAGTTGAACCACCATTGGTCTATCGCTCGATCCGTGCGTTTGCAGCGATACGCACCTATTCACCGTCATTACCCTATCCAACAATATCGCGCCAACGTGTGGCGGTGCCGCAACGATGCCGCTGCAAACACCGCCACACATCAGTTTTCATCACTTGTTTTCCGCCGATTTTCCATCGTTTTTCGTCGATTCACCGCGCCTTGGTGATCTGCCACAATGGCAGCACCGTCTGGCTCAGCTTGCTGGGGAATCCCTGTACGTTCTTGTGGTATGCCACCGTCACGCGATAGCCGAACAGCCAGTCGGCGGGGGCATCCTCGCTTACTGCTTTCGCAGCCTGCTTCAGGTAGTTTGCACTGGATTCCTCATCGGTGGCGGCGAGCGCCTTGGCATACAGTTCTTGGGCTTGCTTGCCGTCGTAGTGGAAGTAGTAGTCGGGCGTGGTCCACTTGTAGAAGTCGTGGCTTTCGGCGTGGTCCACCAACGAAAGTTCATAGTCGCCGTTGGCGTGCACGTCTTGCAGCCATGTGGAGAATTCCACGTAGTTAATGTTGAGATCAATGCCGATTTTGGCGAGCTGGCTACGCAGTTGGTCGCCGAGTTCCGTGCCGTACGTGTTGGCGTAGGTGAGGGTGAGTTTCAGCGGATTATCGGTGGAATAGCCGGCTTCAGCCATGAGTTCCTTGGCTTTGTTCACATCGTACGGGTACAGGTCGGTCAAGTCCTCATAGCCCGGGTCCACGGATGGGATCGGCCCGCCGAGCGCATAGTCGACGTTACCGCGCGAAGCGATGATTTCCTCATGGTTGATGCCGTAACGGATTGCCTGACGCACGCGCTTGTCGGCAAGCTTGCTGTTCGCGCAGTTGAAGGCGAGCACGTATTTGTCGCTGCCGTCCGCCGCGGACACCTGATACGTGTTGGTGTCAAGCGATTTGGCGAGCGTGGCGTTCACCGGGGAAAGCACGTCGACTTCGCCGCTTTTCAGCGCGTTGACGGCTGCGTTATCGTCGGTGAGGAATTTGATGATCACGTTTTCGGTTGCGGCCTTGTGTGCGCTTCCCCAATACTTCGGGTTGGCTTTGAGCGCCATTTTGCTGGCGGAATCGAAGGATTCCACCGTGTACGGGCCCGATCCGACGGCTTCGGTTTTCACGTTGTATTCGGCGTCCTTATCGAACACCAGGCCGGGGCGTCCGGTCAGGTACCACAGCAGGTTGGAATCGGGGGTGCTGAGCGTGAGCTTCACGGTGTCGCTATCGACCGCTTCGGCTTTTTCGAGGCTTTCGACCTGATTGGCGTTGTAATACTGCTGTTCTTTGAGCTGGTTAATGGACCAGGCCACATCTTCGGCGTCCAACGTGTCTCCGTTGGAGAAGTTCATGTTCTCGTTGAGATGGAACGTATACGTTGTGCCGTCGTTGGAAATATCCCAGCTTTTCGCCAGTCCCGGCTGCACTTTGTTGTCGGAATCGCGCGACAGCAGTCCTTCGTACACATTGCCGATCAGCACCTGTTCGATCGCCGATCCGGACTGGTGGCGAATGTCGAGACTTACGGGGGCGAGTTTCAGTCCAATGGTCACGGTGTTGGAGGTGCCATTTTCCGCGGTATCGCTGGATGCGTTGTTGTTACGGAATACGACGACGCCCACAATGATGGCGACCACTGCGATCACTGCAATGATGGCGATGATCCACTTGTTGGGCCCCTTGGATTTCGGTGATTTGGCACGCGCGTTCAAAGTTGCGTCGGTGCTTGCCGAGTTTGCGGGCTGATTGTTGTGTTGTTCGTTCTTCTGTTCGGTTGCGTCGGCTTCGCCGTACGCACCTGAAGATTGCGACATGATTGCTCCTGTTTGATTATGTGTTTGTTCTGGTTGACCGCCTGTACGGGTCGATCACCAAAGTCTGATTCTACAATCCGCCATGCCCGCAGGATTCATCTGACGGCAATGCCGCAATGCCGCATGCCTCAGCCGGTTCGATATATACTTGACGCAGTTTTCGTAAGTCTTGCCAACGTCAAGGGAAGGACAATATCGGCTATGGCGCATATTCTTCTCGGCGTGACCGGCAGCATCGCCGCATTCAAGGCCTGCCATCTCGCCTCCGACTGGAGCAAGCAGGGACATGAGGTTCGCGTGGCCATGACCGCGGCCGCGCAGGAGTTCGTCACCCCGTTGACGTTCAGCTCGCTCACGCATACGCAGACGCGCACGTCCATGTTCGCAGCACAGCGCAATGACGGCGATGTTGCGCATACGCCATCCGATCCGCTGCATATCAATCACGTGGATGATGCGAAATGGGCGGACATGCTCGTCATCGCTCCTGCGAGCGCCGATATCATTGCGAAAATCGCATGCGGCATTGCCGACGACCCAGCTGACAAGTACCGTGATTGCCTATAGCGAGGGACCGAAAATCCTATGCCCTGCCATGAACGTGCACATGTATGAGAATGCCGTGACGCAACGCAATCTCAATGCCTGCCGTGAACTCGGATGGACCATTGTGGAGCCGGGATCCGGTATGCTTGCCTGCCAGGATGTTGGCAAGGGGCGCATGGAGGAGCCTGCTGCGATCGAAGCTGCCGTAGCTGATCTGCTGCGTGCGAACCAGCCCGCAGAAACGTTGCCATTGCACGGATTGCATGTGCTCGTCACCGCCGGCCCCACACAGGAGCCACTTGATCCCGTGCGCTACCTCACCAATCATTCCACTGGAAAAATGGGCTATGCGATCGCCGAGCAGGCACGCGATATGGGCGCGGATGTGACGCTGGTATCCGGCCCTGTCACATTGAGCGCTCCCCGCGGCATTGATACGGTTCACGTCACCACCGCGCAGCAAATGTTCAACGCGGTGCAAGAGCATTTCACGCAGGCCGATTTGACGATTATGGCCGCTGCCGTCGGCGATTTCCGCCCGATTGAGCAGTCTTCGGAGAAAATCAAGAAGAACGGGCGCGTCAATATCGATCTGCGGCTCACTTCGAATCCCGATATTCTCGCATGGGCAGGCGCGCATAAAACCGCCGGTCAAACCTTGTGCGGTTTCGCCATGGAAACGCAGGATCTTGAATCGAACGCAGCGAAAAAACTCACATCCAAGCATTGTTCCATGCTGGTGGCCAACAATCTCAACACTCCCGGCGCCGGATTCGCGGTGGATACGAATGTGGTGACCGTGCTGAAACCCGGCGAAACCACCGACGAACCGATCATCGAGCATTGGAACAAGATGAGCAAGCAGGAATTGGCGGAACGCATCCTCACCGAATTGGCAGCGTTGCGCAATACCGAATCCGCTGAATCGCAAGCATCGTAACCATCAACCAACATCACAGGAAATAGCGTCAATACAGCAATCGTAAGGAGAATTCGACATGCTTCTGGTCGCAGTCGACATCGGCAACACCAATGTGGTGATCGGCTTTCTCGATGACGGGCATATCGCCGGCACGTATCGCATCACCACGAAGGCGAACCACACGTCGGATGAATATGGCCTGATGATCACGCAATTCCTGCGGCTGAGCGGCTATGCGCCGGGCGATGTGGACGATGTGATCATCACGTCGGTGGTGCCGAAGGTCATGCATTCGTTCCGTGCCAGCATTGTGAAATTCCTCAATATCGATCCGATGATTGTTGGACCGGGAGTCAAAACCGGCATCAATATTCGCATGGACAATCCGCAGAATATGGGCGCGGACTGCATTGCCGACTGTGCGGGAGCCTACTACGAGTATGGCGGGCCGATTCTGGTGGCGGATTTCGGCACGGCCACCACATTCAACTATGTGACCGCCGATGCGTCGGTGATTTGCGGGCTCATCACCACCGGCATTCGCACAGGCGCGGCCGCCTTGTGGGATGCCACGGCCCAGTTGCCGGAAGTGGAGATCACGCGCCCCTCGTCGATTCTGGCGAAAAGCACCAGGCCAGCCATGCAGGCCGGCCTGTATTACAACTTCCTTGGCGGCATCGAACGTACGATCGCGCAATTCCATCGTGAAATCGACGAGGATTTCCGCGTGGTTGCGACGGGCGGATTAAGCCGCGTGTTCGCCGACGATACCGACATGATCGACATTTATGACCCTGATCTGATTTTCAAAGGCATGCTGCATATTTACGAACGCAATATTCGACAATAACTTTCGTCAACATACAATCTCAATATATAAAAATAATGGCTGTCTTGAATTCAAAAGAAAAACAAGACAGCCATCATTATTTTTACAACTATAGCAAATAATTAACTATTTACTGAATAGTAAAGCCCTGATTGGCTCCATATTCCTTCAAATCCTTCTGCCACAGCGCAATACCGCTTTTCAATTTGAGACGATCAGCGGAATCAGTTTCCTTCAACGCGTCGCCGATGGCGGATTTGTCGGACACTTTGCCACCGGCCGCGATGATATTCAGCCTGTCCTGCTCTTTGCGCAACCGGCTCGACCATTTGTAGGCCTTGCCTACGGTAGTGCGGAAGTCGCTTCGCGCATACACTTCAAACGGCAGATACTGGTAACCGGTCGACACGTTTTCCGCGGCTTGGGAAAGCACGCGATTGTATTCCTGACCGCCGAAATACGGGATTTCAATGCCACGTTCGTCGGTCACGGTGGTTTTGCGCAGGAATTCCCGATCAGACAACGTGATGTTATCGGCGGGGAACGCACCGCCGTCCACACGGGCTTTGATGCCTTCCGCGTTATGGCATGCGTATTCGATGAAACGATATGACGCTTCGGGCTTGCGCGAACGCTGCAACACAGCCAGCGCCGAACCGCCGTTTTCCGACGTGGTATAACTGCCATCCGGCGTGGGCATCTGTGCCACACGCCACAAACCCGCGGTTCCGGGAAGGTTCGACATGAGCAGCGACGGCAGCCAAGCACCGGAGAACATGGAAGCGATCTTCCCCTCCCCCACGGCTTCCTTCCACCCATCGGACCATGTGGTCAGATTGGTGGCGACCAAACCTTCGTCGATCATTTTCTGCCAGAATTCGGTGAAGGTTCTCGTACCCTCATCGTCGGTGAGGTTGATCGTCACGCTTTTTGCCGTCGTTGGAGGTGGAGAACGGACGGCCTCCGGCAAGCCAGATCATCGTGTCGTAGAAGCTGGCGTCACCCGAATCGGCTGCGATGTACACGCCGATGCTTTTCAGCTTTTTGGCCGCCTCGTAATAGTCGTCCCACGTGCGAATCTTGGAGGCATCGATGCCTACCTGCTCGAACACGCTGTCGTTGTAGAAGAACGCCATTGGACCGGAATCCATGGGAAGGCCGTACACGCGGCCGTTCAGCTGCACCGAAGCCCACGTACCGGGCGTGTAGAAATCGCCGTAGCCTTCCGTACGCCCGGTGATCGCCACCAGCTGGCCGCTTACCGCGTACTGGCGCAACGCATAGTATTCCAATTGCACCACGTCGGGAATGCCGTAACCGTCTTGAATGGCGTTGTTGAGATTGTCGTAACCGCTTGTGTTCTTCCAAATAACGTGGATGTCGGGGTTTTCCTTTTCGAAGCTGGCAATGACCTGTTTCATGCTCGGTTCCCACGACCACACGGTGATTTCGGTGCGGGAATCGACGTTGGCTCCGCAAGCGGCCGCACTGACTGCCATAATGGCCGCACAGCAGATGGCGATGAGTCGTTTCACCAGTTTCAAGCCGATTCCTTCCGTTTGAAGTTCCCACACGAAAACGTACGTACAGACATACGCATTCGAGTGTACGTCAGTCACCCGAAAGCCAGCGTACAATCCTCCAATCTCTTCGATTCAGCCACGCAATCCACTGATAGCTCAAAAAAGCGTCCGCCGATTGACAATCCCTCAATCCACAGACGCTCATATTTACCGATTCCACTATGGAATCATGCAGCTACTTCACGGTGTAGCCCTGCTGAGATGCATAATCCTTGATATTCTTTTCCCAAGCCTGAACACCTTCAGCAAGGGTGACGGACTTGTCGGTATATGCACCACCGGCATCATCGCTATATACGCCACGCGCATAAACCTCGAACGGCAGGAACTTGTAGCCAGTCGAAACATTGGCCGCAGCCTTGGCGAGCTCCTCATTGAACTTCTGACCACCGAAGTATTCGTGCGCATTGCCATCGGAATCAGTCAGAGAGGTCATGTTCAGGAAGTCATCAGAAGCGAGAGTGTCGTTATCGGCAGGGAATGCGCCGCCAGCGACGCGAGTCTTGATGCCTTCGGCATTGTGGCACGCATATTCAGCGAACTTGTATGCAGCTTCGGCCTTGGCCTTGTCATCCGTCTTGACCATCGCCAGCGAAGAACCACCGTTCTCGGAATTGGTTTCAGATCCATCCGGAGTCGGCATCTGAGCAACACGCCACTTCCCCTCACCGTCAGGAGCACCGGAAAGCAAGTTGTACGGCATCCAAGCACCGGTCAGCAGCGAAGCGATAGAGCCGTCATTCAAACTCTTGTTCCAATCATCACTCCAGCCTGCGGTCTTGGTATCGATAAGATCATCATCAATCATCTTCTGCCAGAAATCAACAAAAGTCTTGACCTTGGAATCATTGCTGAGGTTGATGGTGACGGACTGTCCATCGGAACCAGTGGAGAACGGCGTCGCGCCCGCCAGCCATGTCATGGAATCGAAGAAGCCAGCATCACCAGAATCGGACGTAATGTAGGACCCTGTTGCGCGAACCTTCTTGGCAGCATCGTAGAACTCATCCCACGTCCTCACCCGAGTCGGATCGACCCCGGCCTTATCAAACACATCCTTGTTATAGAACCATGCCATCGGTCCGGAATCCATCGGCAGTGCATACACACCGCCATTAAGTTTCACAGAAGCCCACGTGCCCGGCGTATAGAAATCCGAGAACTTGTCCGCACCAAACTGACTCAGGTCTTCAATCTCTCCACGAACCTGATATTCGGGAAGTGCATAATACTCAATCTGCACCAAATCTGGCGCACCTTTACCTGCAGAAAGCGCATTGTTCAAAGCCGTGTATTCGGTCTTGTTCGTGCCGGCATTGGTCACCTTAACAGTGATGTCCGGATTGGCCTTTTCAAAATCCTTCACGGTACGCGGCAAAGTGGAATCCCAAGACCATACCGTAATTTCAGTCTTACCACCCTCTGTCACCCCCGAAGAACTCGAATTCGAGGAACTCCCGCAGGCTGCGACACTAGTCAGCATCGCAGCAGCAGCAACCAGAGCGATTGTTTTCTTGGATGCAGTGAACTTCATCGTTCTTCCTTCCTTTAAATATGGCCGACCTCCTACATCGACCAACATTATCGGCTATGAATCATTCATTGACCCTTCCGACAGTCATGAGGATAACACAAAAGTTATGTTTACGCAAACAAATAGGCAAATCGTTGATTTTACAGTATTTCTTTAGTTACCTAGCATATTTTGTTTAGCTACGCAAACACGATATGATTGCATACTAGACGTATGCATATCCGTCGAAGCTCGCGCAACGCAGACATTTCATCAGACCACTCATCGAAAGGAACGGCATGACTTCCGGAATCAGCACAATCACAGTGCAAAAAAATCAGCGCAATTGCCGATATACCACCCCGCATTTTCGGATCATTTGTAGAACATCTTGGACGTTGTGTCTACGGAGGCATTTATGAGCCAAGTCACCCCACAGCCGACGAAAACGGATTCCGCCAAGACGTCATCAATCTAGTCAAAGAACTTGGTGTGACCTGCGTGCGTTACCCCGGCGGCAATTTCGTCTCTGCCTACAATTGGGAGGATGGCACAGGGCCACGGGGGCAACGCCCAATACGACGAGATCTCGCATGGCACAGCACCGAAACCAATGAAGTCGGTATCGACGATTTCTACCGATGGAGCAAGAAGACCGGTACCGAAATCATGCTTGCCGTCAATATGGGCACCCGAGGATTGAAGGCCGCACTGGAAGAGTTGGAATACGTCAACGGAGCGCCCGGCACCGAGCTTGCCGATCGCCGCGTACGTAACGGAATCACCGAACCAATGGACATCAAAATGTGGTGCATCGGCAATGAAATGGATGGCCCTTGGCAGGTGGGACATATGAGCCCTGACGAGTATGCCGCAGCCGTGGACCGAGTCGCACACGCCATGAAACTCGCGGAATCAGGCTTGGAACTCGTGGCCTGCGGCTCCTCCAGCGCCCATATGTCAACGTTTGGATCCTGGGAACGCAGCGTGCTTACCAAAGCGTACGACAATCTCGATTTCGTCTCCTGCCATGCCTACTACTACGAACGTGGGGCAAAATCGTTGCAAGATTATCTGGCAAGTTCACAAGACATGCAAACATTCATCTCCACCGTGGCGGCATGTGCAGACGAAGCCAAAAATGCCCACACAGGCGATCATGATATAGCACTGTCATTTGATGAGTGGGGCGTCTGGTATTCCGACGTCTGGAATCAGCAGGAAGCTGAATGGAAAGCCCAATCAGGCAAGGATCTTCATCATGAGTCATGGCCGAAAGCACCGCGTCTGCTCGAAGATATCTACAATGCAGCCGATGCAGTGGTAGAAGGGTCGCTGATGATCACTCTGCTTAAGCACTGCGACCGAGTGCGTTCTGCCTCGCGCGCGCAGTTGGTCAATGTGATTGCGCCAATCATGGCCGAAAAGAACGGTCCCGCATGGCGTCAAACTGTCTTCTATCCGTTTGCCGAAGCCGCACAACACGCCCATGGCATTGCCTACAGTCCAGTCATCGACTCTCCCAACGTAGAGACTGAATCTTTCGGCTTGGTCAATGCCCTTGATTCAGTAATCACTTGGGACGAAACGAATCATTCCGGTCTTCTGCTTATGGTGAATCGCGACGCATCCGACGCACATAAGGTTACGGCTTCTCTGTCTCAACTGCCGTATTTCGACATATCCGACTTCCATATAGACAAGGCCATTATTCTGCATGACGACAATCCATATCAGCGTAATTCCGCAGACGACCCAACCGCAGTGACACCCCAAGAGCTTCATGCAACAATCGACAATGGATCAGTTCACTGCACTTTGCCAGCAATCAGTTGGGCTGCAGTGGAATTTCCACGCCTAGTTTTTAAGTTCGAATAGTATAATTAATGGGTGTCGGCAGATTGACAATCATCAACCTGCCGACACCCATAATGTTGCGATTATTTGCTTGCTGTCCGCTTACTGCTTAGTGACGATCACGCCGTTCGGTTTAATCGAGGCCGTTTCGCCGTCCACGTCCGCGAACGAGGAGACCACGACTTCGCCTTCCACCGGAACCCGGACCGTCTCATGCGTGCGGTTGAACGAGAACACGAACCTCGAACCGTCCGCGCCCTCACGTTCGACATGCAGCACTCGGCCGTCGTTTCCGCCCGCTTCGGCCATGCCGAGCGAATCAAGAATTTCCGGCAGGCTCAACGCGATGCCGTCCCGCCCGAGGCGCGCGCCCACGTACACGCTGCGACCTTCGCCGAACGTGTGCGCGACGATCGCCGGAGCGCCGTCCATGCCGGTCCACGGATCGTCCTTGAACGTTTCCAGCACGGTGGCCGTCCCGTCGACCGAGCCGATCACGTCGGCGATATCGTGCGCGACCGCGCCGTTCGACAACTCGAGGCGATCCGGCACGCCCGTGAAATCGTCGCCCATGGGCATGAATTCCTCCACGCGCACGCCGACCACGTCACGGATCGAGCCCGGATACCCGCCGAGCCACACGTGGTCCTTCTCGTCCGAGATGCCCGTGTAGTAGGTCACGACCAGTCGACCGCCGCCCACGACGTAATCGCGCACCCTGCGGGTCGTTTCCTCGGAAAGCAGGTATACGCTCGGCAATACGACCATCTCATAGTCATCCCAGGCGCCGCGCACCGGCACCACGTCGGCGGTCACACCCTGATCGGCCAAAGCGCGGAACCACGCCAATGGCTCGTCCACGTGATGCACGTGCTGGGTCGGCGTGGCGGTGTGTTCGGTGGCCCATTCGGACTCGTAGTCGAATACCACGGCCACACGGGACTTCGCGAGCCTCGATCCCAGAATGCCCTCGTCGGACAGTTTGTTCAGATCGGCGCCCAGCTCGCACACGTCGCGGAACACGGCGGAATCCTCGCCCGCGTGGGGCACCATCGCGGAATGGAACTTCTCCGCGCCTGCCTTGGACTGCCTCCACTGGAAGTAGCACACCGCGTCCGCACCCATGGCCACATGAGCCAAAGAGTCGCGCACCAGCTGGCCGGGCTCCTTGCGGTAGTTGATCTCACGCCAGTTGACCGCGCTGGTGGAATGCTCCATCAGGAACCACGGATCCTTGCGTGCGATGCCGTCGACCAGGCTCGCGGAGAACGCGAGCTCGTCCAAGTGGGCCTCGCCCGGAATGAAGTAATGGTCGTTCGACACGAAATCGACCTCGTCGCCCCAATCGTCGTAGTCCAACACCGAACCGGACGCGGACACCATGAAGTTCGTGTCAGGGGCAGATCCGGCGTGATCTCGGCAAGCGTGTCGCGCTCGGCGATGTAGAACGCCTTCAACGCGTCCGAGCTGAACCGCTTGAAGTCGAGCAGCTTGCCCGGGTTCATGAAGTTGCCGTCGCCGATGAAGCGCGGAGGCACGATCTCACTGAAGTCGTTCATGCGCTGTGCCCAGAACGCCGTGCCCCACGCGTCGTTCACCGCGTCGATGGTGCCGTAGCGTTCCTCGCACCACTGCTGGAACGCATGTTCGGCGTCCTCGGAATAGTCGAAACGGTTGTGGCAGCCGTACTCGTTGCTCACATGCCATGCGACCACATACGGGTTGCCCTTGTAATGCTCGGCCATCGCACGGCACAGCTTCAGCGCGTACTCGCGGAACACCGGACTGGTCGGCCTCCAATGCTGGCGGGCGCCCGGCTGGCACACGTCGCCGCGGTAGTCCTTCCACAGCACCTCGGGATGCGCCTGGGTGAGCCACATCGGCGGCGACGCGGTGGCGGACGCCAAGTCCACGGCGACGCCGGCCTCGCCCAGCTTGTCGATGATGCGGTCGAGCCAGTCGAAATCGTACACGCCCTCGCTCGTCTCGATCTTCGCCCACGAGAAGATGCCCACGGACACGAGGTTCACGCCAGCCTTCTTCATCAGACGAACGTCATCGTCCCACACTTCCTCGGGCCACTGGTCCGGGTTGTAGTCACCTCCGTACCAGATGCGTTCCTGCTGTCCAGCCAACGGCTGCGGCCAACGATAGGCTCTACGTTGAGTCATATCCACTCCTTTGTTTTTTTGGTCAACTATCCTAACAAATTCATTCCTTGACGGCGCCTGCGGCAAGGCCGGACTGCCAGTACTTCTGCAGGCACAGGAACGCGATGACCAACGGGACGATCGTGATCAACGAACCCGTGACCACCAGGTTCTGGATCGCCTGGCCG
>ENA-OQHD01000371-OQHD01000371.1-human-gut-metagenome-genome-assembly--contig:-NODE-371-length-16911-cov-4.295281_pt1 | contig 16911 bp, 18 predicted proteins | sample MGYA00242560_ERZ504711 | MGnify/ENA primary metagenome ERZ504711 (study PRJEB26092, sample SAMD00036198) | human gut metagenome | host: Homo sapiens | study: EMG produced TPA metagenomics assembly of...
TGGCGGACAAATTTATCATCCTCTACGACAATGCTGGATTTCTCTTTGTTGAAAAATGCATTGGCAATGCAGGATGCTACAACGGAAATGACGATGGTATAACCAGGGTATTGGCACTGGCTTTGGTAAAGTAATAGGTGATCAGTGCTGCTGGCCAGGGAAACACCGCCGGAAATGGCATCACTCTTGATCATATCGATCGCGGCCTTTACCAGAATGATACCGACACCGGCCATCATTCCATAGGCAACATCCTCACCTACAAAGTTTACGATTTTTGTCAGCAGTCCAAACACTCCGATCAGAGCCATAATCACACCGCCGATAAAAATCATCGTACAGCGTTCCGAACGGTCTTTTCCAGCCGTTCCGGCGTAAGTGATCGTCTCCGCCTGGAAGGAAATTGGTGCGACACTCTGCGTAATCGTATTGCCCACCGCACCAACAAAGAATGCCAGCGCCGTCGGAACCGATGCAAATCCAAACGTCAGAGCAAGAAGACCCTGCGGCAGACCATTCAGCACAACGCCGATGATTGCCAGAAGATCTGTTAAAATGGCTTTCATACTAAATACTCCTCCTCACTATGAAATATGTCGTTTTGAAGCAAAGAAAAGTGTAGCACCAAAACCGGTCAAAGTAAACCAGATCAGTCATGAAAGGTTTTTGTCAGTGATAATAAGTCAATCTTATATACAAAATATTATTATTTCTGTGTGCTAATAAATCAAGAGGATTTTTAAATGTCTGCATAACCAATAATCAATAGTTACAAAACTGGGTGCCATTATTTGGAATTGTGCATATAGAAGCGAAGAAAAAGATTTGCTATACTAAATCTGTATGAGGGTTTTTATCACAGTTATAAGAAATGGAAAGGGGATTTTTACTTATGGCAATTACAGAGACAAAAACAAAATATGGACAGATTCATGGTGTGCAAAAAGACGGCTACACGGTATTCCGCGGCGTTCCGTACGCAAAGCCGCCGGTAGGCGAAAAACGATTCTGCCCGCCGGAAGAGCCGGCGTGCTGGGAGGGCGTTTATAAGGCGGATCATTTCGGATGCGTCTGCCCGCAGACCGAGCATGAGCCGGACTCCTTCTATGGAAAAGAGTTTTATCTCGACCCGGAATTCGGCATGAAGCAGAGTGAGGACTGTCTGTACTTAAATATCTGGACACCGGCAAATACAGTGGATGAAAAACTGCCGGTTGCTTTCTGGATTCACGGCGGCGCGTTTATGCACGGCTTCAGCCACGAATCCGAATTTGATGGATCTGCTTACTGCGAACGCGGCGTGATTCTCGTTACGATCAATTACCGTCTCGGTGCTTTCGGATTTCTGGCACATCCGTGGCTGTCCGAGGAGAGCGGTGTCGGAAGAAGCGGAAACTACGCGATTCTCGACCAGATCGCAGCACTGAAATGGGTAAAAGAAAATATCGCAGCATTCGGCGGCGACCCGGAAAATATCACCGTATTCGGCCAGTCCGCGGGATGCATGAGCGTACAGACACTCGTCAGTTCTCCGCTGACTGAAAACTGGATCAGCAAAGCCATTTTCCAGAGCGCCGGCGGCTACGACACCGGACTGAACCGCGATATGCCGCTTTCCGAGGCAGAAACCATCGGCCAGGAATTTATAGAGCTTAGCGGAGCAAAATCGCTGGAAGAACTGCGTGCGATTCCGGCTGAGAAAATTGTGGAGCTGCAGGAGGAGTTTGGCCGCGTAAATCCATCGAGAATGCTGAGCTTCGTACCGAACATCGACAATCATCTGCTGACCTGCGGCTATAACGATGCCGTAACCGAAGGAAAAATCAAGGACATCCCATATATGCTCGGATCAACCGCAGACGACATCGGCGTGTTCCCGGAGATGAAAGAAAAAGGCGAGCACGGCGGCATCTATAAGGGATGCATCAACTGGAGCATTGCGCTGGAAAAACTCGGAAGAAAACCGGCTTACGTTTACTACTTCACCCGTGCCCTGTTAGGTGACGACGCCGGAGCGTTCCATTCCTCCGAACTCTGGTACATGTTCGGAACCCTGGGCCGAAGCTGGCGCCCGAAAACCGAAGGCGACTATGCCCTCAGCAAAGAAATGATGGACGACTGGACCAATTTCATGAAAACCGGAAACCCGAACGCAGAGGGAAAAGACGACTGGAAACCATGCACAAAGGACGACCCGTATGTGCAGGTGCTGGATGTGAGAAAATAAGCAGAAGGAAATAAAAATGGCAATCGAATATAAAAGACTTACCCAAAAGGAACTGGATTTTTTCATTCAGATGAGAATCCATCAGCTTCGCGAAGAGGGGGCAAAAGAAGAAATTGATTTAGCACCTGCGTTAAAAGATTACTATGAACGTCATATGGCGGATGGTACTTTTGTATCTTGGATTGCTGTTGACGGAGAGAGCATCATCGCAACAAGTGGAATGTCATTTGTAGAAAAACCTCCATACTTTGGATGCCCGAGCGGCAGAATTGGATTACTGTCCAGTATGTTTACAGATCCGGCGTATCGAAGAAGAGGTATTGCAAAAGAATTGCTGTCCCGTGTGATAGAAGATGCAAAAGAATATGGATGCGGAACAATACAGATTACGGCATCGGATATGGGCGTTAAGTTGTATACAGAATTTTGGATTTGTGCACAATGGGAAGTTTTATGCAGTATAAATTGTAATGCCCCTCAGAAAGAGGGAAAAATTAGAATAAAGAAAGAGCAGCATTTTACCGGCGTGTGAAAGGTAAAAATGCTGCTCATTTTTGCGTGGCAGAATCAGTCGTCCAGATCGTTGCGCTCGCGGAAGATCTGATAAATGGTGTCGATCAGTTCATCGTCATCGAGGCCTTCGAACTCGGCTTCGTTGACATCGAGATTCTCGGAAATGATGCGCAGAATGTGTACCGGTTCGTCATCGCCGCCGTCGGCCGGATAGAGAACGGCGTACTCATCCTCCTTGTATTCTACGATATCCAGAAGCTCAAAACGGACAGAATTTCCGTCCTGATCGGTAAGGACAATAAGATTGGAATCCATAATTGCAATATACTCCTTTATGTGTTATTTTTGCCGCTCAAAAACATGCAAATATAAATTTATTGCAACTGTTCAGAGTCAGCCTCCAAAATGCTACGCATTTCGTCGGTGTGGCGTATCCGCCAAATAAAATTTCAAAAACGGTCTAAAAATGCAAGCATTTTAAACCTTTTTTTTGAAATTTTATTTGGCTCTGAACAGTTACAATTTATTATACTATGAGCAGTTGGGTTTGAAAAGCAAAAAAGTGTCTGGTGCGATACGCTTGATAATTTTGCGCTGATACGGTATAATGACAACAGAGTAAAAACGGACGGCTGTGGCCGTGCCAGGAAAAATGGGGGAAAGGAAGAACTTATGAATTATCAGGTATTAGATGTCAAAGTAAAGGATACAGAAGAAATCGGAAAATTATACACGTATTTTCTGGACAATTCACAGGAAATTGATCCGAACCGTGTGCGTCCGGTCATCGTGATCTGCCCGGGCGGCGGATATGGAATGGTCTCCGACCGCGAAGCAGAGCCGATTGCGATGAGGTTTTTAGGAGCAGGTTATCATGCCGTTATTCTGCGCTACAGCGTTGCACCGGCAGCTCATTACCCGACCGCACTTCGCCAGCTTGCCTGGACTGTTGCGTATCTGCGGGAGCATGCGGCAGAATATCACATTGATCCGAACAAAGTAGTAGTAGCCGGATTTTCCGCAGGTGGCCATCTGGCGGCATCGTACGGTGTATTCTGGAAAAAGAAAACATTTCTTGCAGAAGAGCTTGAAGTAGACGCGAAGCAGCTTCGCCCGAACGGACTGTTGTTATCCTATCCGGTAATCACATCCGGTCCGAAGGCACACCGCGATTCCTTTAAAAATCTGCTGGGCGATCAGTATGATAACCTTGTAGATGAAATGTCTCTGGAAAATCAGGTCACTCTCGATACACCGAAAACGTTTCTGTGGCATACCGCGCCGGACGACTGTGTGCCGGTAGAAAACTCCATTCTGTTCTTTACAGCACTGCATGCACTGGAGATTCCGGTAGAAATGCATATTTATCCGGTCGGCGGCCATGGCCTTGGGCTTGCAAACGAAGAGACACAGAGCTATGAGTATCAAAATGCCGTGCGCGAAGAGTGCCAGAGCTGGATTTCTCTTGCGATTGACTGGATGCGGCATTTATAAAAAACGGAATTTTAAAGGCTGCCGGAATGAGCAAAAAAATCCGGCATGAAGATCAACAGGATGACAGCAGGCGAAAGGATAATATAGCATGAAGGTATTGATTGTAGTAGATATGCAGAATGATTTTATTGACGGAAGTCTTGGCACAAAAGAAGCGGTTGAAATTGTGAACCGTGTTGCAGAGGTGATGGATTCGTTTGACGGAGCCGTCATCTGCACCAGAGATACACATTTTGCAGACTATCTGAACACTTCCGAGGGCAGAAAACTTCCGGTAGAGCATTGTATCGAAGGAACGAAGGGTCATGCACTGCAGGATACAATTCAGAAAATGGCGGAGAAAAGACAGGCCGTGGTGATGAATAAAATCACCTTCGGTGCAAAAAATCTGCCGGAGGAGATCGAAAAACTGGCAGGCGGCGTGCCGGAATTCATTGAACTCGTGGGACTCTGCACCGACATCTGCGTGATTTCCAATGCCATGCTGCTGAAAGCATTTTATCCGGAAGTGCCGATTTCTGTCGATGCATCCGCGTGCGCGGGCGTAACGCCGCAGAGTCATAAAAATGCATTGGAAGCTATGAAAATGTGCCAGATTGACATTGTAAACGAATAGACGGAAAAGAGGAAAAATTATGAGCACAACAAGATTATTTGATCAGGATGCGTACCTGGGTGAATTTGAGGCAACCGTAGAACGGAGCGTCTGCGAGGGCGGCATGTACCGCGTGCTGCTGGATCAGACCGCATTTTTCCCGGAGGGCGGCGGCCAGCCGGCAGATGAGGGAACACTGGATGGAATTTTTGTAACGGATGTACAGGAAATCGACGGCGAAATCTGGCATACCGTGGAAGCACCGCTCGAGCCGGGCAAAACGGTAGTTGGAAAACTTGACTTTGAAAAACGTTTTTCCAATATGCAGAATCACTGCGGAGAGCATATCGTGTCAGGTATCGTGCATCGGATTTACGGTTTCAACAACGTTGGATTCCATATGGGAAGTGATGTCATTACCGTTGATTTTGACGGCGTTCTGACCGAGGAGCAGCTCTACGATGTGGAGCAGGAGGCAAACGAAGCCGTGCTTCGAAATGTTCCGGTTACGATCAGTTATCCGTCAAAGGAAGAGCTGGAAACCATGGATTACCGGAGCAAAAAAGAGATCGAGGGCCAGGTGCGGATTGTGACGATCGAAGGCTGCGACAGCTGTGCGTGCTGCGGAACCCACGTTGCAAAAACAGGGGAAATCCGTCTGATCAAAATCTTAAGTGCCCAGAAATACAAAGGCGGCGTCCGCGTGACCATGCTTTCCGGTGAAAAAGCGTATGCGGATTACTGCTTAAAACACATCAATACCCTCGGCATTGCACGTTTACTTTCTGTAAAACCGGAAGAAGCCGGGGATGCTGTCGTACGGCTGAAACAGAAAAATATTGAGATGAAAAAAGAAATCAAACAGCTCAAAAAAGAACTGTATGCACTGCAGGGAGCACCGGAGAGAAAATAATGGCAAAAGAAAAAGAAATCAAAACAAATGCAATGCGGATTCTGGACCGCCAGAAAATCAAATACGAAGTTCTTCAATATGAATGCGATGAATTTATCGACGGGCTTCACACAGCAGAGAAAACCGGCGCGCCGGTCGAGCAGTCGTTTAAAACGCTTGTGGCGCAGGGCAAAAGCAAACAGTATTACGTGCTGGTGCTTCCGATTGCAGAGGAAGTAGACCTGAAAAAAGCCGCAAAAGCGGTGGGGGAGAAATCCATCGAGATGATCCATGTCAAAGATATCACTGCAGTCAGCGGATACGTCCGCGGCGGATGCAGCCCGATCGGAATGAAAAAATCAGTATCCGACCGTGATTCAGGAATGTGCGGCACAATTTGATAAAGTTTACGTGAGTGGGGGAAGAATCGGAACCACGCTGTGCATGGCGCCGGAGGATCTGAAAAAGGTCAGCAGAGCGGAGTATGCGGATTTTATTCAGTAAAAACAGAAAAACTGTATGGAAGCAGACCAGAACGAAGAAAAAAGTTCTGGTCTGTTTCTTTTTGCTGTGATGCGGCTGGAAAATTTCTTTCAAAAAAGGATCATAAAATAATAGCCAAAAAGCAGCGGTGAAATTGCGATACGATTCTACGAATCCGCGAAAAACGGAAAACCTTTCACACGATTTTTCATTTTTTGGTGTGAGAAATTTTCATCCCGTTTTTGGAGGCAATTCACAAACCGGAAAAAGTTGCCGAAAACCGCTGGACAAATCGAAAAGAGGCAACTATAATGACCTCACAATCAAGTTGACCCAAACGAAACGGGAGGTGAGAGACAAGATGTCTTTGCAGCACTGTCTGGTACTGACGGTTGCGACAGGGGCGGTATGGATGGATTTAAGAACACGCAGAATTGCAAATGAATGGATTATCACCGCATGGATCGCCGGGCTGGTTACACAGCTCATCCGCTATGGCGCCGCGGGAGCGGGTATTTTTCCTTTTTGGGATGCTTTTCCCGATACTCGCACTTTACATTCTGTTCTATTTTCATATGCTGGGCGCGGGAGATATCAAACTCCTATCCGCTGTTGGAGGCTTTCTCGGTGTGCCAGCGATCCTGAAATGTATGATTGTGTCGTTCCTGTCTGGAGCGGTCTTATCTATCGGAATTATTCTCGTCTGCGGAAATTTACCGCAGCGTCTTACCAAATTTTTCAATTATTTCCAAACTTATTTTACCAAAAGAAAATACCAGTAAAAAAACAGAGCCGGTTCCCTATTACGATGGGAAGTGGGGCATGGAGTGCATCCATTTTTCCGTTCCCGTGCTGATGGGAGTGCTGCTCTGGATTGGGGGATTTATTGAATACTGCAAAGAAAAAGAGTGTTTTTGCAGTCTGTGACACGGAAATGGAATATGCACGCAATTTTATGGAATATCTGAACCAGAAGAGAAATATTCCGTTCGAAGTGCATGCGTTTTCCAGTGCGGAGATGTTCCTGGAGTTCGCAAAGAATAACGAAACAGAGATTCTTCTGATTTCGGATAAAGCGATGAAAGAAGAGATCCGCCGGTATCCGATCCGTCAGATTATCATTCTGTCTGAGGGCGTACACAGTCCGGTGCTGGATCAGTATCCGGCGGTCTACAAATACCAGTCGTCGGAAAAGGTGATCCGCGAGGTCATGGCGTGCTACGGCGTAGAAAATGGTGTCGATACATCGCCTGCACTGCTGCCGAAAAAGGAAATGCGCATCATCGGCATTTATTCGCCGGTCGGACGGACGCAGAAGACCTCGTTTGCCCTGACGATGGGGCAGATTCTGGCAAAAGAGCGGGCAGTGCTGTATCTCAATATGGAGAGCTATTCCGGATTTGAACGGCTGCTGGAATGCAGTTACGACACGGGGGATGAGCGATATTCTGTATTATGCGAGACAGGAAAATCAGGGCATCATCTACAAACTGGGCGGAATGGTCCAGTCGATGCAGAACCTGGATTATCTGCCGCCCGCCGCATCGCCGATGGACATTCAGACTGCAAAATATGAAGAATGGAAATGGCTGTTTCAGGAGATTGAGAAGGACAGCAGTTATGAAGTGCTGATTCTCGACCTCGGGGATGGCGTGGCGGATTTGTATCAGATCCTGGATTTTTGCAATGAAATTTACGTTCCGATAAGGAATGATGTGATTTCTGCGGCAAAAATGGAGCAGTTTGAAAATTTGCTGCGCCGGTGGGACTGCCAGTCGGTGCTGGACAAGATGCGGAAAATCCACGTTCCGTTCCACACGGCAAACCGGACGGGAAAAGCCTACTTTGAGGAGCTTGTCTGGAGCGAGCTGGGCGACTATGTGCGTCAGATTCTGCGGGACGGCAGAAGAGGAGAAGAAACATGACAATGCCGGAAATTCTGCGGAGAAAACTGATGGAGCGAATCGATATCGCATCCGAACCGGATGACGGAGAGGTTCTCGAAGAGATTGACGGTCTGATTTTAGGGGAAGAAGAAACACGGTATCTTCCGGTGGCACAGAAGGCGGAGCTGCGCAGACAGCTGTTCTACAGTGTGCGGAGGCTCGATGTCCTGCAGGAGCTGCTGGAAGATGCGGGAATTACCGAAATTATGGTAAACGGTTATCAGCATATCTTCGTGGAACGGAACGGCAGAATCGAGAGATACGGCAAAAGCTTTACCTCCGCAGAAAAGCTGGAGGATGTGATTCAGCAGATTGTAGGCCGATGCAACCGCGTGGTGAATGAACAGAATCCGATTGTGGATGCACGGCTGGAAAATGGAGACCGCGTCAACGTTGTCATGAAACCGGTCGCATTAAACGGACCGATTCTGACCATCCGCCGCTTTCCGGAGCAGGCGGTGACGATGGAATTTCTGGTCTCCATCGGGAGTATTACAAAAGAGGCGGCAGAGTTTCTGCAGGCTCTCGTCCGGACCCGCTACAGCATGATGATCGGCGGGGCGACCGGATCTGGCAAAACGACATTTCTGAATGCGCTTTCCGCCTACATTCCAAAGGGCGAGCGCATCATAACCATCGAAGACAATGCAGAGCTGCAGATCCAGGGTGTGGAGAATCTGGTGCGGCTGGAAGCAAAAGAGGCAAATCTGGAATCAGGAACAGAAATTACGATCCGCGATCTGATCCGCGCAGCTTTGCGTATGCGGCCGAACCGCGTAATTATCGGCGAAGTGCGCGGAGCGGAAACGTTTGAATTATTATCCGCACTCAATACCGGGCATGCGGGATCTTTGAGCACGGCACATGCAAACAGCGTGAAAGATATGATCTCCCGTCTGGAAACGATGGTGCTGATGGGAGTGCAGCTCCCGTTGGAAGCAATCCGCCGCCAGATTGCATCGGGAATCGAAATTCTCGTGCATTTAGGACGCGGGGAGGATGGAAGCCGTCGGGTGGAGGAGATCGCAGAGATCACAGGGATGGAGGAGGACGAAATCAAAACGGTTTCTTTGTTTCGAAGAGAATATGGGAGAGGCCTGCAAAAGACAGGCGAACTGGTACACAGAGAAAAACTGGAGGGGAAAACAGGATGAGAATACGTGAGGGAAGCCAGGTAAAGACGGGCATGGCAGAGGAGAAGGAGACGAAGGGGATCGACTATCAGACCTGGGAATTTACCGGTCGGGAATATCTCGAAATAGCGGGAATCAGTCTTGGGATTGCCGCCGCTGTGAACCTGCTCTGTTACCGGGCGTGGTGGGCATGCATTGCTGTGGTTCCGGTTGGAATCGTATGTTTTCACACGTATCGGAAAAACCGGATTCAGAGACGGAAAGAGGAGCTGTACGACAGCTTCCGGGATCTGATTGCGTGGATGCACACGGCACTGCGTTCCGGCTATTCCATGGAAAATGCAGTGCTGGAGGCGGCAGGACAGCTGGAACAGTCGCTGGGAAAAGAAAACATTCTGGTACAGGAACTGCGCCGGATGCGTCATAAAATGATGATTTCCGTGCCGGTGGAACAACTGTTTCAGGATCTTGCGGTGCGAAGCCGCATTGACGATATTGCGACGTTTGCAAGTGTACTGGTGATTGCGAAGCGGACAGGAGGAAATGTCTGCGAGATCTTTCAGAATACGTGGGATATTTTCTGTACGAGAATTGACACGATGCGGGAAATCCGTGCGGGCGTTTCTTCCCGGCGGTTCGAGCAGAATATTATGAGTGTTGTGCCGTTTGGAATTCTGGGATATGTACAGCTTTCCTTTCCGGAATTCTTAAGTGTGATGTATGGGAATGTAATCGGGGTTTTCTTCATGAGCGGATGCCTTGCCGTGTATCTGGCGGCATGGGTGCTTGGAAAGAAGATTCTGGACATTGAGTTTTAAGAAGCAATTGAAGTTTAAAAAGTAAGACTGCGAATCATAACGATTCGTCCGCCAAAAAAGGGGAGGAATCAAATGTTGTGGATTTGTCTGACCGCATGGGCGGGGCTGTTCATCTGGTATTTCCGGATGAGAAAAAAAGGCGGAAGATCACAAATTGGTGAGACGGATTTTCTGCCTTGCAGCGACAGGGTTTATAGCGGGCACTGCACTCTGCCTTCCGATCGGAGTGCGAAAAGTTTCAGGAGATGAAAAAGCGGAACTTCAACTGGAACGGGGTGCCTTAGGCAGCCAACCGACAGAGGAAAAACTTGAGGTTTCTGTTGGAAATCAGAAACCGGAAAGAATTACACTGTCTGTACCTGCAAGAGCTTACAGCGCAGAAGAGATAGAAGAGGCGTTCAGTGCGGCGATAGAGGCGCTGGATGAAATCATCTTAGGTGAGAATCTGTCTTTTCATACGGTAAACAGAAACATGGATCTGGTTACGGAAATACCGGGAAGCCCGGTGGCGCTTAGCTGGGAAACAGACAGGCCGTTGTTGATTGACAGCCGGGGTTTGCTGTCAGACGAGATTCCCGAAGAAGGAGTGGAGGTTACGCTGAAAGCGGAACTGGAACTTCAGGGGGAAACAACAGAATATATACGGAAGGTTCAGGTCTATCCACCGGAGATAAAAGGGCGGGATGCGGTTTTTAGGGCACTGAAAAAAGCAGTGGAAAAAGAAAACGAAGCGCATCCCGAAGAAACAGCCTATTATCTGCCGGAGACACTGAACGGAGAAACTGTAACATGGTCAAAAGTGCCGGATCTGACAGGTCTGGAACTTATGGCACTTGCCGCGGCGGCAGGAGCAGTCTGCTGGGCGGCAAAAGGAAGGGAACAAGAAAAAGCAAGGCAGAAAAGAGAAGAACAGATGCTGCGGGATTATCCCGAAATTGTCAGCAAAATGGTTCTTCTTCTGGGTGCCGGGCTTGGGATGCGGAAAGTACTCGAGCGGATTGCAGTGGATTACCGGAAAAATCTGGCGCTTGGCGGGCAGAAACGTTTTGCCTATGAAGAGATTGTATTTACCTGCCAGGAGATGGAAAACGGTGTTTCCGAGCAGGAAGCGTACCAGCGCATGGGAATGCGTATGGGAACCGGAGCGTATCGTTCCCTTGCTGTTCTGCTGACGCAGAATCTGAAAAAAAGGCAGTAAAGGACTGCTGGAATTATTGAAACAGGAATCGCAGGAGGCCTTTGAGGAGAGAAGAAGGCAGGCGAAAACAACAGGAGAAAAGGCATCGACAAAGCTTCTTCTTCCGATGGGCATGATGCTTGCGGTTGTATTGGTCATACTCACGGTTCCGGCATTTTTGTCCTTTTATGCATAGGGGATGTTTTTATCCCCACAACAAACAGCTGGTAAAGAGAGGAGGTGGGAATTATGAAGCTGATATCGGAGTTCTGGAAAGAGGAAGATGCGGTGGGGGTTGTGGAAGTGATTCTGATTCTCGTTGTGCTGATCGGACTCGTACTAATCTTTAAAAAGCAGCTTGTGAGTCTGGTCAACAGTCTGATGGAGAAGGTCACAAACCAGAGCAACACCGTATAAACGGGAAAATGTCCAATACGGAACTCCAAAGAAAAATTTAGAAGCCGGTACGGACCTATATGTCATTTGCATATCTGTGTCTCGGTATATCCTTTATCCGATCCACGGCATCTAAAGTTCGAAAAAGTAAAAGTAAAGTGGAAGGAGCTGTATCCCATGAGGGAAACAGAAAGACAGAAAAGATGGGCAGCCGGAAGCATAACAGCATATTTGTGTCTCGTTCTGATACTGATGCTTTCCCTGATTTCCGGGACAATTGCGTCGGTGCGAAATGCCCATGCACGGGTGATGACGGCCTGCGCAATGGAACAGGGACTGTATTCTCTGTTTGCCGGGTATGACAGAACACTGCTGGGACAGTACGAGCTGTTTTTTTCATAACGGCGGGGATAAGAGCGGTTGTCTGGAAACCTGAAACCATGAGCAGAAAAGTCGCAGAAACTGCGGGAGAAGTTCTGTCCCCCACTGCATCGGGGATGGGAATTCTATCAGGCAGTTTATCTGGCGGACAGGTTACAGAAGTTTATCTCGGCGGCTATCGTCTTGCGACAGACGAGGAGGGAAGTGCTTTCTCCCGTCAGATCTGTGAGGCAATGAAAGCCAGCCTTGGAACTTATGGAATACAGCAGCTTTCCCAGAAATTAAGAGGAGAACAGGAAACCGTGAAACGTCAGGAGGACGGACAGAGCGGTTACGAGGAAGAGGAGGTTTTAAAACAGTATGAAGAATCCAAACAGCCAGAAGAGGGAACAGAAAAAACAGAAGGTGAAGGAGAATCTGGAAACGGCACGCCTTCGGAACCGGATCAGAAGCAGCCGGTACCGGAAGATTTTGTGAATCCGATTGAGGTCATTCAAAAAGTAATGAAAATGGGAATTTTAGGACTGGTCCTCCCGGAAGGGCAGGCACTGTCGCAAGGGGGAAACGGATGTATCGTTTCTTGCATCAAAACGGGAGCTGCAGAGCGGGTTTGGCATGGCAGAGTGTGGAAAAGAACTGAGCTTTGTGGATAAGATGCTTTCGTCCGAATATATTCTGTGGAAATTTCCGTGCTATACCAGCAAGGAGAAGAAGGAAGGGCTGCAGTGCCAGGTGGAATATGTGCTCTGCGGAAAAAACAGTGATCAGGATAATCTGGCGGGAACCGTGAACCGTCTGCTGGCGCTGCGGGAGGCGGCAAATCTGGTGTATCTGGCGAAAGATGCGCAGAAGCAGGGCGAGATGGAAGCAATGGCGGGGGTAATTGCCGCGTCGTTTGGAGTTCCGGCGGCGATGCCGGTTGTGAAAATGGCACTTGCCGTGTGCTGGGCATTTGCAGAAAGCATTCTGGATCTGCGGGAACTGCTGGATGGTGGAAAAGTAGCGCTGTTCAAAACGGCAGAATCGTGGCAGCTTTCTCTGGAACAGCTTCCGAAACTGCTGGAAACAGGGGATCAGAGCAGAAAAAAATGCACCGGGCGGCATGGAGTATTCCGATTATCTGCGGCTGCTTTTGATGCAGAAATCGGGAAAAGCGGTAACGTTTGGAGCGATGGATCTGGTGGAATACAATATGCGGACAGAACAGCAGCAGCCGGGTTTCCGACTGGATTGCTGTGTCGATGAACTGGAAGCCGGTTTTACGGCGGTAATTGGGAAACGAGAGTATGAGATTACGAGAAATTATGGATATGAGATGCAGGGAGCAGCCTGAAAAATGGGATGACTCCGGCAGGGATACAAAAGGGTGTTCTTCTGAACGGCACATTTATTTCTGGAACCTTATCAAAAAACTTATCCACTCTTCCGGGAATTTTTATAAATCCGGATCAGGAGAGCAGCCTTTTGTAAAACGAAAATGGAACAGGGCAAGCCTGACGGTGGAAGCTTCACTGGCACTTCCTGTTTTTCTGATCGCGGTTCTTGTGTTATTAAAAATCGTGGATCTTTACCGGCTGCATGGAATGCTGACGGTATCTCTGCAGGAGTCCGCGCGGTATCTTTCCGTTTGTGCCTACGCGGTGGATGAGACGGGAAAAGAAACGTATGAAATACCAGAAACGGCCGCGTGCATTGCTTATGCAGAAGCAAAGATTCCAAAAGAAATCCGCGAAAATGGAATGGTGACACTGGCAGGAAGCCGTGTGAAAAATGGATGGCTGGAACTGAAAGCGATTTACTGGCCGAAAATGGGAAACCGCCTCGTTCCGGTGCGGAACCGGGGAATTGCAGCGTGTGCGAAAGTGCATCTGTTCTGCGGAAAGACAGAAGAGGAGGCGGATGAAGAAGAGGGCGAAGCAAAACAGATGGTGTGGGTGACTGAGAACGGCAGTGTGTATCATACCGATTCGTCGTGCAGTCATATCAATCTTTCGATCCAGGTTTCCTCACCGGGTGCGCTTGCGTGGAAACGGAATCAGGATGGAGAAAAATATAAGGAATGCGAACAGTGCGTGGGAAATGGCGCTGCGGGTGCGGAAGTTTACTATACGAAATACGGAAACCGGTATCATAACAGTCTTTCCTGCAAAGGGCTGAAACGTAAAGTAAAACTTGTAGCACTGGAACAGACGGATGGACTGCCGCAGTGCTCGAAATGCGCGAAAAAGGCGGCGTAAGAAAGCCGGATATGAGCAGAGCAGGTGTCTTCTTTCCGGGTGAGACCGGAAAGAAGGACGGTAAACAGAAACTCGGATTTGCGGAAAGGAGGCCGCGGCTGTGTATCAGGAAGAAGTAAAGAGTGCAATTATATTGCTGTATCTTGGGATTCTTGCCGGGATGGATGTGAGGAAACGGCAGATCAGCCTTGTCCTGACCGGTGTTTTATTCCTTGCAGGCATTGGATGGCAGATTCTGGTGGAACAGACATCGTGGCTGGAATGGCTGCTGTCCCTGCTGCCGGGAGCAGGATTTCTGACGCTCAGTTATATATCACGGGAACAGGTGGGATACGGGGACGGCCTTCTGCTTCTGACGGTTGGAATCTGGCTGGGATTTGGGCAGACGTTCGGCGTTCTGACGCTGGGACTCATTCTCTGTTCGGTACTCTGCGGAGTTCTTCTGATGCGGAAGAAAATACGGAAACAGGATTCTATACCGCTGGTGCCGTTTCTGCTGCTTGGATTTGTGGGGAGGTGCGGAATGCTTTGAAAGTGAAAATGAGAAAAGCAAGTATTACGGTAGAGGCAGTTCTGGTCGTGCCGCTTGTTCTGATGGTGATTTTTCTTCTGCTGTCGCTGACATTTTTTTGGTGCACGCACGGAGCTGGTATACATTTGCGGCATATGAAAGCACAATGCTTGCCGCCAGTGAAGGCCGCCTGTCTGTGGAAAAATGGAGAGGCAGCCGCCCAAAGCCGGATGGAATGGTGGATTTCCCAGATACCGCTTCCGGCTGAACCGGTGACCGTACAGACGGTGTGCAGAGAAAAAGAGATTCAGATAAAAGCAGAAGGAAACATTCTGCCAATCTGGAGCCGGAACGCGTGGGAATATTCGGTTTTGAGTGAAATCAGGAGAAACAATCCGGTGAAAACGATCCGGAAGATACGGGCAGTAAAACAGATCTGGAACCAGAAGTAAGGACGGAAGCGGAGAAATGCAGATTGATTATAAAAGAGATTTGAACCATACGTATGTTATTTTACAGGAGGAAAAAGAGCCGGACACGGCGTCGTATCAGATCCGTATGCTGCTGACAAACGCAATCCCAGGGCTTTTGGACTGCAAAATCGGGAAAATGGATGATAAAACATTGTTTTACTATGAGGTGACATCAAGGCAGTCACTTCAGAGTGTGTTTGAACAGCGCTCGATTGGGGCGGAGGCGCTGCGGAAACTGTTTGAACAGCTGCTGGATCTTCTCGAAGAACTGGGGCAGTACCTGCTTGCACCGGACGGTCTCGTTCTGCAGCCGGAGCTGGTTTTTGCAGATGCAAATCTGGAGAACTTTTCCTTCTGTTATCTGCCGGGAAAGCAGGGACACACAGGCTGTTTTCAGAAGCAGATCCGGGAGCTGATGGAATATCTGCTGCCGAAGCTGGATCACCAGGAGCAGGATGCGGTGGTACTCGGGTATGGACTGTATCGGGAGATTTCGGCGGAGATCTTTTCGGTTGAGATGATTCAGGCACTCTTATATCAGACAGGGAAAGAGAAGAAAGAAACGACGGAGCAGGAGGGAAAAGAGCGTCCTAGGGAAGAAAATCCGCCTGTACAGATGGAGGAAACACTTTGGGGAGAACAAGAAGCGGAAGCGGCGGAAAATTTTTTTTGTGGAAGCGGAGGAAGAAAAGGATGAAGGACGCTGGAAAAATATTGTGGAAGCAGTGATCTGCATCGGATTTCTGGGAGGTGTGCTGGCACTGCGGTGGACACAGGCCGAAACTGTTTGGTATCTGGTGCTGGGAGGAGCGGCGGCTGTTGTGGGAATTGTAAGTCTGGCATTGGAACTTGCCAGCCGATGGAAAAACGCGGCAGTCGGGAACAGAAACAGGAAGCTATGGGAAGGCCGCAGGAATCCGGAAACAAGGAGAAACAGGAGATGTATTTTCGGAATATCAGAATCGGAAGGGCTTAAAACAGAAAGATGGAACATGGAATCCGAAAAGCGATACAGAACAGCAGGGATGGAAAAGGGATTCCTCAGTCGAAAAAGAGAAAACATGGGAAAAGAATGAAGAACAGGAAAACAGAAAGATGCACAGCCTGATGGAATTGGAGGGGCATGAAGAGGATCTGTTTGGAAAAATCGGAACTGCTGACCAGCCCGGAGGATGAGGGAAGGGCATATCTGATTCCGATAGATCCGATTGATCTTCCGCTGATTCCGATTGAACGCGGAAGCACATTGATTGGAAAACTGTCAGCGGCGGCAGATGTAATTCTGCCATACCGTACGGTAAGCCGCCTTCACGCAAAGCTGGTCAGTACAGAAGAGGGAGATTATCTGCTGGATCTGAATTCGCGGAACGGAACAACGGTGAATGGCGTTCCATTGATGGGCGAGACAAAAAAGAAGCTGGAGGATGGAGACGATATCTCATTTGCCGGGAAGAAATACCGGTATAAGGCGGGAGAGAAAAACAGAAATTAGAGAAAAATGACGCATTACACTTTTTCGATTTGGAGAAAGCGCTGGATGCGTTATTTTTAATATGGCAGAATGATCAAAGAAAAAATGTTAATGCGATAGAAATCAAAATATTATAGAAAGAAAATTATGCATAAATTAAAAAA